>Ga0207655_1000199_pt1 | contig 105047 bp, 84 predicted proteins | sample KBSM44metaG_FD_184398 | JGI IMG/M metagenome (GOLD analysis project Ga0207655, IMG submission 184398) | Miscanthus rhizosphere microbial communities from Kellogg Biological Station, Michigan, USA - KBS M4-4 metaG (SPAdes) (version 2) | ecosystem: Host-associated > Plants > Roots > Rhizosphere >... | reverse complement strand
TTCAGAACGGCGATGATCTGGTGTTCGGTGAATCGGATCTTACGCATAGCGATCTCCTCAGGGGACATAATCAGTATGTCGGAAGATCTCTAAAAGTGAATGGTTCGGTTAAGCGGGATACTTACAAAAATACCACGGTCAAACCGTGCTTGGCGTTGCCAGACATTGCCAAAAATGACTAACCCAAAAACAAAAAAAGTCCGCAATTACGCGGACTTAAGTATGATTTGGTGCCTGTTAATGCTAGACCTTTCTTAAAGGAGCATTATTCCCACTCAATCGTCGCTGGCGGCTTACCGCTGATGTCATACACCACGCGGGAAATACCGTTCACTTCATTAATGATGCGGTTGGACACGCGGCCGAGGAAGTCGTACGGCAGGTGCGCCCAATGCGCGGTCATGAAGTCGATGGTTTCGACCGCACGCAGGGAAACCACCCAGTCGTATTTACGGCCATCGCCCATCACGCCCACGGAACGAACCGGCAGGAACACGGTGAACGCCTGGCTCACTTTGTTGTACAGGTCCGCTTTGTGCAGTTCTTCGATGAAGATAGCATCGGCGCGACGCAGCAGGTCGCAGTACTCTTTCTTCACTTCGCCCAGCACACGTACGCCGAGGCCCGGCCCCGGGAACGGATGACGGTACAGCATGTCGTACGGCAGGCCCAGTTCCAGACCGATTTTACGCACTTCGTCTTTGAACAGCTCACGCAGCGGCTCAACCAGACCCATCTTCATCTCTTTCGGCAGGCCGCCCACGTTGTGGTGAGATTTGATGACGTGCGCTTTGCCGGTGGCAGAGGCCGCAGATTCGATAACGTCAGGGTAGATAGTGCCCTGCGCCAGCCATTTCACGTCTTCCAGCTTCAGCGCTTCTTCATCGAACACTTCCACGAATACGCGACCGATGATTTTACGTTTCGCTTCTGGCTCGTTTTCACCCGCCAGGGCAGACAGGAAACGCTCCTCGCCTTCAACGTGAACGATGTTCAGACCGAAGTGGTCGCCGAACATGTCCATCACCTGCTGAGCTTCGTTCAGGCGCAGCAGGCCGTTGTCGACGAATACGCAGGTCAGGTTTTTGCCGATGGCACGATGCAGCAGCATGGCGGTAACGGACGAATCCACGCCGCCGGAGAGGCCGAGGATCACTTTATCGTTGCCGACCTGCTGACGAATACGCTCGACGGCATCATCGATAATTTTTGCCGGAGTCCACAGGGCTTCACATTCGCAGATATCGCGCACGAAACGCTCAAGCATACGCAGACCCTGACGGGTGTGGGTCACTTCCGGATGGAACTGCACGCCGTAGAAGCGTTTTTCTTCGTTGGCCATAATAGCGAACGGGCAGGTTTCGGTGCTGGCTACGGTGACGAAATCGGACGGGATCGCGGTGACTTTATCGCCGTGGCTCATCCAGACGTCGAGCAGCGGTTTGCCTTCGGCGGTCAGGGCATCTTCGATACCGCGAACCAGCGCGCTGTCGGTTCTGATTTCAACCTGCGCATAGCCAAACTCACGCTCGTTAGAGCCTTCAACGTGACCGCCCAGCTGCATTGCCATGGTCTGCATGCCGTAGCAGACGCCAAGAACCGGGACGCCGGCTTCAAACACATACTGCGGTGCGCGCGGACTGTTGTCTTCGGTGGTGCTTTCCGGGCCGCCGGACAGGATGATACCGCTCGGATTGAACTCACGAATTTGTGCTTCGGTAACGTCCCAGGCCCACAGTTCACAATAGACGCCCAGCTCACGAACGCGGCGCGCTACCAGCTGAGTGTATTGAGAACCAAAATCGAGGATAAGAATGCGATGTTTATGAATATTGTCGGTCATTGACGGTAATTCCAGGGCAAGTGAAACAAAATCAAACGCCCGGCATAAGCCGGGCGCGGGGAATAATCAAGAACCCAAGCGGTAGTTCGGGGACTCTTTGGTAATCGTCACGTCGTGTACGTGGCTTTCCTGAATGCCCGCCCCGCTGATGCGCACAAATTCCGCTTTAGTACGCAGCGCGTCGATGGTACCACAGCCGGTCAGACCCATACAGGAGCGCAGGCCGCCCATCTGCTGATGAATGATCTCTTTCAGACGGCCTTTATAGGCCACGCGGCCTTCGATACCTTCCGGCACCAGTTTGTCAGCGGCGTTATCGGTCTGGAAGTAACGGTCAGAGGAACCTTTAGACATTGCGCCGAGGGAGCCCATGCCGCGATAGGATTTGTAAGAACGGCCCTGGTAGAGTTCGATTTCACCCGGTGATTCTTCGGTACCCGCCAGCATAGAACCCACCATGACAGCGCTAGCGCCTGCGGCAATTGCTTTGGCGATATCGCCGGAGAAACGGATCCCACCATCGGCGATAACCGGAATACCCAGGCCTTCCAGCGCTTCAACGGCATCGGCAACGGCGGTGATTTGCGGTACGCCCACGCCGGTGACGATGCGGGTAGTACAGATAGAACCAGGGCCGATACCCACTTTGACCGCGCTCACGCCAGCGTCAGCCAGGGCACGAGCCCCCGCGCCGGTTGCCACGTTACCACCGATGATTTGCAGATTAGGGTATTTGGCACGGGTTTCGCGAATACGTTGCAGTACGCCTTCGGAATGGCCGTGAGAGGAGTCAATCAGCAGCACGTCTACACCTGCCGCAACCAGCGCATCAACGCGCTCTTCGTTACCGGCACCAGCGCCAACCGCAGCGCCTACGCGCAGACGACCATGCTCATCTTTACACGCCTGAGGTTTACGTTCTGCTTTCTGGAAATCTTTAACGGTGATCATGCCGATCAGGTGGAAGTTCTCGTCAACCACCAGCGCTTTTTCCACACGTTTTTCGTGCATCTTACCGAAGACCACGTCGCGGGCTTCACCTTCACGCACGGTGACCAGACGCTCTTTCGGGGTCATGTAGACGCTAACCGGCTGGCTCAGGTCGGTGACGAAACGCACGTCACGACCGGTGATGATGCCGACCAGTTCGTTGCTTTCCGTTACCACAGGGTAACCGGCGAAACCGTTACGCGCGGTCAGCTCTTTCACTTCGTGCAGAGTGGTGGTTGGCAGAACGGTTTGCGGATCAGAGACCACGCCAGATTCGTATTTCTTCACGCGGCGAACTTCTTCCGCCTGGCGCTCGATAGACATGTTTTTGTGAATAAAGCCGATGCCGCCTTCCTGAGCCAGGGCAATTGCCAGGCGCGCTTCCGTCACGGTATCCATTGCCGCAGACAGCATAGGAATGTTCAGGCGAATGGATTTGGTCAACTGCGTGCTGAGATCGGCAGTATTCGGCAGAACGGTGGAATGAGCGGGAACGAGGAGGACGTCGTCAAACGTCAGTGCTTCTTTGGCGATACGTAGCATGGGCAATATCTCTACCTGGGTGGTTAATAAATATTGCCGTGGCATTATACAGAGCGTAATCGGTTGCATCCACACTTTTTTGCAAAAAATGCTTGCGATCGCTTCTGAGCAAGTTACTATCGACTGAATAACCTGCTGATTTAGAATTTGATCTCGCTCACATGTTGCCTTCTCAATCCCCCGCAATTTTTACCGTTAGCCGCCTGAATCAGACGGTGCGTTTGCTGCTTGAGCAGGAAATGGGGCAAGTGTGGATCAGCGGCGAAATCTCCAACTTTTCTCAGCCCTCTTCCGGCCACTGGTACTTTACCCTCAAAGATGACAACGCCCAGGTGCGCTGCGCGATGTTTCGCAACAGCAATCGCCGGGTCACGTTTCGACCGCAGCACGGTCAGCAGGTTTTAGTCCGGGCAAATATCACGCTGTACGAACCGCGCGGTGATTACCAGATTATCGTCGAAAGTATGCAGCCCGCGGGCGAAGGGCTGTTGCAGCAGAAATTCGAACTGTTAAAAGCACAGCTGAATGCGGAAGGCCTGTTCGATCAGCAATTCAAACAGCCGTTGCCGACGCCTGCGCACTGCGTCGGGGTCATCACCTCGAAAACCGGGGCCGCGCTGCACGATATTCTTCACATTCTGAAACGCCGTGACCCGTCGCTGCCGGTGGTGATTTATCCCACTCAGGTGCAGGGTGACGATGCGCCTGCACAAATCGTTCGCGCCATCGAACGGGCAAACCAGCGTGAAGAGTGTGACGTGCTGATTGTTGGACGCGGCGGGGGTTCACTGGAAGATTTGTGGAGCTTTAACGACGAGCGCGTGGCACGGGCCATTTTTGCCAGTCGCATTCCGGTAGTGAGCGCAGTCGGGCATGAAACCGATGTAACCATTGCCGATTTCGTGGCTGATTTGCGAGCCCCTACCCCTTCTGCGGCTGCGGAAATGGTGAGTCGTAATCAGTTGGAACTGCTGCGCCAGGTACAGTCTGCGCAACAACGGCTGGAAATGGCGATGGACTACTTTATCGCCAACCGTAACCGTCGGTTCAGTCAGCTTCAGCATCGACTGCAACAGCAGCATCCGCAGCTGCGCCTCGCACGCCAGCAAACGGTGCTCGACAGGCTGCGTCAGCGCATGAATTTTGCGCTGGATAACCAGTTGAAGAAATCGACCCAGCGCCAGCAGCGCATGGTTCAACGCCTGAATCAGCAAAACCCGCAGCCGCGAATTTATCGGGCGCAGACGCGCATTCAGCAGCTGGAATATCGCCTGACACAAACGCTGCGGGCACAGCTCAGCACCTCGCGTGAACGTTTTGGTAATGCCGTGACGCATCTTGAAGCCGTCAGCCCGTTATCGACCCTGGCACGCGGCTATAGTGTCACTACCGCCGCCGATGGCACACTGGTGAAGAAGACCAAACAGCTGAAAGCGGGCGACACCTTAACGACCCGCCTTGAAGATGGGGTGGTGGAAAGCGAAGTGACAAAAGTGACTGCGGCGAAGAAAACGCGGACGCGCAAAGCGAAACTCCAGGCCCGATAAGCAAAGCACTATCGGGCATTTCCTGGGTTTTTATGGCGCGACGACAAACTCCACGCGCTTTTTCGAAATTAATCCATGGCCGTTCTGGCAAAAATAATCCACCGCCCCGCAAGCCTTTAACACTTCCAGCGGCTTATGGCATTCCGGACACAGCGCCTGCACTGCGTGATCCTGCTCGCACTGCGCGCAATGGGCTTTATCGCCCTGCCGCTCCAGCGGATGGTTACAAACCGGACAGTTCAGTTCCATAGGGACTCCTTAGGTCTTCGGAAACATCAGTTTATTTTACCACGGACCTCAATGCGGACCGCGCAGCTGTTGCTGTAATTGCAGCAGAGCCGTGACTTCTGCGATTCGTCGCTGAGTCAGGATGCTGACCTGCTCCGGCATGCGTGCAAATATGCTGTTGGCGCCCAGGATAAATCGACCCAGACAGCGACCGTAGATCGGGCCATCCAGCGTCCAGCGCTTAACGGTTTCGTCCTGCCAGATCTCCAGCACGTCCTGCGCTCCACGGCGATCCTGGCTGAGCACCGTCCCGTTATGCAGATGCAGACGAATGCCTTTTTGTCCGCCGGCTGGCCCGGCGTATTTATTCAGCCAGATCTCCAGCGGAATGCCGCCCAGCTCGCCCTGCAGATGCGCGCTGCCTTCGGCTGTGGTGACGTCACCCGGGGTAATGGCGTTGCCCAGCCGGTCTTTGGCCTCGCACAGCGTCAGGCGGAGTTGATTATTCACGCCCACCGCGGCCAGCGTTTCATGCATCATCGCCAGCACGTGGGTGCCAATATCGACAATCACCCCGTCAGGGTGGCGAAGCTGGCGGGTATCCGGTTCGCCGGTGGCAAAGTTGAGGGCGATCGGTTCGCCCTGGGCGTTAAACCCGCTCGGCTCCAGCAGATACCCTTCAATTTTTGTAATATCCGCCAACGACAAAATCGGCGTACTCACCGGGGAGTACGCCGCCTCCGGCTGCCAGTCGCTGTCAGGGTCGCCATGCGCCAGTTGTGCCACGCCATCACGCGCCATCCAGTGATCGAGCGCCAGCACCCGGCTGGCATGTTCAGGCCGGGCCAATAACTCCTGAAGCCGAGCCAGCTGCGCCAGCGTTGCCGCCACCGGTTTCTCCACCACGATGCGCGGCACGGCCGTTTGCAGCACCTGTTCCAGCACCGGTAAGTGCGCCAGCGAGGCGGTGGTTATCAACACCATATCTGGCTGGGTCGCCAGCAACGCCTCCAGAGAATCACAGCGCGTTATTCCAGCGGGTGCGCGGGCCGCGTCAACATCAAAACCAAAGCACTGCGCAGGCGATATATTCAGACGCTGAAGCGCCGGTAACCAGGCGGTGTCGATTACCGAACCCAGGCCAATAAATCCGAGTTTCATCGTTAACCTCACAGACAAAAAAACCCGCCATCAGGCGGGTTAGTATCAGTACCGCGCCAGCTTATCAGCCGCGCTTACTTACCTTTTTTGATGTGTTTAATCAGACGCTTACGTTTACGCATCTGGTTCGGGGTAAGGGTATTACGCTTGTTAGCGAACGGGTTTTCCCCTTCCTTGAACTGAATGCGGATTGGCGTACCCATGACATCCAGCGATTTGCGGAAGTAGTTCATCAGGTAGCGTTTGTAAGAGTCCGGCAGGTCTTTCACCTGGTTGCCGTGGATAACCACAATCGGCGGGTTGTAACCCCCGGCGTGGGCATATTTCAGCTTCACACGACGACCACGAACCAGCGGCGGCTGGTGATCTTCTGCCGCCATGGTCATGATGCGGGTCAGCATCGCGGTGCTCTGGCGACGAGTTGAGCTGTCGTAGGCTTCGCGAACGGACTCGAACAGGTTACCCACGCCGCTACCGTGCAATGCAGAAATGAAGTGCACGCGGGCAAAGTCGATGAAGCCCAGACGGAAGTCGAGGGTCTCTTTGACCTGCTCTCTCACTTCATTGCTCAGGCCATCCCATTTGTTGACCACGATAACCAGTGAGCGCCCACTATTGAGGATAAAGCCGAGCAGCGAGAGGTCCTGATCGGAAATGCCTTCGCGGGCATCAATAACCAGCATCACTACGTTAGCGTCTTCAATCGCCTGCAGGGTTTTGATAACCGAGAATTTTTCTACGGTGTCAGTGATTTTGCCACGCTTACGTACCCCGGCGGTATCGATGAGGATATATTCGCGTTCATCGCGTTCCATCGGGATATAAATGCTGTCACGGGTGGTGCCCGGCATGTCGTAAACGACCACACGGTCTTCACCGAGGATACGGTTAGTTAGCGTTGACTTACCGACGTTAGGGCGACCAACGATAGCCAGTTTGATAGGCAGACTCTGCGGGTCAAAGTCGTCTTCCGGCTCTTCGACAGGGACGCCATTCTGTTCCGCTTCGAATTGCGCCCAGTAGGCAGCGTCTTCATCCACTTCTTCAGCAGGTGCAATCTCTTCCATAAACGGCAGAAGCGCTTCTTCAATCAGGCTGGTAACACCACGCCCGTGTGAAGCAGCAATCGCGTGAATATCACCTAAGCCCAAAGACCAGAAATCCGCCATCGCCTGATCCGGATCGATGCCATCGGTTTTGTTGGCCACCAGGAAGGTCGCTTTTTCACGTGAACGCAGGTGCTTAGCGATAGCCACATCCGCAGGCATCAGCCCCGCACGCGCATCCACCATAAACAACACAACGTCAGCTTCTTCAATCGCCAGCAGCGACTGTTCTGCCATGCGCGTTTCCACACCTTCTTCCGTGCCATCAATACCACCGGTATCGATACAGATAAACTCGCGGCCTTCCACTTCAGCACGACCGTACTTACGGTCACGAGTCAGACCCGGGAAATCCGCGACCAGCGCATCTCGCGTGCGCGTCAGACGGTTAAACAGCGTGGATTTTCCAACGTTAGGGCGCCCGACAAGCGCGACCACAGGTACCATGATAAATGCCTCTTAAAATCTAAAAACAGTAAAACGGCCCCTGCTAAAACAGGGGCCGTTTGCAATGCATACCGCGAACAGACTTAACGCGTAAGGGAGTACAGCGTACCGTCTTTCGCCTGGATCAGCAGTTGACCATCGGCCACCACAGGATCGGTCAGGAATCCTGAACTGTCCACTTTTTGCTGAGCAACAAAGCGGCCATCCTGCGGGTTAATCCAGTGCATGTAACCTTCGCTGTCGCCGACGACCAGGCTGCCATTATACAGCACTGGGGATGTCAGCAGACGGTGCAGCAGATCGCTCTGCGTCCACAGCGTCACACCACCATCGGTGCTGAGCGCCAGCAGACGGTCGTTCTGATCGACCAGATAAATACGGTTGCCGTCGACGACAAAGTCGTTGACCGAGCCCAGTTCACGTTTCCACATCACCTGGCCGCTACGCAGATCCATCGCGGTCAGATTGCCGTTGTACGCCAACGCGTAAACCGTACCGTCCACGATAACTGGCGTGGTATCGACGTCGCTCAGACGATCGATTTCGGTCGGGCCGGTGGCCTGGGAAATACGTTGCTGCCAAATCAGCTGACCCTGCTGCATCAGCACGGCGCTCACACGACCGTTATCACCGCCAACGATGGCGGCGCCAAAGGCGGTTGCCGGAGCGGATTCACCGCGCAGAGACAGCGCTGGCATGTCGAGGTTAACGGTCCATTTCACCGCACCGTCACTTTCGTTCAGGGCCTGCAGCTGACCATTGCTGGTATGGATAAGCACCACACCGTCACTCACCACCGGACGCGATAATGCTTCACCGGCAACACGGGTCTGCCACGCAACGGTACCGTCACTGGTGTTCAGCGCATAAACCTGTGCTTTTTCAGAGCCAACATACACGTGGCCGCCGTTTACCGTCAGGCCACCAGAGAGCAGCGCCGGTGTATGTGAGAACCAGCCGTCTTTCTCAGCCAGGTTCACGGACCACACTTCTTTCCCGCTTTCTGCGTGCAGTGCCTTCACGGTACCGCTACGGTCTGCCGCATACACCACGCTATCAGCATAAGCCGGGTGCAGATTGGAGTAGAAATCGCCAATGCCGCTACCTACAGACTCGCTCCAGGAGGTGGTCGGGGTAAACTGATTTTCAACCGTTGGCAGCGGGGACATTTTGACAACGTCTTCTTCGCTGTTAAACAGTGAACAACCGCTCAATAACGTAACAGACAGCAGTCCTGGCAAAAGTAATTTACGCAATTGCATCGGGTCCCTCTCAGATGGACAAATTATTCATTTTCATGCGCATCATTTCGCTGAGCGCCGGTGAAGCATCACTTTTTACGCCAGCTTCCCAGGCGGCGCGAGCCCCCTGCTTATCGCCTTTGCTTAACAGGATTTCACCGCGTAAGTCCGCGACGATAGCTGTCCAGCCTTCCCCTTTGATACCCTCAAGGGTTTTCAGTGCTGCATCAGGCTGTTTCATTTGCAGCTGAACGCGGGCCAGACGCATGTTGATAACCGATTTCAGGTTATCGTCAGGCGCGGCAGCCAGGCCCAGTTGCAGTTGTTTCTCGGCTTTATCCAGCTGGTTAGCGTCAACAAACTGCTGAGCCAGTTCCAGCGCGGCAAATGCGCCGTAGGCATTCTTTTCGTCTGCCGCGATTTTCTGCGCAGCAGCATAGGTCTCTGGTTTGTCCGCTTTCAGCGTCGTCATGGCACTTTCATAGGCCTGTGACGTCTCACGGGAATTGTTTTCCTGATGTGAGGACCAATAACGCCAGCCAATCAGCGCTCCAATCCCCAGCACAACGCCCACCACCAGCGCTTTGCCGTTTTCAGCAAAGAAATTTTTAATCGCGTCGACCTGTTCGTTTTCGTTACTGTAGACTTCCACGCAGTTCTTCTCCTGAATAATAGTCCCGGGCGATTAGCCCAGCAGTGTGCGCAAATGCGCGGCAACGCTGTCCTGCGTTACAGTCGTCTGCTCACCAGAGCGCAAGTCTTTAATCACCACATTACCTTCGGCCACTTCAGATTCACCCAGCACCAAGGCAACGCGTGCGCCCCACTTGTCTGCCCGAGCAAACTGCTTCTTGAAGTTACCACCGCCGTGGTTTGTCATCAGTTTGATGGCCGGCATTTGGTCACGCAGCTCTTCAGCCAGACGCAGTGCGGCGGACTGGGTACCGGTGCCAGAAGCGACCAGGTATATATCGACAACAGGATCGGCTTTAAATTCCGGGTTGACGGCCTGAACCAGTAAAACTAAACGTTCAAGACCCATCGCAAAGCCAACGGAAGGGGTAGCACGACCGCCGAGCTGTTCCACTAAACCGTCGTAACGGCCACCCGCACAAACGGTTCCCTGGGAACCGAGGCTGCTGGTCACCCACTCGAATACGGTGCGGTTGTAGTAGTCGAGACCACGAACCAGACGCTGGTTCACGGTGTAGGCAATCCCGGCATCGTCGAGCAGCGCGCACAGGCCTGCAAAGTGTTCACGGGATTCATCGTCAAGGTAATCGCCCAGCGCCGGTGCGTTATCAAGCAGCGCCTGAACGTCCGGATTTTTCGAATCCAGCACGCGCAGCGGGTTTGTATACATGCGACGTTTGCAGTCTTCGTCGAGTTGGTCTTTGAACTGTTCCAGATAGGCCACAAGCGCTTCACGATAATTCGCGCGGGCTTCCAGTGAACCGATGGAGTTCAGCTCAAGGCTAACATGTTCGGAAATCCCCAGCGCACGCCACCAGCGCGCGGTGAGCAGGATCAGCTCAGCGTCGATGTCCGGGCCCTGCAGGCCAAACACTTCACAACCCAGCTGATGGAACTGACGATAGCGTCCTTTCTGCGGACGTTCGTGACGGAACATCGGGCCGATGTACCACAGACGCTGTTCCTGATTGTACAGAAGACCATGCTCGATGCCGGCGCGTACGCAGCCCGCAGTCCCTTCCGGACGCAGCGTCAGGCTATCGCCATTGCGGTCCTCAAAGGTATACATCTCTTTTTCAACCACGTCGGTAACTTCGCCGATAGCGCGTTTGAATAACGGGGTCTGCTCTACAATCGGCAAACGGATTTCACTGTAACCGTAGCTGCCGAGCACCTGTTTCAGAGTGCCTTCAATGCGCTGCCAGAGAGCGGTTTCGCCCGGCAGGTAATCGTTCATGCCGCGGATGGCTTGAATGTTTTTTGCCACGTTTTTTCTCTTTATAGATACAAAAATGAACCCTGACGCCCGGGGCGTCTGCGGGTTCAATCATACACGGGAAGCGTGCAGCTTCCCAATACGTTATTTTGCTTCGACCTGCTGCACGTCGATACGGCGGGCTTCGTCAAGAATGCTGGCCTTGGCACGAATGCGGGCTTCGAGCTGGCTAATCATGTCGTTATTGTCGAGACGGTCTTTACGGACGCCGTCTTCATACAGGCCGCTTTTCTTATTGCCGCCGGTCACGCCGAGCGTGGACACCAACGCTTCACCCGGGCCATTCACCACGCAACCGATGATCGATACGTCCATCGGGGTGAGGATATCTTCCAGGCGCTGTTCGAGGGCATTCACGGTACCGATCACGTCAAACTCCTGACGCGAACAGGTTGGGCAGGCAATGAAGTTGATCCCACGCGCGCGGATACGCAGCGATTTGAGAATATCAAAGCCCACTTTGATCTCCTCGACTGGATCCGCCGCCAGCGAAATACGCAGCGTGTCGCCGATCCCTTCAGAGAGCAGCAAACCGAGGCCAATCGCCGACTTCACGGAACCGGCACGCGCGCCGCCCGCTTCGGTGATCCCCAGATGCAGAGGCTGATCGATTTGCTTGGCCAGCAGGCGATAAGACTCTACGGCGAGGAACACGTCAGACGCTTTCACGCTGACTTTAAACTGATCGAAGTTCAGACGATCGAGATGATCGACGTGGCGCATAGCGGACTCAAGCAGCGCCTGAGGCGTCGGCTCGCCATACTTTTCCTGCAGATCTTTTTCCAGCGATCCGGCATTCACGCCGATGCGGATAGGAATGTTTTTATCGCGCGCGCAGTCGACAACCGAACGAATACGCTCTTCGCTGCCAATATTGCCGGGATTGATACGCAGACAGTCCACGCCATACTCAGCCACTTTCAGCGCAATGCGGTAATCGAAGTGGATATCAGCGACCAGCGGTACGTTGACCTGCTGCTTGATGAGCTTAAAGGCTTCGGCAGCGTCCATGGTCGGGACCGAGACGCGGACGATATCCGCGCCAACGCGCTCGAGGGCTTTAATCTGATTGACCGTTGCTTCCACATCGGTGGTGCGCGTGTTGGTCATGGACTGCACGGTGATAGGAGCCCCATCACCGATTGGCACGTTCCCAACGTAAATGCGTTTGGATTTTCTACGTTGAATCGGAGCCTGGTTATGCATGCGAAATCTCCCGCGTTACGCGTCTGTTACTGAGCCTGTGCCGGTGATTGTTCGGCATTAAGCGTCAGACGTGCAACCTGGTTTGTTCTGATAAAACGGCTCAGGTCGACAGGTTTACCCTGGAACTGAATCTGAACGGCCGCCGGTGCGCCGATTTTGAGTTTGTACGGCGCCTGGCCTTCTAAATTGAGCGTGCCGTCTTTACGCTGTAAACCGCTGAACAGTTTTTTACCGGTAGAATCGGTGACTTCCAGCCAGCAATCTGCGTTGAAGTTCATCACCAGCGCGTTCGGGCTAGCGTTTGGCGTGACCGCAGCCTGATCGGTTGGCAGCGTGGCTGCCGGGGTAGCCGCCGCCGTTGCGGTGCTATCCACGTTAGCCTGAGACGGAGAGACAACCGCATTGTTTTGCGGATTCGTTTGTGCGGTGCTCTGTGCATCTGGCGCGGTTTGCGCCGGTGCAGTCTGTGCGCTTGCCGCAGGTGCGTTAGCATCCGCAGCAGGGGCTGATGGTGCAGTGTCAGCCGTGGCGTCTGGCGCCTGAGTCTGTGAACCGCTGGTATCCAGCGGGACATTTTGGCTGCTGTCGTTAGCATTCAGTTCAGCACTGGACTGATCGGCCATTGTGGTGATTTCTTCCTGCTGCGCTTTGTGGTTCTGCCACCACCATGCGCCAGTCAGACCGACAACCACGAACAGGACCAGCCAGGTAAAGCTCATCAGCCAACCGTCTCGTTTCTTGCGACGTTTGCCCAAAGACATTCTCTGCATTGGTGCCATTTTGGCCGCGCGAACCGGAACCTCTTTCGCCAGAATAGGCAAAAGCTCTTCTTCAGGAATATGAACAAGACGGGCATAGGATCGGATATAGCCACGCAGGAAGGTTGAAGCGAGTGAGGCCGGCGCCTTGTCGTCTTCAATATCGCGAACGGTGGACACCTTCAGGCATAAGCGTTCAGCGACAGCTTGCTGGCTGAGTCCGAGTTGTTCACGGGCGTTACGCAGACGCGTCCCCGTGCTTTGTGCTGCTTGTGGGTCTTGAGTGGCTTCAGTATTCATTCGCTACAGCTGCTGCTACGTAAATTTAGGTTCTGGTGGCGGAAAAAACCGCACCGCGAAACATCTGATTGCCCGTCATCCGACAGACAGTATAAACACGTTCGGCTAACCCCTTAAACGTAAGGCTAACCTGTTGTTGCCCCGCTACATACTGCCTTAATCCTGGCATAAACGCACCGTAATTATTAATCGGATCAGTGCGTTTCGGTTATTCCTTAAACATTTTAGACTCCGCGCAGAAAATCGTGCGCGGAGTACGGTCTATCAGACCGCTTTCACCTCAATCGGTTCACCCTGCATACGTTTACGCATTGTCCGCTTGGTACGGTCGATAACATCGCCCGCCAGCTGGCCACAGGCCGCGTCAATGTCGTCGCCGCGGGTTTTACGCACGATGGTAGTGAAACCGTAGCCCATCAGCACTTTAGAGAAACGATCGATTCGGCTGTTGGAGCTGCGACCATATGGCGCACCCGGGAACGGGTTCCATGGGATTAGGTTAATCTTACATGGGGTATCTTTCAGCAGCTCTGCCAGCTGATGCGCGTGGTCAGTTTCGTCATTGACGTGGTCAAGCATCACGTACTCGATGGTCACACGACCCTGATTGGCGTTAGATTTTTCCAGATAACGACGTACCGCACCGAGGAAGGTTTCGATGTTGTACTTTTTGTTGATCGGGACAATCTCATCGCGAATTTCATCGTTCGGCGCATGAAGGGAAATCGCCAGCGCGACGTCAATCATATCGCCAAGTTTGTCCAGCGCTGGCACAACGCCAGAAGTAGACAGGGTGACACGACGTTTAGACAGACCGAAACCGAAATCGTCGAGCATGATTTCCATCGCCGGAACCACGTTGGTCAGGTTGAGCAGCGGCTCTCCCATGCCCATCATCACCACGTTGGTAATCGGACGAACGCCGGTCTTTTTCTGCGCACCGATAATTTTCGCCGCACGCCAGACCTGGCCGATAATTTCCGAAACACGCAGGTTACGGTTAAAGCCCTGCTGCGCCGTGGAGCAGAATTTACATTCCAGCGCACAGCCGACCTGAGAAGAGACGCACAGGGTGGCGCGATCGTCTTCCGGGATGTAGACCGTTTCAACGCGCTGATCGCCGACGGCGATAGCCCATTTGATGGTGCCGTCAGAGGAACGCTGTTCTTCCACCACTTCCGGGGCACGAATTTCAGCGACTTCTTTGAGCTTGGCGCGCAAAACTTTGTTGATGTCAGTCATCTCATCAAAGTCATCGCAGCAGTAGTGATATAACCACTTCATTACCTGATCGGCGCGGAAAGGCTTTTCGCCTAAGTTATTGAAAAACTCGCGCATCTGCTGACGGTTTAAATCCAGCAGGTTGATTTTGGCATCTTTATTGGGAACCGTCAGTGAGACGTTATCAGGTGTGACAATTTGTTCAGACATAGTGTATTCCGGCCTCGTTATTACACGTTATGGCCCCTGGAGGGTTGAAAAAGAAACGCCCCGGCGAGCAAACTGCTCATCCGGGGGCGTTGCATTGTACAAATTCTGGCGCATGGATGCCACGTTTGCACGTGGCATTTACGAAATAATTAGCGGGTACGTGCGCAGACTTCGCCTTCTGCGAAGAAGTAAGCAATTTCGCGCTGGGCAGATTCTACAGAATCAGAACCGTGGGTGCCGTTTTCAGTGAAGCTGTCAGCGTAGTCAGCACGCAGGGTGCCAGCCAGCGCGTTCGCCGGGTTGGTTGCGCCCATCAGGTCACGGTGACGCTGAACGGCGTTTTCGCTTTCCAGTACGGAAACCACGATTGGACCAGAGGTCATGAACTCTACCAGACCGTCGAAGAATGGTTTGCCGTCGTGTTCTGCATAGAAGCCACGAGCCTGCTCAACGGTCAGGTGCAGCATTTTAGTACCGACAATCTTGAACCCTGCTGCTTCAAAGCGCGCAAAGATGCTGCCAATAACGTTTTTTGCCACCGCGTTCGGCTTGATGATGGAAAAAGTACGTTCAATAGCCATGATAACCTCTAATTTCTGTGCTGTTGTTGTGCATACGACTGTATGATCTGGCGCGCATTATAATGAGCAATAATGCCCCTGCATATGGACGAAGGTAACATTTTGTTAAAATAAGACGAATATCAGCAACACAACCGGGTAACTCGCTGAAATTCATCTACTGCAGGGTAAAACTGGCTGCCGCTATCTGGCCCGCTTCATCCATCACCACCAGCTGATACTCCCCGGTATTTTCCAGCGACAGCGTCACGTTCGGCCCGGTATTATCCGTCGGCTCACCATTGATAAACCACCAGCGTCGCCCCTCTCCGCCCTGGGTTTGTAACGCCAGCGCCGCCAGTTTTTCACCCGGTAGGCGTTTGATGATTGCCCCCTCACGCACGCCGGATAAAGTCAGCGGGATGAGATCCTGCTGATGCATCGGTGGACAGGTTTTAGAGGCGACAGGTAATCGCGCAGCCCGCCGTTCAGACGGGGGTAACCACGGCTCCAGCGGTAGCGGCCAGACATCGAGCGTGGTCTGCCTGGCACCGGGACAATCCGCGGCCACCCGCTGGCCTTGTGCATCCAGCCATACCGGGAAACGAATGCCCCGCAGTCCATCCTGACCGGGCAATAACAGCGTCGGCGGCTGGCTGTTATCGAGCAGCCAGGTCGACAACCGGCGGCGGCAGTTGTTGTCCCCCACCGCCAGCGACTGACCGCCCGGCCAACAGATAGAGCCTGTACTCACCGAGGCCGGACGCGGATCCGCAGGCAGACCATTCTTCGCCGATGCCGCCCGCGACAACAGCAAATTACTCACCTGATTGAGCAGGGGGATCGCGCTGATAAAGCCGAACTGACCGACCACCGGCGTGCCGTCCGGTCGCCCGGTCCAGATCCCTACCACGTATCGGGCGTTGATGCCGATAGCCCATGCATCGCGATAGCCGTAGCTGGTGCCGGTCTTCCACGCCAGCGGCACCACCGCAGGCATCGATCCATCCGGCAGCGGTTGATCCTCACCCGCCAGAATGCGTCGGATTATCCACGCCGAGCCGGGCGACAGCAGCGGTCGCTCAATCAATGGGTCCCCCGCGAGCATCCGCAGTCGTCCCGCCTGACCGTGCCGGGCAAAGGCGCTGTAAGCAGCCGTAATATCCGCCAGGCGCGCCCCTGCCCCGCCGAGGATCAGTGACAGATTGGGCTCCGCGCCGTTAGGCAGAATCAGCGGCAGTCCCGCATTTCGCAGCCGCGCGGCAAACTGTTTCGGCCCATAGGCTTCCAGCACCTGAACGGCCGGGAGATTTAACGAACGCACCAACGCATCGCTCATGCTTACCGGGCCGTGAAAACCGCTGTCAAAATTACCTGGGCGATAGTCGCTGAAACGGCGTGGCACATCCTGTAACAATGATGCCGGGTGAATCAGCCCGTCGTCCATCGCCAGACCATATATAAACGGTTTCAGCACCGATCCCGGCGATCGTACCGCGCTGACCATATCGACATGCCCAAAACGGCTGTCATCGCTGATATCTGCCGATCCCACCCAGCCACGGACTTTCATGTTGGTGTGATCGACCACAACCATCGCCAGCGAACTGCGCGGCGGCAGGCGTGATTTCCAGTTCAGCGCCATCTCTTCCAGTTGACGCTGTAAGGACGCGTCAAGCGTGGTGACCACTTTTTCGCTGCGACTTCGCGCCAGCGCGCGGCGGGAAAATAGCGGGGCCAGCTGAGGCATCTGGCGCGGGAACAGCCAGACCGGTTCCTGGCGTGCCTCTTTCACCACCTGCGCAGACCACACGTTCTGCGTCACCATCCGGGCCAGCACTTTATCGCGTGCGGCCTGCGCACGCTCCGGCCAGCGGTCCGGACGCAGACGGCTCGGGGCCTGAGGCAGAACCGCCAGCAGTGCAGCCTCGGAATAGCTGAGCTGCTTCGGTGGTTTGCCAAGATAAGCCCAGCTGGCCGCGCCAATCCCCTGTAACGTCCCGCCGAACGGGGCCCGATTGAGATACAGCGTCAAGATTTGGCGTTTATCCAGATGCCACTCCAGCTGAAGAGCCCGCCAGAGCTGGCGTACTTTCCCGCCAAAAGTGCGCGAGTGTGGGTCAAGTAACCGCGCCACCTGCATGGTGAGCGTGCTGCCGCCCGAAATAACTTTCCCGGCGCTAAGATCTTGCCATGCGGCGCGCAGCACCGACAGCGGATTGACGCCGGGATGCTCCCAGAACCAGCGATCCTCATACTGAATAAGCGCCTGCAGGTAACGCGGGGAAACGTCTTCAATGGTCACCGGATAACGCCAGATCCCTTCGGCATCGGCAAAACGCCACAGCGGCGTGCCATCTTCGGCAACCACCACGCGGGCAGGCGTAACCTCATTGAGCGGTAATGGCCACAGACGATCGGCAATAATGACCGCGAGCCAGATAAAAACGAGAAATCCCGCCAGCCACAGCCAGCGGGATTTTTTCAGACCAGAAAATGTCATCTTACGGAACGATAATCAGCGGCCCACTGGCAGCCCCGGTCGCACGCCACTGCGGAACATACATCGATTCCACCTGTGGCACCGGCACCGCGTAGGAGCCCGGCGTCACGGCCCGCGCCAGATACACCAGCGTCACCGGCTGCCCTTCATTCACCGCAACCGCTGCAACAAAGCGGTCGTCGCGGAACTCAATGTGCTGCACATCCGCCTGCTGCATCTGATTGAGCAAGTTCTGCACCTCAGCCCCGTTATCCTGCAGGCTGGCGCTGCTGTTCGCCAGGTTCTGGTTTTCCAGTTCCAGACCCGCGGGCAGCAGGTCAACCACTAAGGCATCCGGCACGTTCTGGCTGGCGTTAATTTGCAGATGCACCAGCACCAGGTCGCCACTGCGCAGCGACGACAGGGATTTAAGCTGGCCGTCAGTGCCGAGGAACTGACGTTCAATCCGCAGCACATTGCTGGCTGGCTGTGGCGCATACTCCGGATAGCCGCTGCTGTCCAGACGCAGCCACAGCGGCTGCGGGCCGGTGTTTGTCACGTTCAGGGACGTCAGTTGGTCGGCAGTCAGATTCCGCGACTGCGCTTTGTCTGCGCTCAGCGGTTCCGTTTGCAGCGAGGTCTGCGCCTGCCAGTTGCCCGGTAAATCCTGCAAACCTTTTGCCGCCAGGAACAGGGCGTTCATCTCCTGTGTGGACAGCCAGCGCTCACTGAATGCCTGCTGAGACAGGGCATTGAGCAGCGTATTTTGCGCGTCCGGCAGCAGCTTGTTCTCTTCCAGCAGGCTGAGCATCAGCGCGTCATCGCGAAGCTGGCTGCCGTAGTCGGCCATCCAGTGATTTTTATCACTGCGCGGAGTGGTCTGCGCCAGCGCAATCGCCTCGTTACCGCGCGGGGTATCGCCCATCGCCTTCAATGCCAGACCGAGCTGAAGCAGCGGCAGACCGGCTTTCGCCTGAGCATGACGCTCCCAGATTTCGCGCAGGGCACCCAGCGGCGCTTTCTGCTGACGCGCCAGAACCCATGCCGCATAAGACTGCACCGCAAAACGGCTCGCCTGGCTGTCATCGGTGTAACGAATGGTCATCAGGCCCGGCTCCTGCAAATAGCGCAGCAGGCGGTTATTGCCTTTGGCGATCGCGTCCGCCGAAACGCTGTAGCCCTGCTCGCTCGCGCGGGTCAGGAAATCCATCACGTAGGCGGTAAGCCAGTACTCTTCTGAACCTTCTTTATCCCACAGCGAGAATCCGCCATCGTCGCGCTGCATTTGCAGCAGTCGGCCGATACCGATATCCACCGCCGCACGGCGCTGCTCATCGCTGTCGCCCTTGATGCCCAACGCTTTGAGCTGCCCGGCATTGGTGTACAACTGCGGGAACAGGCCGCTGGCAGTTTGCTCCAGGCAACCGTACGGATAGGCTTTCAGTTCGCGGATGTAGCGGCCCAGATTCAGCGGCGGCTTGCCGCTAAACAGCAGCTGGCTTTGCAGCGTTTGCGGAATAAAGCCCTGCAAATGGGAAGCCGGTGCCGTCCAGCTTTCACCAGGCTGCAAGGCAATCCCGGAATTCACGGTTTGCGCCGGGAACGCCGGACGGACGCCAATTTTCCACTCTTTTTGCAGCGGGGTGAAGGTTTCCCCCGGCAGCGTCAGGCCGCTGACGGTAGCCTGCACGGCACCGTCACCAAAGCCATCCTGTGCGCTAACCGGAATAAACACCGTCATGCGCGCCCCCGGTGCGAGTTTGAACGGCTCTGGCTGTGCGCCCTGTAGTTGCAGCAGCCCGTTGGCGGTCACCTTCACGGTTAAGGTTTGCGGCTGATCGGTCAGGTTAGTGACATCCATCGTCAGACGGCTGTTGTCTCCGCCCGCCAGGAATCGCGGCGTGTTCAGCTCGGCAATCAGCGGCGCGGCAACGACCACTTTACTGTCGCTGCTGCCAAAATCATCGGCGGTCCAGGCCTGGGCCATCACCCGCAGTTCGCCGTTGAAATCGCCAATCGGCAGGGTGACCGTGCCTTCACCTTTGTCATCCAGCGTCACCGGCTGCGCCTGTTGTGCCACGATAGTGACGTGGTTCACCGGCGGTTTACCGCCGCGTTTAAGTTCATCGCCGTCGCCACCAAAACGCAGACTGGCCAGACGCCCCTGACCTTCAATCACCTGACCGTAAATGTCATAGATATCGGCGCCGTAACGTTTCTGCCCGAAGAAGGCATTCCACGGATCCGGCGTGGTGTAATCGGTAATGTTCAGCACCCCGCTGTCCACCGCGGAGACCAGTACGTTCACCTGTTTAGGCAACGCGCCGTCTTTGGCACTGGCTTTGATTTTTACCGTGAGCGGCTGATTAGGGCGCATTTTCTGCGGCGCATCGAGCGCGATATTCAGACGACGATTTTCATCCCCGAGCGGTAAATGCAGCAGACCCACCGCGCGTTTCGGCGTGGCGGATTTGGATTTGTCGCCCGGACGGATAACCAGCGTGCTGAGATACAGGTCGTGTCGGTTCCACTTCTGATCGACCGGAATCGACAAGTCCATGCCTTGCGCCGGAACGTCAATTTCCTGCCACCACAGCGGGCCTTCACTGGATTCGACCATCGCATAACCTTTGCCTGCCGCCGGGGCAGCAATGTGTAACTTGATGGTGTCGCCTGGTTTGTACGACGGTTTATCGAGCTTCATGGTTACGCGGTCAGGACGCGCGGCCCCCGTACCGTCGCTGTTATCCTGCCAGCTGTACCCGGCCCAGAAACGCATACTGCTCACGGTCTCATCCGGCGCTTTGACTTCCAGACGATAAGAACCCCACTCCACCGGGAAGCTGACCTTGCCGGTTTCATCGGCTTTCAAGTCTATCGTCTGCTCGCCTTCAATCAGGTCCTTTTGATCGAACTGCGACAACCAGCCATCGCTGTCTGACCAGTTCCAGTAATAGTCACGACGTTCACGGACCAGCCTGACCTGAAAACCGCTGACCGCCTTTTTCTCGCCCTGCGCATTGGCATACACGATATCGAACCCGGCGGTGCTGTTTTCATCGACCATCGGTTGATTAACGGTGGTGTCGGTCCGATAGTCGTACACCGCTTTACGGGTGAATTGTGGACGGATCCCCGGCAGCGTGTCGGCAGGCCAGACCGCCTGTTCCGCACGGCGCGTGACCGGGCGACCGCCGGATTCCAGCAGGCTCGCCTGCAGGATCACCTGCAACGGAGAATGGGTCTCCTGCCACTGGCTGTCGACATCGACGTTGCCACGCCCTTGTGCATCGAGTTTGATCTGTACTTCGTCCAGCGTACGGGAGAGATTGTCCTCGGCGATATCGCCAAATTCAAAGCCCGGCAGCGCGGGCACAGCGTCACGCAGCGGACGCAGGAACAGTTTGCCCTGCAGGGTATTGCCGTTGGCGGGTGCGCCATACAGGTAGTAACCGGACACGCCAAACTTCACGTTTTCGTCAGGGGATACCGGGGCTTTTTCCGGCGTCAGGTTCAGGGCCATGCGCTCAGGCATGAAGTCTTCGACGTGGAAATCCCATTCGCGTTTCTGGTTATCGCCCGCGCTGGCACGCACGTGCCACATTCCGGTCGCCGCGCTGGCATCCAGCGCCCAGTTGAACTGATACAGGCCGTTGACCGCCTTGCTCATAACGGTGCGAACCACCTGGCCGTCAGGCTGAACCACTTCGAGTTTCACCGGCTGATCGGGCAGCGGCTTACCGTCGCTGTCGCGCAGCAGGCCGTTCACAATCACCGTTTCGCCAGGACGATACAGGTCACGTGGGCCAAACATGAAGAACTGCTTGCTGTAGCCCGGCGCACCGGCGATATCAAATTCCGCCAGATCCAGGGCCGGGAGCTTCAAGTCGAGCAGCGTAGTCTGGCCGTCTTTTCGCGCCAGTAACAGGGCCGCTTCTTTATCGGTTTGCAGGCTTACGTGGCCTTTCGCATCGCTGTTGGCCTGCGCCAGGGTTTGCCCTTTGTCATTCAGCAGCTGGACGTCAATTCCGCTCTGCGCCGTGCCATTTTCCAGGCTCTGGGTAAACACATCCAGACGGTTATGATACCGGTGCGCGGAGACCCCAATATCGCTCAGGGTGAACAACGTCGCCGCATTGCTGTAGGTGTAATGACCCGCCTGATTCATCACCGCCACGTACACGCCTGCCTGCTGCAGCGGTTTAATATCGCTTAACGGCAGCAGCAGCTTTTCACGAGTGTTACGTTCAGGATTGAGATCGAAGCGCCCGGTGTAGACCAGGTCCGCCATTTTCAACAGCTCATCGGATTCCCAGTTGCTGAGCGAACTGCGGTATTCCCACTGGCTGACAAACGACGCCAGTGATTCGGGTTTGATGCGGAAGAAGTTCACGTCAACGTTATTGACGTTAAGCGCCATCACCGGCAGACCGGCAACAACTTTGCCCGGCAGTAGCGAGCCACGGCTGGCAAAGCCCACGCTAGGGGCGATATCGCGAGTGGCGATAGCCTGTTCGTAGTTTTTATCGAAGGTGGCTTTATTGACCGCGAGCAAATCAGGATCGATGGTTAAGACCAGATTACGCTTGGGCTCGAGGTGGCGCATGCGCAGTTCTTTTAGGTTCGGCGCCAGTTCCCAGGCCCCGTCAACCTTGCCACTTTTCTTATCGACCAGATGCACGCGGCCGGAAAAATCCTGTGAGGGATTAAGCGGAATGGAGAAAGTCAGCACCAGCGTCGCGGCGCCATCAAGCTGGACTTCGGAGGCATCGATCAGGGCCAGCGGCTTGCCTTTGCTTTGCGCCGCCAGTTTATCGAGCGTGGCCGCGTCTGGCGCAGTCGGTGCAGGTTTAGCCTGCGTTTCGCTGGCGGACGCGGCGGGTTTTGCGGCCTGCGGCTTGTCATCATTATCGCAACCAACCAGCGAAAAAGCGGTGAGCAACGCCAGTGACAGCGCTGCCAAACGATACGGTTTCATCCATTAACCCCTGGCCCAGAAAGCCTCAAATTTTCGTCAACACAGTATTATGCTTAATCTGGTGTTTTACCAACAGCATATAAATTCTGATTTGCGCAGCCTTCTAAGTTTTACACAGCGTCAGGACAACCCACACTTCCCCGATGATACCCCGATCACAACGCCAAAGGTTACATGTTACCTTTGGCGTCATTTGTTTTTAAAACAATAAGATATCTGGATGTACTGGCCTTAAGCCTGCTAGCTTTAAGCCTGAAACGCACCCTGAGTGCGCGGTTCAATAAAGAGAGAACGTCATGAAACGAGCCGTGAATGCCCTACAAAACTTCGGAAAGTCATTATATGGACCGGTGCTTATCTTACCGATAGTCGGTCTTTTTATTGCTTTTGGTAACGTCCTGGGTAACGGCAACCTTGCCGAATATCTGCCCTTTCTGGGAAACCCGCTGATTCAGAACCTCGGTCAGCTGATTGCGAAATCAGCCGTATCGGTATTGGTCAATCTGGCGCTGGTGTTCGCCGTCGGGATCCCTGTCGGGCTGGCGGCACGTGATAAAGGCTACGCGGCCCTGATTGGTCTGGTGACCTTCGTGGTGTTTATCAATGCCATGAACGTCACCCTTCAGCTTCAGGGTGAACTCGCCCCCGCAGATCAGATGAAAGCCGCCGGACAAAGCATGGTATTAGGCGTGCAGGTGCTGGAGATGGGCGTCTTCGCCGGGATCCTGACCGGGGCGCTCTCCGGCTATCTGTACAACAAATATTCCGGCGTGCAGTTTAACGGAGCGATGGCTATCTATTCCGGCCACTGTTTTGTCGCCATCATCATGTTGCCAGTGTCGATGATCCTCGGGGTGCTGATGAGCGAGCTGTGGCCATTCGCACAGCATGGTATCAGTGCCCTGGCGCTGGCGATTAAAGGTTCCGGCGCGGTAGGGGTAATGATTTACGGTTTCCTCGAGCGCATTCTGGTGCCCACCGGGCTGCATCATCTGGTCTACACCCCGTTCCTGTATACCGAGTTGGGTGGTGCGCAGGAGGTCTGCGGCACGCTGTATCAGGGCGCACGGAATATCTATTTCGCGGAAATGGCCTGTCCAGAGGTGAAACAGTTAAGCAGCACCGTGGTCTGGGATGCGCGGGGTATCAGCAAGATGTTTGGTCTGCCTGCGGCGGCACTGGCGATGTACATGACCGCCAAACCCGAACGCAAGGCCGCGGCAAAAGCCATTCTGATCCCGGCGGCGTTGACCTCCCTGCTGGTCGGCGTCACCGAGCCCATCGAATTCTCCTTCCTGTTTGTCGCCCCGCTGCTGTTTGTGGTCCATGCGGTGCTCACTGGGATCGGCATGATGCTGTTCTCCCTGCTGGGCGTTCACGCCATTGGTGCTAACGGCATTATCGATTTCATCCTCTACAACCTGCCGCTGGGTACTGAAAAATCCAACTGGCCGATGTACATCGTGGTCGGCGCCATTATGTTCGCGCTCTACTTCGTCGTGTTCCGCTTCTTGATCCTGCATTTCAACATGAAAACGCCCGGTCGCGAGGATGCCGATGAGGAGACGCGTCTGTACAGCAAGCAGGAGTATCAGGCCAAGGGCAACAACGACGGACTCGGCGCATCCATCGTGGCAGGCCTCGGCGGGCGAGAAAATATTGAAGTGGTGGATAACTGCTACACCCGCCTGCGGGTCACGGTGAAGGACGTCGATATCATCGATGAACCGCGGCTTAACGCGACGGGAGCCAAAGCCGTTATCAAACAAGGCAACAACGTTCAGGTGGTCTACGGGCTGCACGTCAAAAAAATGCGAGAAGCCGTTGAGACGTTTCTCTGAAGGAGCTAAAAATGTTTAACCCCCCCTTTATTCTCTCGATTGCCGGTGGCGGCAGCACTTACACCCCCGGGATTGTCAAAAGCCTGATGGTGCGTTTGCAGGATTTCCCCCTCGCGGAAATTCGCCTGTACGACATTGATGCCCCCCGGCAGGACACCATCGCCCCGGTGGTCGAGAAGGTCATCCGCGATCACAGCCAGGACATCAAGTTCACCGTCACCAGCGATCCGGAAGTGGCCTTTAGCGGAGCGCATTTTGTGTTCGCCCAAATGCGCGTGGGTCAGTACAAAATGCGCGAGCTGGACGAGAAGATCCCCCTGCGTCACGGCGTGGTCGGGCAAGAGACCTGCGGCCCAGGCGGGCTGGCATACGGACTGCGCACGATCCTGCCGATGGTGGAGCTCATCGATCTGGTGGACAGCTATGCTCACGCGAAAGCGTGGATCGTTAACTACTCCAACCCGGCCGCGATCGTCGCCGAAGGCGTACGTCGCCTGCGCCCTAACGCACGGGTGCTGAACATTTGCGATATGCCGGTCGCCGCGATGCGCAATATGGGCGCCATCCTCGGGGTCGATCGTCACAAACTGGAAGTGGACTATTTCGGGCTGAATCACTTTGGCTGGTTTACCCGTGTCCTCGTCGACGGTGAAGATAAACTGCCGGAGCTGCGTCGCCATATCGCGAAATACGGTTTACTGACCGAAGATGCGGCCAAAACCGATCCGCAGCACTCCGATCCGTCATGGGTGAAAACCTGGCGCAATATCAAGCCGATTATGGATAACTTCCCGGAGTATCTGCCGAACCCGTATCTGCAGTACTACCTGATGCCTAACCAAATTGTTGCGCACCAGAACCCGGACTATACCCGCGCCAACGAAGTGATGAACGGGCGGGAGAAAAAGCTGTTCGCCGCCGCAGAAGAGTATAAGCGCACCGGCATTTTGTCTGACGCTTTCCACGTTGGCGTGCACGGCGAGTTTATTGTCGATGTGGCCCGGTCACTGGCCTTCAACCTGCGACAACGCCATCTGGTGATGGTTGAAAACCGCGGGGCGATCGTCAACCTGCCTTACGATGCGGTGGTGGAAGTGCCGGCCTATATCACGTCGGAAGGGCCAGAACCGGTGCGGGTCGGCCAGGTGCCGCTGTTCCATCAGACGCTGCTGCAACAGCAGCTCGCCTCCGAGCAACTGCTGGTGGAGGCCACCATTGAGGGGAACTATGAAAAGGCCCTACAGGCCTTTACGCTGAACCGTACCGTGCCGACCATGGCACACGCTAAGGCTATCCTCGACGAGATGATTGAAGCTAACCGTGATTACTGGCCCGCATTGCAAAAAGCCTGGCAGGATGGCGAAGTGATAAAAAAATAGGGCGTTGCTCGCGAGTTGAACGGGGTTTGCTTGTCGGTGTCAGAAAAAACACCGACAATCCGCTTTTCTGGATAAATACCCTAAATAATTCGAGTTGCAGGAAGGCGGCAAGTCTGAGAATCGCCAGGAGCTTACTCAGGTAAGTGACTGGGGTGAGCAGGCGTAGCCAACGCTCATGCAAGTTGAAGTATGACGGGTAAAGATGGAGGCAAACATGTCCACCTCATATTTTGTCGCAGCCGACTGGCTGATTGAACATAGCGACGATCCGAACGTCCTGGTCCTCGATGCACGTATGGCCCCACCGGGCCAGGAGCATCGTGATGTTGCCGCTGAATACCGCGCCGGGCACCTGCCGGGGGCGGTATTTTTCGATATTGAAGCCCTCTCCGATCATACCTCTCCCCTGCCGCACATGCTGCCGCGTCCGGAAGCATTTGCCGTGGCGATGCGTGAGCTTGGCGTGAGCCGTGATAAACATCTGGTTGTCTATGATGAAGGCAACCTCTTTTCCGCCCCGCGCGCCTGGTGGATGCTGAAAAAATTCGGCGTAGAGAACGTCTCGATTCTGGCGGGCGGTCTCGCGGTCTGGCAGCGTGATGAATTGCCGTTGCAGCAGGGTGATGTCTCGCTCCCGGAAGGTGAATTTGAGGCCACATTTGATGCCAGCGCGGTAAAACGTCTGACCGACGTGCTGCTGGTCAGTCATGAGAAGACCGCGCAAATTGTTGATGCCCGACCGGCGCCCCGTTTTAACGCCAAGGCTGACGAACCGCGCCCGGGCCTGAAACGCGGTCATATTCCTGGCGCGTACAACGTGCCATGGGGCGATTTAGTCTTTGAAGGTGAGCTGAAGACAACCGACGAGCTGCGGGCTATTTTCGAACGTCAGGGCGTGGATTTACACCAGCCGATTATCGCCAGCTGCGGTTCCGGCGTGACGGCGTGCGTGGTGATTCTGGCCCTTGCTACCCTGGGCGTCAGCGACGTGACGCTGTATGACGGAGCCTGGAGCGAATGGGGTGCCCGGGACGACCTGCCGGTTGAACCCGCCCAATAATGGATAACCGTCTGGCAACGCTGTTAACGCGCGGGGCATCCATGACCCGCGCGGAATACCGCGTGTTGGCTCATCTCACCGAGCACCCGCTGCTGGTGGGCAACATCACGGTGCGCGAGCTGGCACAGGCGACGTTTGTCTCCACCGCGACCATTATGCGTCTGTGTCAGAAACTGGGGTTCAGCGGCTTTAGCGAGTTTATCTGGCACTGTAAGCAGTTGCTCTCAGACACGCCGCACATTGCGCCCCAGGCCGAGAGTTTGCCGCAGCTGCCTGCCCTGTTTAATCAATTTATCGCCAATTATCAGCAGACTTTTCAGTGGGTGACGGAAGAGAAACGCCAGCAGTTTTCCGCCCTGTTGCGCCAGAAAGAGAGCTTTTTTCTCTACGGGGCCGGATTCTCATATCTGTTCGCCGAATACCTGACCAAGAAATTACAGGTGTTAGGTAAGACGGCATTTATTTCAGGGCCAGGCGATAGCCGGAATATCTTCCTGAGCAATGCCGCGCGTTATCAGGTTTTTATTGCGGTTTCACGCAGCGGTGAAACGGAACAGGTGTTGGATAAAGCGAAGATCGCCCAAAACATCGGCATGACGGTGGTGGCTTTTACCCGTGCGTCGGCCAATTCCCTGGCGAGCATGGCTGACCTGCATTTTGCCCTGTATGACGAGGCGGTGCATTACGCTGCCGAAGCCGCAGGCGTGACGTCGTTTGAGTCGAATCTGGTGTTACTGATGGATTTGTTATTGCTGGAAGCAACGGGGTGAGACCTCACCCCGCGTGAATCAGATAATCCGATTCTGCTTAAAGTCGCGCAGGAAGCTGCCCCAGCGCTTTTCGTAGAACGGCGTGATGTGCGCCAGCATGAAGTGGCTGATGCCCTTCTCGCCTTCGACCACCTGACAAATATCAATCGGCTCATCGCCCGGTAGCGTATCCGTTGCCACACTGCCCGCAGCCTGGATAACCTCCTCGATATCGCCTTCCGCTTCAATACCAATCAGCAGGTTCGGCTGCTCGTCGGCATGTTCTTTAATCGAGCACAGAAACGCACGTTTGACGGTCTTGAGCGATTTGAACAGCGTGGTCAGGGAATCCACCATTTGCGCCGGCGGCTCGGTCACTTCGGACAGCAGCAGCGATGCGCCGCCTTCCAGCACCGTCTGGCTGCTCAGCGGGTTGCCTTCTTCGCCAATCAGATGGCTAATTTCACGCGGGGTGAACTCTTTCCCGGTCGGCAGTTTGGCATTGAGGAACAGCGTCTCGCCGAGGGTCATTTCAAACAGCGTACGCACCGGCATCACCACAAAAGCCTGCTCGTCTTCAACCGCCTGCTGTAATGCCGTAAGCGAGGTGAAGAACGGGACGACCGAGGTGCCGTCGTCTTTTTCCCAGTGCTGTAAATCCAGGGCACTGTCTTCCACCACCTGCTCGCCTTCCGCCGCAGTGCCTGGCACCCAGACCGTGGACTCAAGCAGTGCGCGGAAGAAAGCCGGACGGTGAGCGGGCTCGGTCGCCGCCTGTTCCAGTAAAGTTTCTAATTCGTTTTTGGTTTCGGACATAAGCTCGCTACTTCACAAAAATATCGGGTGGCGCGGCGCTTACCCGGCCTACAAATCCGTAGGCCCATGCAAGCGCCGCGCCGCCCGGCAAGACGATTACTCAGCGGTCAACAGATTCGCAATAGTGCGCACGCCAAGACCGGTTGCACCTGCGGCCCACTGCTCTACCGCCGATTTACGGTAGGTCGCGGAGCAGTCAATATGCAGCCAGCCTTCATGGTAGTTTTCCACAAAGTGAGACAGGAAGCCTGCCGCCGTGCTGGCGCCTGCCGGATAAGCGGCGCTGGCGGTGTTGTTCAGTTCAGCAAAGTTAGACGGCAGCTGATTGCGGTGGAACTCCGCCAGCGGCAGACGCCAGAACGGCTCGTTTTCCGCCGCCGCGCTGGCCATCAGGCGCGCAGCCAGTTTGTCGTCGAAGCTGAACAGCGCATGATAGTCGTTACCCAGCGCGGTTTTCGCCGCACCGGTCAGGGTGGCGGCATCAATGATCAGTTCCGGTTTCTGCGCACAGGCGTCAATCAGGCCATCGGCCAGGACCAAACGGCCTTCGGCGTCGGTGTTCATCACTTCAACGTTTTTGCCGTTGCGGTAGCGGATGATGTCGCCCAGTTTGAAGGCGTTGCCGCTGACCATGTTGTCTGCACAGCACAGGTACAGCTTCACGCGCTTGTTCAGGCCACGGGTGATAGCAAACGCCAGTGCCCCGGTGACCAGCGCCGCGCCGCCCATGTCGGACTTCATGGAATCCATGAACGCACTCTGCTTGATGCTGTAGCCGCCGGAATCAAAGGTGATGCCTTTGCCCACCAGGCACGCGTACACCGGCGCGTTATCGTCCCCGGTCGGGTTGTAGTCCAGCGCCAGCAGCACCGGCGGACGTTCAGAACCACGGCCTACGGTGTGGATCCCCATGTAGCCCTGCTCGCGCAGATCTTCGCCCTTGGTGATGCGGTAGCGAACGTTGTCACAGCCAAAGCGGCACAGCAGGTCCACCGCGCGGGCGGCAAGCTGTTCCGGGCCTAACTCTTCGGCGGAGGCGTTGATGGTGTCGCGAACCCAGTCGACGATCGCCAGACGGTTTTCCAGCTCGCTTTTCTGCGCGTCGTCCAGCGCCGCCCATTCCACGTTACGGCTGCCTTTCGGCCCTTTGTAACCGGCCCAGAAGGACCAGCTGCGATCGGTATCCCAGCCTTCGCCCGCCAGCGCGACATGTTTGATGCCCATGCCGTCGATTTTGCGCGCTGCACGCTGGATCAGGCCCAGATCGTCTTTGCCGTTCAGGTGCAGGGTAATGCCGTCGGTGTTAATGCTATACGTGGCTTTCTCGCCCCAGCGCGCATCGGCAGGCTGGGTCGATAGCGTAATCTTCATCGCTTCGGTCATAGATCTTATCCTTATTGAGCAAACGGGCCGCCAAGAGGCAGCCCTGATGATCATTTAGCGAAAATTATTCTGCTTCGTCTAACCAGACTAACAGAATCGCCTCGAGAATTTTTTCATTGGATGCGTTGGGATCATCCTCAAAATCTTCCAGAGCGCAAATCCACTGGTGCATATCTGTGAAGCGGACGGTCTTCGGATCGGTGTCCGGGTACGCGTCGTACAAGGCTTCGCCGATTTCACGGCTGTCGGTCCATTTCAGCGCCATATCAGTGCTCGCGTGCGTGGTTGATGGTGTAGCGTGGCATCTCAACGACAAGGTCCTCGTCAGCCACACGCGCCTGGCAGCTTAAACGGCTTTCCGGCTCCAGACCCCAGGCTTTGTCCAGCATGTCGTCTTCGTCTTCCGTGCTTTCTTGCAGGGAGTCGAAACCTTCACGAACCACGCAGTGGCAGGTGGTACAGGCGCAGGATTTCTCACAGGCGTGTTCAATCTCGATGCCGTTACGCAGGGCAACGTCAAGAATGGTTTCACCGCTCTTCGCTTCTAAAACTGCGCCATCCGGACACAGGTCCTGATGTGGCAGAAAAACAATCTTTGGCATATTAAACCTCGTCCACGGACTGGCCTTTCAGCGCTTTACGGACCGACTGGTCCATGCGGCGTGCGGCAAATTCCTGGGTTTGTGTGTCGATATTTTTAATGGCTTCTTTAATGTCGTCGGCATTATCGCCTGCGGCGGCAATCTGCAACGCAGAGATACCGTCGTCAATCGCTTTGCGTTCTTCGGCGCTCAGCAGTGCGGCATCCGCGGCCAGTGCACCGTTCAGGCTTTCCAGCACGCGCGCGGCTTCGACTTTCTGTTCGGCGAGCATACGCGCCTGCACATCGTGTTCAGCGAAACTCATCGAGTCCTTAATCATTGAGGCGATTTCGGTATCGCTCAGACCGTAGGATGGTTTCACCTGAATCGAGGCTTCTACGCCGGTGGATTTTTCCATCGCCGTAACGCTCAGCAGGCCATCGGCATCCACCTGGAAGGTAACGCGAATATGCGCCCCGCCCGCAGGCATCGCCGGGATCCCCCGCAGCGCAAAGCGCGCCAGAGAACGGCAGTCCTGCACCAGCTCGCGCTCACCCTGCATCACATGGATGGACATCGCGGTCTGGCCGTCTTTAAAGGTGGTGAACTCCTGCGCACGCGCCACCGGAATGGTGGTGTTGCGTGGAATGACTTTCTCCACCAGGCCGCCCATGGTCTCAAGACCGAGCGACAGCGGGATTACGTCCAGCAGCAACATTTCGCTGTCCGGCTTGTTGCCGACCAGAATATCCGCCTGAACAGCGGCACCGATGGCAACCACTTTGTCCGGGTCGATGGAGGTCAGCGGCGTACGGCCAAAGAATTCGCCCACCCGTTCACGCACTAATGGCACACGCGTTGAACCGCCGACCATCACCACGTCTTTCACTTCTTCGAGTTCTACGCCCGCATCTTTCAGCGCACGACGACACGCCAGCAGCGTACGTTTAACCAGCGCGGAAATCAGTTCGTCGAACTGGGCACGGGTGACCTCCCCCTGCCAGCCCGCGACGTCAACGCGAACGCGGTCGGCATCGCTGAGCGCAATTTTGGCGGCAATGGCGGCGTCTAACAGTTCACGCTGCACGCGGTTGTCGCTGCGCGAGGTGATGCCTGCCTGTTCGCGGATGAAATCTGCCAGCAGGTGGTCGAAATCGTCGCCGCCCAGCGCGGAATCCCCGCCGGTGGCTAACACTTCGAACACCCCACGGCTGAGGCGCAGAATTGAGATATCAAAGGTGCCGCCGCCGAGATCGTAGACCGCAATCACCCCTTCCTGACCGGAATCCAGACCATAAGCGATGGCCGCCGCGGTTGGTTCGTTGAGCAGACGCAGCACGTGCAGGCCTGCCAGACGCGCGGCGTCTTTGGTGCCCTGGCGCTGCGCATCATCAAAATAGGCCGGGACGGTGATCACCACGCCATCCAACTGGCCTTCCAGCGCTTCGGTCGCGCGGGCAGCCAGGGCTTTGAGGATATCGGCGGAGATGCGAATCGGGTTCAGCAGGCCGGCGTTGGTCGCCAGCATCGGCAGGCCGTTTTCACTTGCCTGCAGCTGATAAGGCAGATGCGGGTAGCGCGCCTGCACATCGGCAAGCGAGCGGCCCATCAGACGTTTTACCGAGCTGATGGTGTTGACCGGATCCAGGGCAGCGTTAGTGCGGGCGTCATAGCCCACGTCATACCCCTGCGCGTGATAATGCACCACGGATGGCAGCAGGTGACGGCCTTGATGGTCGGCCAGCGTTTCGGCCTGGCCGCTACGCACGGTAGCGACCAGAGAATTGGTGGTGCCTAAGTCAATACCCGCCGCCAGACGACGCTGATGCGGCGCAGCACTCAGACCAGGCTCACTGATTTGCAATAAGGCCATATTGATAAGCTTCCAAAATCAAAAATCGAGCAGCTTTTCTTCGAGTTGTTCTGCTGAGCTGCGCAGTTTATCGAGAAAACGCAGTTTACGCACGGTGTCCGCCGCGCTGTCCCACGTTTTATTATCGAGTTCCGCCACCACCTGCTGATGGCGCGTGTCGAACATGCTTTTCACGCGGCGCATGAAGGCGTCCAGACGGGCGCTATCTTTGGCACGGTCAATCTCATCCAGCTCTTCGCGAAGCTCCAGTTGCTCCATCAAAAATGCCGTGTCGCGCACCGTGTGCTGTTCGCTTGCCAAATCAAAACCGTGCAACGACAGCAGGTATTCCGCGCGGGTCAGCGGGTTACGCAGCGTCTGCCAGGCCTGATTAATGGTTGCGGATTGTTGCACCGCAGCAAGCTGGTCTGCAGAGGAGTGGCTGGCGAATTTGTCCGGATGGAACTGGCGCTGTAAATCCTGAAAGCGTGTGGCGAGCTGCTGGCTATCGAGGTGATAAGAGGCAGGCAGGCCAAAGAGCGTGAAGTAGTCCATAGCTATCTCTGAAAAAGCAAACCCCACAGGCAGCCAGGCCACCGTGGGGTTATCTTACGCGTGATTAAACGTGGAAGCTTTCGCCGCAACCGCACTCATCTTTAACGTTCGGGTTGGTAAATTTAAACCCTTCGTTCAGGCCTTCTTTGACGAAGTCCAGCTCGGTGCCATTGAGGAACTGCAGGCTTTTGCCATCGACCACAACCTTCACGCCTTTGTCTTCGAACACCGTGTCTTCTGCTTCCGGTTGATCGACAAACTCCAGCACGTAAGCCATACCAGAGCAACCGGAGGTCCGCACACCCAGACGCAGACCGAAGCCTTTGCCCCGGTTAGCCAGGAAGGCACTTACTCGCGCGGCAGCGCTGTCGCTAAGGGTAATCGACATAACAACAACCTCAATTATTTTGCTTCACGTTTGCTTTTATAGTCCGCAATGGCGGCTTTGATCGCGTCTTCTGCCAGGATAGAGCAGTGAATTTTTACCGGCGGCAGTTCGAGTTCTTCGGCGATATCGGTGTTCTTGATAGCCTGTGCTTCGTCCAGGGATTTCCCCTTTACCCACTCGGTGACGAGAGAGCTGGACGCGATAGCTGAACCGCAGCCGTAGGTCTTGAAGCGCGCGTCCTCAATGATACCTTCATTGTTGACTTTAATCTGCAACTTCATCACGTCGCCGCAGGCCGGTGCGCCGACCATGCCGCTTCCGACGCTATCGTCGCTGTTGTCAAAAGAACCGACGTTGCGTGGATTCTCGTAATGATCGATAACTTTTTCGCTGTAAGCCATGATGAATTCTCCTTATAGGGTTCCGATTAGTGATGCGACCATTCGATGCTGTTCAAGTCCACGCCCTGCTTAAACATATCCCACAGTGGAGACAGTTCACGCAGACGACCGATGGATTTCTGTACCAGCGCGATGGTGTAGTCGATCTCTTCTTCGGTAGTGAAACGACCTAAAGAGAAACGGATAGAGCTGTGTGCCAGCTCGTCAGTCATGCCCAGTGCGCGCAGCACGTAGGATGGCTCGAGGCTCGCAGACGTACAGGCAGAACCGGAGGACACGGCCAGGTCTTTCAGGGCCATGATCAGCGACTCGCCTTCAACATAGTTAAAGCTGACGTTGAGAATGTTTGGCGCGCCCTGCTCGAGGTCACCGTTCAGGTACACCTCTTCCATATCTTTCACGCCTTCCCACAGACGGTTACGCAGCTGACGCAGGCGTGCCATCTCGGTTTCCATCTCTTCTTTGGCGATGCGGTAAGCTTCACCCATGCCAACAATCTGATGCACAGGCAGAGTACCGGAACGCATGCCGCGTTCGTGACCGCCGCCGTGGATCTGGGCTTCGATACGAATACGCGGTTTACGACGCACGTACAGCGCACCGATACCTTTCGGACCATAGATTTTGTGGCCGGAGAAGGACATCAGGTCAACTTTCAGCTGGCTCAGATCGATAGGCAGTTTGCCCACGCTCTGAGTCGCATCCACGTGATAGATAATGCCACGTGCGCGGCACATTTCGCCGATGGTCGCAATATCCTGCACCACGCCGATTTCGTTGTTCACGTGCATGATAGAAACGAGGACGGTGTCATCACGCATCGCCGCTTCGAGTTCTTTCAGGTCAATAATACCGTTGCGCTGTGGGGCGAGATAGGTCACTTCAAACCCTTCACGCTCCAGCTGACGACAGGTATCCAGCACCGCTTTGTGCTCGGTCTTGCTGGTGATGATGTGCTTGCCTTTTTTCTGATAAAAGTTGGCTGCACCTTTAATCGCCAGGTTGTCAGATTCGGTCGCACCAGAGGTAAAGACGATTTCGCGTGGGTCAGCGCCCACCAGCTCTGCAATCTGATTACGGGCGATATCAACCGCCTCTTCAGCCTGCCAGCCGAAACGGTGAGAACGGGAGGCCGGGTTGCCAAACGTTCCGTCGAGGGTAAGGCACTGCATCATCTTCTCGGCAACACGCGGGTCCACCGGCGTGGTTGCGGAGTAGTCGAGATAAATCGGTAATTTCATTGCTCTTAAACTCCGTACATCACTCAATGCAATGAATCAGGCAACCGGCTGGATGTACGACCGTGTTGACGGGGCGTAATGCCCCGGCCTGATTCTGAAATTCTATTATTATGCGCGTAACTTGACGTCGATAGCGTCTTGACCGCGGGTGCTGCGTTGGGATTCTTGCGTGTGCTGACGGTCAGAGACGTCCAGCACTTCCTGGTTATTAACCAGTTCACCGAGGGTGATGTTATTCAGGAAGCCGGTCAGACGATCGCTCAGATCACGCCACAGCGCGTGGGTCAGGCATTTATCGCCGCCCTGGCAGCCGCCTTTACCCTGACAACGGGTCGCGTCGACGGATTCGTCTACTGCGCTGATCACTTCGCCAACCGCGATGCTACCGGCTTCTTTACCCAGCAGATAACCGCCGCCCGGGCCACGTACGCTGGAAACCAGTCCATTTTTACGCAGGCGGGAGAACAGCTGTTCCAGGTAGGAAAGTGAAATTCCCTGACGTTCAGAAATATCAGCCAACGGAACCGGGCCCGCTTCGGAGTTGAGCGCAACGTCCAGCATCGCGGTCACGGCATAACGCCCTTTAGATGTCAGTCTCATGTCTTACTTAACCTCAAACTCGCCCCTGCCCGGGGTTGTTATTAAAATGGTGGTATCGCATAGCAGGGCCAAGTCTGACATTCCCGACTAAAATGGTCAACTATTTACTTGACTGTTTTAGTCAGGTATTTAACGTTCCGTGCGCTCTCTTTCGTCGACTATTTATTCTTCTGTTCAATCGACGCCAGAATGCCGCGCAGGATGTTCAACTCCTGGCTTTCCGGGCGGGCGCGGGTGAACAGACGACGCAGTTTGTTCATCACCTGGCCCGGATGATCGGCGCGGATAAAACCGGTCGACAGCAGGGTTTGTTCGAGATGACCGTAGAAACGCTCCAGATCGTCGACCAGCGGATAAGCCACGTCGTCTTCCGCTGTAGCGCTTTCGCCTTTTTCTTGGGTGGCCAGCCACGCCATACGCACTTCGTAGGCAATGACCTGCACCGCCATCGCAAGGTTCAGCGAGCTGTATTCCGGGTTGGCGGCAATCGCCACATGGTAGTGACACTTTTGCAATTCGTCGTTAGTCAGGCCCACGCGTTCACGACCGAAGACCAGCGCGACCGGCGCCTGCTCCGCTTCGCTGATGCTTTTCAGCCCGCATTCACGCGGATCGAGCATCGGCCACGGCAGCGTACGCGAACGTGCGCTAGTGCCCACTACCAGGCTACAGCCCGCCAGCGCTTCGTCCAGCGTATCCACAATTTGCGCATTGCCAATCACGTCGCTGGCACCCGCCGCCAACGCGATAGCCTGAGAGTCAGGTTTGACCAGCGGATTGACCAGCCAGAGGTTGGTTAACCCCATGGTTTTCATCGCGCGAGCCACGGAGCCCATGTTGCCGGTGTGGGAAGTTTCTACCAGTACGATTCGGATATTTTGCAGCATTGTCTGTCTTCGGCTAAAGATTATTCATCGCATATTATCATAAAGCGAAGACAGAATCCGAATTCGCTGCTATGATATGCGCCGTTTTTCCCGTTCTTTAACATCCAGTGAGAGTGACCGATGCAACATCCTATGTTGACCATCGCCGTGCGCGCAGCGCGCAAGGCGGGTAATGTTATTGCCAAGCACTACGAGACACCTGATTCCGTAGAGACCAGCCAGAAAGGCAGCAATGATTTCGTGACCAATGTCGATAAAGCCGCAGAAGCGATTATTATCGAAACTATCCGTAAATCTTACCCGCAGCACACCATTATCGCCGAAGAATCTGGCGAAGTAGCAGGCGAAGATCAAGATGTTCAATGGGTTATCGATCCACTGGATGGCACCACCAACTTCGTTAAACGCCTTCCTCATTTCTCTGTTTCCATCGCCGTACGCATTAAAGGCCGTACTGAAGTGGCCGTGGTTTACGATCCAATGCGTAACGAACTGTTCACCGCTACCCGCGGTCAGGGCGCACAGCTGAACGGTTACCGTCTGCGCGGCACCAACGCTCGCGATCTGGATGGCACCATTCTGGCGACCGGCTTCCCGTTCAAAGCCAAGCAGCATGCTCCGGCTTACATGAACATCCTTACCAAACTGTTCACCGAATGCGCGGACTTCCGTCGCAGCGGTTCCGCCGCACTGGATCTGGCCTACGTGGCTGCCGGTCGCGTTGACGGCTACTTCGAACTGGGCCTGAAGCCGTGGGATTTCGCCGCAGGTGAGCTGATCGCGCGTGAAGCGGGTGCCCTGGTATGCGATTTCACTGGCGGTCACAACTTCATGACCACCGGTAACATCGTGGCAGGCAACCCACGCGTCGTGAAAGCGATGCTGGCGAGCATGCGTGACGAACTGAGTGAAGCGCTGAAGCGTTAATTCGGTGGTTTAGCCCGGTGGCACTCATGCTAACCGGGCTACACCCTCCGTAGGCCGGATAAGCGCAGCGCCATCCGGCACTGTCAAAACGGCCTCAATCCCCTGCCCTCCGGCACCGCACTTAGCCACATCACCACCGCAGCCATCACCAGTACCGCACCTCCGGCAAACGCCAGCGTCGTCCAGCCAACCTGTCGCCACATCACCGGCGCTTTATTCCCACTTAACCGCACTGCCAACTGACGAAAACTGTGTACCAGCAGCGCCAGGGATGAAATCGTTATCGACGTGCCCAACGCCATCGCCAGCGCGGATGCCACCCCCCAGCTAAAGACGCCAATCACCTTACTGAACAGCAGCACCATAATCGCCCCGGAACAGGGCCGCATTCCCATCGACAGGACGATAACCAGCCGCGCGCGCCAGTCGTTACCGCTCTCCATTTGTTTCGGGTCCGGCAAATGCTGATGCCAGCAGCCGCAGTGGGCGTGATGCTCATGGTGCGGGGTAAAGGCGGTAAACATCGGCCTGCGTAGGATCTGCCGTAGCTTTTTTAGCGCCCGCCAGCACAGTAACACCCCGAGCAGTCCGACCAGCGCATAGCTGCCCTTTTCCAGCCAGAAACTGCTGAGATGCAGCTGGCGAGCGGGCAGCGCCAGTAAGGTCAACACCACCACCACCAGCCCAATCGCCACCAGGCCCTGCAACAATGACGCCGCCAGGGTTAAACCGATGCTCGATTTAAGCTTCGATGGATGGGTCGTAAGCCAGGTGGTAATCACGATTTTTCCATGCCCCGGCCCCAGGGCATGCAGCACGCCGTAAATCAAGCTGAATGCCAGCAGCGACCCGCCCGCTTTGGTTGGGTTATCCGCCACGGCCTGCAACAGGGCGCTCATCTGCTGATTCAACTCCCGTTGCCAGAGGATGCTTTTCAGCAGCACCTGCGGCCAGGCGTGCCACAGCCAGACGCCACCGGCCAGCGCCAATATCAGGAACAGCGCCAGCGGCCAGAGTTGTGTCCAGCGGCGCGAACGCGAAGGGGGAGAGAAGACTACGGACATGTCAGCGTCACCTGTTGAGCAAACTGTTTGCCTAAATCCATGTCCTCGGGCGGGGCATCGGCCTTGTCGAGCGACAGCGCGTAGGCAGTTAAATCTTCATTCGGTTTCGGGGTGTGTACGTTGAGCTTACAGTCTGCCGGCGCATCGGCAGGCAGCGTAACGTTCGCCTCTTTGTCGTAATGCATATCGACATAATAGGTTGGGTCGAAGGTGGAAAACCGATAGGTCTGCCCGGCGAGCGGCTGCGGCATGGCCAGCGGCAGCGTAAAGGTCAGTACCGCCTTATGCCCATCGCGGGAAAGCCCGTACGCCGTCGGGCGATTTTCAAATTTCACCTTCTGCTTGCCGTGCCAGAACTCAGTGAAATAGTGCTGCCCCAGCACGTTGGCCATCACTTCCGCCGCCAGTTGCTTCCAGACCACATCGCCCGGTTTGGCGTTCCCCGCGTCATACAGCAGGTCGGCGGAGGTGATTTCATCCATCGTCCAGCGCATATCGATGGCGGTGAGCTGTCCATCTTTGGTGACCAGTTGGCTGTGCATACTAATAAAACTGTGCGGGTGCGCTGTCGCTTGCCATGATAAAAGCGCGCCAACCGCCAGAACTAAGCTCTGTTTCACTCTCGTCATCGCATCCTCAGTGAAAAATTCTGTGACCGACCCCAGCAATCCTTGCGCAAAGGCATCCCGGCTGGCTTTCAGGCGGTCATCCTTTAGCTATTCTTATCAAAAACCTTTTCTGGAACCTGACAGATGATGACCGTGATTGAACCGCCATCTGTGCTTTCCAGTCCACAGCGCCGCTGCCAGATCCTGCTGATGCTGTATCTGCCAGGGCAGTCCGTAACCCCAGCGGTAATAGGCCGTGCGAACAATGTTGATGACGTTGTCGCCCGCCAGGATATCGCCGATATCGGCCACGTTATCCAGCGCTATCACCGACTGAATATCGTGACGCTAGCAGACGGCAGCTACCGGATTGAAGGCACCACACTTGACCAGCGCTTATGCCTGATCCACTGGCTGCGCCGTGCCCTGCGGCTGTGCCCGGCCTTTATCAGCGAGCAGTTTACCCCATCGCTCAAAATGCAGCTTAAACAATCCGGCATCTCGCGCATTCTGTACGACGATACCAATCTGCGGGCGCTGGTCAATCGCTGCGGACAGAACCTGCAGCGCCAGTTCGACAGCCGCGACGCGGCGTTTCTCGGGCTGTATCTGCAATATTGCCTGCTGCTCCAGCATCCGCCACAAGCCCCTGAGTTTACCGACGGACAGCGCAAATGGGCACAGGCCAGCGCCGAATATCAGGTGGCGGCGGAAATTGCCCGTCACTGGCAGCGCCGTACGCTGAAGGACGCCCATCCGGATGAACATCTGTTTTTGACGCTGCTGTTTATGATGCTCAAAGTGCCGGATCCGAAACGCGATCATCACACCCAGGAAGTACGGCTCTATCGCAGTATTAACCAGCTAATTGACCGCTTCCAGCAGCTTTCAGGCCGCCAGTTTAGCGACAGGCGCGGGCTGCGCGATCAGCTGTATGTTCATCTGGCGCAGGCGATTAATCGCTGTCTGTACGGGGTCGGGATCGATAACAGCCTGCCAGAAGAGGTGCAGCGGCTTTATCCGCGCCTGATGCGCACTACCCAGCAGGCGCTCACGGACTTTGAGACCCACTATGGGCTCCATATTTCTGATGAAGAAATGGGGCTGATTGCGGTGATTTTTGGCGCGTGGCTGATGCAGGAAAGCGATTTGCAGGAAAAACAGGTGCTGCTGCTGACCGGGGACAATCCGCTGCTTGAACAGGAAATTGAGCAGCAGCTGCGGGAACTGACGCTGCTGCCACTGAATATCAAATACCAGACGCTGACCGCCTTCCAGAAGGAAGGAGCCCCGAAAGGGGTGGCGTTGGTTGTCACGCCTTACACGCTGGCGCTGCCGCTGTTTTCCCCACCGCTTATTCACGCCGGGGAACCGCTTAGCGAGCGGCAACGGCAGCACATTTGTCAGATGCTGGAGGCACCCGGCTGAGCGCTGATTTTGGGTCGGACAAACATCGCCGGAATAGCCAGTATCGCCATCACCCAGAACACGCCCTGGTGCAGGTGCTGATAGAGGAACCCGGCAACCACGGTCATGATAGCAATGCTGCCGCCCATCGCCACTGCGGAATATACTGCCTGGAGGCGGATAACTTCCGCCCCCTGCCGCGCCGCAATGTAGCGCATCGCCGCCAGGTGGCAGACGGTGAAGGTGCCACAGTGCAGAATTTGCGCCACGATAAGCCACGGTAATTCAGTGGTCCAGCCCATGATCCCCCAGCGCAGCAGGCCGCAAAATGCGGAGAGCAGCAGCAAATCGCGCGCGCCGAAACGGCGGAACACCTTCTTGCTGACCGCAAAAATCACCACTTCAGCCACCACCCCGAGCGACCACAAATAGCCGACCGCCGAAGCGGAATACCCCGCCTGCTGCCAGTAGATGGCGCTAAAGCCGTAATAGGCTGCGTGCGCGCCCTGCAACAGACATACGCAGGCCAGGAAGCGCCAGCTCTGCACCACCAGCGAACGCCACGCGGGCCAGCCCGCCGCTTCCTGATGGCGGGTTTCCCCCTGCGGCATTACCGATGGCGTAATCATCATCCCCAACAGCATGGAGGCAATCCCGATGCTCAGCAGCAGCAGAATGGCATGATAGTCAAACAGGCTGACCAGTTTGCCGGTCAGCGCCGAGCCAATCACAAACGCAATCGAACCCCACAGCCGCACCCGCCCATAGTCCATGGTTATCTGTTTTTGCCAGGTATTAGCCAACGCATCGGTCAGCGGCACCAACGGCGAGAAGAACAGGTTAAAGCCGACCATCATCGCCATCAGCCACGCCACGTGGGTCCCGGCCCAGAAGGCGAGAATAAACAGCAGCGTCAGTAAGGCGAGAATGCGTAAGGCGCTGATTAAGCGGGACGGGTCGCTGACCCGGGGCGCAATCAGCAGGCTGCCGAGGAAACGGGCCACCAGCCCGGCGCCGAGCAGCACGCCGATGGTTTCCGGTGTCAGGCCGGTGCCTGCGAGCCACACGCTCCAGAAAGGTAGAAAGATACCGTAGCTAAAGAAGTAGGTGAAATAACTGAGCGCCAGCCAGCGCGTGGAATGCAAGACCATGATTCCCTCCAAAATGTTGGCGTTAGTCTGGCGACAAACGCCCCGGCTGGCAAGTGGCTTTAACAACCCTCTAACATTTATCGTGCGACGTTATGCGCACGCTCGAAGAAAAGCGCCATTTTTCTCCGCTCATCAGCAGCATAAGTCCGGGCATACCCGGCATATTATGCGCATTGACCGGATGGGTTTGCGGCTCGAGGCATACGAACGGTTCACCCGGCATCCGAAACAGCATCAGCCAGTTGGTCGGCGCACACAGGGTGACCGCCATCCGCTCATGCACGATGGTAGCCCTGCCGTTCCAGCCGGAATAGCCGACGTTTAGCCAGTCATCCTCCCCGTGGCGGGCGACCGAAAAGTCAGCCGCGGCGGGCAGGGAGTCGGTCCACGCTAACGGCAGATGCGATTCCCCCTCCGGCCAGTAACCGCTGGCAGCAAACTGGATCCGGGTTTGCGGCGTGAGGTGGAAAAAAGGATGCACCCCGCCGCCGTAGACCATTGGCGTGTCGCCCAGGTGCGTCAGTTCTAACGAAACCGCCAGGACGTTTTCCCGCAGTCGGTAAACCAGTTCAGCCTGATAATCGAAGCCGCAGGCATGCCGCTGGCGCAGGTATAAAACGCAGTGTTCCCCGCTCTGTTCCACCACCTGCCAGGGTGCTAGCCAGCAGTCGCCGTGCAGGAAAAAGTGCGCGTCGACCGGGCTGTCGGGCAGCTGGATTTCTCGTCCGTGCAGCATGAAGCGGTTGCCCGCCACCCGGTTGGCCAGCGGCAGCATCGGGAACAGGCCAACGTCTCCCGGAGCTTCACCCTTGCCTGCCCGCAGCACTGGCTGCTGAAACTTGAGTGAATCGAGGCTTAACACCGCGCCGCCCTGCGGGGCCACGCGCATCCGCAGATGCGCGTTTTCCAGGAGCAGAGTCTCCGCCATTACTGCGCACTCCGCTGCTTGACCCTCGACGTACCCTGATGCCGCGCCGCCAACTGTGCTTCCAGCGCCTCAAGGGTGACACCTTTAGTTTCCGGCACCGTGCGCTGAATATAAATCCAGCCCAGGGCACAAATCACGCCGTAGAGGAAGAAGCTGCCTGACGCTCCCAGCCCGGCATTGAGCAGCGGGAAGGTGTAGGTCAGCAGGAAACAAGCAATCCACAGCGCCAGCGTGCCGAGCGACATCGCCAGCCCGCGCACCCGGTTGGGGAAAATTTCAGACAGCAGCACCCAGGTTACCGGGGCGAGGGTCAGGGCATAAATCGCAATCGCCGCCAGTACCTGGCACAGAACCGGCCAGCCCATAATGCCCAGCGCGTAGGCCCCGGCAATTAGCATGTAGATAACCGTCAGCCCGCAGGCGCCCAGTTGCATCAGCTTGCGACGGCCAATTTTGTCCACCAGCGGCAGGGCCGCGAGGGTAAAGACCAGGTTGATGATACCGGTCGCCACGATCGATTTCAGCGTGCCGTTAATATCAAACCCGGCGGAGGCAAAAATCTCCTGGGCGTAGTTGAAAATAACGTTGATGCCGCACCACTGCTGGAACACCGCCAGCACCATGCCCATGATCACCACCGGGCGGATCTCCGGCTGCAACAGCGTGGAGAACGACACCCGATGGGTATCTTTTGCCAGTGTTTGAGCAATGTCCTTCAGGGTTTGACTGGCATACGCCGGGGAACCAATACGCTCCAGCGTCTGACGAGCGCGCGCCTCTTTCCCGGCCTTCATCAGCCAGCGCGGCGATTCCGGCACCACAAACAGCAGCAGCAGGAACGCCAGCGCCGGAACCAGTTCCGCACCGAACATCCAGCGCCAGCCCGTTTGTCCGTTCCAGCTCTCCAGCAACGCCTGCTGCGTCGCGCCCGCCGCTACCGGCTCGGCGATCAGCAGGTTAATCAGCTGCGCAGCCAACACCCCAATCACAATGGTCAGCTGGTTAATCGCCACGAAGCGCCCGCGTTGTTCCGCCGGGCTGACTTCCGCGATGTACAGCGGACTGAGCGCCGAGGCGAGGCCAATCCCCACCCCACCCACGATGCGGTATACCACGAACATGTCGAAATTATTCGCCATCGCGGTCCCCCACGCCGAGGCGCTAAACAGAATGGCCGAGGCAATCAGCGGCAGGCGGCGGCCGAATTTATCCGCAGACCAACCGGAAATCAGCGCCCCGAAAATACAGCCGATCAGCGCCGAACTCATCGCCCAGCCCGACTGCGCCGGATCGGTAATATTAAAATACGCTTCATAAAAGGGCTTCGCCCCGCCGATCACTACCCAGTCATAGCCAAACAGCAGACCACCACAAGCCGCCACCAGACAGATGGTCCAGACATAGCCCATTTTTAACGTCGTGTTTTGCATCGTGATTTCCTCATCAGGAAAACCCAGGTTCAGGGATGCCCGGCCTGGCCTTGCCGCCGGGCCAGTGCGTTAGTTCAGGAGTCCGTTATTCAGCGCATGACGCAGCAAATGTGCCTTGTCGTGCGCAGGATTGAGGGCCAGCAGCGCCTCCAGTGCGCGGTTCCCTGCCGCAAACTCGCCGAGACCGAGAGAGCCCAGCGCCTCAATAAACAGGCAGTGCTGCTGATGGCGCTGTTCGGGGTTACCGTCCAGGGCAACCAAATCCGGTAAGGAGACAGCGAAGAAATCCGTATCCGGCACCGCATTTTTCTGCGCTGCCACCCAGGCGTGGAAGCGTTGGAAATGGGCCTTCGCCCGGGCTTCATCGCCCAACCGGCGCTGGGCCATGCCCTGCCAGAACAGGTAATCCACCGGCTGATCGTTGTAGTAGCGGCCAGCATCCAGGGTAGCGTCGCCGCGCGTGGCCTGGGTGAAGCAGCGCTGTGATTCAGCCACATCGCCCTGCTGCTGCGCACAGACCCCCAGCAGATACCAGATGTCGTTGTCGGTCTGGCCGGGCAAACGCCCTTCTCCGAGATTGTGCGGATAGCGCAGTGCCTGATGCAGCAGGTCGGCAGCATGCTCGGTTTTCCCCGCGCGCATCGCCGCCAGCGCCCGGTGCATCTGGTTGAGCAGATACTGCCCGGTCACTTTGCCTTCGCCGCCCTCCCACGGGTGGAATATCCGGCGGCTTAACACCTCCGCCGCCTGCGTCCACTGCCCAGTGGCGTGCCACAGGCTCAGCAGTTCGGCGGTCAGATCGTCGCGCTTAAACACCACGCTCTCCCGCGGCTCAAGCTGTGCCAGACGCGCCTCCACCGGGGCGGCGTTCAGTTTTGCCAGGCAATCGCGTTCAAACAGGAAGCGCGCGTTGTCCGGCTCCAGCGCCACGGCCTGCGCCAGATAGCGCTCGGCGGTCTGCACATCGTGCAGCTTGTTCCAGTGATAAATCCCCAGCAGGCGGTGCGCTGGCGCAAAATCAGGTTCCCGTTGCAGAGTGTGCTGCCAGCAGGCCAGCGCCTGCGCATAGCGACGTTTGCTATACCAGAAGCAGCCCAGCAGATAGCTGGCGAAAGCATCATCCGCCGCCAGCGGGTGCAGCATCTGGATTTCGTCAAGGGTATTGGGGAAACGCACCCGCCGGGCAAAGCAGGCGCGCGCCTGTTGCAGGCTCACCGCACGATCGTCCCCCAGCGCGGCACGCCACAGCATCGGTAGCGTTTCCTGACTGTCGAGCACCTTCAGCAGCGCCAGCGCCTCGGTTTTTTGCCCCAACGACAGCAGCCAGCCCGTCAGATAGCTGGCGTTAATACCGCGCCGCCCAGTGACTTGCCGCAGTGCCTCGCGGTCAGCCTCTTCACCGCGAACGGCCCAGCGGGCGTAGTGCAGCGGATAACTTAGCGGATAGGCCAGCAGTTGGTCGGCAATCCACGTCAGGGCGTCGTTTTCACGCCCCAGTTTTGCCAGCACCAGCGCCTTCAGGCCCATCGCCAGATTGTTGCTGCCGTTGAAGCGCAGGCTCTGCTCTACCTTGGCCAGCGCATCGGCGTAGTCGTGCTTTTTCATCGCCAGACGCGCCAGCGCCCAAAATGCCGCATCCCGACAGTTGCCGCTCCAGCTGGCTTTGTAGTAGCGATCCCAGGCCTGAACGTCCTCACCCTGGCGTTCCAGGGCGGTGGCAAGCAACATGCTGGCTTCACCGTCGCGCGGGTTTTTGTTCAGCTTATGCGCCCGCAACAGAGCGGCTTCGGCACACTGCTGCGCGCCCTGCCAGTCGGCGGCGTTGAGTAATAGCGTGCCCAGCGCCACGTTACTGCGATAGTCCTGCGGGTCGATTTCCAACGCCCGACGGTAGTAATCCTCGGCGTGGCGGCTGGCGTGGTTATATTGCTCCAGATGCTGGCCGATAAAATACAGCTCGTCGGGATTGGTCAGTTCTTCGGGCAACAGCGGTGCGGTGGCCGCATCCGGCAATGGCGTATCCCCGGCGATATGTTCGTCGTAGCGCAGCAAGGTTGTGCCTTCGGGGCTGCTGACCGTCAGGGTCAAACGCTGTGGCCCGACGTCCGGCAGCGTTTGCAGCCAGTGTTTACCCGGCTCAAGTGAAATCACCGTTTCCCATAGCGGCACATCGTCGATGCTGAGCCCCACGTTCACCGCGTGCAGCGGTGCCACCGCGTAGACCCCGAGCTGGATCTGCTGTGCGTCGCGTTCCAGTTTGACAGCCAGCGTCGCACTGGCGTTGTGGATGCGCCCTAACCCGCTGTACGGCAGGAAGTTTTGTACGAATACTTTTTCTTCGTAGGGCGCAAGCCAACTGAAATCCGGCTGGTTATCGGTAAACACGCCGGTCATCAGTTCGATGTACGGGCCGTTGTCATCCGTCAGGTTGCGATCCCAGGCCTGGCCGAAATCGCCGTAGCCCCAGCTCCACTGTTTTTTACCGGGTGAAACGTGGTGATCGGCGACGTGCAGCAGCCCGCCCTGTTCTCCGTGGTGATAAGCCCCGACAAAATCGTATTCTGATTTTTCGGCCATGTATGACGTCGGCACTGGCACATTTTTATAGCGCGAGATATCGACCCCGGCTGAATAGTCAACTTTGTAATAGGTGCCGGTGGCAATCGGGAAGGAGGACACCGCGCGTTTGCCATGATCGAATACCGCAGTCACGTCCGGGGGGAAGATACTCTGATGATCGTCGCCACCTTTGACCGCCGGGTTGGCCCACCACAGGAAATGGCGTGGGGTAGCGTTGGGGTTGAACACTTTGCCGGTGATTTCCACCCGCGCCTGATCCGGATACAACGTAAAACCGGCCATCACCTGCAGGCCGCGCATCGGCTCCACTTCGCCGAGCCAGACGGTTTGCTCTCCGTTGTCGCCCGGCTGAATGCGAATATCGACCGGCTGGAAGGTGGTTGGACGATGATGCTGCGGCCAGTTGAATTCGATCCCACCGGAGATCCACGGCCCCAGCAGCCCGACCAGCGCAGGTTTCACCACCTCGTTGTAGTAAACGAAATCGCGCCCGTTAACCTTGTCATACGCGCGATGAATACGACCGCCTAACTCTGGCAATAGCAGAATGCGGATAAAGTCGTTTTCCATCCACACGGCCTGGTAGTCGCGCTGCTCTTTTTTCCCGGTCAGGGTGTCGATAACCCCGTACGGATAGACCGCCCCGGACGAGCCCTGATACACGCGATTCTCGAGAAACATCGGATTCGGATCTTCAGCCCCGACGGTCCAGGTAGGCAGAGACAGCGTTTCCTGCCAAACGTTGACGACTCCGTACATAACCATTCTCCAGTAAATAAATGATAGTGAATGAGGGAATGGCGACAGTTTGCCGGAGCCGATTATGTTTTAATCGCTCAAAGCTCACGCAATACAGTTAACGAGGTTTAGTGAAATGCAGGATTCAGGTCTGAATAATCAGCGGGTGCGCCAGATGAACCGCCAGACGCTACTGCGCCTCGTGTGGCGGCATAAGCGCTTGAGTAAATCGCAGTTTGCCCATCACACCGGACTGTCGATCCCGGCGGTGAGCAAAATCCTTGATGAACTGGTGCTCGACGGCAAACTCGGTCATTCAAGCGAGAATCTCAGCAGCCGGGGCCTAAATGGCGGCAGCTATCAGATCCCACCGCAGGGGGATTACATTCTTTGTATGAATGTCACCCCCACCAGCATCGAAAGCCAGCTCTGCGATGCCCAGCTATCGGCCCTCGGCGAGTTTGAACGCTGCGCCATTACCGCCCCGACGCCGCAGGCGCTGCTGGCAGCTATCGAGTCCGTCTGGCAGACGCACGGCAAGCACTGGCCGGGCAAAACGGTGCATCTGGCGTTAGGCATTCATGGCCAGGTGGATCCGGTCACCGGCGTGTCGCAGACCATGCCGCAGGCCCCGTGGCGCGAGAACGTGGAAATCAAATACCTGCTGGAGGAAAAGCTCGGGGTGACGGTGCGGCTTGATAACGACTGCGTGATGCTGGCCCTGGCGGAAAAATGGCAGAACCCCGGCAATCGGGAAGATTTTTGCGTGATTAACGTCGATTACGGGATTGGTTCCTCGTTCGTAATTAACGGCCATATCTATCGCGGGAACCTGTACGGTAGCGGACAAATCGGCCACACCATCGTCAACCCGGACGGGATGCTGTGCGACTGTGGGCGCTATGGCTGTCTGGAAACAGTGGCCTCGCTGTCGGCCCTGAAAAAGCAGGCACGAGTCTGGCTAAAAGCCAACCCCGGCGCGTATCCTCTGGATCCGGAAACCCTCAGTTCCCAACAGTTGGTACAGGCCTGGCACGCCGGAGACGAGCGCGTCCTGCGCTGGGTGGAAGAATCCGCCAATGCGGTTGGCCTGAGCCTGTATAACTTCCTCAATATTTTAAATATCAATCAAATTTGGTTTTATGGTCGCAGCTGTGGCTTCGGCGAAAGCTGGCTGGAGGCGATTAAACAGCGGATCGGATTTAATCCCTTCGATCATGGTGATGGCTTAAAGCGCAATGCCACGCAAATTAATTTTGGCCAACTGACCCGGGCGCAACAGGTAATGGGCATTGGTTATTTATATGCCGAAGCCGCGCTCGAAAATGAAGGCTAGTGCGATTCCTCTCTCATTCCCTTATTTTATTTTCGGGAATGATTCCGCCTTTAATTGACTTCTATGACTTTTTAGCGATTCGCTTAGTAATCTGTGTTTACTGAATTATAAAGTGTCGCGCAATATCCCTTCTCTTTTTACCCCCTACAATCCCCTACGCTCACATCTCCAATACCTATGACTAAAAACTAAATCTTATGTTTTTTTGACTCGGGAGTGTACAGAATGGAATCAGTTCAAATAAGTGATAGCTCGCCATCAGAACGTGATAAATATGCGCGGGACAGAGTCTCCTGGACTACCGCCATTTCCTACGGAATAGGCAGTTTTGGCGCGAACGTCATGTACGCCTTTATTGCGATTTATCTTATGCTTTACTACACCGACAGCTTTGGCATCAAAGCGGCAGCGGTCGGTTTACTGTTTTTAATTGCCCGACTGGTTGACGGGGCGACCGATGTCGCCCTCGGGATTCTGGTTGATAATACTCATACCAAAATGGGTAAATTCAGGCCGTGGATTTTAGTCGGCAGCATTCTGGTGTCACTCACCACCGTCGCCTGTTTTCTCAGCCCGGATCTGTCCGAGGCCGGAAAGCTGGTGTATGCCTATTCGACTTATATTTTGTGGAGTATTTTCTTTGCCATTATCGATATTCCCTACTGGTCATTGTCAGCAGCGATAACTCAAAACCCCACCGAACGTACCAAAGTGATCACTATTCCCCGCACCATTGCGACCTTCGGATTTTTGTCGGTGAGTGCCTCAACCCTGTGGCTGGTAAAATATGTCGGCAGCTGGTGGGCGGTAGCGTTAATTTATAGCGTAGTTTTTTTGGTGTGTATGCTAATTACCTTTTTTGGTGTCAAAGAAAAACATTCCGTGCCGCGTAAAGAGCGTCAAAGCTTTAAGGGTTTCTGGATTTTATTAAAACAGCACCGTCCGCTCCGCCTGCTGCTTGTCGGCATGTTCTTATTGGAAATGATCGGCGTTATTCGTGGTACCTTTCAGCTTTACTTCTTTATTTATAATCTCAATGCCGAAATGATGCTCGGCGTATTCTTAACCGTGTCAATGATTGCGCAAGTACTGGGCGCAGTAGCCTCGCCGTTTATCTCCGCCAAAATCGGTAAGAAAAATACCGCGCTTTATAGCAGCGCGGTAATGGCGATGGCCTGTATGGTGTTATTTTTCTTCCAGGCCAACATCACGATGATCTTTATCGTTGGGGCATTAGCGCCGTTCTGTGGCGGTATTGGGCAGATCTCGCTGTATTCAATGATTGCCGACTGCGTCGAATATGGCGAGTGGCGCAGCGGGAATCGATCCGAAGGAATGGTCTTCTCACTCAATATCTTCAAAACCAAGCTCTCCGGCGCGCTGGGAGGGGCGATCGGCGGCTTTATGCTGTCGTGGGCCGGTTACATTCCGCATCAGGTGCAGGCCACGCAAACCGCGATGTGGATTGGCCTGCTGTTTACGCTGATCCCCGGGGTGTTAACCCTGTTCAGCCTGATCCCACTGGCCCGCTATGAAATTACCGAAAAACGCTTCTACGAAATCCTGAGTGAAATCCATCAGCGTAACGCCAGTCAGACTGTCGAGGTGAAAGCATGATTACCTGGAATGCAGAAAAACAGTTCTTCCATTTGCAAAATCAGCAGGTGAGCTACGTGCTTGGCCTCGCCCATCAGCGTTATCTGGTGCATTGCTACTGGGGGAAACGCATCGCCAGCTTCAGCCAGGCTGACGATTATCCAAAGCTGGACAGGTCATCGTTTTCCCCGACGCCCGCAGGCTGGCCGGATCGCACCTTTTCGCTGGACACCGTGTTGCAGGAATATCCGGGACACGGGGCGGGAGACTATCGCGAACCGGCGTTTGAGGTGCGCTACGCCGACGGTAGTCAGGTCAGTAATCTGCACTATGTTTCGCATCAGATTGTGGCCGGTAAACCGGGTCTGGACGGGCTGCCCGCCACCTGGGTTAGCGTCGGGGATGAAGCAGAAACGCTGACGGTGACGCTGCAAGATCCCGTCACGCAGCTGCAGGTCGAGCTGAGTTACACCCTGTTCCGCGATCTGCCGGTGGTGACCCGCAGCGCACGGTTGACCAACGGCGGCACAACGCCGCTGCGGCTGCTGCGCGCCCTGAGCTGTGCGCTCGATTTTCCGGACAGCGACTTTGAGCAGATTCAGTTTCCCGGGGCGTGGGCACGGGAACGCCAGCAGCATCGTCAGCCGCTCAACCCCGGCATCACGGTGCTCGACAGCAAACGCGGGGCGAGCAGTACCCATCAGCAACCGTTTATCGGCCTGGTGCGCCCGGAAACAACCGAAATGCAGGGGGAGGCCTGGGGACTGCATCTGGTCTACAGCGGCAACTTCACCGCCCGTACCGAAGTGGATGCTTTCCAGCAAACCCGCGTCCTGCTGGGGATTAACCCGCACGGCTTTGGCTGGCAGCTTGAACCCGATGCCCATTTCCAGACTCCGGAAGCGGTGCTGGCCTGGTCGGACAGCGGCCTGAATGGGCTGTCGCACGCCTTTCACCATCTTTACCGCGATCATCTGGTGCGCGGCGAACACCGGCATAAAACCCGGCCCATCCTCGCCAATAACTGGGAATCAACCTACTTCGATTTCGATGCGGAGAAACTGCTGCGTTTTGCTCACAACGCCAAAGCGCTGGGCGTGGAGCTGTTGATGCTGGACGACGGCTGGTTCGGCGAGCGCAATGACGATACCTCTTCGCTGGGCGACTGGTTTGTTAACCGACAGAAATTCCCCCACGGACTGCGACCACTGATTGACCAGGTTCATGCCCTGGAGATGAAGTTCGGCCTGTGGTTTGAGCCTGAAATGATTTCCCGCCGCAGCGAGCTGTTCGCCCTGCATCCGGATTGGGTGATACGCGCCGGGCAGCAGCCGCTTTCAGAAGGGCGCAATCAGTACATTCTCGACCTGGGCCGCCCGGAAGTTCGCGACAACATTTTACAGCAGCTGAGCCACTTCCTTGATGAGCACCCGGTCGATTACATCAAGTGGGATATGAATCGCAATATGACCGAGGTCGGTTCCTTCCCCGTCCCGGCGGCGCAACAGCAGGAGACGGCGCATCGCTATCTGCTCGGCCTGTATGCGCTGCTTGAGGCGTTGACCCAACGTTTCCCGCACATTCTGTTTGAATGCTGTGCGGGCGGTGGCGGGCGCTTTGATCCAGGGATGCTGTATTACATGCCGCAAGCGTGGGTCAGCGACAATACCGATGCCGCCTCGCGGGTGCACATCCAGTACTCCACCAGCCTGATGTACCCACCGATTATGCAGTGTGCACACGTGTCGGAAGTGCCGAATCATCAGATGGGCCGTTCAACCAGCATGGCGATGCGTGGCGCGGTGGCGATGAGCGGCAACTACGGGTTGATGCTCGATCTGATGCACAGCGATAGAGAGCGCGATGAGGCGGTGCGCCAGCAAATCGCCTGCTACAAACAGCACCGTCAGTTGCTGCAGTTCGGCACCTTCTGGCGACTGGTCAGCCCATGGGAAAATAGCGAAATCGCTGCCTGGATGTTTGTCGCTCCGGATCAAAGTGAAGCGCTGCTGATGGCCTTTTCGCTGGTCAGTGTCGCCTCTGCCCCGCTGCGTAAACTCCGTCTGGCCGGTCTTTCCCCTGATGCGCGTTATCGGCTGGATGACGGTCTGCAGTCCGTTGGCGGTGACGAACTGATGTATCGCGGGCTGTTTATCGACCCGCCGCTGAGTCGCGATTACATCAGCCGAATCTGGCATCTGACGCGCCAGCCCTAAGCTTTGGGGGCAGTCGCCCCCGTCTTATTCCCGTTGTTTCATTGGCTTATCTTCACATGGAAGAGGAGTACCTCTATGCGTTTTTTACGCCCTTATTCGCTGCTCATCGCCCCGCTGGTGGGCCTGCCTGCCGCCATTTTCTCCGCCCCGCTTCTGGCCGAAGGCTTTATCGACGACGCCCAACTGAGCGGCGGAATTTACTATTCCCAGCGCTATCGCGATAAGCGCGATATGACCGTTGGCAGCCCGGATTACGGGCACTACGTGGAAGATCTCCACCACGCGACCTTCAACGCTAACCTCGATTTCGTATCCGGTTATGCGGCGGATTTTATTGGCCTCGACGTGGCGGGGTTTGGGGCCGCCAATCTGGCGACAGGCAGCGCCGCGCATCCGAACGAAATCAGTCTCAGCTCGGCGAACCAGCGCTGGAGCGAAGACTGGTCCGGGGATAAAGGCGGTTTTAACCTGTATAAAGCGGCGCTCAAAATGAAGGTTGACGATTACTGGATGCGCGCCGGGTACATTCAGCCTTCCGGGCAAACCCTGCTGGCGGTGCACTGGGGATTCGTGCCAGGCGCCTATCAGGGTGCAGAGGCGGGCGGCAACTGGGACTTTGGCAAATACGGTGCGCTGTCGGCCTCTTATCTGTGGTCCGACAAATACAAAGCGCCGTGGTATACCGAAATGTATGAATTCCGCGGGGCCGACAACACCACCAAAATCGACTACGTTCACTCCCTGGGTCTGCGCTACGACTTCAAAAACAAACTGGTACTGGAAGCCTCAATGGCGCAGGCCGCTGATTTTATGGATCAGTATTTTGGCAAACTCGCCTACAGCTTTCCGATTGCCGGGAACGACCTGCGCCTAAGCTATCAATTTTACGGGGCGCGGGACAAAGTGGGCGATAACAGCCTGGCTGCCTACGGCTCGGTGAATGATGAATACGACGGGCTGGCCTGGCTGCAGGGCATCACGCTCGGGTATACCGTTGACACCCTCGACTTCCGCCTTGAAGCGCAAACGGTAAAAGCTGAAGGTAATCAGGGCTTCTTCCTGCAACGTATTACCCCGGCCTATGCCAGTTCCAACGGACGCCTCGATATGTGGTGGGATGCGGCGTCCGACTTTGACGCCGACGGCGAAACCTCTGTGTTTGCGGGCGTCAGCTACGACCTGAAAAACTACGATTTACCCGGCTGGGCCATTGGCGCGGGGTATGCCTATGGCTGGGATGCAAAACCCTGCACCACCTGTACCCTCGATGGCGTACTGGCCGATCAAAGCCAACGCATCGATGAGTCCGCCTGGACCTTCAACCTCGCCCACACCGTTCAGACCGGCCGCCTGAAAGGCACCCTGTTCAATCTGCACTACATCAATTACGACAACCACGGCAGCAACCCGAACTACAGCGGCGGCTATAACAACATGTTCCAGGACGAAATCGACATCAAATTCAACGTCATTGCCCCGTTTACGATTTTCTAAAGCGGGCTGAAGGAGGAAGTGGATCATGAAAAAGAACCTGTTTTCCGGGCTGGCAATGGTGTTTATGCTGATGGTGCTCACACTGATGCCCCCCGCCAAGGCCGCAGAGTTTTCCCGGCAAGAGGAAAGTGTCACCGTCCGTCACGGGGCGTGGACGCTGAACTATGCGCTGGATAACGGCTCCGGGGAGGTCACATGGCAACAAACGCCGGTGCTGAAAGCCTTTCACAGCGAAGCTGAACTGGCTCATAGCGCCTCTGCGCTGAACAGTGAAAATGCCACCTCACGCGATGCACGTTGGGAGAACGTTCAGGACGCGCACTACGGCGTGGGTGAAAAGTTAACGCTGACCAGCCATTTCACCGGGGGCACGTCGCTGGCGCTGCATCTGTGGTTTTTCAAGGATACGCGCTGGTTTCTGAGCGATCTCCAGGTCACCGCCGGGCAGGTTCTGACGGTCATGAAGCTGACCCCGTTCAGCGCCCGCTTTGCTGATATCGGCAAGGGAAACGACAAACGGATTTACACCACGCCGTATTCCAATAATTTCGACTTTGGCGTGGCACCGGTCAATCAGTTTGGTCAGAGCCAGAACGGGACCGACCGCTTTGCCAACCCCGTCGAACCGATGGTCACCTTCAACGGCGTCAGCCATTGGGTGATGGCCCTGTTCGATAACCAGACGCGACAGGGGCTGGTCGCCGGAGCGGCCTCGGTGCAGACCTGGAAAAGCAGCCAGCAGTTGGGCGAAGCCCGCGAAGCCAACGGCCCGCTGTCGGGATTCGCGCTCTATAACTGGGGCGGCACCCAGCGTGGCAAAACGGTCGACTCCGATCGTTTTTTTATTGGCTATTTCAGTGATTATCGCGACGGGCTGGAGACCTACGGCAACATCTACACTCAGGGCGAACCGCGACTGAGTTGGTCCGGTGCGGTGCCTGTCGGCTTCAACGCCTTTTACTCCCATGACAGCTATGGCAAAGCGCGCGATATGGAAGATATCACCGATTATGTGGCCGCCCATCTCAAGCCGCTGGGCTATCAGTACGTCAATATGGACGGCGGCTTCCAGCCTGAGAGTTACCCGCAGGGGATGAAAGACTTTGCGGACTATGTTCATCAGCGTGGTTTGAAAGCGGGCGGCTACCTGACCCCGTTTACGATCTACGAAAACTGGCTCGACCTGCCAGTGGACAACACAGGCTTTACGCATCGCGATGCCTGTCTGCGTGGCCAAAATGGACAACTGGTCAAAACCTATCTGGGCACCTACGCGCTGGATATGTCACACCCGGCGGCGCAGTACATCGTGCGGCGCAACATCAAAAACTATCTGGCATGGGGCTATGACTACCTCAAGCTCGATTTTCTGGATATGGGGCTGTATGAGGGCCACCATCACTCCCCGGCGATTAACGGCATGCAGAACTACCGCATCGGGATGAAAATCATGCGCGATGAAGTGCTGGCCAGCGGGCGTCAGGTTTACCTCAACGCGTCGATCGCCCCGCTGCTGCCTGCGGCCTTTACGCATGGCCGCCGTGCCGCCTGCGACACCTCGCTGGGCGTGGCCGGGTACAGCGGCATTGAGCGCCAGGCCTTTAACAGCGCCGCCTCCTGGTGGAGTAACGGCACGCTGTATGACTATAACGATGCCGACATGTTTCTGCCGGAACAGCTGTTAATGGGCGCCGGGCGGCTGAGTCAGCTTGCCGCACTGCGCCTGGCTACCACCGTGGCACTGGGCGGCGGGCACTGGCTGGTGGGCGACAATTTACCCTTTATCGACGAAGACAGACGGACGTGGATCGAAAACAAATCCCTGCTCGAGGTCGCCCGCGCGGGCGTTGCCGCGCGTCCGCACTCTATGACCAACTTCTATCACGCGGGTGAGCATAGCCCGGCGGTGTTGACGCGCTCAGACGGTCACGGCGGGCGCTACGTCGGCCTGAGCAACTGGCATGATACCACCCGGCACTGGCGGCTGACGCCTGCACAGCTGGGGCTGAAGGCAGACCGCCAGTATCGGATAATCGAACTCTACAGCGGCAAACGCTGGCCCGCACCGCGCGGTAACGTGGAATATTCGCTGCAGGCTGGTGAAACCGCCCTGCTCCATTTCAGCCAATCGACAAGCAGCCCGACGCCTGCCGCACACAACCTGGCTGAGGGGAAAATCATCACCGCTGGCGTGAACCGCTTCGAGCTGGATCTGGGCAGAGTGAAACAGTTTAATCAGGTTGTTATCAAAGAGCCTCAGCCGTCGGCAATCCGCAATTACACCCTGGCCTATCAAGAGGGCGATGCGTGGCGCCCACTCACACACGGCTTTATCCTCGGCGACCAGCGGCATTTCACGTTCCCGGAAGTCACGACCCGCCGTTTACGGGTTCAGTTTGAATACCACGACGGTGAAGTCAAAGTGCCCACCATTGAGACTTATTCGCAGGCTACGACAATCCCGCCGATGCGGGTGGTTCAGGAGAGTATTGCCCCCCACCGCCCGCGTAGCGATTTGCAGGGAGAACAGCAGTTGATGCAGACCTTCACCCTAACGCAGCCGGATTTACCTAAGCTCGATTTCTGGCTGTCTGAACGCTATGTCGATGCTGTGCCGGGGGATAATTTGCGTTTACGCCTGGTGGTGTTAGATGCCAGTGGCCAGCCTGCTCAAACGCTGTTTACCGCTGCGCTGCCGCCGTTTAATCTCCCTTCTCGCCCGGCGATCTATTCCCTGTTCCCGCGCCTGACCGGGCTGGATACCGCGAAACGCTATGCCCTGATCTTCAGTTCAGAAGGATCGACCTCACAGCTTTCGGGAAAAAACAGCTACGCCATCGCAGTCAGCACAAATAATCCTTACCCAAACGGCGAACTTCGCCATTCTGTCGACCACGGGAAAAGCTGGCAGACCGATACCGGCCAGGATCTCCTATTTGCGCTCTATAGCAGTGCACTCGTCAAATGAGGAATGAAATCATGTTCAAAGCTGTAGCGATCGTGTGTGGAATGTTATTAGCGGGATGCGCCGCCCAGAGCGACAGCACGCCGCCCCCTATGTCGCCGATGGACGAGTGCCGACAGGCGCAACAAAGCGGCGACACCACGACCATTGCGCAGAAGTGTGCGGCCATCATGCGGGACCAATAGCGCTGAAAACAACAAAGCCCACGCAAGGTGGGCTTTGAATCAACTGACAAATTCAGTACAGGAACGTTACGCGTAAACCGGGAAACGGGCGCAGATATCCAGCACTTTACCTTTGACGCGCTCAATAACCGCTTCGTCATTGATATTGTCCAGCACGTCACACATCCAGCCAGCCAGCTCTTTCGCTTCGGCTTCTTTGAAACCGCGACGGGTGATTGCCGGGGAACCGATGCGGATCCCGGAGGTCACGAACGGGCTCTTCGGATCGTTTGGTACGCTGTTTTTGTTAACGGTAATGTTGGCACGGCCAAGGGCTGCGTCAGCTTCTTTACCGGTCAGGTTTTTATCGACCAGATCGAGTAAGAACAAATGGTTCTCAGTGCCGCCGGAGACCACTTTAAAGCCGCGATCCAGGAACACTGCCACCATCGCTTTGGCGTTTTTAGCAACCTGCTGCTGGTAAACCTTGAACTCTGGCTCCATCGCTTCTTTCAGCGCGACCGCTTTCGCCGCGATAACGTGCATCAGTGGACCGCCCTGCGCGCTTGGGAACACGGCAGAGTTCAGCTTTTTATACAGATCTTCATCGCCACCTTTGGCCAGAATCAGACCGCCACGTGGGCCTGCCAGGGTTTTGTGAGTGGTGGTGGTGACAACGTGAGCATGTGGAACCGGGTTAGGGTAAACGCCAGCGGCAATCAGACCCGCCACGTGCGCCATGTCGACGAACAGGTACGCGCCGATGCTGTCAGCGATTTCACGCATTTTAGCCCAGTCAACCACGCCGGAATAGGCAGAGAAGCCACCGATGATCATCTTCGGTTTGTGGGTCTGCGCCTGCTTGGCCATGTCTTCATAGTCAATTTTACCGGACTCATCAATACCGTAAGGGATGATGTTGTACAGCTTGCCGGAGAAGTTAACCGGGGAACCGTGCGTCAGGTGACCACCCTGCGCCAGGTTCATACCCAGCACGGTATCACCCGGCTGCAGCAGAGCGGTATAAACGGCGAAGTTGGCCTGAGAACCGGAGTGCGGCTGGACGTTAGCGTAGTCGGCGCCGAACAGCTCTTTGGCACGATCGATAGCCAGCTGTTCAACGATATCCACGTATTCACACCCGCCGTAATAGCGTTTGCCCGGGTAGCCTTCTGCGTACTTGTTGGTTAACTGAGAACCCTGAGCCTGCATCACACGCGGGCTGGTGTAGTTTTCGGAGGCGATCAGTTCGATGTGCTCTTCCTGACGTACTTTTTCCTGCTCCATAGCCTGCCACAGTTCGGCATCATAATCGGCAATGTTCATTTCACGCTTTAACATCTCGCTTCTCCTGACTCAGCTAACAGTAGTTTTACCGCTAAAAAAGGGGGCCCGTTTGGGCAACGGCGAACAGTATAACTGATAAGTTCTGTGATAACAGGTCTTGACAAACGATTTTACGCAAACGATTACCTACGCACCCGGCAAGGGTTTGAGCCATAAAGCCTCGCCCTGCTCAAGCGGATTTCTTTTCAGGTTTGTGATGCAAATTTTTCACCTGACAGCGAACCCTTTACAGGGTAGGGGTATTTTTATAAGATGCATTTCAGATACACCATTAAGAATAACCTCAAAAGGACATTGCTATGCTCGACGCCCAAACCATCGCCACGGTAAAAGCCACCATTCCCCTGCTGGTCGAAACTGGCCCAAAACTCACCGCCCACTTTTACGAAAGAATGTTCGCTCATAACCCGGAACTGAAAGAGATCTTCAATATGAGCAACCAGCGCAACGGCGATCAGCGTGAAGCGCTGTTCAACGCCATTGCCGCCTACGCCAGCAATATTGAAAATCTGCCTGCCCTGCTGCCTGCGGTGGAAAAAATTGCCCAGAAGCACACCAGTTTCCAGATTAAACCTGAGCAGTACGATATTGTCGGTGGCCATCTGCTGGCGACGCTCGACGAACTGTTCAGCCCGGGTCAGGAAGTGCTGGACGCGTGGGGGAAAGCCTACGGCGTGCTGGCCGGGGTGTTTATTCAACGCGAAGGTGAGATCTATAAAGATAACGCTGCGAAAAACGGCGGCTGGGCAGGCACCCGTCCGTTCCGGATTGTCAGCAAGACGCCGCAAAGCGCGCTGATCACCGCCTTTGAATTTGCCCCGGTTGACGGCGGTGCCGTGGCGGACTATCAGCCGGGTCAATATGTCGGCGTGTGGCTGAAGCCGGAGGGTTTCGCCCATCAGGAGATTCGTCAGTACTCCCTCACCCGCCAGCCGAACGGCAAAAATTATCGTGTTGCGGTGAAGCGCGAAAACGGCGGTCAGGTTTCAGAATGGCTGCACGATCAGGCGCTCGTGGGCGATACCGTACATCTGGCAGCTCCGGCGGGTGATTTCTTTATGTCAGTCGATGCCACCACGCCCGTGACGCTGATTTCCGCCGGGGTCGGTCAGACCCCCATGTTAGCCATGCTCGACACCCTGGCCCACCGCGCACACCCGGCACAGGTGAACTGGTTCCACGCCGCTGAAAATGGCGCGGTTCACGCCTTCGCGCAAGAAGTGGCCGCGCTGGGGGCGATGCTGCCGCGCTTCCGGTCACACGTCTGGTACAACACGCCAGCGGATGCCGACGTGTTCGACAGTCACGGCCTGATGGATTTAGCGGCTCATGAAAGCACGTTCAGCGATCCGGCGATGCAGTTTTACCTCTGCGGCCCGGTGGGCTTTATGCAGTTCGCAGCACAACAGCTGGTAACGTTGGGCATTAGCGCAGATAACATCCACTACGAGTGCTTCGGCCCGCATAAAGTCCTGTAAGCCCCGGATTCACCCTTCGCAGGTCAAAAAAGGGGGTACCCGGGTATGATATGATTAAGACTTTCCTGCAGTCATATTTGGGCCCCTTTTTTATGCAACAACCTGTTGTCCTCATTGGAGAATGGCTGGTTTCGCCTGCCATTAACCAGATAAGCCGTCAGGGTCGCCAGCTAACCCTTGAACCGCGCTTAATCGATCTTCTGGTCTACTTTGCCCATCATCCCGATGAAGTCCTGAGCCGGGATGAGCTTATCGACAACGTCTGGACGCGCAACGTGGTGACCAGCCACGTCGTGACCCAGAGTATTTCTGAGCTGCGCAAGTCGCTCAAAGATGGCGATGACAGCAGCCCCGAATACATTGTTACGGTGCCCAAGCGCGGCTATAAGCTGACCGCCACCGTAATGTGGTGTACGGAAGAAGGGAAAGAATTAACCCCGGTCCCGCCGACGGTTCTCCCAACGCCCGCCCCCACTGAATCTGCCGCTACCTCACAGCCGATGCCGTCTCCTACCGCGTCCACACCCGTGCCGGAAAAACGCCGCAGCGTAACCACCTGGTGGGTCTGGGGCCTGTTCCTGCTGGCGCTGTTCAGCTGCGTGGGGCTGGTGGCGATGTCGACCATTGATTCACATCCGCCGGTAACTAAAACCCGTCTGCTGCTGAACCCGCGTGATATCGACATTCGCCTCGCCAACGGTAATTCCTGTAACAACGCGGCCTCACAGCGCGCCTATGCGGTGGGTCTTGGCAGCCTGATCACGACCTCCCTGAACACCTACTCCACCTATATGGTGCATGACAAAACCAACTATAACTTCAACGAGCCGAGCAGTTCGGGCAAGACGCTGACCATTGAGTTCGTCAATCAGCGCCATTACCGCGCCCAGCAGTGCTTTATGTCTGTCCAACTGGTAGATAATGCCGATGGTTCGACGATGCTGGATAAACGCTATTTCGTCACCAGTGATAACCAACTCTCGATTCAGAAAGACCTGATGAGTAGCCTGTCAGAGGCGTTAACCCAGCCGTGGCCGGAGAACATGCAGGCGATGCTGCGCCAGTATCAGCCGTCGAAAAGTCAATCGCTGGCAGATTTTTATCAGGCCCATCAGCTGCTGATGAACGGCGATATTGATTCCCTGAGCAAAGCCAGCGTGCTTCTCGAAGACGTGATTAGCGATTCACCGGACTTTATCTATGCGCAGGCGGAAAAAGCGCTGGTCGATGTTTTACGCCGTTCCCAGCAGCCGCTCGATGAAAAACAGCTGGCGGCGCTGGATGCCGAAATAAATCATGTCACCGCCATTCCCGATATAAAGCACACCTCAGTCTTCTTCCAGATTAGAACCATTAATATGCTAAGCCTCGGCAAAATCGATGACGCATTTGAAGCCGTTAATGCCGGGATCGACCTGGAAATGTCGTGGATGAATTATGTGCTGTTGGGTAAAGTCTACGAAATGAAAGGTGAGAATCGTCTGGCCGCCGACGCCTATATTACGGCATTCAATCTACGCCCGGGTGAAAACACCTTGTACTGGATTGAAAACAGCGTATTCCAGACCTCAGTAACCCGCGTTGTACCTTATCTCGATAACTTCCTCGCTGCAAAATAACGCTACTACATTGAAAACCTCATCATGCTAAAAAGGCCCGGCGTGATGAGGTTAATAATATGTTTATCATGACACCTCATATTGTTATCTTCTTCAGCCAAAAACCGCTTATCTGCAACAGAATCGCAACTCAATTAGATACCGGTAAAGATATGTAAAATAACAATATTTATCTCTTCCTGATATCAACATGTCATCCTGATGTGTTAACGGCAAAAGGTCAGGATGTCATTTGTCTGATGTTTGCGATTACTTCACTTTATCTTTAGGACTTCTCTGCTGGAGATCATTAACCTTGAACTCAGTCGGTCGAGTCATTAGCAATTTATGAGTCATGATTCGGTCCTCCCAATTTAATATCAGGAGAATACAAACCATGAGTTCTGCCAAAAAGATCGGGCTATTTGCCTGTACCGGTGTGGTAGCCGGTAATATGATGGGGAGTGGGATTGCTTTATTACCTGCGAACCTCGCCGGCATCGGTGGCATTGCCATCTGGGGCTGGGTTATCTCTATTGTTGGTGCAATGTCTCTGGCGTATGTTTATGCCCGACTGGCAACCAAGAATCCTCAGCAGGGTGGTCCTATTGCGTATGCGGGTGAAATATCCCCGGCATTCGGTTTCCAGACCGGCGTCCTTTATTATCATGCAAACTGGATTGGTAATCTGGCCATCGGCATTACCGCCGTCTCCTATCTTTCTACTTTCTTCCCGGTATTAAATAATCCCGTTCCGGCAGGGATCGCCTGTATCGCTATCGTGTGGATTTTCACCTTTGTGAATATGCTCGGCGGAACCTGGGTCAGCCGTCTGACCACCATTGGTCTGGTGCTGGTGCTGATCCCGGTTGTGGTCACGGCGGTGATCGGCTGGCACTGGTTTGATATGGCCACCTATCAGGCGAACTGGAATACCTCGCAGACCACTGATTATCATGCGGTTATCAAAAGTATTCTGCTGTGCCTGTGGGCCTTCGTCGGCGTGGAATCTGCAGCGGTGAGCACCGGGATGGTGAAAAACCCGAAACGGACCGTCCCGCTGGCAACCATGCTCGGGACCGCGATGGCGGGTGTGATTTATATTCTGGCGACTCAGGTGATTTCCGGTATGTATCCGGCATCTGAAATGGCAGCCTCCGGTGCACCGTTCGCTATCAGCGCCTCCACCATTATGGGCAGCTGGGCTGCGCCGATGGTTTCCGCCTTTACCGCTTTCGCCTGCCTGACCTCACTGGGCTCGTGGATGATGCTGGTCGGCCAGGCCGGGGTCCGTGCCGCCAATGACGGCAACTTCCCGCAGGTGTATGGCGAAGTTGATGCCAACGGGATCCCGAAAAAAGGCCTGCTGCTGGCCGCCGTGAAAATGACCGCACTGATGATCCTCATCACCGTGATGAACTCCAGCGGCGGTAAAGCCTCTGACCTGTTCGGTGAATTAACCGGGATCGCCGTGCTGCTGACCATGCTGCCTTACTTCTACTCCTGCGTTGACCTGATTCGCTTCGAAGGTGTCAACGTTCGCAACCTGGCAAGCCTGGTGTGTTCCGTCCTCGGCTGCGCGTTCTGCTTCATCGCCCTGATGGGTGCCAGCTCCTTCGAATTGTCCGGCACCTTCATTGTGAGCCTGATAATCCTGATGTTCTACGGCCGCAAAATGAACCAGCGCGAACACCGCGACGACAACGCCGCCAGCGCCCACTAAGCCCTAACCCCCTTTCTCAGGCTCCTCTCTTCACCTGTCACACCGTGGCGGGAGGGGCCTTCTACGCCTGGAGAGTCGACTATGAACGTTATCGCAATCATGAATCACATGGGTGTCTACTTTAAAGAAGAGCCCATCCGTGAACTGCACCGCGCCCTTGAGCGCCTGGATTTCCGCATCGTTTACCCTAACGACCGCGAAGATTTACTGAAACTTATCGAGAACAATGCCCGTCTGTGCGGCGTGATTTTCGACTGGGACAAATACAACCTCGAGCTGTGCGAAGAGATAAGCAAGCTGAATGAGTACATGCCGCTGTATGCGTTCGCCAACACCTACTCAACCCTCGACGTCAGCCTGAATGACCTGCGGATGCAGGTGCGCTTCTTTGAATATGCGCTGGGTGCAGCAGAAGATATCGCGGCGAAAATTCAGCAGAACACCGATGAGTACATCGACACTATTCTGCCCCCGCTGACCAAATCGCTGTTCAAATATGTGCGTGAAGGCAAATACACCTTCTGTACCCCAGGCCATATGGGCGGCACCGCGTTCCAGAAAAGCCCGGTCGGAAGCCTGTTCTATGATTTCTTCGGCTCCAACACCATGAAGTCTGACGTGTCAATTTCAGTGTCTGAACTGGGCTCCCTGCTCGACCACAGCGGCCCGCACAAAGAAGCGGAAGAGTATATCGCCCGCGTGTTCAACGCCGAGCGCAGCTACATGGTGACCAACGGCACATCCACTGCCAACAAGATTGTCGGCATGTACTCCGCCCCGGCGGGCAGCACCGTGCTTATCGACCGTAACTGCCATAAGTCGCTGACCCATCTGATGATGATGAGCAACATCACGCCGCTCTATTTCCGTCCAACCCGTAACGCCTACGGGATCCTGGGCGGTATTCCGCAGAGTGAATTCCAGCACGCGACCATCGCCAAACGTGTGAAAGAAACGCCGAACGCCACCTGGCCTGTACACGCGGTTATCACTAACTCCACTTACGATGGCCTGCTGTATAACACCGACTACATCAAGAAAACCCTGGATGTGAAATCGATTCACTTCGACTCCGCGTGGGTGCCTTACACCAACTTCTCACCGATTTATGCCGGCAAAAGCGGCATGAGCGGCGGTCGTGTGGAAGGGAAAGTGATTTACGAAACCCAGTCCACGCACAAACTGCTGGCGGCGTTCTCTCAGGCATCGATGATCCACGTGAAAGGGGATGTCAATGAAGAGACCTTTAACGAAGCCTACATGATGCATACCACCACCTCCCCGCATTACGGGATCGTGGCGTCCACCGAAACCGCTGCGGCAATGATGAAAGGTAACGCCGGTAAGCGCCTGATCAACGGCTCTATCGAACGTGCTATTAAGTTCCGCAAAGAGATCAAGCGTCTGAAAGGCGAATCCGAAGGCTGGTTCTTCGACGTCTGGCAGCCGGAGCATATCGACGGGGCGGAATGCTGGCCGCTGCGCTCTGACAGCGCATGGCACGGTTTCAAAAACATCGACAACGAACACATGTACCTCGATCCCATCAAAGTCACCATCCTCACTCCGGGCATGAAAAAAGACGGTTCGATGGACGACTTCGGAATTCCGGCCAGCATCGTGGCGAAATACCTCGACGAGCGCGGGATCGTGGTTGAGAAAACCGGTCCGTACAACCTGCTGTTCCTGTTCAGCATCGGTATCGACAAAACCAAAGCGCTGAGCCTGCTGCGCGCGCTGACCGATTTTAAACGTGCGTTCGACCTGAACCTGCGGGTGAAAAATCTGCTGCCGTCGCTGTACAGTGAAAATCCTGAATTCTACGAGAACATGCGTGTTCAGGAACTGGCCCAGAACATCCACAAGTTGGTTGAGCATCACAACCTGCCGGACCTGATGTTCCGTGCGTTTGAAGTGCTGCCAAAAATGGTGATGACCCCGTACGACGCGTTCCAGAAAGAGCTGCACGGTGAAACCGAAGAGGTGTATCTGGAAGAGACCGTGGGCCGCGTGAATGCCAACATGATCCTGCCGTATCCTCCTGGCGTTCCGCTGGTAATGCCAGGTGAGATGATCACCGAGGAGAGCCGTCCGGTGCTGGAATTCCTGCAGATGCTGTGCGAAATCGGCGCTCACTATCCGGGCTTCGAAACCGACATCCACGGCGCTTATCGCCAGGCTGACGGGCGTTACACCGTTAAAGTGCTGAAAAACAGCAAGTAAGAAACGAGGGAAGTGGCTTGCCACTTCCCTTTTTGCCGGGTGGCGCTGCGCTTACCCGGCCTACAACATTTTTATCCCGTAGGCCCGCGCACGCGCAGGCCGCCGGGCAACTCTGACAAAGCGCAGGGAGACAACATGCAAACACCCTCACAACCGCGCGCGATTTACTACATCGTGGCGATTCAAATCTGGGAATACTTCAGTTTTTACGGCATGCGTGCCCTGCTCATCCTTTATCTCACCCACCAGCTCGGCTTTGACGACAGCCATGCTATCGGCCTGTTCAGCGCCTACGCCTCTCTGGTTTATGTCACCCCTATTCTCGGCGGCTGGATTGCCGACCGGCTGCTCGGTAACCGCGTGGCAGTAATTGCCGGAGCCCTGCTGATGACGCTAGGTCACATCGTGCTGGGCCTCGAATCCGACAGCACCATGAGCCTGTACCTGGCGCTGGCGATCATCATCTGCGGCTATGGTCTGTTCAAATCCAATATCAGCTGCCTGCTCGGTGAACTGTACGACGCCAACGACAGCCGTCGCGACGGCGGATTCTCGCTGCTGTATGCCGCGGGAAACGTCGGGTCTATCGCCGCGCCGATTGTCTGCGGCCTGGCAGCGCAGTGGTATGGCTGGCACGTCGGCTTTGCGCTGGCGGGGATTGGGATGTTTATCGGGCTGATGGTGTTCCTCAGCGGGCACCACCACTTCCGCGACACCCGCGGCGTCAATAAACCGGCGCTACAGGCCAGGCGTTTTGTGCTGCCAACCTGGGGTTGGTTGCTGGTGATGCTGTGCCTTGCCCCGGTGTTCTTCACCGTGTTGCTGGAAAGAAACTGGGCCGGTTATCTGCTGGCGGCGGTGTGTCTGATTGCCGCGCAGATGGTGGCGCGGATTATGATTGCCTCACCGCAGCATCGGCGCGCGCTGTGGCAAATTGTGTGGCTGATGCTGGCCGGGACACTCTTCTGGGTGTTGGCCCAGCAGGGCGGGAGCTCCATCAGCCTGTTCATCGACCATTTCGTCGACCGGCGCTGGTTGAACGTTGAAGTGCCTACCGCGCTGTTCCAGTCGGTGAATGCGGTAGCGGTAATGGCGGCAGGCGTGGTGTTGGCATGGCTGGTGCGTCCGGGCGGCAGCTCTGCCCTGCGGGTGTGGCTGAAGTTTGCCTTTGGCCTGACGCTGATGGGGGCGGGCTTTATGCTGCTGGCGCTAAACGCGCATCAGAGCCAGCTGCACGGTCATGCGTCGATGAGCATGATGGTCGCGGGTCTGGCGCTGATGGGATTTGCCGAACTGTTTATCGATCCGGTCGCGATGGCGCAGATCACCCGTCTGAACATGCCGGGCGTAACCGGGGTGCTGACCGGGATTTATATGCTCGCCACCGGGGCCGTTGCCAACTGGCTGGCGGGCGTGGTCGCGCAGCAAACGACCGAAGCGCAAATCAGCGAAACCGCCGTCGCCGCCTACGGGCACTTTTTCGCGCAAATGGGCGAATGGACGCTGGGCTGTGTGGCGGTGATACTGCTGATTATTGGGGTCAGGAGACTGCTGGGAAATTCAGCGCCGCGAATGGCAGCCAGCGAAGACTAACGCTGTTCGCTGCCCGCGGAACGTGGCGGACAGCGACATCACGCCCCGGGGAGAGGCGCGCAGACGTCAGATTGCCGCGTCGTCTTCTTCACCGGTACGGATACGAATCACACGGGCTACGTCAAAGACGAAAATCTTGCCGTCGCCGATTTTGCCGGTCTGCGCTGTGCGGATAATGGTATCCACGCAGGTATCGACGATATCATCGGTCACCACAATTTCAATTTTCACCTTCGGCAGAAAATCGACCATGTATTCCGCGCCGCGATACAGCTCGGTATGACCTTTCTGACGACCAAAGCCTTTCACTTCCGTTACCGTCATCCCGGTGATGCCGACTTCCGCCAGCGCTTCACGCACATCATCGAGTTTGAAGGGTTTAATAATCGCATCAATCTTTTTCATGGTTTCCTGTCTTATCCGCGTAACCGGTTGCTTACCCTATCATAACGTTGGAGCGCATGCCGGGCTACTCTTTAAAATCGTTGGCGTCGAGTTCATGGCGCGAGAGCAATTTGTAGAATTCCGTGCGGTTGCGCCCCGCCATTCGCGCGGCGTGGGTCACGTTGCCCTTGGTGATTTGCAGCAGTTTGCGCAGGTAGACGAGTTCAAACTGATTGCGCGCTTCAACAAAGGTCGGCAGCGCGGTGTTCTCGCCCTCCAGAGCCTGCTCGACCAGCGCATCGCCAATCACCGGAGAGGACGTTAAGGCCACGCACTGTTCGATAACGTTCACCAGTTGGCGCACGTTGCCCGGCCAGTTGGCGGTCATCAGTCGCTTCATCGCATCGGTCGAGAACGCGCGTACAAACGGCTTATGGCGATCGGCGGACTGGCGCAAAAGATGATTCGCCAGCAGTGGGATATCTTCGGTTCGCTCGGCAAGCGTGGGAATTTTCAGGCTCACCACGTTCAGGCGATAGTACAAATCTTCACGGAACTCGCCGCGCGCCATCGCTTTGGGCAAATCGCGGTGGGTGGCGGAAACGATCCGCACGTTGATGTCGATATCGCGATTGCTGCCGAGCGGGCGAATTTTGCGTTCCTGTAACACGCGCAGCAGTTTGACCTGCAACGGTGACGGCATATCGCCAATCTCATCAAGGAACAGGGTGCCGCCTTCCGCCGCCTGGAATAGCCCTTCGCGATTGCTGACTGCGCCGGTAAACGCCCCGCGCGCATGACCAAACAGTTCCGATTCCAGCAGCTGTTCCGGCAATGCGCCGCAGTTAATGGCAATGAACGGGTATTTCCCGCGCGGACTGGCGTTGTGAATCGCCTGGGCGAAAATCTCTTTCCCGGTGCCGCTCTGGCCGTTGATCAGCACGCTGACGTCGGACTGCGCCACCATCCTCGCCTGCTCGAGCAGACGCAGCATCACCGGGCTGCGGGTCACAATCGATTCCCGCCACTGGTCATCGCCCGCCGCGGCGGTATGCACCAGCGCGTCGTCAATGGCCTGGTACAGCGCGTCTTTATCGACCGGCTTGGTCAGGAAGCTGAACACGCCCTGCTGGGTGGCCGCGACCGCATCGGGAATCGATCCGTGGGCGGTGAGAATGATCACCGGCATCCCCGGCTGTACTTTCTGGATCTCGGCGAACAGCTGCAGGCCGTCCATTTCATCCATTCGCAGATCGCTGATGACCAGATCTATTTTTTCCCGCGCCAGGACGCGCAGGCCTTCCTGCCCGCTTTCTGCCGTGACCACCGAAAAACCTTCGCTGGTCAGGCGCATCCCGAGCAGCTTCAGCAGACCGGGATCGTCATCGACCAATAAAAGGTGTGCGGGCTTGCGTCCGGTCATGGTTTGTCCTCTCCGGCGGGGGCGTCTTTGGACGCAGATGATGGGTCAGATGAATGCCCCGAATCCGGGCTAAAGTTGCTGCCCGCCGGTTTACGGCTGGAGAGCTGACGTTCGATATCGGTCAGGTTCTCCAGCTTGCGAGTGGTGAGCTCGAGCTGGCTGCTCAGGTGCTGCTGCTGTTGGCGCAGAATGTCCAGCTCGGCGTCAGAGGACTGCTGTAGCTTGCTGTAGCGCGAACGTTCCTCGGAGAGCTGTAACAGCGACGCCTGGCCATCGCGCCAGACCTGATACAGCGGTCGCACCTGGGACGGGATCTGGGCGCTAAAGCTGTCGAGCCGGTTGACCGCTTCACGTCGTTCCACCGGGGTAATTTTGGCGTTATCGAGCAAAATGCCGCGACGGAAGGCGTCCTGCCAACTGTCTTCGCTGTGCAACCGGGCTTCGGTGCGCGCTATCTCTGGCGACAGACGCTCAGAACAGTCCATGCTGCGCAGCCAGTAGAGCGGATTTTTGTCGGTGGTTTCACCGTGTAATGACCAGACATCCATGCAGTCGGTCGAGAGAAAATCGGCCACCTGCTGCTGCGGCAGTTTTTCCTCATCGCTGGCATTGGCGGCATGTTGCGCAGAGGTGCATCCGGCCAGCAATAAACAAGACGCTCCGGCCAATAGCGAAAGTAATTTGGGGGACATATTCACCAGACATTGCTTCATTTAATGGGTTTATCCGTGTCTGAAAGAGAGAGCGTGATGCGGAAACAAACGTAGCCTTCCGGCGCATCGACCAGTTGCAGGGTTCCCCCCATCCGGCGGATGCAATCCCGGGCGATACTCAATCCCAGTCCGCTTCCCTTCACAGCCCCTTTACGTTGATGACTGCCCTGATAAAAAGGCTCAAAAATCATGGTCTTTTCAGCATCCGGGATCGGTGTCCCGCTGTTCTCAACCTCAAGAAAAATCGAATTGCCCTGCTGATGGCTACGCAGATAAATGCTACCGGATCCACTGCCGTAGTGCACCGCGTTGGAGTAGAGATTATCCAGGGCGCTCATCAGCAGCATCGGCTCGGCCCAGCACACATCGGCGTCGAGTTGAACGCGGGTATGCATCATTTTAGCTCTTGCCGGCAAACTGTGGGCGGAGACCACCATTTCTACCAGGGGTGACAGCTCAACCTTTTCCATTTCGACCGGACTGTCGGCCAGTTTACGGTTGTAATCCAGCAGTTGTTCAATCAGTTTTTGCAGATTGCGACTGCTATCATCCAGAATGGCGACCACTTCTTCTTGCTCCGGCGTGAGCGGGCCGACGACCCGATCGGCCAGCAACTCGGTGCCTTCACGCATACTGGCGAGCGGCGTTTTTAACTCATGAGAGAGATGGCGTAAAAATTGATGGCGCTGGGACTCCAGCCAGGAAAGACGTTCGCTCAGCCAGATGATGCGCTGCCCGACGGAACGCAGCTCGCGCGGGCCGGTAAACATCACCGCACTGCCGAGCGATTTACCTTCCCCTAAGCGATTAATCATCCGCTGAATGCCTTTCACCGGGCCGATAATCATCCGCGTAAACAGCAGCATCATGGTCAGGCTGACGAGGAACAGCACCAGCGCCTGCCAGCCAAAGAACTGGCCACGTTCGGCAATTTCCTGCTGGAGCTGCTGCCCGCGTGAGAACACCACCGTGCGCGTGGCCTGCACCAGGTCGGTATTAGCGGAGGCAAACGCCTCTAGCGCCGCAGCGGATTTGTCATCCGGGCCGCTGTTTTTACAGCGCAACTCCGCCAACGCGTTCAGATCCTGGCGCAGGGCCAGATAGAGCTTATCGTCCGGTAAAACACCCGCGTGGGCATCGAGCATGTCGGTGTAGCGTTTACGCTGCCCCTGATAAACCTTGGCCAGCATGGCGTCGTCCAGCACGCAGTACTGGCGATAGCTGCGCTCCATTTCCAGCGCGATGTTGGTCATCGCTTCGCTGCGTCGCGCGTCAATCAGCGTCGTGCGGTTGGTCTGCGCCGCCTGGGCGCTGAGCGCATTCAGGCTCTGCCATGCCTGCCACGCCAGTACCAACAGCGGCAGCAGAATAAGCAGAAATGACAGCATGACCAACTGACGCAGCGAGCGGGGAAAAAGAGACCAGCGTTTCAATGAGTTCGCCCTTACACATGAGAGTAAAAGCAGGGTAACTGAGGAAAGGCTTCAGATACAACAACGCCGGGCATAACCCGGCGTTATTATTGAATAAGGCGGTGCCTAACTCCACGTTTCGTCCGATGGTTGATATAGCCAGGCTGATATCAGATGTTGGACGGCAGGCACCTGTTTGTGCGTCATTCGAGGTTTATGTAGCGCGTCCCGAAGGGGCTGACATAAGAAGGTGAATGAGCCACTGCGCAGTATTATGCAGTAAGCGTGCCATAAAGCAAAATGTATTATTAAGCGTTTGATACAAAAGTGTTTTGTAGTTATTAACAGCCTGGGTTGATGTGCGTATTTTTTCATCACACTGTCGCTATAAAGAGACGCATTCGACGCGGTAAACCAGAACCCGATAAATATCATCAACATAAATGTCACCTTTTAGCGACACCTGAAAACCACGTCTGTCGCCATTTTCCGACACTTTTGTTGCCCGGCGTCACAAATAAAAAAGCCTTCCTTTAACAGGAAGGCTTTACAGCGTGCGGGAAAAATTAACCCAGCTGTTTACGCGCGTTGCGGAAGATGCGCATCCACGGGCTGTCCTCGCCCCAGTTTTCCGGGTGCCAGGAGTTGGCCACCGTGCGGAACACGCGTTCCGGGTGCGGCATCATCAGGGTGACACGCCCGCTTTCGCTGGTCACAGCGGTGATACCGTTCGGGGAACCGTTCGGGTTCGCCGGGTAGTTCTGCGTCACGTTGCCGAAGTGGTCAACGAAGCGCAGCGCCACCAGCCCTTTGCTTTCAAGCTGTGCCAGATGGGCGCCGTCACGGACTTCCACCCGGCCTTCGCCGTGGGACACCGCGATTGGCATCTGCGACCCGACCATCCCCTGCAACAGCAGCGACGGGCTCTGCGTGACCTCCACCAGGCTGAAACGCGCTTCAAAGCGGTCAGAATGGTTACGCACGAAGCGTGGCCACAAGCTGCTGCCCGGGATCAGGTCACGCAGATTGGACATCATCTGACAGCCGTTACACACGCCCAGCGCCAAGGTCTGTGGACGATGGAAGAAGGTTTCAAACTCATCGCGTACGCGTTCGTTGAACAGAATCGATTTCGCCCAGCCCTCGCCCGCGCCCAGCACGTCGCCGTATGAGAAGCCACCGCAGGCCACCAGCGCCTGGAAATCGTCCAGCCCGGTACGACCGGCAAGCAGGTCGCTCATGTGGACGTCAATGGCATCGAAGCCCGCACGATGGAACGCCGCAGCCATTTCAACGTGAGAGTTCACGCCCTGCTCACGCAGGACCGCCACTTTCGGACGGGCACCTTTGGCAATATACGGTGCGGCAACGTCCTCGTTGATGTCGAAGGTGAGCTTCACGTTGAGGCCCGGATCGTTGTCGTTGCGCTTGGCTTCGTGTTCCTGATCGGCACACTCCGGGTTATCGCGCAGACGCTGCATCTGCCAGGTCGTTTCCGCCCACCACATACGCAGCGTGGTACGGCTTTCGCTGTATACCGAATGACTGCCAGCGGTGATGACGAAGCGATCGCCCTCGGTGGCTTTGCCGAGGAAATGCACGCAGTCGCTCAGACCATGGGTGGCGAAAATGCTTTCGACCCCTTCGCGGTCCTCGGCGCGAATCTGAATCACGCCGCCCAGCTCTTCGTTAAACAGCGCGGCGAGTTTGTCTTCACCCAGCGCGGCGATGTCCACTTCCACGCCACAGTGGCCGGTGAAGGCCATTTCAGCCAGGGTGACCAGCAGGCCACCGTCGGAGCGGTCATGCCAGGCCAACAGTTTACGTTCGGCTACCAGCACCTGCATCGCATCCCAGAAGCCTTTCAGCTGTTCAACGCTGCGCACGTCTGCGGTTTTGTCGCCGAGCTGGCGGTAAACCTGCGCCAGCGCCGTGGCGCCCAGCGCGTTGTGGCCTTTACCGAGGTCAATCAACAGCAAGGCGTTGTCTTCGGTAGACAGCTGCGGGGTGACGGTGCGACGCACGTCTTCCACACGGGCAAAGGCCGAGATCACCAGCGACAGCGGGGAGGTCATTTCGCGCTGCTCACTGCCTTCCTGCCAGCGGGTTTTCATCGACATCGAGTCTTTCCCGACCGGAATGGTCAGACCCAGCGCCGGACACAGCTCTTCACCGATGGCTTTCACCGCCGCGTACAGGCCCGCGTCTTCACCCGGGTGCCCTGCCGCCGCCATCCAGTTTGCCGACAGCTTGATACGTTTGAGATCGCCGACCTGGGTGCCAACGATATTGGTCAGCGCTTCACCGACCGCCAGACGGGCTGACGCCGCGAAGTCGAGCAGCGCAACCGGGGCACGTTCGCCAATCGCCATCGCTTCGCCATAGTAGCTGTCGAGGCTGGCGGTGGTGACCGCGCAGTTAGCCACCGGGATCTGCCACGGGCCGACCATTTGATCGCGGGCGACCATGCCGGTTACCGTACGGTCACCGATGGTCACAAGGAAGGTTTTCTCTGCCACCGTTGGCAGATGCAGTACGCGATTCACCGCTTCCGCGATGGTGATGTCCTGACGGTCCAGCGCATCGCCAGTGGCGTTCAGCGTGGCGACATCCCGGGTCATCTTCGGCGTTTTGCCGAGCAGCACATCCAGCGGCAGGTCGATAGGCTGGTTGTCGAAATGGGTGTCGCTCAGGCTCAGATGCATCTCTTCTGTCGCGTCACCAATCACCGCGTACGGGGCGCGCTCACGACGGCACAGCTCGTCAAACAGCGGCAGCTGTTCAGCGGCCACGGCGAGCACATAGCGCTCCTGAGATTCGTTACACCAGATTTCCAGTGGGCTCATGCCTGGTTCATCGCTGAGGATATCGCGCAGGTTGAAGCGACCACCGCGTCCGCCATCGCTCACCAGCTCCGGCATGGCGTTGGATAAACCGCCCGCGCCCACGTCATGGATGAACAGGATCGGGTTGGCGTCGCCAAGCTGCCAGCAACGGTCAATAACTTCCTGGCAGCGGCGTTCCATTTCCGGGTTGTCGCGCTGAACGGAGGCAAAATCCAGATCGGCATCAGACTGGCCGGACGCCATGGAGGAGGCCGCCCCGCCGCCGAGACCGATATTCATCGCCGGGCCACCGAGGACAATCAGCTTCGCGCCAACGTTGATCTCGCCTTTCTGCACATGATCGGCGCGAATATTGCCGATCCCACCCGCCAGCATAATCGGCTTGTGGTAGCCACGCAGCTCTTCGCCGTTATGGCTGTTCACTTTCTCTTCGTAGGTACGGAAGTAGCCGTTCAGCGCCGGGCGACCAAATTCGTTGTTGAACGCCGCGCCGCCCAGTGGGCCGTCGGTCATGATATCCAGCGCGGTGACGATGCGATCAGGTTTGCCGAAATCTTCTTCCCACGGCTGTTCAAAGCCGGGGATCCGCAGATTGGAAACGGAGAAGCCCACCAGCCCGGCTTTCGGCTTCGCGCCGCGCCCGGTGGCACCTTCATCACGGATTTCGCCGCCGGAACCGGTGGCGGCACCCGGCCACGGAGAGATGGCGGTCGGGTGGTTATGGGTTTCGACCTTCATCAGAATATGCGCGGCTTCCTGGTGGAAGTCGTAGCGCTTGCCGTCATGGGAGGCATAGAAGCGTCCCACTTCCGAGCCTTCCATCACCGCGGCGTTGTCTTTATAGGCCGACAGCACGTGTTCAGGGTTTTTCTCGAAGGTGTTCTTGATCATCTTGAACAGCGACTTCGGCTGCTGTTCGCCATCAATAACCCAGTCGGCATTGAAAATCTTGTGACGGCAGTGTTCTGAGTTCGCCTGCGCGAACATGTACAGCTCGATGTCGTTCGGGTTGCGGTTAAGCTTAGTGAACGCCTCGTGCAGATAATCGATTTCATCTTCCGCCAGCGCCAGGCCGAGACGCTGATTGGCCTCCACCAGCGCCTGACGCCCTTGTCCCAGCAGGTCGACGCTGGCAACCGGGGTCGGTTGATGATGGGCAAACAGGTTTTCCGCATCCTGTAGCGCACCAAAGACGGTTTCCATCATGCGGTCGTGCAGCTCTGCCGCGACCAGGCTCCATTGAGCGTCGGTCAAGGTGGAGGCGTCAACGTAATACGCTACGCCGCGCTCGAGGCGGTCAATCTGGGCCAGGCCGCAGTTGTGGGCGATGTCAGTTGCTTTTGAAGACCAGGGGGAGATGGTGCCAGGACGGGGTGTGACGAGCAGTAATTTTCCGGCGGGGGTATGGCTGTTGAGGCTTGGGCCATACTCCAGCAAGCGAGCCAGTCGGGCATGTTCCTCGTCTGAAAGCGGCGCGTTCAGACTCGCGAAGTGCACGTACTCGGCATAGATGTTGCTGACCGGAAGGTTGGCTGCCTGAAAGCGTGCCAGCAGTTTGGTAATACGAAATGCAGACAGTGCAGGCGAACCACGCAGAATTTCCATCATAAGTCTCTCGTCTTCTGGGTTTCAGTGTGCGCAATGGCGGAAAACGGGCGCCATTATAGAGGATCCTGAGCAGCGACGTAACCGTTTGCGTCAAAATAAAATCGCCGCTGCGTTTTACCAACCGATGCGGCCAATCGCATGAATAGGTTGCCAACTGTCGCTTGTTTAAGCAAAATGCCGCTCATTCTGTAGTGCCCCTAAACTTTAACATGGTAACTATTGCCTGAGATCGCTCTCGTCACAGAGAATTAACTAATTGAAAAAATTAAAGATTAATTATCTGTTTATTGGCATTGTCACCCTGCTACTGGCAGCGGCGCTATGGCCTTCTGTTCCCTGGTTCAGTAAACCAGAGAACCGCATCGCCGCCATTCAGGCGCGCGGTGAGCTGCGCGTCAGTACCGTGGTCTCTCCCCTGACGTTCGCCAACATCCATGAAAAAGATTACGGACTCGACTACGAACTGGCCCAGCAGTTCGCCAATTACCTTGGCGTTAAGCTGAAAGTCACCGTTCGCCAGAACATCAGCCAGTTGTTTGATGACCTCGACAATGGTCGCGCCGATATGCTGGCCGCCGGGCTGGTGTACAACAGCGAACGCGTCAAAACCTATCAGGCCGGACCGGCCTACTATTCGGTTTCGCAGCAGTTGGTGTACCGCAAAGGGAGCCTGCGCCCGCGCTCGCTGGATAACCTCACCGCCCAACAGCTGACCATTGCGCCGGGGCACGTGGCGATTAACGACCTGCAGGCGCTGAAAGCAACAAAGTACCCGGATCTGAACTGGACCGTCGACGATAAGCGCGGCAGCGTGGAGTTGATGGAAGACGTTATCGACGGCAAGCTTGATTACACCATTGCCGACTCGGTGGCGATCAGCCTGTTCCAGCGCGTACATCCGGAGCTGGCAGTAGCGCTGGATATTACCGATGAACAGCCGGTGACCTGGTTCAGCCTGAAGGACAGCGATAACACCCTGCCCGCAGCAATGCTCGATTTCTTTAATAACATTAATGAAGACGGCACCCTGGCGCGACTGGAAGAGAAGTATCTCGGCCACGGCGACGATTTCGATTATTTCGATACCCGCACCTTCCTGCGTGCCGTGGATAACATGCTGCCCGACCTGCAGCCGCTGTTCCAGAAATACGCCAGTGAAATTGACTGGCGTCTGCTGGCGGCGATCGCGTGGCAGGAATCGCACTGGGATCCGCTGGCAACCTCGCCCACCGGGGTCCGCGGCATGATGATGCTCACCAAAAATACCGCCCAAAGCCTTGGCATTACTGACAGGACCGACGCCGAACAGAGCGTTAGCGGCGGGATGCGCTATCTGCAGGACATGATGGATAAGGTGCCAGATACGGTGCCAAAAGAAGAGAAAATCTGGTTTGCGCTGGCGGCGTACAACATGGGCTATGCCCACATGCTCGATGCCCGGGCGTTAACCGCCAAGCAGAAAGGCAACCCGGACAGCTGGGCGGACGTAAAGCAGCGTCTGCCACTGCTCAGTCAGAAACCCTACTACACGCGTCTGACCTACGGTTACGCACGTGGGCATGAAGCCTACGCCTATGTGGAAAACATCCGTAAATATCAGATAAGCCTGGTGGGGTATCTGCTGGAGAAAGAAAAGAAAGAGGCGCTGGAGCGGGAGTATGCGCAGGATTACCCTGCGGTCAGGCCGGGCGAGTTAAATCATACCAGCCTCGGCGTGCTGCCGTTTATCTCGCTGCACACCGAGCGCAGCGGTCAAATTGAAGTGAAACACCCGAATACGTTGGTGGATATTCTGCGTCACTGAGGCTGGGCGGCACGCTTGAGGGCCTTTTTCTGCTCGCGGCGATGCCGGAAGAAATCGCTTAGCATCGACGAACAGCTTTCCGCGAGCACGCCTTCGGTAATCTCTACCCTGTGATTCATGCCCGGATGATGCAGGACATCAATCAGTGAGCCAGCCGCCCCTGTTTTCGCATCCCGCGCACCAAACACCAGCTGACCTATCCGGCTATGTACCATCGCCCCGGCGCACATAACGCACGGCTCAAGGGTGACATACAGCGTGGTGTCGATTAAACGGTAGTTCTGCAACACCAACCCGCCCTGACGCAGGGCCATAATTTCAGCATGGGCGGTCGGATCATGACGCCCAATCGGTCGGTTCCAGCCTTCGCCAATAACCTGATTCTGATGAACCAGCACCGCACCGACCGGCACCTCCCCTTCATCCCAGGCACGCTGGGCGAGAGTTAGCGCGTGACGCATCCAGTGTTCGTGGTTCAATTCATTGTCAGACACAGCGGCTACTCCGGTAGAAAAAGCGGGGCGCATTATACACAGCGGGGCAGACTTTATTCCAGCTGTTGCAGTTCCCCGCCTGGCGTAACCCGCCAACGGTGCTGGCAGAAATAGAGCAGCGGGTTGTCCTGATTGCTGTCGCTGTAGCCGCTGTACAGCCGCAGCGGCGTGCCGATTTTTTTCTCCAGCTGCGCCACTTTTTCATGACCCAGACAACGCAGCGTCAACACCCAGCCGCCATACCGGCGCTCGGTCATGCTGGCAATGAGATTCACGCGCGGCAGCCACGGCGTGTCGACGTACACCTGCTCCACCAGCGATTTTGGCGAACCGGTGATAAGCCAGACGTCGGCATCAGAGCTGGTCAGATATTCCGTGAGGCGCTGGTGCACCACCGGGAAAGTGGTCACATGTCCACGGAACCATTGCACAAACTGCGCTTCGATGGCCTTGAGACGTGCTTCACTGTGCCCGAAGGTGGCGGCCCAGAGCAGCAGGCTCATCGGCCAACGCGCCGCCCGGCCTTTCACCAGCAGCGCCACGCCTATCACCGGCAGCACAGGGAGCACCAACAGCGCGTTGAGCGGATTGTGGCGCAACAGATAGCGTAAAAAGCTGCCAAACATATCCTGCTGATGCAGCGTGCCATCCAGGTCAAAAAACACTACCCGACGCGAATTACTTACCAAACTGTTCTCCTTAAAAGGTGAGCGCGTGTGAGTCATTCCTGTCAACAAGCCTAACAGCCATAACCTCACATTTCCAAAAACGATACTGATTGCGCCTTTCCCTTAGGATGCAGACAGCGTATCCTTTTGATTAGAATGATGAATCGGCTAAGAATGCAGCACATTTTCCTACACTTCCGATAGTGCTTGCTTCACAATCCCCTATAATCAAAGACAAATTTCTGACAGGCGGCCGCTAAAAAGCTCTCTGGAGAACCCATGAACTGTTTGATTCGCATCCGTCAGCGCTACTCTGGTCTCGCGCAAAGTGACAAAAAACTGGCGGATTTTATCCTGAACCAGCCAGACGAGGCACGCCATCTCAGCTCTCAACAGTTAGCGAGCCTGGCGGGTGTCAGCCAGTCCAGCGTGGTGAAGTTCGCCCAGAAGCTGGGATTTAAGGGATTTCCAGCGCTGAAACTGGCGCTGAGCGAGGCGCTGGCCAGCAATCCTCATCCGCAGTCGGTGCCAGTACATAATCAGATCCGCGGCGACGATCCGCTGCGCCTGGTGGGCGAGAAGCTCATTAAGGACAACGTGTCGGCGATGCACGCCTCGCTCGATGTGAATACCGAAGACAAGTTGCGGGAAAGCATCGGTCTGCTGCGCAGCGCGCGCCGCATTGTGGTGACCGGGATTGGTGCATCGGGTCTGGTGGCGCAAAACTTCAGTTGGAAGTTGATGAAGATTGGCTTTAACGCCGTCGCCGAGCAGGATATGCACGCCCTGCTCGCCACCGTGCAGGCGATGACCTCGGACGATTTGCTGCTGGCTATCTCATATTCCGGGGAACGACGCGAAATCAATCTGGCGGCAGACGAGACGCTGCGGGTCGGCGGCAAGATTCTGGCGATCACCGGCTTTTCACCTAACGCGTTACAGCAACGGGCCAGCCATTGCCTGTATACCATTGCCGAAGAACTGGCGACGCGCAGCGCGGCCATTTCCTCCACCAGCGCGCAGATGATGCTCACCGATTTACTGTTTATGGGGCTGGTGCAGCAGGATCTGGAACATGCCCCAGACCGGATTCGCCACAGTGAGGCGCTGGTGAAAAAATTGGTGTGAGTAAGGAATGAGCGTATAATGCCCGCCCTGTTTGTGTTGTTTCTGAGAATTTCCTTATGGCGCTGTTAATTACCAAAAAATGCATCAATTGCGATATGTGCGAACCGGAATGCCCTAACGAGGCGATTTCGATGGGCGACAGCATTTATGAGATTAACAGTGACCGCTGCACAGAGTGTGTCGGCCATTACGAGACGCCGACCTGCCAGAGTGTGTGCCCCATCCCGAACACCATCATTCACGATCCTGAGCACCTCGAAAACCAGGAGCAGCTGTGGGATAAGTTCGTCCAGCTGCACCATTCTGACAAAATCTAGTCTGACAAAATCTAGCTTTCCATGATAACCGTTGCGCAAGCGTAATGACGTTCATCCGCCAGCGTGACGTGGATGTGCGTGACGCCCATCTGCGCCGCCAGGTCGCTCGCCGCACCCCATAGCCGTAACTTCGGTTTGCCCAGTTCATCGTTGTAAACTTCAAACTGTTCAAACGCCAGGCCATTACGAATGCCGGTGCCGAGCGCCTTGGACGCCGCCTCTTTCACCGCAAAGCGTTTGGCCAGAAAACGCACCGGCTGCTGGTGCGTTTCCCAGATTTTCCACTCGTAATCGCTCAGCACCCGACGGGCCAGGCGATCGCCGCTGCGGGCGATCACCGCGTCGATACGGGTAATCTCAACGATATCGGTGCCGATACCGACGATAGCCATTAGCTGCGCGCTTCCTGCATCAGACGTTTCATTTCCGCCACGGCCTCTTTCAGGCCGCTCATGACGGCACGACCGATAATCGCGTGACCGATATTCAACTCGTGCATTTCAGGCAGCGCGGCAATGGCTTTGACGTTGTGGTAGGTCAGCCCGTGCCCGGCGTTCACCTTCAGGCCGAGGCTTGCGGCATAGGTCGCCGCTTGGGCGATACGCTCCAGCTCTTTAGCCTGCTGGGCTTCGCTTTCTGCGTCAGCATAGCAGCCGGTGTGAATTTCGATGTACGGCGCACCGACGTCAGCTGCCGCTTTGATCTGCTCGCGATCGGCATCAATAAACAGAGAAACGAGGATCCCGGCGTCCGCCAGACGTTTGCAGGCATCACGCATTTTGTCGAGCTGACCCGCCACATCCAGCCCGCCTTCGGTGGTGACTTCTTGACGCTTTTCCGGCACAAGGCAGCAGAAATGCGGCTTTGTGTCACAAGCAATCGCCAGCATCTCTTCGGTGACGGCCATTTCCAGATTCATGCGGGTATCAAGGGTCTGGCGAAGAATACGCACGTCGCGGTCGGTGATGTGACGACGATCTTCGCGCAGATGCACGGTGATGCCGTCTGCACCAGCCTGCTCGGCGATGAAGGCCGCCTGAACCGGATCGGGATACGCCGTGCCGCGCGCGTTGCGCAGAGTCGCGATATGGTCAATGTTGACGCCTAACAGTAATTCAGCCATGACAATCCTCGTTATTGATTCTGGTTCTGTGTGTATTCTTCAACCGCGCTTCGGCACAAACTGCCGGAACAGTTCGCGGCTTTTTAGCGGCTTTCCGCCAAGATAAGGTTTAAGCGCCATGCGGGTGAAGCGCTTGGCCGCCCGCAGGGCATCCGCATCGGGAAATTCCCGGCTGGCAAGCGCTTTTAAATGGTGCCCGGTAAACGTGTTGTTATCAATGACCACGCTCGCGATAAATCCTTTTTCTTCACGATAGCGGTAGGTCATGGTGTCATCCACCGGCTCACCGCTGCCCGCACAGTGCAGAAAATCGACGCCGTATCCCAGATGGGCCAGCAGCGCCAGTTCAAAACGGCGTAACGCCGGCTCTGGCGTTCCGGTTACTCCGGCCAGCGTCTGGAGACAGTGCAGATAATCGAAGAAGAGTTCGGAGAAACGAGTTTCGTTTTCCAGTACGCGAGAAAGGAGTTCGTTGACGTAGAGACCGCTGTAGAGTGCGATACCGCTGAGCGGGAGTGCCAGGGAAACGGCTTCGGCGCTGCGCAGCGTTTTAACGTCGCCACGGCCACCAAACCGGACCAGCAAGGGAGTAAAGGGCTGAAGCGCACCTTTGAGATTTGAACGTTTGGAACGTGCGCCTTTAGCCACAAGGCGCACGCGGCCCGACTCTTCCGTGAAGACGTCCAGCATCAGACTGGTTTCGCTCCAGGGACGACTATGCAGGACAAAAGCGCGCTGCCAGCCTTCCATTCTTATTGATACTCAATGGATTTCATGTTGCAGGAAGGCGGCAAGCCTGAGAATCCCTGGGAACATAGATAACTATGTGACCAGGGTGAGCATGCGCAGCCAACGCCCCTGCGGCGTGAAAGACGACGAGTATTAGAGATCGTCGACATAACCGAGACTGCGTAACGCACGCTCGTCATCGGCCCAACCGGATTTCACTTTCACCCACAGCTCAAGATGGACAGCAGCTTCGAACATCTCCTGCATATCTTTACGGGCTTCAATACCGATGGTTTTGATTTTGGAGCCTTTGTTGCCGATAACCATTTTCTTCTGACCTTCGCGCTCGACGAGGATCAGACCGTGAATGTCATATCCGCCGCGTTCGTTGGTCTGGAAGCGTTCGATTTCTACCGTAACGGAATACGGCAGTTCGGCCCCCAGGAAACGCATCAGTTTTTCACGAATGATTTCGGATGCCATGAAACGCTGTGAACGGTCGGTAATGTAATCTTCCGGGAAGTGATGCGTCGCTTCCGGCAGGTGCTTGCGCACGATGCCCGCCACGGTATCGACATTGAAGCCAGTTTCCGCAGAGATTGGCACGATATCGAGGAAGTTCATCTGGCTGCCCAGGAACTGCAGATGCGGCAGCAGGTCCGCTTTTTCCTGAACGTTGTCCACCTTATTGACCGCAAGGATAACCGGGGCACGACCACCACGGAGCTTGTTGAGCACCATTTCGTCGTCAGCGGTCCAGCGCGTGCCTTCCACCACAAAGATGATCAGCTCTACGTCACCGATGGAGCTGCTCGCCGCTTTGTTCATCAGGCGGTTAATCGCGCGCTTTTCTTCCATATGCAGGCCCGGGGTATCGACGTAAATCGCCTGATGTGCCCCTTCGGTATGGATCCCCACAATGCGGTGACGTGTGGTCTGCGCTTTGCGAGAGGTAATAGAAATCTTCTGCCCAAGCAGATTATTTAGCAGGGTAGATTTGCCAACGTTGGGGCGTCCAACGATGGCGATAAATCCGCAGTAAGTCTTTTCGTCGCTCATTCCAGCTCCAGTTTTTTCAGCGCCTGTTCGGCGGCAGCCTGCTCCGCCTTGCGACGGCTGGAACCTGTGCCAACTACGGGTTCACTCAGGCCACTGACCTGGCAGTGGATAGTAAATTCCTGATCGTGGGCTTCGCCACGCACCTGCACAACCAGATAAGAAGGCAGCGGCAAATGACGACCCTGTAAATATTCCTGCAAACGTGTTTTCGGATCTTTTTGCTTATCGCCTGGGCTGATTTCATCCAGTCGGGTCTGATACCAGCTCAGGATCAGCCTTTCGACATTCTGAATATCGCTATCGAGAAACACGCCACCAATCAGCGCTTCAACGGTATCCGCCAGAATGGATTCACGGCGGAAGCCACCGCTTTTCAGTTCACCAGGACCAAGGCGCAGACATTCACCCAGTTCAAATTCACGGGCGATTTCAGCCAGCGTGTTACCCCGCACAAGCGTGGCGCGCATCCGGCTCATATCACCTTCGTCCACGCGTGGGAAACGGTGATACAGCGCGTTGGCAATGACGTAACTTAAAATGGAATCACCCAGGAACTCGAGACGCTCATTATGTTTACTGCTCGCGCTTCGATGGGTTAACGCCTGCTGTAAAAGATCCTGATGTTGAAAAGTGTAGCCCAGCTTCCGTTGAAGCCGATTAATTACGATGGGGTTCATGTGTTACCAATAGATGAATGCGTCAATAATGCAGCACACGAAACCGACCTGAAATAGCCAACGCGGTTTCGTGTGCCGTGGATCCCTGATGGGTACCAACCTAAAACTTCGGGGGGACATTCTATACGCAACGACGAGTGATGTCGTTAGCTGCGAGGCATTTATGTCTGAAATAATTTATGCCGCCCTTATATCGGGGCGGCATAAATATAATTCAGGAATTAATGGATCCCACCGATACGACTTAAGCGTACGCCGGTCGGCCATTCGCCTTCCTGTTTTTCGAAGCTCATCCAGATGCCAACCGCTTTTCCGACCAGATTCGCTTCCGGGACAAAGCCCCAATAGCGGCTGTCGGCGCTGTTATCACGGTTATCACCCATCATGAAGTAGTGCCCTGGCGGAACAATCCACGTCGCCAGTTGCTGGCCCTGCTGATGGTAGTACATCCCCAGTTGGTCCTGAGCAATCGGCACGGTCAGAATACGGTGAGTGACATCGCCAAGCGTTTCTTTTCGCTCATTCAGACGCACGCCGTTGTCTTTGCTCTCGCCTTTCGGCAATTGCCAGAATCCGCTGGTCGCTTCACCGCCGTTACGACGGGCAAAGGTCTGCACGAAATCGCTCGGCTCAACGTTGGAGTAAGTTACCGGCAGCGCGTTGCCACAGGCCTGACCAGAACTGCAGTTCGGCTGAATGGTCACTTCTTTGGCGATAGGGTCATAAGAGACTTTATCGCCCGGCAAACCTACCGCACGCTTGATGTAATCCAGACGCGGATCTTGCGGATATTTAAAGACCACCACATCACCGCGTTTCGGGTGACCGGTTTCAATTAACGTGTTCTGATAAATCGGGTCTTTAATTCCGTAGGCAAATTTCTCTACCAGAATAAAGTCACCGATCAGCAGCGTAGGCATCATTGATCCGGATGGGATCTGGAACGGTTCGTAGATAAACGAACGTACAATCAGCACGATAGCCAGCACGGGGAATACGGATGCCCCGGTTTCCAGCCAGCCCGGTTTCGGACCGACTTTCTTCAACGTCTTTTTATCCAGTGTTTCGCCCGCTGCAACCTGTGCAGCGGCCTGACGTTCACGGCGTTTTGGTGCGAAAATAAATTTGTCCACGCACCATAAAATCCCTGTCACCAGGGTCGCAATGACCAGGATCAGGGCAAACATGTTCGCCATGCCAACTCCTTAATGGTTATTTACCGTCTTTACCGACATGCAGAATGGCAAGGAAAGCTTCCTGAGGCAGCTCAACGTTACCCACCTGTTTCATGCGTTTTTTACCGTCTTTCTGTTTCTGCAGCAGCTTTTTCTTACGGCTAACGTCGCCGCCGTAGCACTTGGCCAGAACGTTTTTACGCAGCTGTTTCACGGTGGAACGGGCAATGATGTGGTTGCCAATAGCGGCCTGAATCGCGATATCAAACTGCTGACGCGGGATCAGTTCTTTCATTTTCTCAACTAATTCACGACCGCGATATGGCGCATTATCGTTGTGAGTGATCAGAGCCAGCGCATCAACACGCTCGCCGTTGATCAGCACATCGACACGTACCATGTTGGACGCCTGGAAGCGCTTGAAGTTGTAATCCAGTGACGCATAGCCACGGGAAGTAGACTTCAGACGATCGAAGAAGTCGAGAACCACTTCGGCCATTGGGATTTCATAGGTCAGCGCCACCTGGTTACCGTGGTAAACCATGTTGGTCTGCACGCCGCGTTTTTCGATACACAGCGTGATGACGTTGCCGAGGAACTCCTGCGGCAGCAGCATATGACACTCGGCGATCGGCTCACGCAGTTCGTCGATGTTATTCAGAGGCGGCAGCTTGGATGGGCTGTCGACGTAGATAACTTCTTTGTTGGTGGTCTGCACTTCATAGACCACGGTTGGCGCGGTGGTGATGAGGTCAAGATCGTATTCACGCTCCAGACGTTCCTGGATGATTTCCATGTGCAGCAGACCGAGGAAACCACAGCGGAAACCGAAGCCCAGCGCCGTTGAACTTTCTGGTTCGTAGAACAGGGAGGCATCGTTGAGGCTCAGTTTGCCCAGCGCGTCACGGAAGTTCTCGTAGTCATCGGAGCTTACCGGGAACAGACCGGCATAAACCTGTGGCTTCACTTTCTTAAAGCCAGGCAATGCGGTGTCAGCCGGGTTACGCGCCAGGGTCAGCGTATCGCCTACCGGTGCGCCCAAAATATCTTTAATCGCGCAGACCAGCCAGCCTACTTCGCCGCAGTTAAGCTCGGTACGGTCAATCTGTTTCGGGGTAAAGATGCCCAGTCGGTCAGCGTTATAGGTCTGACCGGTGCTCATCACTTTAACTTTATCGCCTTTGCGAAGGGTGCCGTTTTTCACGCGGATAAGCGACACCACGCCCAGGTAGTTATCAAACCAGGAGTCGATGATCAACGCCTGAAGCGGAGCTTCCGGGTCGCCCTGTGGCGCAGGGATATCACGCACCAGACGCTCTAATACATCCGGTACGCCTACGCCGGTTTTGGCGGAGCAGCGAACTGCATCAACGGCATCAATACCGACGATATCTTCGATTTCTTCCGCCACGCGCTCAGGATCGGCCGCTGGCAGGTCAATTTTGTTCAGAACCGGAACCACTTCCAGGTCCATTTCCATCGCGGTGTAGCAGTTCGCCAGGGTCTGTGCTTCTACGCCCTGCCCGGCATCAACCACCAGCAGTGCGCCTTCACAGGCAGCCAGAGAACGGGAAACTTCATAAGAGAAGTCAACGTGGCCCGGGGTGTCGATGAAATTCAGCTGATAGGTTTGACCGTCGGTCGCTTTGTAATCCAGGGTCACGCTCTGCGCTTTAATGGTAATCCCGCGTTCACGTTCCAGATCCATGGAGTCGAGAACCTGAGCAGCCATTTCACGATCGGACAGACCCCCACAAATCTGGATGATACGGTCAGACAGCGTCGATTTGCCGTGGTCAATGTGAGCGATGATCGAAAAGTTACGTATATTCTTCATATTAGAGTTAATTATGCCTTACGAATTCCTGGAGGCCGCGGGTCTGCGCCTGACGTTTTATCGTTCGAAAACGCCGCATTCTACACTACATCTCCGTCGCCAGGAAATGCTCTTCCGGCAAGCTTAGCGGTTAGTTGAGGGGAGATCCTGCTGGAGATGTAAATAAAGATAAAAGCCAGCGTATTTACTGGCTCAGTTCAGAAGAGGATGTCTCTACACGCAGCAGATCGGGCGGAAGGCCGACGCTAATAATCACCGGTTGCCACGCCTCTCGGGAAGCCAGTTTGGGTGATAAACCGCGGGCAACCAGGAAGCCGCCCACTCCGCCGAGAACACCACCGGCAAAGGCCGCCAGGTCGCTGCCGAATAGCAGCTGAAAAAGAGCGGCTATCACGAACAGACCAAACAGCGGCGTCATGTAAACCAGCATGGCGGAAGTCAACAGACTGCCTTCGCTGATCCCCAGCTCGACTTTCTGCCCGACCACCAGCGGTTCTGCGCTGGGTACACTGATAGTATGTTCGGTCTGTGGCCCTAATTTATTGAGCACCCGACTGCCGCAGCCTGCGCGCGAGGCGCAGCTACTGCAGGAGGCTTTAACGTCACAGCTCACCCGTGCGAGACCGTCTTGCCAGGAGATAACCGTGGCCCACTCTTTAATCATTGCGCTGCCTTGAACTTGATGCTGTCTGCGACGCGTTTTGCCGTCGGCGGCGGCAATTCGCCTACGACGGTGATTTCCGCGTTATCGCGAACTGACGTGCTGACCGTTCTGCGCCCGGTACGCAACACCTGCTCACTGCTGTTGGCAGTCGCATGGTTGACGTTGACCGAGAAACTGAACAGCCCGTCGGAATAAAGGCGTGACTCCACTGGCGTATCAATCGTCGGCAGCGAGCGACGGCTTCCGGCCACTTCAACAAAACCTTGTGGTAGCCAGCTTGGCAACCAGTTGAAATTAACTTTATCACCGCCCGGCACCGACAACAGCGGCGGGAGGTTAGCCGTCGAGAGCGTCTGCATGTTGCTGCTCACCTGATCGCTGACGTTGAACGCAACGACGCGGAACTGCTCAAGCGTTTCGCCATCCCTGTCCAGCAGATCGACGCGCATCGGCAGTTTGGTTTCCGAATCCAGCCAGGCAATATAGCTGTAGCGGGTACCGTCTCGCGCGACAACGCGAATCACCTCACAAAGGCGGTCGGCAATGCGGGTGCGGCCTACAGAAATGAAGTCGTAGTACGGCGCGAGGCGCTTGAAGTCGGTATAGACCAGGGATGGCAGTGAATCGACGATGTAATCGCCGTTCAGCGTAAAGGGATCGAGACCGGGTTCGAAATAGCTGATTTCATTTCCGCGCTGGACGACTTCACGGCGCGGACCGTCCATCTGCAGCAGTTGCGCCAGGGCCTGATTATTCAGACGCGCGTGGCGATAACGTAGTGACTCTACGCCCTGCTTGTTGATGCTGACGAACGACAGCTCATAGTTCAGAGACTGGCTGGCCAGATTCATCTGCTGCAACAACGCCCCGGACGATACATCAGCCGAGGCGTTGGCGGAGAAGAACAGGCTACCAGCCACAAGTGACATGGCACACCAAAGTTGCTTCATTACTGCGATTGCGTTCCTAACGTTTGATATCCCGGCACCTGAACAGCGGCTTGCTGAGTCTGGGCTTGTTCAAACTGAAGCTGTTCGGAATGGAGACGGCGCTGCAGCTCGTAATCCTGCAACATCGCATTGATACGACGACGCTGCTCCTGGACCTGCTGTTGCTGGCCTGCTGCACCCGTCGCGTTAGCATCGGCAGGAACACCCAGGCTAACCGGGCTGGCTTTACCCATCATCGGCAGTGTGTTGAACACCGGCGTTTCAGGCTGCTGGGTTGCATCAGTTTGTCCATTATACTGCTGGACGCCCACGATCACGGCTAGCGATACGCAAGCTGCGACACCCATTTGCGTCAGAGAGCTCGCCCACGGGCGAACCTTCTTCCAGAATGGCATATTCTGCCACTGGTGCGGTGCGGGTTGAGCTTCAGGGATAAGCGGCGTCGCCAGGCGAACAGGTTCATTCTCAATGGCGGCCATCACGCGAGCTGAGATATCAAAATTGAGAGTCGGCGCCGTCTCACCACGCATTGTATCGCGGATAAGGTGGTAGCTTTCCCAAGCTTTTTGCATCTCAGTGGAGTGAGTCAGCTCGTTGAGCAACTCGTTATCCAGCGTTTCACCATCCATTAAGGCGGAAAGTTTTTCTTTCTGCATGCCTAATACCTTTTCCAGTATTCCGCTATCGTCAACGCCTGATAAGCGGTTGAACTTTATTATCAATAGCTTCTCGTGCACGGAATATGCGCGAGCGAACCGTACCCACCGGACAATCCATGATAGCGGCTATCTCTTCATAGCTCAGGCCATCCAACTCCCGTAACGTGATTGCCATGCGTAAATCTTCCGGGAGAGACTCAATGGTACGGAACACTATCTGTCTCAGTTCTTCTGACAACATTAAGTTCTCAGGGTTCGAAATTTCTTTCAGCGCACCGCCACTTTCGTAATTTTCTGCTTCAATCGCATCAACATCACTCGCTGGCGGGCGGCGCCCCTGAGCAACCAGGTAATTTTTCGCCGTGTTCACAGCGATACGGTAGAGCCAGGTATAGAAAGCACTATCTCCCCGGAATGAATCCAGCGCGCGATAGGCCTTAATAAAAGACTCTTGTACTACGTCAGGCACATCGCCAGACGGCACGTAACGGGAAACCAGGCTCGCCACTTTATGCTGATAGCGTATCACCAGCAGGTTAAAGGCCTTCTGATCTCCCTTCTGGACCCGTTCGACAAGGACCTGATCCGGTAACTGCTCGCTCATCCGAGGTAATGTCTCCTCAAACCTTATTCCCATGCGTAATCAAAACGCCACTTCCACACACTGCACTATGAGCAAGCATCAGCTTAGAGTGGACGATTTATGTAAAGTTCAGTTACGCCTTTGCTTTTTGTTGAACGCGGATAGACAGTTCATTATCACTCATTATAAGTCTACCACTGCTAAATGAAGTGTCAGGCACGCAATAAACGGCTGAAATCTTTTTGCAGAGTACCGTAACGCAAGGTTTTTTTCATCATAAAATCTGAAGCTAACGATCTGCTTCGCAATAATTTTCATGGATTGACAAACCGCCACTCTCCCCGCCTTCTGTTTAGCCATTACAACCCACCTGAAAAAAATTCGTGCTAATACGCACATTCCGGTGCTACATTGCCTGAACCTTGTTTAGTAAATTAAACACAGATTATGACAACGACACCTGACCTTTCCTGTGATGTGCTCATCGTCGGTAGCGGCGCTGCCGGTTTATCCCTTGCGCTGCGCCTGGCCGAACACAGCTCCGTCATCGTACTGAGTAAAGGCCCTATTAGCGAAGGCTCGACGTTTTACGCACAGGGCGGCATTGCCGCCGTGTTTGACGAAACGGACAGTATCGAATCCCATGTGGAAGATACTCTGATCGCGGGTGCTGGCCTGTGCGACCGCCACGCGGTGTCGTTTGTCGCCAGCAACGCACGACCTTGCGTACAGTGGCTTATTGATCAGGGCGTGCTGTTTGATACCGAAGTTCAGGCCAACGGCGAAGCCAGCTATCATCTGACGCGTGAAGGTGGACACAGCCATCGGCGCATTCTCCATGCCGCCGATGCGACCGGGAAAGAAGTCGAAACTACGCTGGTCGGCAAAGCGTTAAATCATCCCAATATTCGGGTGCTCGAACGCAGCAATGCCGTGGATCTCATCGTCTCGGATAAGATTGGCCTGCCCGGCACCCGCCGCGTAGTCGGCGCCTGGATCTGGAACCGCAATAAAGAAGCCGTCGAAACCTGCGCGGCAAAATCCGTGGTGCTGGCTACCGGCGGTGCGTCGAAGGTATATCAGTACACGACCAACCCGGATATCTCTTCCGGTGACGGCATTGCGATGGCCTGGCGCGCGGGCTGTAGGGTAGCCAATCTGGAATTTAATCAGTTCCACCCTACCGCGCTCTATCATCCACAGGCGCGTAATTTCTTGCTGACCGAAGCCCTGCGCGGTGAAGGTGCGTATCTTAAACGCCCGGACGGTTCGCGCTTTATGCCCGATTTCGACGAACGGGGTGAACTGGCTCCGCGTGATATCGTCGCCCGTGCTATCGATCATGAAATGAAACGTCTTGGCGTGGACTGCATGTATCTCGATATCAGTCATAAGCCTGAAGCCTTTATTCGTCAGCACTTCCCGATGATTCACGAAAAGCTGCTTGGTCTGGGCATCGATCTGACGAAAGAGCCGGTGCCTATCGTGCCCGCTGCCCATTACACCTGCGGAGGCGTGATGGTCGATGACTTCGGCAGAACCGATGTCGATGGGCTGTATGCAATCGGTGAGGTGAGTTATACCGGCCTCCACGGCGCTAACCGCATGGCATCCAACTCACTGCTGGAGTGTCTGGTTTATGGCTGGTCGGCGGCGGAGGATATTAAGAAGCGGATGCCGTATGCCCGCGAGATCAGCACCCTACCCGCCTGGGATGAAAGCCGGGTAGAGAATCCTGATGAACTGGTCGTCATTCAGCACAACTGGCACGAGCTGAGACTCTTTATGTGGGACTATGTCGGGATCGTGCGCACCACCAAACGCCTGGAACGGGCGCTGCGACGAATTACGCTCCTACAACAGGAACTGGACGAGTACTACTCCCGTTTCCGGGTATCCAATAATCTGCTGGAGCTGCGTAATCTGGTGCAGGTGGCGGAGCTGATCGTCCGCTGCGCCATGATGCGTAAAGAGAGTCGCGGCCTGCACTACACCCTGGATTATCCGGATCTGTCGGAAAACTCAGGGCCTTCGGTGCTCTCGCCGCTAACTCACATGAATAAATAGAACGCCTGGGTCAGCGCCGTGTAACCTTCGGAATATTGCTGCTCTGGCCCACGAATAGTCAGCCTGTCGCTAAAACACTCGCCAGCACGCGGAGAAAAAGCCAACAGTACTCGATGCGGCGGACGCAGATCGGTTTCCGCCACATCGGTACGTAACCGCAGATGCCAGCCCATCGACAGCGCCTGTTCGCTGAACGCATTGCCGATATCTTCAGGCAAAACCACGCAGAAAAAACCCTCTTCGGTTATTGCACTGGCCGCACAGTTCAGTAGCGTCACATGATCGAGCGTCGTGGTGTATCGCGCCTGTTCACGCGCGGGTGTGGCGCATTCCACGCCCTGCGCATAATAAGGTGGATTGCTGATAATCAAATCATAACGACTATTGGCTTCCACCAGCCACTGCCCCACATCCGCAGTATGAATTTGAATGCGATTGGTCCACGGCGATTCCGCCACGTTTTCGGCTGCCTGTTCTGCAGCATCGGCGTCCAGCTCAACGGCATCAATCACTACCGTACTTTCCGTGCGCTGCGCTAACATAAGCGCCAGCAGCCCACTGCCAGTGCCAATATCCAGGATCCGTTTTACCCGGGCTATCGGTGCCCACGCACCGAGCAGGATCCCATCGGTACCGACTTTCATGGCACACCTGTCGTGGGCGACGAAAAATTGCTTGAACGTAAATCCGTTGCGACGAAGCACGGATGCTGGCTGACTCATCTTCAACAACCTTTTTCCTGAAAAATCCCCTGAGCGTCGGGTATTGCACAATACCCGAGAACAGATAGCCATACAAACAGATGAAGATTGCAGCCATAACGTCTATAATCAGCGGCCCACACAGAGGTAGAACATGACTGTAACGACTTTTTCCGAACTAGAACTCGACGATAGCCTACTGGAAGCACTCCAGGAGAAAGGCTTCACACGCCCGACCGCCATTCAGGCCGCTGCGATCCCGCCTGCGCTCGATGGCCGTGATGTCCTCGGTTCTGCGCCGACAGGCACCGGTAAAACGGCGGCATATTTGCTGCCAGCGTTGCAGCACTTGCTCGACTTCCCGCGCAAAAAATCTGGCCCACCGCGAATTTTGATTCTTACCCCAACGCGCGAACTGGCGATGCAGGTAGCGGATCACGCTCGAGAGCTTGCGAAAAACACCCATCTGGACATCGCTACCATCACCGGCGGCGTGGCCTACATGAACCACGCCGAAGTCTTTAGCGAAAACCAGGACATCGTGGTAGCGACCACCGGACGTTTGCTGCAATACATCAAAGAAGAGAACTTCGACTGCCGCGCGGTTGAAACGCTGATCCTTGATGAAGCGGACCGGATGCTGGACATGGGCTTCGCCCAGGATATCGAAACCATTGCCGGTGAAACCCGCTGGCGTAAGCAGACCATGCTGTTCTCTGCCACTCTGGAAGGCGATGCGATCAAAGATTTCTCCGATCGCCTGCTGCAAGAACCGGTTGAAGTCTCAGCGGATCCGTCCACTCGCGAGCGTAAGAAAATCCATCAGTGGTACTATCGTGCTGATGATGTCGAGCATAAAACCGCGCTGCTTATCCATCTGCTGCAACAGGATGACGCCACCCGCTCTATCGTTTTTGTACGTAAGCGCGAGCGCGTGCATGAGCTGGCAGGCTGGCTGCGTGAGAAAGGCATCAACAACTGCTATCTCGAAGGCGAGATGGTTCAGGCTAAGCGTAACGAAGCCATTATCCGCCTGACAGACGGTCGCGTGAATGTGCTGGTTGCCACCGATGTTGCCGCGCGCGGCATCGACATTCCGGATGTCAGCCATGTCTTTAACTTCGATATGCCACGCAGCGGTGATACCTATCTGCACCGTATCGGGCGTACTGGCCGTGCCGGACGCAAAGGCATCGCGATTTCGTTAGTCGAAGCCCATGATCATCTACTGTTGAGCAAAATTGGCCGCTATGTAGATGAACCGCTAAAAGCGCGTGTGATTGATGAACTGCGTCCGAAAACGCGCGTTCCGAGCGAGAAGCTGAAAGGCAAACCCTCGAAGAAGGTGTTGGCTAAACGCGAAGAGAAGAAAAAAGCAGAGAAAGAAAAACCACGCGTGAAGAATCGTCATCGCGATGCCAAAAATATTGGCAAACGTCGTAAGCCGAGCGCGGCTGAAACCGCAGCGACCGAGAAGAAGACCTCAGAAGAGTAAAAAAAGAAAAGCCGGGAAAATCCCTAATGCCGATCGTTTAAGGATCGGTTGACCGATCCGGTGGCTGGTGTAAAAAGGGTTCATGCTTATCATGGACCCTTTTTAAATGGAACTTTCACAAGCCCTCGGCATTATCAATGTCACCTCCCCCGAACACGCCCGTAGCCTCTCGGACCTCATTCCCTCTGAATTCATTCAGAAAGCGTTAAGGTTGACTGATACTGTCACACTCCGTAAGCGCAAACTTCCTCTTGAATCCATGATCTGGCTCGTCGTTGGCATGTCCATCTTTTGCAATCGCCCCATGACCGAGATAGTGAATCTGATGGACATCACTGACAGAACCGGTCAGCCTTTCACCGCACGCAGCTCAGTCATTCAGCGCCGAAAACGCTTGGGGAAAATGCTGTGCGGGAGCTGTTCGAGATTACGCAGAGCCACTGGAACCAACAGGCGGCCCATCCGAAATGGCACGGCCTGAATCTGTTTGCTGTGGATGGTGTTGTCTGGCGTACGGCAGACACTCCGGAAAACAGTGCAGCCTTCAGCAGACCCGCCGGGCGAAATGGTATCGGTGGCTATCCGCAGGTCAGGATGGTTTGTCTGATGGAGCTGAGCAGTCATCTGATCAACGCCAGCGCTTTTGACAGCGAGAACGTCAGCGAAATGCGACTTGCAGCGCAGTTGGCGGAGAGAACGCCGGATATGAGTATCACCCTGTTCGATAAAGGATTTTACTCTCTGGGACTGCTTCATCACTGGCAGATGTCCGGAGAATGTTGATGGCAAAGAAAGACAGGTTCTGACATCCCTGACAGACCATAATCGCTATCCTGGTAATGATATCAGTACGTTATATCGCCACAGGTGGGAAATTGAACTGGGTTATCGGGAAGCGAAGCAGGGAATGATGGACAATCGCTGGACGTTACGCAGCAAGTTGCCAGAACTGGTAAGACAGGAGTTATGGGGAGTACTGCTGACTTACAACCTGGTGAGATATCAGATGGTAAGGATGGCGTTCGAACTGAAAGGTGATTATCTGCCTTACCAGCTGAGTTTTAGCGGCATAATAAGTGAAATAACCCGGCTGCTGATAACGTTGCCATGGGCGTCACCGGGTAAGATGCCGGGTGAGTTAAGAACGTTGTATGAGAAAGCAAAGTGGCTGGTATTACCGGGAAGAAGAGAGCGAAGTTACCCTCGGGAATTGAAAGTAAAAGCCCAGAAATATCCGACAAGAAAAAATGCTGATCACCTTAAGTGACCAGCATTAGGAAAATCCCGGCTTTTTTATTTCCCACCCCTGAGAAATTACAGACTTTCAGTGAAAGTACGCGCGATAACGTCACGCTGCTGTTCAGGTGTCAGAGAGTTGAAGCGAACCGCATAACCAGAAACACGGATGGTCAGCTGCGGGTATTTTTCTGGGTGCTCAACCGCATCCATCAGCGTTTCGCGACGCAGAACGTTCACGTTGAGGTGCTGACCGCCTTCTACACGCACTTCTGGCTGTACGTCTACCGGGATTTCACGGTATTCGATTTCGCCAAGTTTATTCACTTCGACAACCTGATCTTCAGTGAAACCACCTTTTGCTACCAGGCAGCGTGCTTCGCCTTTCTCGCTGTCGAGCAGCCAGAAAGAGTTCAGCAGGTCGTCATTAGCAGCTTTAGTAATCTGGATACCTGTAATCATTTTAATGCCTCCCTTAGGCTCATGTATTCGTTTTTGCATTGGCCAGACGCTGGCCAATTGGTAAAACCATTGTTGCTTGAGTGTATATATAACAGTCTAACACCCGACAAACATTGACCTAAATCAATAGAATTAGTGTGTGTACTCAGTACATGTGGTGATTTTATTGTTTTAGATCAATTTTCACCGTGCAGAAAAACAATTATCGTTGTAATCATTCAACTTTTTTTGAATCCATTCCCTCCAATACGCACACAAAATTTTGTTCCCCAGAAAGAAGCCGTTAAGCTATGGCCAACCAAATTCGCAGGAGAGCGAGATGACCACGCCCTTAACCTGGCACGATGTGCTGGCCACGGAAAAAGAACAGCCCTATTTCATCAACACGCTGGCAACGGTGGCCAGTGAACGTCAGGCCGGAATGACCATTTATCCTCCGCAAAAGGACGTGTTCAATGCGTTCCGCTATACCGAGCTCAACGATGTGAAAGTGGTCATCCTCGGGCAGGATCCGTATCACGGCCCGGGTCAGGCGCACGGGCTGGCATTTTCGGTGCGCCCTGGCATTGCCACTCCACCGTCACTGCTCAATATGTACAAAGAGCTGGAAGGCACCATTCCAGGCTTTACCCGTCCGACGCATGGTTATCTGGAAAGCTGGGCGCGTCAGGGCGTGCTGCTGCTCAACACCGTACTGACGGTGCGTGCAGGCCAGGCGCATTCCCATGCCAGCCTCGGTTGGGAAACATTCACCGATAAAGTCATTAGCCTGATTAACGAGCATCGAGAAGGCGTGGTGTTTTTACTGTGGGGATCGCATGCGCAGAAAAAAGGGGCGATTATTGACCGTCAGCGCCATCACGTGTTGAAAGCGCCGCATCCATCGCCGCTTTCGGCCCATCGCGGTTTCTTCGGTTCGAATCATTTTGTGCAGGCGAACGAGTGGCTGGCACAGCGCGGCGAGCCGCCGATTGACTGGATGCCGGTCTTGCCAGCAGAAAGCGAATAAAAAAATGCCAGCATCGCGCTGGCATTTTCATTTTCACCAATGCATAAGCATCAGGCTTTATTCTGACGCCACCATTCGGCCAGCAGAACACCGGTTGCCACGGAAACGTTCAGACTTTCGACGTTGCCGGTCCCCTGGATGGCCACACTCAGGTCGGCGGTATCAAGCGCCGCATCGGACAGACCGTCACGCTCCTGACCCAGCACCAGCACCATTTTCTTCGGCATGGTCGCTTTAAACAGCGGCGTGCCTTCATGGCTGGAAGTGGTGACAATCGCATAACCCGCTTTACGGAACTGGTCCAGCGCGTCGATGAAGCTGTCAGCGGTGATCGGCTGCACGTGCTCCGCGCCGCCTTCTGCGGTACGAATTGCCGCACCGGATTCCAGCACAGCGGCATCCTGAACCACCACACCCTTGACACCGAAGTGCGCACAGCTACGCATGATAGCACCGAGGTTATGCGGGTTACCGACATCTTCCAGCGCCAGTACGCAGTCTTCTTCCGCCGCTTCGCGGACCCATTGCTGTACGCTGGTACCGTTACGCTTTTTGATCAAGAAGCACACGCCACCGTGGTGTTCGGTGCCGGAGGCTTTCGCCAGTTCGGCTTCATCGACCACGTGATAGGCTTTGCGGTTTGCCGCCATCCAACGCAGAGCTTCTTTGAAACGCGGGGTCACGCTCTGGATAAACCAGGCGCGAACGATGCAGTCCGGACGGCTCAGGAACAGGGCCTGACAGGAATTTTCACCGTAAACGCGGGTTTCTTCCGCACGCTGACGGCGGATAACTTCAGGATCGACAAAGCTTTTGCCGCTGATCCCGCCGTGATCCGGCTTGTCTACTGCTTCTTCGCCCGGTGCACGGGAAACGGTACGCCACGGGTTGTTGTCGCGTGGTCCGCTATCGCGGTCACGGGAAGCATTGTCCCGGAAACGGTCACCGCTACGTTGCGGCTTACCATCACGGGATTTACCATCACGACTATCGCGCGCAGGACGACGACCACCTTCGGTACGGGACGGGCCGCTGCGGCCTGCACCTTTACCGGTACGCGGGTTTTCCGTGCGTTTATCCGAGTCATCATCACTGCGGACATACATCACTTTGACCTTGCCGCTTTTATTTTTCAGTTCGTCGTTCATTTTATTCTCCACCTGCGCTGCGCGAAGCGCGAAGAGTACCCGATGTGCCCCCGCTTCGCCATGATTTCGTACCAAAGACTGCGACTATTATAATCATCGAATAAACCACATTGTTCTTTAAAACAGTCTCATCGATAATACGTAACATTAAAGAAACATTTCGGCCACCTGTGCCGTGACATAAACCCGATTACCCAGAGGTTAGCTATGAATACCGTTTGTGCCAGTTGTCAGGCGCTTAACCGTATCCCCGACGATCGTATCAACGAAACGGCAAAATGTGGTCGCTGCGGCCATGAGCTGTTTGATGGCGATGTCATTAACGCAACCGGTGAGACGCTGGATAAATTGTTAAAAGACGATTTACCCGTCGTGGTCGATTTCTGGGCACCGTGGTGCGGGCCCTGTCGCAATTTCGCCCCCATCTTTGAAGATGTGGCGGAAGAGCGTAGCGGAAAAATGCGTTTCGTGAAGGTAAACACCGAAGCCGAGCGCGAGCTCAGCGCACGTTTTCGCATCCGCAGCATTCCGACCATCATGATTTTCCATAAAGGTGAAGTCGTCGACATGCTTAATGGCGCCGTACCTAAAGCACCATTCGACAGCTGGTTGAATGAAGCCACCGAAGCCTAGTCCAACGGGGCGCATCTTGTGCCCCGCTTTCCCCTCTGCGACAATGGCGTTTTTCCTGCATAGCTCCCGATGACTGATAACGCCGTACTTCGCCTGCGCGCTGAACGCCTTGCCCGCGCCACCCGTCCGTTTCTTGCCCGTGGAAACCGTATCCGCCGCTGTCAGCGCTGCCTTTTGCCGCTGAAACAGTGCCTGTGTGAGACGCTATCGCCTTCAACCGCCCAGAGCCGCTTTTGTCTGGTGATGTTTGATACCGAGCCGATGAAGCCAAGCAATACCGGACGGTTGATTGCCGATATTCTGCCGGACACCGAGGCATTCCAGTGGTCGCGTACCGAGCCGCCGCAGGCGTTGCTTGATTTGGTGCAGCATCCTGATTATCAGCCGATGGTGGTATTCCCCGCCTCTTATGCCGGAGCAGACAGAGAAGTGCTCACCGCGCCGCCGTCTGGTAAGCCACCGCTGTTTATTATGCTCGACGGCACCTGGACCGAAGCGCGGAAAATGTTTCGTAAAAGCCCTTATCTGGATGCGCTGCCGGTGATTTCCGTCGATTTATCACGGGTGTCGGCTTACCACCTGCGTGAAGCCCATGCTGAAGGACAGTATTGTACGGCGGAAGTGGCGATTGCCCTGCTGGATCTGGCCGATGACACGAACGCAGCCAGCGCCCTGGGCAGTCATTTTCAGCGTTTCCGCACGCGTTATCTGGCAGGAAAAACCCATCATAAGGGAAACATCACAGTGCCAGAGCCAGAAAGCGTTTAAAATCATTCAGGAATCAGCGTTCAGGAGAGAAGGCGATGAGCCAACGGGGACTGGAAGCGTTACTGAGACCCAAATCGATTGCGGTGATTGGGGCTTCGATGAAACCGCAGCGTGCGGGCTATCTGATGATGCGAAATCTGCTGGCTGGCGGCTTCAATGGCCCGGTTTTACCGGTGACGCCCGCTTACAAAGCGGTGCTGGGGGTGCTGGCCTGGCCCGATATCGACAGCTTACCCTTCACGCCAGACCTGGCAGTTATCTGCACCCATGCTAAACGCAACCTGACTCTGCTGGAGGCTTTAGGCCGTAAAGGCTGCAAAACCTGCATTATTCTTTCATCGCCGCCGGAGCAATTCAGTGACCTGAAAGCCTGTGCCGTCCGCTATCAAATGCGTCTGCTCGGGCCGAACAGTCTTGGCCTGCTGGCGCCCTGGCAAGGACTCAACGCCAGTTTTTCCCCGGTGCCGATTCGCCGCGGTAAGCTGGCCTTTATTTCGCAATCGGCGGCGGTGTCAAATACCATTCTTGACTGGGCGCAGCAGCGGGAGATGGGCTTTTCCTATTTTATCGCGCTGGGCGACAGTCTGGATATCGACGTCGATGACCTGCTCGACTTCCTTGCCCGCGACAGTAAAACCAGCGCCATTCTGCTGTATCTGGAGCATCTCAGCGATGCCCGACGTTTTGTATCGGCAGCCCGTAGCGCCTCGCGCAATAAACCCATTCTGGTCATCAAAAGTGGCCGCAGCCCGGCGGCGCAACGCCTGCTGCACGTCAGTTCCGGGATGGATCTGGCGTGGGATGCCGCTATTCAGCGGGCTGGTTTGCTGCGCGTGCAGGACACGCACGAGCTGTTTTCTGCGGTCGAAACCCTGAGCCATATGCGTCCTCTGCGCGGCGAACGTCTAATGATAGTCAGCAATGGCGCGGCACCGGCGGCACTGGCGCTGGATGAACTTTGGCTGCGCAATGGCAAACTGGCCACGCTGAGTGACGAAACACTTACACGTCTTCGTGGCGTACTTCCGACCACGGTCGACGCGGCAAATCCGCTTGATCTCCGCGATGACGCTAGCAGCGCGCACTATCAACAAGCGCTGTCCATTTTGCTCGATAGCCAGGATTACGACGCGCTGTTGGTTATCCATTCCCCCAGCGCGGCGGCACCCGGTACTGAAAGTGCGCAGGCGTTGATTGATACCCTGAGCCATCACCCGCGCGGGAAATACATCACCGTGTTGACCAACTGGTGCGGAGAATATTCCTCTCAAGAAGCGCGCCGGTTGTTCAGCGATGCCGGGATCCCCACCTATCGTACGCCGGAGGGCACCATTACCGCCTTTATGCATATGGTGGAATACCGGCGCAATCAGAAGCAGTTGTGCGAAACGCCGGTGCTCCCGGATAACCTGACCGCCAACACCGCTGAGGCCCATGCGCTTTTACAACAAGCCATTGCAGAGGGCGCAACGTCACTCGATACCCATGAAGTGCAGCCGATCCTCAAAGCGTATGGCATGCAAACGCTGCCGACGTGGATTGCTGCCGACAGCGCGGAAGCAGTGCATATCGCTGAACAGATTGGTTATCCGGTCGCGTTAAAGTTGCGTTCACCGGATATTCCGCATAAATCGGAAGTTCAGGGGGTGATGCTGTATCTGCGTACCGCCACGGAAGTCCAGCAAGCCGCCGATGCGATACTCGATCGGGTGAAAATGACCTGGCCCCAGGCACGCATTCACGGACTTTTAGTCCAGAGCATGGCGAACCGTGCCGGAGCACAGGAACTCCGCGTGGTTGTCGAACACGATCCGCTGTTCGGCCCGCTGATCATGCTGGGTGAAGGCGGTGTGGAATGGCGTGCGGAAGATCAGGCGGCGGTTGCTCTTCCGCCGCTAAACATGAACCTTGCCCGTTACCTGGTGATTCAGGCGATCAAGAGCAAAAAGATCCGCGGCAGAAGTGCCCTGCGTCCTCTGGATATCGCCGGACTCAGTCAGGTTTTGGTTCAGGTCTCGAACCTGATTGTGGACTGTCCGGAAATCCAGCGTCTGGATATTCATCCCCTGCTCGCCTCCGGGGATGAATTCACGGCTCTGGATGTGACCCTGGAAATAGCACCGTTTAGCGGTGACAGCGAAAGCCGTCTCGCCGTGCGCCCGTACCCGCAGCAATTTGAGGAATGGGTGGAGCTGAAAAACGGTGAACGCTGTCTGTTCCGGCCGATCCTGCCGGAAGATGAACCGCTGTTGCAGCAGTTTATTGCCCAGGTCACGAAAGAAGATCTCTACTATCGCTATTTCAGTGAAATCAATGAATTTAACCATGATGATTTAGCCAACATGACGCAGATCGACTACGATCGTGAGATGGCTTTCGTGGCGGTTCATACGACGGAAACAGGAACAGAAATTCTGGGCGTAACGCGCGCTATTTCAGATCCTGACAATATTGATGCGGAATTTGCCGTGCTGGTACGCTCGGATCTGAAAGGCCTGGGCCTTGGCCGCCGGTTGCTGGAGAAGCTCATCAATTACACGCGCGAACATGGCCTCACGCAACTGAATGGCATCACCATGCCCAACAATCAGGGAATGATAGCCCTGGCGCGTAAGCTGGGTTTTGACGTCGATATCCAGCTTGAAGATGGCATTGTTGGATTAACATTGAGACTATCCTCAACGCCTTCGTAACTAAGCTGCTGGAAATGTTGACCACTTTAGCAGGCACTGATGTTATTATTGCTCGCTTCTGTCGTCTGCATGGTACAGAGGACCCTTGATTAATCAGAGAAGAAACGCACTGTGATGTTGTCAAAATTTAAGCGCAACAAGCATCAACAACACCTTGCTCAACTACCTAAGCTTTCTCAGTCAGTTGATGATGTCGAGTTCTTTTACGCCCCTGCGGATTTTCGGCAAGCGCTGTTGGCTAAAATCGCCAATGCGACGCGCCGTATCTGCATTATTGCCCTCTACCTCGAGCAGGATGACGGCGGTAAAGCGGTTCTGCAGGCTATTTATGACGCTAAACGTCAGCGGCCTGAACTCGATGTCCGCATTCTTGTCGACTGGCATCGCGCCCAGCGCGGGCGCATTGGTGCCGCCGCGTCGAACACCAACGCCGACTGGTACTGCCGCATGGCTCAGGAAAACCCTGGTGTAGATGTTCCGGTCTATGGTGTTCCGGTAAATACCCGTGAAGCCCTCGGCGTTCTACATTACAAAGGTTTTATCATCGACGACTGCGTGCTCTACAGCGGGGCAAGCCTGAATGATGTTTACCTGCACCAGCACGATAAATATCGCTATGACCGTTACCAGGCCATTGGTAATGCGCAGATGGCTGACATCATGTTCGACTGGGTGAACCAGAATCTGGTACAAGGTCGCGGTGTAAATCGTCTTGATGATAATGAGCGCCCGAAAAGCCCGGAAATCAAAAACGATATTCGTCTTTACCGTCAGGAACTGCGTGATACGGGTTACCATTTCCAGGGTAATGCCGATAACGAGCAGCTGTCGGTCACGCCGCTGGTTGGGCTCGGAAAATCGAGCATGCTCAATAAGACGATTTTCCACCTGATGCCGTGTGCTGAAGAGAAGTTGACCATTTGCACGCCCTATTTCAACCTTCCCGCGGTTCTGGTGAGAAATATTATTCACCTGCTTCGTCAGGGGAAGAAAGTTGAGATAATCGTTGGCGATAAAACAGCTAATGATTTTTATATCCCTGAAGATCAGCCATTTAAAATTATTGGTGCTCTGCCTTATCTTTATGAAATCAATCTACGCCGTTTCCTGAGTCGCCTACAGTATTATGTGAACACTGACCAGTTGATAGTGCGTCTGTGGAAAGATGAAGATAATAGTTACCATCTGAAAGGGATGTGGATCGATGATGAGTGGATGCTTCTCACCGGTAATAACCTCAACCCACGAGCCTGGCGATTGGATCTGGAGAATGCCATTCTCATTCACGATCCGAAGCAGCAACTGGCCGAATCGCGTGACAGAGAACTGGCGCTCATTCGCACGCATACCACCGTGGTGAAACATTATCGCGACCTGCAAAGCATCGCCGATTACCCGGTGAAAGTAAGAAAGTTGATCCGCCGCCTGCGTCGAATTCGTATCGACAGGCTTATCAGCCGCATTCTGTGATCCCAGGCCCCGCATTTGTCGGGGCTTTTTTACAGGAGCCCGCCATGCGTATTTTGGTTCTGCTCTCTTCTCTGTGGCTTAGCGGCTGCAGTCATACGGCCAATGATGCCTGGACCGGGCAGGATAAGGCTCAACACTTCCTCGCATCTGCCATTCTTTCCGCCGCAGGCAATGAATATGCTCAATATCAGGGTTACAACCAGGATCGAAGTGCGGCTTATGGGATGATGTTCTCAATCAGTCTGGGGGCCGGGAAGGAATGGTGGGACAGCCGCCCGTCTGGCAGCGGCTGGAGCTGGAAAGACTTTGCGTGGGATATTGCCGGGTCCACAACCGGCTACGCGGTGTGGCAGATGGCGCATCAGTAAACTTACAGACGTAATCCCTTCCCTTTGCTGTGCAGCATGAGTGAAACCAAAAACGCCAGCGCGCTCAGACTCGTCACGTACCAGAAGAATGCACTTTCGAAACCGATAGATTTCAGGGAAAGTGCCACATACTCTGCAGAACCTCCAAACAGCGCATTTGCGACGGCGTACGACAACCCAACGCCCAAAGCGCGCACCTGCGCCGGGAACATCTCCGCTTTCAATATACCGCTTATCGAGGTGTAAAAACTGGCGATTAACAGCGCACACATCACCAGCGCAAAAGCCGCGTAGGGGGAATGTACATGCTGGAGAGCGGTCAGGATCGGTACGGTAAACAGCGTCGCGAGCCCACCAAAACACAGCATTGATGTACGGCGGCCAATCCGGTCAGACAGCGCGCCAAACAGTGGCTGAACGACCATATAAACAAACAGTGCTGCTGTCATCACTACGCTGGCCACGTTGGCATTCATACCCGTGGTATTGACCAGATACTTTTGCATGTAGGTAGTGAAGGTATAAAACACCAGCGATCCTCCGGCGGTAAAGCCAAGTACCATCACGAATGCTTTACGATTCCGCCAAAGCCCCTTCAACGATCCTGCCTCTTTCAGGGCTCGCGTCTCCTGCTGTGAGGTCTCATCCAACTGACGACGTAACCATAGCGCCACTAAAGCCAGAGCTGCACCCAGCGCAAACGGAATACGCCAGCCCCAGGCATGTAAGTCTTCGCTGCTGAGGATCTGTTGCAGGACGACGACGACCAACAATGCCAAAAGCTGTCCGCCAATTAACGTCACATACTGGAAAGACGCGAAGAAACCTTTTCGGCCCTCTATGGCGACTTCACTCATATAGGTTGCGCTGGTGCCATATTCACCACCGACCGAGAGTCCCTGGAATAAGCGCGCCAGTAGCAGTAATGCTGGAGCCCATGTGCCAATCGTCGCATATCCGGGCAGACAGGCAATCACCAGCGAACCAAAGCACATCATGCAGACCGAGATCAGCATCGATTTTTTACGCCCATGGCGATCGGCAATACGGCCAAATAGCCAGCCGCCGATAGGACGCATCAGGAAACCAGCGGCAAAAACGCCTGCAGTTTGTAGCAATTGAGTTGTAGTGTTACCTGAGGGGAAGAAGATATGGGCGAAATAAAGTGAGCAAAATGAATAGACGTAGAAATCAAACCACTCGACCAGGTTACCGGATGAAGCCCCCACGATAGCCCAGACCCGTCGCCGGGTATCGCTGCCCGTCAGCGACTCACGCGATGAAAGTGTATTCTCGGTCATTGTTATTATACTCCTGCAAATTTCCAGACTTGCCCCAGCGCGGATGGATCCCAGCACTACTGCAGAAAAAATTAGTGAACGAAATGTTATATAATTGTTACTTTTAAATTTGTGATGTGTCGCACAATTTTCGTTAGCAGGATCAGTAATCAGGATTAGTCGTAGAAGAATGGAGATTGAAATTGAACAAACGCAAAAAAGCCTCATGCTTTCGCATGAGGCTCTGTTGCTTATTTGATGCCTGGCAGTTCCCTACTCTCGCATGGGGAGACCCCACACTACCATCGGCGCTACGGCGTTTCACTTCTGAGTTCGGCATGGGGTCAGGTGGGACCACCGCGCTGTTGCCGCCAG
>Ga0207655_1000197_pt1 | contig 106282 bp, 79 predicted proteins | sample KBSM44metaG_FD_184398 | JGI IMG/M metagenome (GOLD analysis project Ga0207655, IMG submission 184398) | Miscanthus rhizosphere microbial communities from Kellogg Biological Station, Michigan, USA - KBS M4-4 metaG (SPAdes) (version 2) | ecosystem: Host-associated > Plants > Roots > Rhizosphere >... | reverse complement strand
TGCTGCTGCAGCCAGGCCGCAAACGCCCCCGACAGCGCATACAACTCGCCATAAGTGATAGTCTTGCCCAGGTTGCTAAAGGCCGGTTTGTCGGCAAAGCGTTGGCAGGATTGCTTGAGTACTGCCTGGATATTGGGGAATTCGTCAGGATTGATTTCCGCCGTAATCCCGGCTGGGTACTTATCCTTCCAAAAATTTTCGATCATGGAAGCCCACTCCTTCAGCAACAGCGAAGTTCGATTCACGCGTCGATGCGCTTATTATTGATATGAGATGACGGTTCGTTGCAAACCGGATCATCTGAAAGCGGGCCGAGAGTAACAGCTTTGCCTGGGGTCGCCTAGAGGCCAAAACAGGCCTTGCGGTCACAAAAATGACTCAATGAACAATACAGGTCATTTTTAGAGTTTTTAACCAAAATGTCGCAGATCAGGCTGTAATTGGCCTGTTAGAGCTGTTCGAGGCAATCGCGGGCAAGCCCGCTCCTACAAAGACCGACGTAGGAGCCGGCTTGCTCGCAAAGTAGCCAACACTTACCTCAAGCGATGTCGCGCAACTCCCGTCGCAGAATCTTGCCTACCGGCGTCATCGGCAACGACTCGCGCAGCACGATGTGCTTGGGTACTTTGTAGCCGGTGAAGTTGGCCTTGCAGTAGGCCTTGAGCTCATCCACGCTCAGCCCGCCCTCGCGCGGCACCACGAACAGCTTCACCGCCTCGCCGGAGCGGTCGTCCGGCACGCCGATGGCTGCACAGTTGGCGACCTTGGGGTGGCCCATCACCACGTCCTCGATCTCGTTGGGGTACACGTTGAAACCCGAGACGATGATCATGTCCTTCTTGCGATCGACGATGCGGGTGAAGCCGTCCGGGTCGATCACCGCGATGTCACCGGTCTTGAACCAGCCTTCGGCATCCAGGGCCTGGGCCGTGGCCTCGGGCTGCTGCCAGTAACCCTTCATCACCTGTGGCCCCTTGATGCACAACTCGCCGCGCTCGCCCAGCGGCATTTCGTTGCCGTCATCATCAATGACCTTGAATGCCGTACCCGCCACCGGAATACCCACTGTGCCCAGGCGCGCCAATTGACCATAGGGGTTGGTGCTGGCCACAGGCGAGGTTTCGGTCAGGCCGTAGCCTTCGACGATGCGGCACCCGGTAAGGGCTTCCCAGCGCTCGGCGGTTGCCTTGACCAGCGCCGTACCGCCGGAGTTGGTGACTTTCAGCGCCGAGAAATCCAGCTGGCGGAAACCAGGATGGTCCATCAGCGCAACAAACAGGGTGTTGAGGCCCAGCAACGCAGAGAATCGCCACTTGCCCAGCTCCTTGATGAAGCCGGGAATATCCCGAGGGTTGGTAATCAGCACGTTGTGGTTGCCGGTGACCATCATGCACATGCAGTTCGCGGTAAAGGCATAGATGTGGTAAAGCGGCAGGGGCGCGATCATCACCTCCTGGCCGTCCTTGAGCAGCTTCTGCCCATCGGGGCCGTGCTGCGAGAAGCACGCCAGCACCTGCAGCATGTTGGCCACCAGGTTGCCGTGGGTGAGCATGGCGCCCTTGGCCAGGCCGGTGGTGCCGCCGGTGTACTGCAGCACGGCGATGTCGTCGAGGTTCAGCGGCACGGGCTTGGGCGACAGCCCACGGCCCTCGCGCAGCACCTGCTTGAACGGCACCGCCTGGGGCAAATTGTAGGCCGGCACCATCTTCTTCAGCTTGTCGACCACGGTGTTGACCAGCCAGCCCTTGGCGGTGGGCAGCAGGTCGCCCATCTTCGCCTCGATCAGGTATTCGATACCGGTATCGGGCAGCACTTCCTGCACACGCTTGCCGAACATGTTCAGGTACACCAGCGCACGGGCGCCGCTGTCCTTGAACTGGTGGCGCATCTCGCGCTCGGTGTACAGCGGGTTGGTGTTGACCACGATCAGCCCGGCGCGCATGGCACCGAACACGGCGATGGGGTACTGCAGCACATTGGGCATCTGCACCGCGATGCGGTCACCCGGCTTGAGGTCGGTGTGCTGCTGCAACCAGGCAGTGAAGGCTGCCGAATGGCGCTCCAGTTCGGCATAACTCAGCGTCACGCCCAGATTGCTGAACGCCGGGCGGTCGGCAAAGCGCTTGCAGGAGCGTTCGAACACCTCGACGACCGAGGCGTAGGCGTTGATGTCGATGGTGGAAGGCACGCCCGCCGGGCGCTTGTCATTCCAGAATTCGGCTTGCATTTATTATTGTTCCTCTGCCTGGACCTGCACTGCGTCCTTTTGTCCTCTACCCGATTGCCTGCTGGCAAAAAGGCGTTGATCCGACGTTAGCAGGTAAGCCCAAGGCGGCATATACGCCAAGTGCCGCCATTAACATTGTGAATCTTATTTGTGCCCTTCCTGCAATCCGGCCGGTTGTGCATACACTGTCCGGGTAACCGCGCGCACAAGGACCCGCCATGCCCCACGACGCCTTCTGGCTACCCGCCAGCGAGCACTGCAGCCTGTACGTACACCAATGGCTGCCGGCCACGCCAGTAAAGGCCGTGGTGCTGCTGGCCCATGGCATGGCCGAGCATGCCGGGCGCTACCAACGTCTGGGGCATGCCCTGAGCGAGGCCGGCTTTGCCCTGTTCGCTGCCGACCAACGCGGCCACGGGCGCACCGCCGAACAGGGCAGCCTCGGCCTGTTCGCCCGCCATCATGGCTGGAATGCCGTGGTCAACGACCTCGGACGCGTGGCCCAGCACATCGGCCAGCAATACCCGTGCACGCCACTGTTCCTGCTTGGCCACAGCATGGGTAGCTATATTGCCCAGGCCTACCTGTTGCACCACAGTGGCAGCCTGCACGGGGCGATCCTCAGCGGCTCCAACTACCAGCCGGCGGCGCTGTACCGCGTGGCACGGCTGATTGCCCGGCTTGAGGCCTGGCGCCAAGGGCCGTTGGGTAAAAGTGCACTGATCGAGTGGTTGTCGTTTGGTTCGTTCAACAAGGCCTTCAAGCCCAACCGCACAGCATTCGACTGGCTCAGCCGCGACCCCGGCGAGGTCGACCAGTACGTCAACGACCCGTTGTGCGGCTTTCGCTGCAGCAACCAGCTGTGGTTGGACCTGCTGCAAGGGTTGGCGCAGATCAGCCAGCCGAGTAACCTCGCGCAGATCGATCCCAACCTGCCAATACTGGTAATTGGTGGCGAATGTGATCCGGTCAGTGCTGGCAAGCGTCTTACCCATCTGGCCGACGCCCTGCGCGCGACCGGCAATCGACATGTACGGCTACGCGTCTATCCTGATGCGCGGCATGAAGTACTCAACGAAACCAACCGTGACGAGGTCACCGCCGATATTCTCGGCTGGCTTGAACAGGCGCTGGCCCTTGGCCGCCCTGTGCGCAGTGAATGATAGCCGCCCTCGCCCAACGCTTAAGGAAGCACCGATGTCCCAGGTCACCAACACGCCTTACGAAGCCCTCGAAGTCGGCCAGAAAGCCGAGTACAAGAAGTCCGTCGAAGAACGCGACATCCAGCTGTTCGCTGCGATGTCCGGTGACCACAACCCGGTTCACCTGGATGCCGAGTTCGCCGCAAAGAGCATGTTCCGCGAGCGGATTGCCCATGGCATGTTCAGCGGCGCGCTGATCAGTGCTGCAGTGGCCTGCACCCTGCCTGGCCCTGGCACCATCTACCTGGGCCAGCAGATGAGCTTCCAGAAACCGGTGAAAATTGGCGACACCCTGACCGTGCGGCTGGAAATTCTCGAGAAGTTGCCCAAGTTCAAGGTGCGCATCGCGACCAATGTGTACAACCAGAACGATGAGCTGGTGGTCCAGGGTGAAGCCGAGATCCTGGCACCGCGCAAGCAGCAGACCGTCGAACTGGTGTCGCCGCCGAATTTTGTGGCTAGCTGAAAACTGATTTAGCCAATGCCGGCCTCTTCGCAGGCAAGCCCTCGAAGAGGCCGGTATCGCCAACATCATTCAATGAGTTTCAACCGCTGCTCGATATGCCGCCGCTCCGGCGCCTGTCGGGTCAACGCCAGTGCCTGCCGCCAGGCCGCACGCGCCTCCTCCATTTGCCCCAGCTGATAATGCAGCTCGGCCCGCGCCGCATGCGCCAGGTGATAGTCCAGCAGTTCACCCCGCGCCAGAATCCCTTCGACTACCCGCAGGCCAACCTCCGGCCCATCTCGCTTCGCCAGCGCCACCGCCCGGTTCAACTCCACCACCGCCGACGGCCAATGACGCTGCAACACGTCATAAAGCCCAACGATCTCAGCCCAATCTGTCTGTTCAGCCGTTGCCGCTTCGGCATGCACGGCAGCAATCGCCGCCTGAACGGTATAGGCGCCAAACGCCCGGCTCTGCAGGGCCTGGCGCACCAGTTCGCAGCCCTCTTCAATGCGTGGCCGGTCCCACAGGCTGCGGTCCTGCTGTTCCAGCACCACCAGGTTGCCCTGGGCATCGATACGTGCCTGCTGCCGGGACGCCTGCAGCAACATCAAGGCCAGCAGGCCGACCGCTTCCGGGTCGGGCAGCAACTGCACCAGCAACCGCGCCAGGCGAATGGCTTCATCACTGAGGTCCTGCTGCAGCAGTGCCTCGCCCGATGACGCCGAGTAGCCCTCGTTGAACACCAGGTAGATCACCCGTAACACGCTATCCAGGCGCTCGCGCAGTTCGTTCAGTTCCGGCACTTGATAAGGGATGCCGGCCTCGCGGATCTTGGCCTTGGCGCGGACGATGCGCTGGGCAATGGTGGCCGGGCTTTGCAGGAAGGCACGGGCGATCTGCTCGGTGGTCAGGTCGCACACTTCGCGCAGGGTCAATGGCACCTGGGCGTCAGCCGACAGTGCCGGGTGGCAGCAGGTAAAGATCAGCCGCAGGCGGTCATCGGCCAGCAGTTCGTCGTCACTGGGATCCTGCGCCTGGCCTTCGAGCAGCATGCTCAGGTCTGCCTGGGAGCGGTCGAAACGGGCGCGTCGGCGCAACGCATCAATAGCTTTGAAGCGCCCGGTGGAAACCAGCCATGCCCTTGGGTTATCGGGTATGCCGTCGCGCTGCCAGCGCTCGACGGCGATGAAGAAGGCATCATGCATGGCCTCCTCGGCCAGGTCGAAGTCACCCAGCAAGCGGATCAACGTCGCCAGGATGCGCCGCGACTCACGCCGGTACACCGCCTCGACTTCGGCGCGCACCTGCGCCAGTGCCGTCATCAGTCGGGCATCCGCTGGGTCACCACCTCCACCAGGCGGTCCAGGCTTTCTCCCCAGCCCTGGTGGAAGCCCATTTCCTCGTGGGCACGGCAGTCAGCGGCAGTCCAGTGCCAGGCACGGGCGGTATAGCGAGTTTTGCCTTGTTCCTCGTCAAAGCTGATCACGGCAGTCATGAAGGCCTTGTCCGACGGCACCCAACCGGGGCCGAAGGCATCGGTGAACACCAACCGGCGCGGCGCGGCAATTTCCAGAAATACGCCCTGGTTCGGGTACTCGCTGCCATCCGGGGCCCGCATCAGGGTGCGAAACAGGCCGCCGGCCCATAACTGCATCTCGCACTCCGGGGTGGTCATGCCGTGCGGCCCCCACCACTGCATCAGCCACTGGGGGTCGGTCCAGGCACGGAATACCTTGGCCGGTGGTGCGTCGATCAGGCGGCTGATGGACAACTCGTGTTGCGCTTGCGCAGTGGGTGCAAGGCTCATGCTGGTTGTTCTCCTTGGCTATCAGGGTTGCAGTTCGCGCACCGGGCGCACCTCAACACTGCCAACCCGCGCGGCAGGGATGCCCTTGGCGATATTCAGTGCTTCGTTGAGGTCGCGGGCCTCCACCAGGTAAAAGCCGGCCAGTTGCTCCTTGGTTTCGGCGAAGGGGCCATCGGTCAGGCTCATGTGCCCCTTGCGCACGCGCACCGTGGTCGCCGTTTGCACCGGCTTCAACGCCTCGGCCGCCAGCATGCGCCCAGAACCGTGAATGGTTTCGGCGTAAGCCATGCATTCGGCGTCTTCCGGGCTGTCGGGAAGGCTGTGCAGCAACCCCTCGTCACAATAGACCAGGCACAGGTATTTCATGGTCACCTCCAGAGCATTGGCAAAGTGCGTTTGGCGATAACGGCTCAGGGCTTGAGATCGAACAGGGCTTTTTGCGTTTCCATGTCGAACGGTGCCGACCAGTGCTCGTGGATCACCTGCCACTGGCCACCTTGACGACGATAGCCCACGGTGGCGCGCATGAAGCCGCACTGGCTTTCGTCATCCCCCGGCCCGCAGCGGTTTAGCCAATGGGCCAGGGCCAGGTCGCCAGCGGCGTGCACGGTGAGTTCGGCAAGCTCGAAGACCATGGGGCCCGTGCACATGTTCATGCACATTTCCCAGTGCGCGGTGTAGGGGGCCTTGCCTTTGAATTGCAGGGACTGGATGGCATCGAAGGCGACAATGTCATCGGCATAGGGGGCGGTGATGTTGGGGATGTCGCGATCGCGCACGGCCTGCATCCAGCGCTCGATCAGTTGGCGGATCTCGGTATCGGCTGAGTTGCTCATCGGGGTTCCTCCGACAGAACATAGGGTTTCGACATGCAGTGCAGCATGCCTTCATCTATGGTCGAATGAAGGTCGGAGAAATCGACAAAAAGAAGAAATTATTCCGTAAGCGTGACGGTTGAATCCGAGCCATAAACAAAAGAACAGCCGGGTTCAGGCCATTGCGGCTTGTTCAAAGACCTCGTCCGCCCACTGATTGAGGCTTTTGCCGGCAGCACGGGCAGCAACGCTCGCGGCAGCATGAACCTCAGGCCGGATACGTAACATTACTTTGCCCGACGCAGGCTTCTCCGGTGCAATGCCCTGCTCTACACAATCGGCCAGGTAATCTTCCAGCGCATCGCGAAACGCTTCATGTAACTCGGGCACCGAACTTGCGTGGAAGCTGATGATGTCTCGCATGCCGAGTACACGGCCAACGAAGATGTCGTCACGCTCGTCGTACTCGATACGCGCGGCGTAGCCTTTGTAGCGCATGCAACTCATGTCCTGGCTCCTGCCCGCAAAAGGAATTCGCGAGCTTCTTCAATCTGATACCGCTTGGCTTCCTTGCCTGGATGAGGCCGGTGACACCTCCAGGACTGGTCGGCGAGCAGCAGCTTCACCCTGGAGCCCTGACGTTCCAACACCTGACCACCAAGATGGATGACCAATGCCTCAATCTCGGAGAAAGCCAACGACGCCGTGGTCGGCGTTCGAAAAATGGCGTCCATAATTTTGCGATATCGAGTGTCCATCGAAAAATGCTATCAAATTAAGATAGCACTTTTTCCTCGACATTCATTCAGGATTTTTCTTTGCATGAAGCGCGGTCAATCAAATGGCCTACCGCCAGCAGTCCGGCGATAGGCCATCAACCTCGGACAGGAATCTGATCAGCCCTGCTGGCAACCCTCACCCATGGCTCGGTACTGGATGGTGTGCACCTGGCCCTGGTGGTCTTCGTAAGTCATGGTCGCAGGTACAACCTCGCAGACATTGGGGATGGTCGACAAGTTGATCACCCGCTTGATGTCCAGGTTCATGGAGTAGTCGTACTGCTGGGCCACAGGCTGGCTGGAGACGGGTGTGACCTCATCGGCAAGGGCGAACGAGGACATACCGACCAATGCAAGAATCAGTAATGGTTTCATGTGGGTTTGCCTTTTGAGCATTCAAGCTGATCGATTGACTTCTATTGCCGTATCCGGCGCGGAGAAGTTGCCATCTACGGTGAAGATGGCACGAAGTACCGATCCCGCTTCGTACTGCCAGGGGGGACGAATAAAATTCTACTCCCGGCCAGCAATAGTTGAACCCCAGAGTCGGATATTCACCCTTGCCGGTTTTGCAACAATCTGCGACAAAGTGGCCGCAAATCATCAGGCCAGAGCCTCTGGCCACGTTTCAGGGTAGGGCTCGCCATTTCTGAAAAATTGTCCTGTTCGAAACTTTCGGACATAGAACGCCGTTTACTGGACCACTTTTATCGCCAGCACGGCTCACGCATGCGCGCGGCAAGCGACGCCGAACTGTGGGTAGCAAGGGCCCCAGGCATCATTGCTGGGCTGAGCCTGAGTGCGGTGGGTGAGGGTTTCTGGCTGACCGGCCTGTTCGTCGACCCACAGCAGCGCAGTCAGGGGGTGGCAGCACGGTTGGTGGAGGCGGCGCTGGTACAGGCTCGCAGGCCTGTCTGGCTGTTCTGCCATCCCGACCTTGTCCCCTTCTATCAGCGCCTGGGTTTCGACCTGGCTCAACAACTGCCAGAAGCCTTGGCCGGCCGCCTGCAACGCTACCAGCGCAGCAAATGCCTTGTCGCCTTGCAGCGGGGTCAGTCGTCGCTGACCTCAAGCCCAGGGAACAGCACCTCGGTGTAACCAAACTTGGCAAAGTCCTGGATACGCGAGGGGTACAGTCGGCCAATCAAGTGGTCGCACTCGTGCTGCACGACCCGCGCATGGAAGCCGTCGGCAAAGCGGTTGATCGGGTTGCCCCGGGGGTCGATGCCTTCGTAGCAGATATGCTTGAAGCGCGGCACCACGCCACGCAGGCCGGGCACCGAGAGGCAACCTTCCCAACCGTCCTCGACCTCGCTGGAGGTCGGGGTGATGACCGGGTTCAGCAAAATGGTCTGCGGCACCGCCTCGGCATCGGGGTAACGCTCGCTGCGCTCGAAGCCGAAAATCACCAGTTGCAGGTCGATGCCGATCTGCGGCGCGGCCAGGCCCACACCGCCCACATGGCGCATGGTTTCGAACATGTCGTCGATCAGTTGCTGCAGTTCGGCAGTGCCGAGCATGTGCTCAGGCACTGGCGGGGCGATGCGCAGCAGGCGTTCATCGCCCATCTTGAGAATGTCACGGATCATCGGGGGTTCGGCTCGACGGTATGAGGCTCGCTCGGGTTCGGGTGCTCGTGGCCCAGTACCGTCAAGGTTTCCTTGGGCTTTTCCCCGTCGAAGTCTTTTTCGCCCGGGTTCTTGCCTTCGGCTGACATGTGCTCGATCACCGCATTCATTTCGGCGCCGAGCAGCAGCACGGCGGCCGAGATATAGAAATACAGCAACAGCACGATGATTGCACCAATGCTGCCGTACATGGCGTTGTAGTCGGCAAAGGTCTTCACGTAATAGGCAAAGCCCAGTGAGGCCACGATCCACACCACCACCGCCAGCACCGAGCCTGGGGTGATGAAGCGAAACTTCTGTTTCACGTCGGGCATCACGTAGTAGATCAGCGCCACCGCCACCATCAACAGGATGATGATCACCGGCCAGCGCAGGATGGTCCACAGGGTGACGATGAACTCCTGCATACCGATCTGGGCAGCGATCCACTCCATCACCTGAGGGCCCAGCACCATCAGTGCCGCGGCCGCCAGCAGCATACCGGCCAGGCCCACGGTGTAGAAAATGGACAGCGGGATGCGCTTCCACACCGGGCGGCCTTCAGGCACGTCGTAGGCGGCGTTCATGGCGCTCATCATCAAGCGCACGCCGGCAGAGGCAGTCCACAAGGCAATCACGATACCTACCGACAACAGCCCGCCCTTGGACTGCTGCAGCTGGTCGATTACCGGGTTGACCTGCTCCAGCGCCTGGGGCGGTAACACCAGTTCCGACTGCAAGCGCAGCCAGGAGAAGAAGTCCGGCAAGTGCAGAAAGCCGATCAGGGCAATCAGAAACAACAGGAAGGGGAACAGCGAGAACAGCGCCTGATACGCCAGCGCTGAGGCATAGGTGGACATCTCGTCGTCGAGGAATTCCTTGACGGTGCGTACCAGCACGCGGTGCAGGGGCAGGCCGCGCAGGTCGGGGAAAATCATAGCGTCTCCTTTCGCCGCTTGATCATTACAACAGGCAAGTCTAATAGACCCTGTCGTTGCTGTGCTGCTCCCGGCCATGATTGAAGAATTTGCTTACGACAGTGCCGCCCCCTTTGCGGGCTTGCCCGCGAAGGGGGCGGCACAAACCACCTCGAATCAAGGCTTTTTCACCGCATCCTTCACATTGCCCTTGATTTGCTGCGCCTCGCCTTTGAGTTCCTGTGCCTTGCCCTCGGCCCGCAGCTTGTCGTTGTCGGTCACCTTGCCGACTCCCTGCTTCACGTTGCCGATCGCTTCGTTGGCCAGGCCTTTCGCTTTGTCTTTGGTACCGCTCATGGCAAAACTCCTGCAAATGGAGACACGTGGACCGTGTCGACAGTAGGTGGACCCAACGCCTTCATCAGGAGTTTCAACGAATTTTCCTTCCATAAGCCGAGCGGTAAATCTGCGGGCGAATACCGCACCCAATCGCCACCGCGCCCCTGCGCAGTCAGTACGGCTGCCCTAGAATCCCCGCAAACGTCCGCCCGAAGCAGGCGGCCACTCGATAAGAACAATGTTTTCGGATACCCACACCCATGCGTTTGATGCCTGCGCTGGTGGCCTTGCTGCCACTGCTCCCCTTGCCCACCCTGGCCGCCGCACCGGCCAGCCCCGAAACCCTGCGTGTCGAGCGTTATGCCGACGACGGCCAACCCGGCTCGCTGCGCTGGGCCATCGAAACCAGCAACCAGAACCCAGGCCACTACCGCATCGATATTGCGGCCGTGGGCAAGCCGCCCTATGTCATCCGCCCCAGCCGCGCACTGCCGGAAATCAAAGGCCCGGTACGTATCACCGGCCTGTCCTGGGCACAAAACGGCCAATACATCGCCATCGACGGCTCGGCCTACATCAAGGACCAGGGCGTACACACCTGCCCCGGCGCCCTGCCCGGCCAGTTCGGCACCAACGTGCGCACCACCACCAACCCCGGGCTGGTGCTGCGTGACACCCAGGGCGTGCACCTGAGCGGCCTGGAAGTGCGCAATTTCTGCATCGGCATCCTGGTCAACCGCGCAAGCTACAACGTGATCGAAGACAACCGCATCGTCGCCAACAAGGGCGGCGCGGGCATCATGCTGACGGGCGACGACGGCGCCGGTAACCCCACCGCCACCACCACGAACAACAACAAGGTGCTGCGCAACCAGCTGATCGACAACGGCGACGGCCTGGAGCTGACCCGCGGTGCGGCGTTCAACCTGGTGGCCGACAACCTGTTCCGCTCCACCGCAGCCAACCCTGAGCCCTCCCAAGGCATCGAGATTCTGCTGGGCAACGACAACAGCGTGGTGCGCAACCGGTTCGAAAACTACTCCGACGGCCTGCAGATCAACTGGGGCAAGCGCAATTACCTGGCGGCCAATACCTTCAGCGGTAACTCGATCGGCGTCAGCGTCACCGGCGAGGGCAACATCCTCGACGGCAACCTGATCCACGGCAACCGCATCGGCGTGGCCCTGCGCCCGGAGCCGGACATTACCGCCACGCGCCTGAGCGCCAACCGCATCTGGGGTAACAGCCAGGACATCCGCCGCTGCGAGGCCGGCGGTTCATGCGTGCCCGACCAGCGCACCGGCGCCATCGTGTTTGGCGTGCCGGCCCAGGCGCATGCGCTGTATGTGGGGTCGCGTGGGGTGGGGGCCGACCTTGCCAAGCAAGACCAGGCGATCATCTGCGATGCCAAGGGCGAGCCCAAGCCTTGCCAGCCGCTACCCAACCATAACCAGCAGGCACCACGGCTGTTAGCGCTGGAAGGCAATGTGTTGCGTGGAGAAGTGCAGGGGCCGGCGTCGAGCCTGCTGCGGGTGGAGTTCTTTGGCAATGCCGAGGCCGATGGCACCGAGGCGCAGCAGTACCTTGGGGACGTGCTGGTGAACAGCGACCCGCAGGGCGAGGCGCGGTTTGCGCAGGTGTTGGAGAATATGGGCGAGTTGCGCAGCTTTACTGCGACGGTGACCACTGCCGATGGGGCAACTTCTGAATTGAGCCTGCCGGTTCGCCGGTGAAGTACCGGCCCTTTCGCAGGCTTGCCCGCGAAAGGGCCCGCATACGCACCGCACGTTACAAGCCTTGCCCCGCCCGGTGCCACCCCTCACAATGCAGGCCTTCATAGCGTCAACCCGCAGGAACCTGCATGAAACTCGACAAACCCGCCGCCATTGCCCGGCGCAACGAAGCACTGGCCCGGCCGGTGCTGACCAGCAGCAATACCCTGTTCGCCATCCTCGACCGCAAGCGCAACCTGTGGTGGTTCGAAGTGCCGGTGGCGCTGCTGCGCAAGGGCCAGCCCGACTGGGTCAACTTGCTGCTGCACAACCCGGAAAGCGATGAGCTGCAGCACCTGAAGGTGCCTACCAACTTCCTCAAAGCTCACCAGGAGCAAATGGAAGTGCGCAACCCCGGCAAGCGCCGCTCGACCATCAGCCTGGCCCTCAGCGCCGACCGCGACTCGCTGCTGCGCGACACCCGTCCCGGTGGTGAGCAGCTAGACTTCCGTACCTTCGTGCAGGCCTGATCAGGCCTTTTCGATCCGATCGTCATGGATGACGATCAGGCCCTGCTTGAACAACCCGCCAATGGCCTTCTTGAAGTTGCCCTTGCTGACGTTGAACAGCTTGCTGATCAACGCAGGATCGCTCTTGTCACACACACCCAACACCCCGCCTTCGGCCTCCAGGCGCGCCATGATCTGCTCTTGCAGGGTGTCTGCCAGGGCCGCGCCGACCGGCTGCAGGCTCAGCGAGATCTTGCCGTCCGGGCGCACTTCCTTGATGAAGCCCTTCTCGTGCATGCCCGAGCGCAGGAACTTGAACACCTCGTTCTTGTGGATCAAACCCCAGTGGCGGTTGTTGATGATGGCCTTGAAGCCCATCGGCGTTTCGCCGGCCACCAGCAACTCGACCGGCTGGCCAACCTTGTAGTCGGCCGGGGTAACGTCGAGGTAGCGGTCCAGACGCGAGGTGGCGGTGATGCGGCGGGTGCGCTTGTCGAGGTACACGTGCACCACGCAGTAATCGCCGATCTTCAGCGGCCGTGCCTCTTCCGAGTACGGCATCAGCAGGTCCTTGGACAGGCCCCAGTCAAGGAAGATACCGGCACCGTTGATGTCCTTGACCTTGAGGCTGGCGAACTCGCCCACCTGCACCTTGGGCTTCTCGGTGGTGGCGATCAGCTGGTCTTCGCTGTCCAGGTAGATGAACACGTTCAGCCAGTCATCGACCTCGGTCTCGGCGTTTTTCGGGATATAGCGCCCGGGCAGCAGGATCTCGCCATCGGCGCCGCCGTCCAGGTACAGACCGAAGTCCACGTGTTTCACGATTTGCAAACTGTTGTAACGCCCAAGCAGAGCCATTTCCGATGATCCTCAAGACAAGGGGGCTATTTTCCGGATAGACATGGGGTGGTGTCAAAGCTTCCGGACGGTTGCCCCTTTGCGCTTGAGCTTTTGGGGCGCTGGATCAGAAATCGTAGCGCAGGTTCAACATGGCGTTACGCGGTGCACCGTAGTGCCCGTAGTTGCCAGCAAAGCCCGCATAGTACTTTTCGTCGAACAGGTTGTTGATATTGAGGGTGGTGCTGAGGTGATCGGTGACTTGGTAGCGTGCCATCAGGCTGGCCACATAGTAGTCATCCTGTTTAGCCCGAGTCTGGTAGCGGCTAAAGTACAGTGACGTACCCGAGTTCCAGTTGACGCCACCGCCGACGGTGAGCTTGTCCCATTCGCCAGGCAGGCGGTAGGTAGTCCAGAAACGCAACGTGTCTGTGGGCAACTGGGTCAGCTGGCGGTTGCCATCGGAGTCTTCGGTACGGGACCAGCTGTAGCTGGATTGTACGCTCCAGCCTGGCAGTACCTCGCCAGAAAGCTCCAGGTCGACACCTTTGGTTTCGGCACCACTGACAGCTTTATAGGCGATGTCGCTGGTACCTGGAATCGTCTCGCCCGTGGCAACACCCAGATTGTCACGCTTGATGTAGTAGATCGCGGCGTTGGCATTGAGGCGGCGGTCGAAGAACTCACCCTTCCAACCGGCCTCGTAGTTGGTGCCTTCCACGGGATCCAGTGGTTTGTTGTCGATGTCCCGGTTCGATTGCGGTTTGAAAATGTCGGTGTAGCTGACATAAACCGATTGCTCAGGCGTCACGTCGTAGACGATGCCGGCATAGGGTGTGACCACGCCACGTTCGCGCATTCCATACACGGTAGGGTCCCGTTCGGGGATGGCATTGAGCACCTTAGAGTAATAGTTGTATTCGTAGTTGCTGCCGCGCGCCCCCAGGATCACGTGGAGATCATCGGTGAAGTTGAGGCGTGTTGCCGCAAAGTAACCGCTTTGCCGTGAGTTGATGTTGAAGTCCAGCAGTGGCGTGTAGCTGGCTGGTTTCGGCAGTTCGTTATCCCACGTATCGAAATCGAAACCTTGGGTGCCGCCGGTGTAGGAAAAGTGCGTGTTGTCATATTGCTGGTAGTTGTAGCCGATTATCAGCTCGTGGGTCTGTCCAAACGCTTGAAATGGCCCTTGCAGGGCCACGTCCACCCCTTTTTGGGTCTGGTCAGCCCACGATTTCCCTCGCTCAGCGTTAGCACGGTTGGTTGCCGGGTCCAGGCTGGAGGTCAGGCTGTTGGTTGCGTAGTAGGCTACGCCGACGTCCCGGTCTACGTCCATGTAGTTTGCGGCCACTTTCAACTGCCAATCGTTGGCAAGCTGCTGTTCGACATTGATGGTGTAGTTGAAGGTTTCATAGTCATCGTAGGCCCAGCGTGCCCCGGCGCTGGTCGAGCGCGAGAAGTTGGTTTGCTGGCCATTGTTGTACATCAAGGGTACGCCAGGGGCGCCAGTGGCCTTGTAGGTCTGATAGTCGACGCCGAAACGCACCAAGGTGGTATCGGTAACATCGGCTTCGATGACGCCATAGGCAATGTTCTTATCCTGGCTGTACCAGTCCATGAAGGTGTTGTTGTCCTGCTTGGCAGCCACGAAGCGGCCACGCAGCTTGCCGCTGTCGATCAGCGGACCGGAGACGTCTGCTTCGAGGCGGTTGTAGTCCCAAGAGCCGATTGTGCCTTGCACGTAGGATTGAAAATACGCAGTCGGGCGCTTGTGAATGACGTTGACTACGCCGCTGGGGTCGCCTGCACCGGTCATCAGGCCGGTAGCACCACGCACAATTTCCACGTGGTCGTACAGGGCCATGTCCAACAAGGTGCCAGGCATGGTGCGTGTCTGGTTTTCCTGCGTCGTGGTCACCCCATCAATCTGGTAAGTATTGATCTGGCTGCCGCGTGAATAGATATTGAAGCGCTCGCCGCCGTCCTGGGACATGGTAATTCCGGGGGCCTGTGTCAGCACTTCGCTCATGGTATGCAGTTGCTGGTCATCCATGCGCTGGCGGGTAATGACGCTAATCGTCTGCGGTGTCTCTCGAATCGACAGGTTCATCTTGGTCGCCGTATTGGTCGACCCGGTCGTATAAGACCCCGTCCCTTCCGTCGTAGCCCCCAGGCCCGAGGCATTGATGCTGGTTGCGCCCAGCTCGAGTGCGCCATCCTTCGTACGCGGCAAAAGCAGGTAATTTCCATTACTGGCGGCCATCACCTGTAGATCGCTCCCTGCCAGCAACCGGGCAAACCCTTGGTCGACACTGTATGTCCCCTGCAAACCCGTACTGTGCTTACCCTGGGTCAGCTCGGCCTCGAACGACAGCACCACCCCGGCATCGCTGGCAAAGCGGCTGAGCACCGCGCCCAATGGCCCGCTGGCAATGGCATAGCTGCGAGTGGCTTCGACGGCACGGGCCTGCCCTGCCGCACTCAGCGGATGAATCACCGTGGCCTGCAGCAGCAAGGCGGCACTGAACATGGCAACGACGAGGGGTTTTCTGGGGTAGCAGTGAGGGGTAACGCGGCGTGGCATGAGGGGCTCCTTCAAAGGCCTGTGGTGGCGGTTTGCAGGAGGGGTCGTGTGAAATTGGAAAACCGACAATGCAAACGAGAAATATTTTTAAAAACGATCTGCTGCCCCAATGACAGTTTCAGGCCAAAGGCCGCACCCTCACCCAGAATCGCGTGCGGGTCTCGATCCGCACCGGCAGCGCCTGGGCAATCGCCTGCAACGCGCGCGCGGTATCGTCCAGCGGGAAGGCCCCAGACAGGCGTAGATGGGCAACCTCCTTGGCACACTCGATAAAGCCGGGGCGATAGCGCTGCAACTCATCCAGCACCTGGCCCAGCGGCCAGTTGTCGATCACCAGCCGGCCATTCACCCACTCATCCCGATTGGGGTCGAGCACTTGTGGCGCAGGCAGTGGCCCGGAACCAAAGCGCAGGCTCATGCCCGCCTCCACCCGCAACGGCTCGGTCTCTGGGCGGTTACGCACGGCAACGGCATGTTCCAGCACGTCCAGTTCGGTCTGCCCGTCCAACTGGCGCACGACAAAGTGCGTGCCCAGCGCACGCATCTCGCCCTGCTGGCTGCGCACGCTGAGTGGCCGTGCATCCTTGGCCGTGGTCACCATGATTTCTCCAGCGCGCAGGATGATCAGCCGCTGCTGGTGGTCATAGCGGATGTCCACGGCACTGGCCGTGTTAAGCGTGAGCTGTGTGCCATCCTCCAACCGCAGCTGGCGCCGTTCCCCCGTAGCGGTGCGTACATCGGCCAGCCACAGTGGCGTCTGGCGGTAGCCGGTCCAGGCCAGGCCCGACACGCCAAGGCCTAGCACCAGGCCCTTGAGCACAGTGCGCCGGCCAGTCAACGGCTGTTCCACCGCCAACGTTCGTTGTGCCACAGTCGACGGCACGCTGCTCAACTCGGCATGAAAGGCCTCCAGGCGCTGCCAGGCCCACTGATGAATCGGGTCGCCCTGATGCCAGGCCTGCCAACGCTGGTACAGCGTCTGATAGTCCGCCCCGGCACTCAAGCGGGCATGCCACTGCGCCGCATCACGCAGGGCCTGGCGTTGCTGCGCCGGGCTCACAGTTCGGCATCCAGCGCAAACAGCAGGCACTGCTCGGTGGCCTTGGCGATGTATTTGGTCACCGAACTGACAGACACCCCAAGGCGTTCGGCAATTTCGGCGTAGCTCAAGCCTTCGAGGTGGGAAAGAAACAGCGCCTGGCGCACCTTGTGGTTCAAGCCATCGAGCATGGCATCCAGTTGCAACAGCGTTTCCAGCAGCAGCACCCGTTGCTCGGGTGACGCCTCAACCAGTTCTGGCTCCAGCGCCAAGGCTTCCAGATAGGCCTGCTCCAGCGAGCGCCGGCGCAAATGGTCGACCATCACCCGCTTGGCCACCGTCGCCAGAAAATGACGCGGCTCGCGCAGCGGGTGGGCCACCGTGCTGGCGATCAGGCGCAGGAACGTGTCATGGGTCAGGTCCGCCGCCCGCTCGCGATCGCCCAGACGCCGGCGCAGCCAGCCTTGCAGCCAGCCGCTGTGGTCGCGGTACAGGCAGTGCATGTCATCGTGCGGTGCAGGCGGGACCTTGTACACGCAATCATCCTTGTAACGATGCGGATAAGAATTAGTCGCAATAATAGTGAGATTGCCGATGGAAGGAAACCGCCATTGCAACGATACGGTGGAACCCTGCGGCTACCCTTACCTCTACCGATTGGTTGCCAATGCAAGGAACAGCACATGCCCCTACGCCTGTCCAAAGCCCTGCTCATCACCATCGGCTTCGCTGCGGCCCTGGCCGCCTGCAGCCGTATCGACCTGGCCTACCGCAACCTCGACCGCCTGGTGCCATGGTCGCTGGGTGATTACCTGGACATGAACCGCGAGCAGAAGGCTTTGCTCGACGACCGGCTCAAGGAGCACCTGGCCTGGCATTGCAAGACTCAGCTGCCCGGCTACCTCGACTGGCTGGACCGGATACGCGGCATGGTCGCCGACGACCAGGTTACCGACCAGGCCCTGCAGCAACGCACCCGCGAGGCCCGCGAAGCGATTGGCCGGGTGGCCGAGGAAATCACCCCTTCGGCCACCGAGTTGCTGCGTGGTATGAGCGACAGCCAGGTAGCGGAGATGCGCGCGGCCTTCCGCGACGACATCAGTGAGCGGCAGAAGCAATACGTGGATACCCCTCTGCCGAAGCAGATCGCCCGCCGTACCGAACGTATGGAAAAACGCCTGACACCGTGGTTTGGCGAGCTGACCCCGGTGCAAAAACAACGTGTGCGGGCCTGGTCCGAAGCGCTGGGCGATCAGAACCGAGAATGGATCGCCAACCGGGCCCACTGGCAGCAGCAATTGCTGTTGGCGATGAACCAACGCAACGACGCGAGCTTCGAGCCGCGCCTGGCGACCTTGTTGCAGCACAAGGAGAGTTTGTGGACACCCGAATACCAGGCGGCCTATCAGAACACCGAGCGGCAGGCGCGCAGCTTGCTGGTGGATCTGGTGCAGCAAAGCACCCCGCAGCAGCGGCGGTTCTTACAGGAGCGGTTGGGCAAAGTACGTACCGATTTCAGTGATTTGAAGTGCCTGAAAGGTGCACCCGCCTGAGCTATCACCTTGATGCGGTAGCGGTGTGGCAGCTATCTAACACAAGCATTGGATCGGCTCATGCACGCTGTCGGCTTGGCCTGAAACCCAGGCCATGCCCCTACCATTATCGCGAGGATCAGGTGCATGAACGCTGAATCGACAATCAAAAAAGAGTTCAACCCTTTCATTTCAGGCACGCTTGAAGAACTGTTGAAGACCATAGCGTCAGACGGTGTGATATCAATAGAAGAATACCAGCAGGTCCGCGAAGAAGCGGACAAACGCATGGAAAACCTCATTGGCTTGTTCGGCACCCGCAACAGCACGCTGAAGGCCTACATGAACTCCATGGACGTCACCATGCAACTGCTGCAGTTGACAGCGCTACAGGCCAAGAACGCCAAACTCACGGATACTGGCGAAGCGATTGTCCGCGATGCATTGATGGCCCAGGTCGAGTACCTGCGGGCCGGTGCCAACCTCGTACTCAGGCTGCTGTAACAACACCCCAGGTCTCGGCGGACCAACGCTCGCTGAGGCCTACCGCCCCTTGCGCCGATAGGGAAACACATCGATCACCTTCCCCTCGCGTATCGCCGCCTGCAGCCCCTTCCAGTAATCCGCGTCATACAGTTCACCATGCAAACGGCTGAACAGCCGCCGCTGGCCCATATCGGCAAACAGAAACGGCGGAAACTCCTCGGGGAACACGTCATGGGGCCCGATCGAGTACCACGGCTCGCCCGACATTTCGTCCTCCGGGTAACGCGGCGGCGGGATGTGGCGGAAATTCACCTCGGTCAAAAAGCTGATTTCGTCATAGTCGTAGAACACCACCCGGCCATGGCGGGTAACGCCGAAGTTCTTCAGCAACATGTCGCCGGGGAAGATGTTCGCCGCCGCCAACTGCTTGATGGCCAGGCCATAATCCTCCAGCGCCTCCAGCACCTGGCCCTCGCTGGCATGCTCAAGGTACAGGTTCAGCGGCGTCATGCGCCGCTCGGTCCAGCAATGTCGGATCAGCACCGTGTCGCCCTCCAGCACCACCGTCGACGGTGCTACCTCGAGCAGTTCGGCCAGGCACTCCGGCTCGAATTTGTCACGTGGGAAGCGAAAATCGGCAAACTCCTGGGTATCTGCCATGCGCCCCACTCGGTCGACGCTTTTCACCAGCCGGTACTTGTCGATCACCGTGGCCCGGTCGACTGTTTTCGACGGCGAAAAACGGTCCTTGATGATCTTGAACACCGTATTGAAGCCCGGCAGGGTGAATACGCTCATGACCATGCCACGCACCCCCGGCGCCATGATGAAGCGGTCATCGCTGTTGGCCAGGTGGTTGATCAACGCCCGATAGAACTCCGACTTGCCGTGCTTGTAGAAACCGATCGACGTGTACAGCTCGGCAATATGCTTGCCCGGCAGGATACGCTTGAGAAAGTTGACGAACTCCGCCGGCACCGGCACATCGACCATGAAGTACGAGCGGGTGAAGGAAAAGATGATCGACACCTCGGCCTCGTCGGTGATCAACGCATCGGCCTCCACCCCATGGCCTTCGCGGTGCAGCAGCGGGATCACCAGCGGCCACTGCTCATCGCTGTTGTACAGCCTGCCGACCAGGTAGGCCCCCTTGTTGCGGTACAGCACAGGCGAAAACAGCTCAACCGTCAGCGTCGAGTCCTTGCATACCCAGTCCGGCAGGTGTTCACGCAGTTGCGCTTCAAGCCGTGACACGTCGCTTTCAAGGTCGCCATAAGCGAACGCGTAGTCAGCGAAGATTGCCCGCAACAGGCTCTGGAGGCTGGCATCAAGGCAATAGGTACGGGTTTGCGCAGCGCGCTGGTGGCTGCGGATCGATGGCCGGGTGGTGTGGATGAACATGCAGCCGTCGCTGATCTGGTCATGGCTGAACAAACTGCAGAACAACGAGTTGTACCAGGTCTCCGACAGTTCATCGTCCAGCCGTGGGTCGATCAGGCGGATGTAGGCACTTTTCACCAGAGGCCACTGCTCCACCTCCAGCAGCACCTCATCATCGAATGCATCACGCAACCAGCCATTGACCTCGCCGACCTTCTGTTCGTACAGGTTGATCCGTGCAGCGGCGGCCCGCTGGATATCTTGCCAACGCGCCTGTTCGAAGCGCTCGCGCGCGCCGAGGGTGATGCGGCGGAAGTGCTCGCGATAGTCGTCGAAGCCATCGAGGATCATCCGGGCGATCTCGCCGGCAGGCCAGTGCTGAGTCATGCGGGACACCTCGGTGCGGGGTGAGATAGACAGCTTAGCCGCACTCTCGAGGGAGTGTCGCCAGCACCGGCCTGTTCGAGGGATCCGAATTGCACCGCAAGAAAGCACAAGAATCCCCCTGCCCCCTGACGTACACTCGCGCCCCTGCCCTGTACCCGGAGACCGCCGTGAGCCCCATCGCCCTAGCCCGCCTGCTGACCCTTGCCGCCGTCTGGGGGGCGAGCTTCCTGTTCATGCGCATCATCGCCCCCGAACTCGGCACGGTGCCGACGGCGTTCTTCCGTGTGTCCATCGCCTGCCTCGGCTTGGTCGCCATCGTTACCGCCGCCCGCGTGCGCTGGGACTTCCAGGGCAAGCTCGGCGCCTGCCTGGTGTTGGGCATGATCAACTCCGGTATCCCCGCCACCTTCTATTCCGTCGCCGCTCAGGTATTGCCGGCCGGTTACTCGGCGATTTTCAATGCCACCACGCCGCTGATGGGCGTGCTGATCGGCATGCTGTTCTTCCGTGAACCCATGACCCTGCCGAAGCTGTGCGGCATCTTCTTGGGCCTGTTTGGCGTCGGCATCCTCAGCGGCGCCGGCCCGGTAGCGCTGGACATGGCCTTGCTGCAAGGCGCCCTCGCCTGCCTGGCGGCCACCACCTGCTATGGCTTTGCCGGGTTCCTCGCGCGCCGCTGGGTCAGCGGCCTGGACAGCCGCCTGTCGGCCCTGGGCAGCATGCTTGGCGCCACCTTGCTGCTAAGCCCAGTGTTCGCCTGGAGCGCGCTCAGCCAGCCGCCCGCCAGCTGGGGCGGCTGGCAGGTATGGCTGTCGTTGCTGGGCCTGGGCCTGCTGTGCACCGCCTTCGCCTACATCCTGTACTTCCGCCTGCTCGAAGAAATCGGCCCGGTCAAAGCCAGCACCGTGACCTTCCTGATCCCGGTATTCGGCGTATTGTGGGGGGCGTGGTTGCTGGACGAGCCGCTGTCGATGGCACACCTGTACGGCGGCTTGCTGATTGGCATGGCACTGTGGCTGGTACTGCGGCCGGCGCGCAGTTGAGGCGGAGCACACGATGAGCAGCGCGTACAAGAAGGTCCTGTTCCGCCTGGAGCAGGACGCAAACGGCTACCCACCGGCCTCGGTCGAGGGCCTGTGGGCCAAGGCCGTGGAAGGTGGCTACGCCGTCGACAACATTCCCTTCCATGTCTACGGCATCGCCCCGGGTGACGTCATCGCTACCCGTGAAGAACAAGGCGAGACCTGGTTCGCCGAGCTGTGCCACAGCAGCGGCAGCTCGGTGTTCCGGGTGATCGTCAAACCACCGGAAACCCTCGACCAGGTGCGCGCCGCCTTGCAGGACTTCGGCTGCAACTGCGAAACCGAGCAGGCAGTGAAGATGCTGGCGGTCGAGGTCCCGCCGCAGCGTTCGCTCGACACCCTGCTCTATTACCTGCTCACCCAGCGCGAGGCCGGCTTGTTGGACTTCGAGGAAGGCGTACTGCACCACGCCATCCCCGAAGAGTTCCGCTAAGGCCTACGCCTCTGCCAAGCGCGCGGCGGGTTTGCGAAACACGAACAGCAAGCCCACCACGATCAGCCCCATGCCCAGCAGGCTGAGCGGTGCCAGGCGGTTACCGAAGATCAGGAAGTCCATCACCGCGGTTACCGCTGGCACCAGGTAGAACAGGCTGGTGACGTTGACCAGGTTGCCTTTGGCGATCAAGCGGTACAGCAGCAAGGTCGCCAGCAGCGAAACCACCAGCCCCATCCACAGCAGCGCACCGACAAAACCGCCGGTCCACGCCACCTGCAGTGGCTGCAGCGGTGCGAACAGCGCGCACATGGCGAAGCCCGCCAGGTATTGCAGCGGCAGCGTGCCCATGGGGTTGTCGGTAATGCGCTTCTGCAGGATCGAGCCAAAGGTCATGCTGACCAGCGCCAGCAGGGCGAACAGCATCCCCGCCAGCGACACCCCGCCCAGGTTGATGCCCTGGTAAACCACCATGATCAAGCCACCCAGCCCCAACCCCAGGCCGAACAGGCGGCTCCAGGAGCGCTGACGCTCCATCAGCACCACGGTGAGAATCGGCTGTACCCCCATCACCGTGGCCATGACGCCAGGGGTGACGTGGGTGTTGAGCGCCAGCAAGTAGAAGATCTGGTAAGCGCCGAGCAGCACACACCCAGTACCCAGGGCGCGCAGAATGCCCCCGCGTGTACGCGGCGAGCGCAGCCCCAGCAGCGGGCTGACCATCAACAGGCCGGCCAGGGCCAGCGCCGAGCGCAACAGCAGAAAGGCGAACGGGCTGGCATGCGCCAGGCCCAGCTTGGAGACGATCGCCCCGCTGCTCCACAGCAGGACGAACAGGCTGGTAGTGGCCGCCGAGGCCACGGATGCTTTGTTAAAGACAGACATGTATTGCCACCTGATATAGGCAGATAAGCCAAACGGACGGCGTGCGCTTCAGCGAGGGAAGTAGCCGACCGTGTTCAGTAGGTTGCGTGTGCGAAAGGGGGCGGCCAGAAGCCGATCAGCCCAGCACGACCACGCAAGGAGGCGGAGCTACGCCGCCTACAACGCCACTGACAGGTGGTGGGTAATGACTGATCATGACCGGCTGCTGGCTACCACGCACGACCATGCCCGCGACGGGCGCGATGGCAAAGCATGGGGTGGAAGGGCTGGCTGGCATGAACAGGTCTTCGGGAAGAGAACAATGGGTTGGACTATAGCCCGGCGACTCACGGCTGACAACCTCGTCGGTATAGGTGCGGCGCCAGTGCTGGTTAATTTTCCACCGCCCCGGCTCGTCTGAATGCGAAACGCAGCACGCATTCACCCGTTTCGAGGATCACCGATGAACGTATCCACCTGGCTCTACCGGCCAGCCCAGATCACCTGCCTGCTGCTGGTCAGCGCCTACGCCCACGCCGCCAAGCCCGGCGACGTGTTCAAAGACTGCAAGGACTGCCCGGAAATGGTCGTGCTGCCCGCCGGCAGCTACGTGATGGGCGCGCCCGACGACGAAGTCGGCCGCCAGCCCGACGAAGGCCCATTGCACACCGTGACCTTCGCCAAGCCGTTCGCCATGAGCCGCTACCAGGTTACCGCCGGCGAACTGGATGCCTATATCAAGGCCACCGGCACCGTCATCAAAAGCGGTGACGACCGCCCCGGCCGCTGGTGCGAGGCCAGCAAGCCGACCTACAAGCAAGGCCCCCGCCAGCCGGCGGTGTGCGTCGACTACGACGAAGTGCAGGCCTACGCCCAGTGGCTGGCCAAGACCACCGGCAAACCCTACCGCATGGTCAGCGAGGCCGAGCGCGAATACGCCGCCCGCGGTGGTTCCACCGGGCCGTTCCCCTTCCCCTTCGACGAGCCGGGCAAGTATGAGATCAGCAAGCACGCCAACACCTACGGCCCCCGCGACGGCTACACCTACACCGCGCCGGTGGGCAGCTACCCGGCCAATGCCTTCGGCATGTACGACATGCACGGCAACGTCTACGAGTGGGTTGCCGACTGCTACCACGAAAGCTACGAAGGCGCCCCAAGCGACGGCAGTGCCTGGATCCAGGACCCCACGTGCATCCGCGCGCACATGCGTGGCAACGACTGGGGCGAGCCGCCGATCTTCTCGCGCTCAGCCAACCGCAACGACCGCCTCAAGACCACCCGCGGCGACTTCCTCGGTTTTCGTGTAGCACGCGAATTGTGAAGTTGTGACGCGGTTAACGCAGCAGTGGTGAAAAATACAGTCAATAAGAATCGTTCCGGTTTTTCACGGTTGCTGCGTCACATACCAGACATAGAAAAAAACCCCTCTGCCAACGAGACCGCAATAGATGTCCAAGTCCTTGCCCGGCCCGCTCAACCCGCTTGCCAAAGCGTTACTGATCCGTCACTCCCTTCGCCCCCGGCACGCGTTGTCTCGCGTCGGTCTGGGCCTGGCGCTGTCCACGGCGCTGGTTGCCCAGGTGCAGGCACAGGAGTGGACCCTGGATATTCCGGCACAGTCGATGAATTCGGCGTTGCAGGCACTGGCCAAGCAGACCGATATGCAATTGCTGTATAGCCCGGAGGACATCAGCGGGCTGCGTTCCACGGCGCTCAAGGGCCGGCATGACCTGCAGTCCTCGCTGCGCACCCTGCTGCAAGGGACCGGGCTGCGTTATCAGATCGATGGCAATACCGTGACCGTGACGGCGAGTTCGGCGGGAAAGGACGGTCAGGTCGAGCTTTCGGCGACCAACGTCAATAGCACTGGCCTTGGCGCCACTACCGAAGGCACTGGTTCCTACACCACGGGTGTGACCAATACAGCCACCAAAATGAACCTGTCGATCCGCGAGACGCCACAGACCATCACTGTGGTGACCCGCCAGCGAATGGATGACCAGCACCTGAGCAGCATGACCGATGTGCTGAAGCAGACACCTGGCATCACCATGTCCCAGGATGGTGGTGAGCGCTTCAACATCTATTCTCGTGGCAGTGCCATCAACACGTACCAGTTCGATGGTGTTACCACGTTTCAGGACAACCAGACTCGCAACATGCCCAGCACCTTGCTGGACATGGCCCTTTATGACCGAGTGGAGATCGTCCGTGGTGCAACGGGCCTGATGACGGGTGCCGGTGACCCCAGTGCGGTGGTCAACCTGATCCGCAAGCGCCCGACGCGCGAGTTCAAGTCCTACATCCAGGGCGATATCGGCTCCTGGGACTACTACCGTGCCGAGGCTGACGTTTCTGGTCCCCTGACCAAGGAAGGCAACGTGCGCGGGCGTTTTGTCGCTGCGCAGCAAAACAACCACACGTTCATGGACTGGTACACCCAGGACCGCAGCATCCTGTACGGTGCCCTGGAGGCCGACCTGACCGACACCACCCTGGTTCGCTTCGGCATTGACCGGCAAACTTACAAGGTCAACGGTGCCTCGGGTGTTCCACTCATTTTCACCAACGGCCAGCCCACCCACTTTTCTCGTTCGAAAAGTTCCGACGCTCGCTGGGGTTATGACGACTACGAAACCACCAACTACACCATGACGCTCGAACAGCAACTGGCCAACGACTGGCAGTTGAAAGTCTCGACCCTGTACATGGACGTTGATCGCAATACGTTCTCTTCCTACGTTTCGACAAGAACCAACAGGTCATACCTGGAACCGGATGGCTCAACAACCATCAGTGCTGGCGTGGCCTCGGCGGATCAATACCAAAAAGGTGTTGACGCCTCCCTGCAAGGGCCGTTTCAACTGTTTGGCCAAAGTCACGAACTCATTTTTGGCTACAACTATCTTGAGTACGAGAACAAACATCGCGAATACGCCGGGCCTGATCAGGATATCAACTACTTCACGTGGGAAAACGTGACCCCAAAACCCGGTAAAGACGAGCTTTCGCCAAGCATCAAATATGACATTTTCAACCGCCAAAGCGGCTACTACCTAGCTGGGCGGTTCAACTTCACCGATGACCTGCATCTGATTCTGGGCGCGCGAGCTTCCGACTACCGCTTCGACTACAGCCTTGGCATCATCGACAGCCCCGATGCGCCGACCACCTACAACATGAAAGAGCATGGTGTAGTGACGCCGTATGCGGGGTTGGTCTATGACCTGACCCATGAGCAATCGGTGTACGTCAGCTACACCGACATCTTCAAGCCACAAAGCAATATCGACGCCAGCGGCAAACCACTTGACCCGGAAGTCGGCAAGAACTACGAAATGGGCTGGAAAGGCGAATTCCTGGATGGCCGCTTGAACGCCAACGTTGCCATCTACCTGGTACAAAGGGATAACTTCGCCGAAGAGACCACCGAACCTGCACCCAACGGCGGTAATGCCTACAAAGCAGTGGATGGTGCGCAAACCAAAGGCGTGGATCTGGAACTCTCGGGCGAAGTGCTACCTGGCTGGAACGTTTTCACCGGCTACAGCCACTCCCGCACCGAGGATGCTGACGGCAACAGGCTGACCACCCAACTGCCAATGGACACCTTCCGCCTCTGGAACACCTACCGCCTGCCAGGCGAATGGGACAAGCTGACTGTGGGTGGGGGCGTGAACTGGAACTCCAAATCCACACTGCAATATGCGCGCTATAACAGCCACGTCACCCAGGATGACTACTTCGTCACCAGCCTGATGGCTCGCTACCGCATCAACCAGAACCTGGCGGCCACGCTTAACGTCAACAACGTATTCGACAAGAAGTACTATGCAGGCATGGCCGGCAGTTATGGCCACTACGGTGCACCACGCAACGCTACGGTGTCACTGCGCTACGACTTCTAAGCCGCGCTGGCCAGACCCACGCAAGTCCTGGGTCTGGCCACACACTCCCCGCGTCACCTCCCCGTCACTGCGTTCAACTTCCCGCCGCACACCTAAAGCGCTGCCCTTGCGCATGTTTACCCAGGACAGCAAGGTCACGTCTACGCGCTGAGCAAACGACATCGCCCCACGCCGACAGCCTGTGTGCTGTCGGCGTGGGGCGAGAGGTGATGGTGCCCTGTAAACCTGACAGTGACCGTTACTCGACCATGGAGCCCTCTTTCAACCAGTGCATGGCCAGACCGTCGATAACTTCACGCTGCCTGAGAATGTCGTAGTGCCCTGCCTCCACTGCATGGCTTGCCTTCGTTGCGAAAGCCCAGGCCGCGTCGCCATTGCGGCCCGCCCACCAGCATGTCGCCAAGGCTTGGGTGGGAGGCAGGCTGGTCAGGTTCAATGACAAGGCTTTCAGACGCATCGCCACCGCAAAGGTATGGGCCAGCTCCGAACTGTCGATATCGGCATAAAGCGATGGCTCGGTCTGCGCAGCACGAACGGCCTCGATGGCACCCTGCAACGTCGAAACGTCCGTCCCCACGGCCAGCTCAGGTACTGCCAGGCGGACTTTTGGCACACCCAGCAATACACTGAGGAAGCCCTGCAAATCCTCCGTCCAGTCCTCGGCCACCTCAGTATGCAATGCACAGGGCACGAAGCTGTCCACCAGGCCGAGCAATGCTACCGTCTGGCCCTGACGCTCCAGCTCCTTGGTTACCAGCACCGCCAGGGTTCCCCCCAACGACCAGCCTGCCAAGCGGTATGGGCCTGCCGGCTGCTTCTGGCGGATGTATTGGGCATAGTCGATGGCCATCGCCTGCAACGATTCATCTTGCCACGTGCGGTCGAGCAGCATTCGGCACTGCACGCCATAAACACTGCAATGCCCCTCCAGGCGACGCGCCAGCGGCTCATAATCGAATACCGTGCCGAAACCTGCATGCAGGCAGAACAACGGTGTGGCATGGGCCACGCGGGTGTTGAGCAACAACACAGGATCCAGGCAGGCTTCATCCGCCGAATAACCTGACAGCTCACCAATGGTCGGTTTGGCCATCACGTCACGCAACTTCAGATCCAGCGCCAAATCGCTGTGCGCACGCACTTTGGAGAGCATTTTCAGCACCCGAAGCGAATCCCCCCCCAGCTCGAAGAAGTTGTCGTCGACTCCAATCGACTCAACACCCAGCACGTCTTGCCAGATGTGCGCCAAGGCCAACTCGGCTTCATTGCGCGGTGCCCGGTGCTGCCGATGCGCGGCAAAATCAGGCGCCGGCAGCGCCTTGCGGTCGACCTTGCCATTGGGCGTCAACGGCATCGCCTCCAGCACCACCAGTTGCGCCGGGACCATGTAGTCCGGCAGCTCGGTACGCAGGGCTTCACGCAGTTGTGCCGGGTTCGTATTCTCGCTGCCACTGACCACATAACCCACCAGCTGCTTGCCGGTGGCGCCTTCACGCGCCACCACAACCGCATCACGGACATCGGCCAAGTTGCGCAAGCGCGCCTCGATCTCGCCCGGCTCGATACGGAACCCGCGGATTTTCAACTGGTTGTCCAGCCTGCCGATGAAGTCCAAGGTGCCATCGGCACGGCGGCGTACGCGGTCACCAGTGCGATAAAGACGCGCGCCTTCCGCGAACGGGTCCGCGACAAAACGCTCGGCGGTAAGCGCTGCACGCTGGTGATACCCCCGCGCCAGCCCTTCACCGCCGATATAGAGCTCACCCGCCACGCCATCAGGCAACGGGTTGAGGTCCTGGTCGAGTACCTGCAAGGTACGCAGGCCCACACGATCGCCAATCGGCGCATACACCGCCTGACAGGACTGATCGGCCGATACCTTCCACAGCAGGGGTGTCACCACCGTCTCGGTAGGCCCGTACCCGTTGGTCAGGTACTGTGGCCTTAGCGTGCGCTTGACCAGCTCGAACAACGCATCGGGCACCGCATCGCCACCAAAGCAGTAGATACGCACTGGCGGTGCAACCTGTTGCTGGCTCTCGCCGAACTCGGCCAACTGCTGCAGATACGCCGGAGGGAAGCAGGCGATATCGATGCGTTGCTCATGCAGCACCTGCCAGGTTTCCTCTGCCGTCCACAGGCGATTGCCACGGATCACCAGGCAGCCACCCGACGACAGCGTCGACAGCCAGCGCTCTTGCGCGCCGTCGAAAGCGAATGACATGAACAGCAGCTCACGGGTGCTTTCGTCCATCTCATAAAGTTCGGCAATGGCTTGGCAGTGCATGCGGATCTGCCCATGGCTGACGGCCACCCCCTTGGGCTTGCCAGTCGAACCCGAGGTGTAGATCAGGTACGCCAGGTTGTCATCTTCCACCCGCGCGCGTGGCACACCGTCAGGCAGGCCCGCCAGCGCCAGGCAGTCGAGCTCTACGATTCGCCCAACCGTGTCGAAACGCTGGCTCAAGGCACTGTTGGTCAGCAGCAGGTGCATGGCCGAGTCTTCGACAATCCATTGCAAACGGTCCTGCGGATAATCAATGTCCAGCGGTACATAGGCAGCACCGGTCTTCATCACGGCAAGGAAGGCAACGATCACCTCGACCGAACGCTCCAGGGCAATACCGACCGTACTCTCCGGCTTGGTGCCCAAGGCGATCAGATGGTGCGCCAGGCGGTTGGCGCGCTGGTCGAGTTGCGCATAGCTCAACTGCTGATCACCACATACGACGGCCAGGGCGTCAGGCCGCAACCGAGCGTGCTCGGCAATGCTCCGGGCCAGATGCGCAACATGCGTCGTAGCTGCCGCCAGCGTGTTGCGCTGACGGGCCTGCTGGCTCTGCTCCAGTGTCAGCATGTCGAGGCTGCCCAGCGTGGCATCCGGGTTATCCAGCATGCCCTCGAGCAGCCGCTCGAAGCTGCCGCGGATAACAGCCACTGCGGCCTCGCTGAAGCTGCCACGCAGGTACATGAACTCTACCGAAAGTGTCTCGCTCAAGTGCACGGCCAGGTCCATCGCATAGTTGGTGACGCCGCGCTCGCTCACTGCACCAAACTGCAACGCACTGTCGCCACTGTCGTTCAGGCGTTCGTCCAGCGGGTAGTTCTCGAACACGATAATGCTATCGAACAACGGTTGCCCCGGGCGCCCCGCCCAGCGCTGAACATTCGACAGCGTGGCATGTTCATGGTCACGCAGCTCAAGGTTGTAGGCTTGCAGTTGCTGCAACCAGTCGTTGACACGCCAATGTGCAGCAGGCGCCTGGACGACAGGCAGTGTGTTGATGAACAAACCGAGCATGTTGTCCACCCCCGGCAAATTCGCCGGCCGGCCAGCCACGGTGGCGCCAAAACAGACAGCCTGCTGCCCGCTATAGCGCTGCAGCAGCAGCAACCAGGCAGCCTGTACCAGCGTATTGGGCGTTACCCGCAAGCGTTGAGCCTGGGCGCGCAGGCGCTCGGTTCGCCTGGCATCCCAATGCAGGTACAGCGCGGCATGCCCAGGCAAGTTGGCATCCGGTCGTGGCAGCAACGTCTGCTCCAGCAGGGTCGAGCTTTCAAGGCTGCCAAGCTTGCGCGTCCAGAACGCCTCCAGCTCATCCTGGGGCTGCGCCTCGAGCCAGCGGATATAGTCTCCGAAGCGCGGTACCAGGGTATCCAGCGCTTGCCCGTGATAAGCCTGGAACACTTCACCCAACAGCCGCGAGTTGCTCCAGCCATCCATCAGGATGTGATGGCGGGTCCAGATCAGTTGCATGCGCTGTTCATCCAGGCGCACCAGCGTTACCCGCATCAACGGTGCCTGCGACAGGTCGAAGGCCAGCTCGGCATCAGCATCGACCAGTGCCTGCAAAGCGTCGGCCTGGTCATCACGCGCACGCCAGTCCAGCACACGGATCGGCAGCTCGACATGGCGATGGACGATTTGCAGTGGCTGTGTCAGTTGCGCGTCTGACCAGAAGCTGGTGCGCAGAATGTCATGACGCGCCACCACCTGCTTCCATGCCTGGGTGAAGCGTTCGATATCCAGGCCGTCGACCGCAACCGATGTCTGGTTGAGATAGAGCGCAGCGTCCCCTCCCTGGTCGCTGTAGAACAACATGCCTTGCTGCATCGGCGACAGAGGGTAGATAGCGTCAACCTGCGCCACCGGCACCGGCAAGTGCTGCAACTGCGTCTGGGTCAGGCCGGCCAGCGAAGGTTGTTGGCTACTTGTCACCGGGTCATCGGCAACCTGCTCACCCACCTCGGCTACAGCGGCCAATTGCTCAACGGTCTGATACTGGAACAATTGCTTGGGTGTGAAGCGGATACCCGCCTGGCGCGCGCGACTCACCACTTGTATCGAAATGATCGAGTCACCACCGAGCTCGAAGAAGTTGTCCGTTACCCCGACTTGCGCCACTTTCAATACGGCACCCCAGATATCCGCCAACTGCCGCTCGAGCGCGTTGCGCGGAGCCACATGCTCGCCCTGCGACTGCGTCTGATCGATATCCGGGAGGCGTTTGCGGTCGAGCTTGCCACTTGGCGTCATGGGCATGTGCTCGAGCAGCATCAGGTAGGTCGGCACCATGTAATCCGGCAAGCCGGCCTTCAGAGACTGCTTCAGCGTTGCCCGCAGCTCCGCCTGATCCGCGCCCTGGTCAACCGCGACCACATAGCCGCACAGCTGCTTGACGCCGGCGTGGTCGACAACGATCACTGCAGCCTGGCGAACCTGTGGGTGCGCCTGCAAGTGCTGCTCGATTTCCCCCAGCTCGATGCGGAAACCGCGAACTTTCACCTGATGGTCGGCCCGACCACGGTAGGCAAGTTCACCCTGCTCATCGAAGTAACCCAAATCGCCGGTGCGGTACAAGCGAGCCCCCGCTGTTTCGGCCAGCGGGTCAGGGATGAAGCGCTCCGCCGTCAACGACGGGCGCTGGTGATAACAGCGTGCCAGGCAGCCGTCACCACCGATGTACAACTCACCCGGCACGCCAATCGGTGTAGGCAACAGGCCGTCGTCCAAGGCACGCAGGGTACGCCCGGCCAACGCGCGGCCAATCGGTACACCGCTATGTGCCGCAGGCACCTGCGCAAGCCGTGAGCAATCGTACGTGGTCGCCACCACGGTGGCCTCGGTAGGGCCGTAGGTGTTGAGCAGACGCACCTGCGCCGGCCCATCCTCCAGCCAGGCCTGCAACCCGTCCAAGGCCACCGCCTCACCCCCCACATGAATCTGCTTCAGCTGGCCATAGGCAGCTGCAGCGCGACGGTCCAGCGCCAACAAGCGCCAGTAGGCTGCCGGCAAGTCAGCCACCGTAATGCCGTGGCGGATGACCTGCGTGCTGAATGTGTCTGTGTCCCACAGCTGCTGATCGCGCATCACCACGCAGGCGCCCCGTGACAATGGCGGGAAGAACTGCTCGATGAACCCGTCAAAACTGAACGTGGCGAACTGTAGCACCCGGTCATCCGGCGTCAGTCGCGAATAACCACTGGCAACTTCACAGAAGACTGACAGTGCCTGGTGAGCAATGGCCACCCCTTTCGGCATGCCCGTGGAGCCGGAGGTGTAGATGACATAGGCCAGGCTGTCGAGCGAGACCTCACATGACAGCGGCTGCTCACTGCAGTCTTGCAGCCAGTCCTCACCTGACTGTAGCTCGATACATGGCAACTCAGCAGGGACCGGCATGCGCGCCATCGCCTCGGCGTCACCCAGCAGCAGGCCGATGCCACTGTCCTCGATCAGGTAGGTCAGGCGGTCCTGCGGGTAATCCGGATCCAGCGGGACGTATGCCGCCCCGGCTTTGTGGATGGCAATCAAGGCCACGGCCAGCGCCAACCCACGCTCGGCGGCAACCCCAACCAGGCTGTTGGCGGTAACACCGTGCGCAGTCAGCAGATGCGCCAGACGATTGGTGCGCAGGTCCAACTCTCGGTAAGTCAGCTGTTGCTCGCCGAACACCAGCGCTGTCGCACCGGGGCGCTCTCGGGCCTGCAACTGGAACAACTGGTGAGCGCACAGGCCCGACGGGCTAACTGCCTCGCTTTGGCTCCAGTCATGCAGCAAAAGTTGGCGCTCTGCATCTCCCAGCATCGGCAGCTCGCCGATCGCCACCGAGGCATCATTTACCAGCGCCCGCAGCAGGTTGCCGAAGTGCTCGGCCAAACGCTGGATAGCCTCGTCGTCCCAACTGCCGCGGTTGTGACTGTACTGAATGGCCAAGGTGTCACTTAAGGTGGCCGCCAGGGTCAGCGGGTAGTTGGTCTGCTCCAGGTTGGCCACCGGACCAAAGCGCAAACCATCGGGTGCACCTTCCTGCAAGGCCTGGGAAACCGGGTAGTTCTCGAACACCAGCAAGCTGTCGAACAGCGCTTCGCCACCCAAGCCGGCCCAGCGTTGTACCTCATTCAACGGGGTATGCTCGAAGTCACGCAAGGCCAGGTTGCAGGCTTGCACCTGGGCAACCCATTCGGCAACGGTCTGTTCGCTGCGCGGCGCACCGACGACTGGGAGGGTATTGATGAACAGGCCGATGTGTTCTTCCACCCCTGGCAGATCCGCCGGACGCCCAGCCACAGTGGCGCCAAAGCAAACGGCAGATTGACCGGTATAGCGTTGCAGCAGCAGCAACCAGGCTGATTGCACCAAGGTATTGACGGTGACCCGGTTGGCACGTGCAAAATTTTCGATGCGCTGGGTCGTCGAGTGGTCGAACAACTGATAGTGCTCACCCTGGCCTGACTGCGGCGCAGTGCTTCGGCGTACTACCTGAGCCAGCCGGGTCGACTCCTCCAGCGGTGCCAGTTGGTCCTTCCAGAACGCTTCGGCTGCTGCCGCGTCCTGGCGTTGGAGCCAAGCGATATAGTCACGATAAGGTGCGGCCGGCGCCGTTGCTTGCTGCCCGGCGTAATGCTGCAACACCTCGCCCAGCAGGCGCGAAGTGCTCCAGCCATCCATCAGGATGTGATGGTTGGTATAGATCAGGTGGTGGCTGTCATCTGCCGTGCGCACCAGGGTCAGCCGCTGCAACGGAACCTGGTCCAGCGCGAAGCCGGTTTGTCGGTCGCTCTCGGCCAGACGTTGCAGCTGCTCCGACGCTGGCTGACCACGCCAATCGTGCTCGGCCAAGGCCTGCACGACCTGCTTGTGTACCACTTGCACAGCCTGGTCGAGCTCTCCCTGCCAGATAAAGCCACTGCGCAGGATCGCGTGCTTATCCACCGCCGCCTGCCAGGCCTGGCGGAAGCGTTCCACGTCCAGCCCCTGAACATCCACGCGCAACTGGTTGATGTAGTCGCCGGACTGCTGTTCGTAAAGCGTATGGAACAACATGCCCTGCTGCATCGGCGACAGCGGGTACACATCGGCTATCTGTTCGGCCTCTATCGGCAGGTTGTCCAGTTGCGCCTGGGTAAGGTCAGCCAACGGGAAGTCCGAAGGCGTCACGCCACGGTGCTGCGGTTGGCGGCAATGATCGATCAGTAGCGCCAGCTCTTGCGCATAATCGTCGGCCAGGTGCTGGATGGTGGCTGTATCGAAAATGTCCCGGCTGAAGCGCCAACCCAGTTTCAGCTCCCCACCGTACACCTGCCCGTTCAGTGCCAAGAGGCTGCCCAACGGGGCACTTTCATCTTGGGTGGCACCGCCGTACTCCTTGGCCGGCACGAACAACCCTGCCTGCTGGTCGAAGCTGGCGTCGAACTGGCCGAGGTAGTTGAACACGACCTCACCCCGTGGCAATGCCGCCAGGGTCGCTTGCGCTTCAGGGCTACCCAAGTAGCGCAGCAGGCCATGGCCAAGGCCTTTGTTGGGTACCGCGCGCAACTGCTCCTTGATGGTCTTGAGCGAGTTGACCAGCCCGGCCTGTGGGCTGAGCCTGACCGGGTACATGCTGGTGAACCAGCCCACACTGCGGCTCAGGTCGCCGCCCTCGAACAGGTCTTCACGGCCATGGCCTTCCAGGCGTACCAGTACCTCGGCACGACCGGTCCAGCGGCTGATCACTCGCGCCAGGGCTGTCAGCAACAAGTCATTGATCTGCGTTCGGTAGGCGGCCGGCGCTTCCTGCAGCAGTTGTCGGGTCAGTTCGCGGTCCAGCTGGGTGCTGACCGAGGCGGCATGGCGTTCGAGGTTGCTGCCTTGCGGGCGGTCGCACGGCAAGGCATCACTGGCGCCTTGCAGTTGCGCCTGCCAATACCCCAGTTCCGCTTGCAGCTGCGCGCTGGCTGCATAGTCCTGCAGCTGCTCGGCCCAGGCCTTGAACGAGGTGGTCTTGGGCTGCAGTTTCAACGGCTGCTCATCGCGCAGCGCCTCATAAGCCTGCTGCAGATCTTCCAGCAGCACACGCCACGACACACCGTCCACCACCAGATGATGGATGACCAGCAGCAAGCGCTGGCCGCCGTCTGGCAAATCGGCCAGAACGGCGCGCAGCAGCGGCCCATGCGTCAGACTCAAGCTGCGTTGCGCCTCGTCAGCCAGCTGCGTCAACGCCTCGGAATCTACCACCGTACGACGCCATAACAGGGCGTGCTCTGCATCGCCGAACTCGGCCTGCCAGCGGCCATGCGCCTGGGTAAACTGCAAGCGCAAGGCATCATGGTGCGCCACCAACGCCTGCACGGCCGCTTGTAGGTGATGTTCGTCCAACACCTCGCTGGTTTGCAGCATCACCGATTGGTTCCAGTGGTGGCGCTCGACGATATCTGACTCGAAGAACCAGTGCTGGATCGGCGTCAGCGGCATGCTCCCCACTACCCGTCCCTGGTCGATCAACGTACTCACCTCACGCCGAGCAACCGCAGCCAAACCTTGCACGGTCTGGTGCTGGAACAGGTCTTTGGGCGTGAACTGTATGTCCACCTGGCGAGCACGGCTGACCACCTGCAGCGACATGATCGAATCGCCGCCCAGCTCGAAGAAGTTGTCGGCAAGGCCGACTCTTTCCAGCTTGAGCACGTCGGCCCAGATGGCCGCGATCTCTCGTTCCAGCTCGGTTTGCGGTGCCACGTACTCGCCCTGCAACAAGCTCGCATCAGGCGCAGGCAAGGCCTTGCGGTCGAGCTTGCCGTTGCCGGTCAGCGGCAGCTGCTCCAGGAACAGCAAATGCGCGGGCACCATATGCTCGGGCAGGCTTGCCTTCAGTTCGCTTCGCAGGCTGTCACGTAGCCTGGCCTGCTGCTCGGTGTCCTGCAGCACCTCAGACTCAACTGGCACCACGTAACCCACCAGTTGCTTGCCACTGGCGGCATCCACCGCCAGCACCGCCACTTGCCGTACCGCTGGTTGTTCGATCAGGCGTGCTTCGATCTCGCCCAGCTCGATACGGAAACCGCGAATCTTCACTTGATGATCGATTCGCCCGATGTACTCGATGACGCCATCGCTGCGGTAACGCGCCAGGTCGCCCGAGCGGTACAGGCGCCCGCCATTGCCATCGAACGGGTTCGGTACGAAGCGCTCGGCTGTCAGCCCGGGGCGGCCATGATAGCCACGCGCCAGGCCCGCCTGGCCAATCAACATTTCCCCCGTGCAACCCGGCAGAATCGGGTTCAATGCTGCATCGAGCAAGTACCACGACAGGTCGGGAATCACCTCGCCAATCGGGCTGCTGGCACCTTTGTGCAAGTCTTCGAAAGTGACCGGCCGATACGTCACGTGCACGGTGGTTTCGGTGATGCCATACATGTTGATCATGCGCGGCCGACGGTCGCCGAATACCTCGAACCAAGGCTTCAGGCTGCTCACTTCCAGGGCTTCGCCACCGAACACCACGTGCCGCAGGGCCAGGCCCTGCCCCGCTTTCATCGCCTCGCAGGCCACCGGGATCAGCGGCTTGAACGCAGAAGGTGTCTGGTTGAGTACGGTGACCTGCTCGCGAACCAGCAATGCGTGGAAGTCTTCACTGGAGCGCGCCACATCCTTGGGTACGATGATTGCCTTACCGCCATACAGCAACGCGCCGAACAACTCCCACACCGAGAAGTCGAAGGCGTAGGAATGGAACACCGTCCACACATCGCTGGCATCGAAGTTGAACCAGTGCTGGGTGGCCGCAAACAGGCGTACCACATTGCGGTGTGGCAACAGCGTGCCTTTGGGCTTGCCGGTTGAGCCGGAGGTATAGATCACATAGGCCAGGTTGTCTGGGGTCACTCGGCACACGGGGTTGGCGTCGCTGTAGCCCGCGAGGCCGGCGTGGCCATCCAGCACAAGGGTTTTCACCCCTGCCGGTACTGGCAGCGCATCACGCAAATGCTGCTGGGTCAGCAACAGATGAATGCCGCTGTCCTGGAACATGTAGCTGAGACGGTCCTGTGGATACTCTGGGTCCAACGGCACATAGGCAGCGCCAGCCTTGAGTATGCCCAGCAGGCCGATGACCATTTCCAGGCTGCGCTCCACAGCCAGGCCAACCAGCACATCCGGCCCGGCGCCCAGTTCCAGTAGTTTGTGTGCCAGTTGATTGGCGCGGCGGTTGAGCTCGGCGTAACTCAGGGAACGCTCACCGAACACCAGCGCCACGGCATCTGGGGCGGCCTCGACCTGGGCTTCGATCAGTTGGTGAAGTGGCCGCTCTGCCGGGTAGTGGGCCAGCGCCGGGTTCCAGGCGCGCTCGATCTGCTGCTGCTCCTGCTGGCCGATCAACGGCAGCTCGACGATCCGCTGCCCAGGCTGGCGAACGATGGCCTCCAGCAGGTTCACCCAGTGCCGTGCCATCTGCTCGATGGTGGCAGCATCGAACAGGTCGACCGCGTAGCTCAACGCGGCGCCAAGGCTGTGTTCGTATTCGAAGGTATCCAGGGTCAGGTCGAACTTGGCCGTGTCGTGATCCCAGCTCAGCCCCTCCACGTGCAACCCTTGCACGCTGCGTTGCTTGCCCTTGGCCTGCATCTGGTGGTTGTACATCACCTGGAACAGCGGGCTGTGGCTCAGGCTACGCTCTGGTTGCAAAACCTCGACCAGTTGCTCGAAGGGCAAGTCCTGATGGCTTTGCGCCCCCAACGCTCGCTGCTTGACCTGCTCCAGCAACTCGCTGAAGGTCATCTGCAGATCGAACTCAGCGCGCAACACTTGGGTGTTGACGAAAAAGCCAATCAGCCGCTCGGTTTCTACCCGATTACGGTTGGCAACCGGCACCCCGACGCGAATGTCCGGCTGCCCGCTATAGCGGTGCAACAATGTCTGGAAGCTGGCCAGCAGCAGCATGAACAAGGTCGCACCCTGCTGTTGGGCAAGCTGCTTGAGTGAATGCACCAACGCGTCCGGCAGCCGAACCTCGTGCCGGGCGCCACGGTGGCTATTGGCGGCAGCACGTGGGCGGTCGGTCGGCAACTCAAGCACCGGCTGGTCATCGCCAAGCTGCGCCTTCCAGTACGCCAGTTGGCGCTCTTGCTCACCCGCTTCCATCCACTGACGCTGCCAGATCGCATAGTCGGCATATTGCACTGGCAACGTTGGCAGCTGCACGTCTTCACCTTGGCTGTATCCCGCATACAGCTGCATCAGCTCGTCGATCATCAGTGGCATCGACCAGCCATCGGAGACGATGTGATGCATTGTCACCACCAGCACATGCTCGTCCTGCGCAAGGCGCAGCAACTTGACCCGTAGCAGCGGCCCCTGCTGCAGGTCGAATGGGCGACGCGCCTCGGCCTGCACCTGCTCCAGCACGTCACGCTCAGCGGCGCTCTGCAGCATCAGGATGTCGAGCACCAAGGTGATTTCGGGGTGAATGACCTGGACGGTACCCTGTGCCTCTTCCCTGAAGAGTGTACGCAGGGTCTCGTGGCGGGCGATCAAGGCTTGGAAACTGCGCTGCAAAGCCTCGGCATCCAAGCGGCCGCGCAGACGCAGCGCGGCCGGGACGTTGTACGTCGGTGCACCAGGGTCAAGTTGCCACAGAAACCACTGCCGCTGCTGGGCATACGACAGCGGTAGGGAGGCTTCAGGCTCACGCTTGAAGATCGGGGTGACGCCATAAAGGTTCACCCCCTGCTGCTTGAGCAAGGCTGCCAGGGCCTGGCGCTCTTTGGTGGACAGTAGCTTTACAGACTCAAGCAGCTCTTGCACAGTAAAAATCTCCTAAGAAAGCAGCTTTTCAATTTCCTCCGTAGATAGACGTTTCAAGGCCTCCAGGGATTTAGCCAGTTCGTTCTGAACGGGGTCCGCCAGCGGTGCCAGTTGCTCCAACTGCGTGCAGTAGTCGCCAAGCACAGGGTTTTCGAACAGTGCCTTCAGGCTGACCGCCAACCCCGCCTGCTCCTGGACGCGACCGGTCACCTGGGTGGCGATCAGCGAGTGCCCGCCAAGGAAGAAGAAATTGTCGTTCAGGCCAACCCGTTCGATTTTCAGTACATCGGCCCAGATAGCGGCCACCTGCTGCTGCAGCGGCGTACGCGGCGGCACATGGGCCTCTGCGAGCTGGGCAGTGTCCGGGCGCGGCAGCGCCTTGCGGTCCAGCTTGCCGTTGGGCGTGAGTGGCAGTCTGTCCATCAGCACCAGGTGGGAGGGCACCATGTACTCCGGCAAGCTCTTGCGCAGCGCAGCCCGCAGGTTTTCACGCAGCGTCTCCTGTGCGGCCACATCGGCCATCACGCGGGCATCGGTAGGCACGACATAGGCCACCAGGTGTTGCCCCGCCGGCCCGTCGATGGCCATGACCACGGTTTCGCGCACCGCCTCTTGCTGCAGGCGGGTTTCGATCTCACCCAGTTCGATCCGAAAGCCGCGGACCTTCACCTGATGATCCACCCGGCCGACGTACTCCAGCACACCGTCGGGGCGATAGCGGGCAAGGTCACCGGTACGGTAGATACGCCCGCCCTGCTCATCGAAAGGGTTGGGCAAGAACCGCTCAGCACTGAGCCCCGGGCGTTTCAGGTAACCACGGGCCAACCCGGCACCGGCCAGGTACAATTCGCCTACCGCCCCCACCGGCACAGGTTGCAAGCCGCCGCTCAGCACATAGGCTGCACTGTTGTCCAACGGCCGGCCGATATTGGCCTTGCCGCCAGCGGCCCTGAGCGTGCAGGTAGAGTAGGTAGTGTCCTCGGACGGGCCGTAAAGGTCGTACACATCGCTCACATGCTCCAAGCGGTACAAATCGTCGACGATCGACTGCTTTAGCGCTTCGCCGCAAAGGTTGATGATTTTTACCGACGGCGGAATGTTGCCGGTTTCGCACAGCTGCTTGATGGCCGACGGCACGGTATTCACCAGCCGCACCCGGTCCCTGGCCGCCAGGTCAGGCAGTTCAAGGGCGTTGGCAGCCAACACCGCATAGCCACCAGCCGACAAGGTGACGAACAGCTCCCATACCGACAGGTCGAAGCAGATCGAGGTGGAGAAAAGCACACCGCACAGGTCCGCCTGGCTGTATACCGACAGCGACCAGCCGATCAGGGCCGCCACGCTGCGGTGCTCGATTTGCACCCCCTTGGGCTTGCCGGTGGAGCCTGATGTGTAGATGCAATAGATGAGGTTGCGGGCGGTGGTCAAACAGGCCAGGTCAGTATCCGGGTAGCCGTCGAGCGTCAACTGATCGAGCAGCAGCGTACGCGACTGGAACTGCGCAGGCATGCGCGTGATCAGGCTGGTCTCTGACAAAAGCAGGATCGCCTGGCTGTCATCGAGCATGTATTCCAGACGGTCCTGCGGGTATTCCGGGTCCAGCGGCACGTAGGCGCCACCCGCCTTGAGGATAGCCAGCAAGCCCACGACCATCTCCAGGCTGCGCTGCATGGCAATGCCCACCAGCACATCCGGGCCGACACCCTGCTCGCGCAGCTTGTGCGCCAGTTGATTGGCCCGGCGATTGAGTTCGCCATAGCTCAGCGTCTGCTCGCCAAAAATCAGCGCTGGCGCATCTGGGGCTTTCGTCACTTGTGCTTCGAACAGCTGGTGAATACAGCTGTCATCAGGGTAGCTGGCCAGGGTCGCGTTCCAGCCTTCGATGATCTGCTGATACTCATGATCGTCCAGCAGGGCAAGGTCGGCGATGCGCTGAGCAGGCTGTTCAATGATGACCGTCAGCAGATTCTGCCAATGCCGGGCGAACGTGCGAGCAGTCGAAGCATCGAACAGGTCGGTGGCGTAGATCAGCGCCGCGCCGATACCCTTGTCATGCTCGTAGGTTTCCAGGGTCAGGTCGAACTTGGCGGTATGGTTGTCCCACGCCACGGCTTGCACTTCCAGCCCCGGCAAGCTGTGCTGCTCGCCCCGGGCCTGGGTCTGATGGTTGTACATCACCTGGAACAGCGGGCTGTGGTTAAGGCTACGCTCTGGCTGCAGGGCCTCTACCAGCTGTTCGAACGGCAGGTCTTGGTGAGCCTGGGCCTCGACGACCCGCTGTTTGACCTGGCCGAGGAACTCGCTGAAAGACATCTGCACATCGAACTCGGCGCGCAGCACCTGGGTGTTGACGAACAACCCCACCAGGCGCTCGGTTTCCACACGGTTGCGGTTGGCCACCGGCACTCCGACGCGGATATCAGATTGCCCCGAATAACGGTGCAACAGGGTCTGGAAGCTGGCCAGCAGCACCATGAATGGCGTCACGCCCTGTTGCTGGGCGAACTGTTTGAGTGCATGTGCTTGCTGCTCGTGCAGGTCGATCGCCAGCCGCTCGCCCTTAAGGCTGCTGACCGTAGGTCGCGGGCGGTCCGTCGGCAATTCCAGCACGGGGTCCTCGCCCCCCAGTTGGGCGGTCCAGTAAGCCAGCTGCCGCTCCTGCTCACCGGCCTCCATCCAGCTGCGTTGCCAGATAGCATAGTCGGCGTACTGGATCGGCAGGGTAGGCAACTGCACGTCGCCCTCCTGGTTGTATGCTGCATACAGGCGCACCAACTCTTCCACCATCACTGGCATGGACCAGCCGTCAGCAATGATGTGGTGCAGCACCAGCACCAGCACATGCTCTTGAGCATTCAATTGCAGCAGTTTCACCCGCAGCAATGGGCCGTTTTCCAGGTCGAAGGTTTGACGGGCCTCACGCTCCACCTGCTCGCGCAGGGCATGTTCGCCGGCACCGTTCAAGTGCTCGTAGGCCACGGTCAATGGCAGGCTCGGGTGAACCACTTGTACCACCTTCTCGCCCTGTTGGCTGAAGGTTGTACGCAGCGCTTCATGCCGGACCAGCAACGTGTCGAAGGCACGCTGCAGAGCGGCCCGGTCCAGCTCGCCCTTGAAGCGCAAGGCCGAAGAGATGTTGTACACCGCGCTGTTCGGGTCGAGCTTCCACAGGAACCACTGTCGCTGCTGGGCGAAGGAAAGCGGCAGTTGCGCAAATTCCCCACGCACCTGCGGGATGGGCAACTGCGCCAGGCTGCTGCCCTTGGAGGCCAGCTTTTCCAGAAACAGCCTGCGCTGCTCGAGTGGCAGCCGAATGAAGCGGTGAACCAGGTCGGTGTTGCGGGTATCGGTGCTCATCTCAAACTGCCTCAAGCTCATTCATGAAGTCGTGGAACTCGTCCAGGTCAGCCGTGCGGTCAGTGCTTGCAGCGCTGACCGCGGCGGCGTAATCGCGTAGGTTGTCGGTCTGGAAAATCAGGGCCAGTGGTGTCTCGGCCCCCAGTTCCATCTGCAGGCGCGCCACCGCTTGTGTGGCTAACAGCGAATGCCCGCCGAGTTGGAAGAAGTTATCGGTCAGCCCAACCCTTTCCAGTTTCAGCACATCCGCCCAGATCGCCGCGATCTGCTGCTCCAGCTGGCTCTGCGGGGCAACGTATTCACGCTGCAGCAAGCTGGCATCCGGCTGCGGCAGGGCCTTGCGGTCCAGCTTGCCGTTCGGCGTCACCGGCAGCTTGCCGAGCAGCAGCAGGTGCGCCGGCACCATGTAGTCCGGCAGGCCAACCTTGAGGGCCTCGCGCAGGCTGTCGCGCAATGCGCTTTGGTCTTGCGTGCTGTCGGCAGGCACCACGTAGCCCACCAGTTGCTGGCCGTTCGGCCCGTCCTGGGCCAGCACCACGGCTTCCTGCACGCTCGGCAGCTCCAGCAGGCGCGCTTCGATCTCGCCCAGCTCGATGCGCAGGCCACGGATCTTCACCTGATGGTCGATCCGCCCGGCGTAGTCGATCACGCCGTCGGCGCGGTAGCGCGCCAGGTCGCCGGTACGGTACAGGCGGCCACCGTTGTCGCTGAACGGGTCCGGCACGAAGCGTTCGGCGGTCAGTGCTGGCCGCTGGTGATAACCACGGGCCAAGCCCACGCCGCCCAGGTACAGCTCGCCGGCACTGCCGCGCACGGCGGGTTGCAGGCTGCCTTCCAGGATGTGGGTTTTCAGGTTGTCGATTGGCTGGCCGATCGGCACGCTGATGCTTTCGTCCGCCTGGCAGGTCCAGTGAGTGACGTCGATGGCCGCCTCGGTCGGGCCATACAGGTTGTACAGGCCGGCCGCCGGTAGGCGTTGCAGGGCTTGCCGCGCCAGCTCGGCCGGCAGCGCTTCGCCGCTGCACACCACGCGCTTGAGGCTAACGCAGCTCTCGACCGCTTCGTGGGTCATGAACGCCTGCAGCATCGACGGCACGAAGTGCAGCGTACTGATGCCATGGTGATTGATGGTTTCCACCAACAATTGCGGGTCGCGATGAGCACCCGGCTGGGCGATGACTAGGCGGGCACCGGTCATCAGCGGCCAGAAGAACTCCCACACCGACACGTCGAAGCTGAACGGGGTCTTCTGCAGCACACTGTCGCTGGCATCCAGGCCATAGGCCTTCTGCATCCACCACAGGCGGTTGACCAGGGCCTGATGGCTGTTGCCGGCGCCTTTCGGGCGGCCGGTGGAGCCGGAGGTGTAGATCACATAGGCCAGGTTCAGCGGCGCCACGTCGAGGTTCAGGTTGCCATCGCTGTAGCCGCTCAGGTCCTCGGTATCCAGGTCCAGGCTGCGCAGGCCGGCTGGAATCGGCAGGGTCTCGCGCAGGTGCGACTGGGTCAGCAGCAAGGCAATGCCGCTGTCGTCGAACATGTAGCTCAGGCGGTCCTGCGGGTACTCAGGGTCCAGCGGCACGTAAGCGCCGCCGGCTTTCACGATACCCAGCAGGCCAATGACCATCTCCAGGCTGCGCTGCATGGCGATGCCCACCAGCACATCGGGACCAACGCCCTGTTCGCGCAGCTTGTGCGCCAGCTGGTTGGCGCGGCTATTCAGCTCGCCATAGCTCAGGGTCTGCTCGCCGAACACCAGCGCCGGAGCATCCGGGGTGGCGAACACCTGGGCCTCGATCAACGCATGAATGCTGCGCTCATCCGGGTACGCGGCCTGGGTATCGTTCCAGCCTTCGACCATTCGTTGTTGTTCCGCTTGGCCCAGCATTGGCAGCTCGCCGATAACGGCATCTGGACGCTCGACCAGCGCCTGCAGCAAGTTGGCAAAGTAGCCAGCCAGGCGGCCGATCGTCTCGTCGCTCCACAGCGCACGGTCGTGGCTGTAGTGCATCGACAAGGTGGCGCCCAGTTCCACCACCAGGGTCAGCGGGTAGTTGGTCTGCTCCTGCACCGCTACGTCGCCAAAGCGCAGGCCACCCGGCGCGCCCTGTTGCAATGCTTCAGCCACCGGGTAGTTTTCGAACACCAGGATGCTGTCGAACAGCGCCTCGCCGCCCTGCCCCGCCCAGCGCTGCACGTCGTACAGCGGCGTGTGCTCGAACTCGCGCACGGCCAGGTTGCCGGCCTGCACCTGGCCGATCCACTCAGTCACGCGCTGCTCTGCACGCGGTGTGCCGATCACCGGCAAGGTATTGATGAACAGGCCGATCTGCTCTTCCACGCCTGGCAAGTCTGCCGGTCGCCCGGCCACGGTGGCGCCGAAACACACGCTGGCCTGGCCGGTGCAGCGCTGCAACAGCAGCAGCCACGCAGATTGCACCAGGGTGTTGACCGTGACCCGGTTGGCCCGGGCGAAGGCTTCGATGCGTGTGGTGTGCTCGCGGTCGAAGGCCAGGCGGTAATCGCCGTAGCCGCTGGCGCTGACGCCTGCACTACCGGCGATGGCCTGGGCCAGGCGGGTCGGCTCGTCCAGCGTGGCAAGCTGGGCCTTCCAGAACGCTTCGGCAACGGCTGCGTCCTGGCCTTGCAGCCAGGCAATGTAGTCGCGGTAATGCGTGGCCGGCGCTTGCGGCGCCACACCTGCATAGCGTTGCAGCACTTCACCCAACAGGCGCGAAGTGCTCCAGCCGTCCATGAGGATATGGTGGTTGGTGTAGATCAGGTGGTGGCTGGCATCGCCGGTGCGCACCAGTACCAGACGCAGCAGCGGCGCGGCGGCCAGGTCGAAGCCGCGCTGGCGCTCACCCTCGGCCAGCGTCTGCAGGGCTTGCTCCAGGGCAGGCTGGCCGCGCCAGTCGTGCTCGCTGAAGGGCAGGTCGACGGCTTTGCGTACCACCTGTACGGCCTGCACCAGCTCACCCTGCAGGACAAAACCGCTGCGCAGGATGTCGTGGGCGTCCAGCGTGGCCTGCCAGGCTTGCTGAAAGCGTTGCACATCCAGCCCCTGCACTTCCACGCGCAGTTGGTTGATGTAATTGCCGGCCTGCTGGTCGTAAAGGGTGTGGAACAGCATGCCCTGCTGCATGGGCGACAGGGGGTAAACATCGGCGATCTGCGCTGCCGCCAGCGGCAGGCTGTCCAGTTGCGCCTGGGTCAACGCGGCCAGCGGGAAGTCCGACGGGGTCACCCCCTGGTGGCGGGTATCGCAGCAGTGCTCGACCAGCTCGACCAGGGCCAGTTCATAGGCGTTAGCCAAGCCTTCGATGGTTTCCGGGTGGTGCACGTCGGCGCTGTAGGTCCATTCCAGGAACAGCTCGCCGCCATACACCTGGCCAGTGATGCTCAGCCAGTTGCCTAGCTGCGCGCCTGCACATTGAGTGCGGCCCGCACTTTCGCCGCTTGGGGTGAACAGTGCGCCAGCCTCACCTGCAAAGCTGGCATCGAACTGGCCCAGGTAGTTGAAGGTGACACGGGCCTGGGCGGCGCGTTGCAGTTGCCCACGCACGTGGGCATCGCCGAGGTAGCGCAGCAGGCCGTAGCCAATGCCTTTGTCCGGTACGGCGCGCAGTTGCTCCTTGATGGCCTTGATCGACTGGCCAAGGTCCACGCCCGGCGTGAGGCGCACCGGGAACAGGCTGGTGAACCAGCCCACGGTGCGGCTTAGGTCGAGGTCGTCGAACAGGTCTTCGCGGCCATGGCCTTCGAGCTGGACCAACACATTGTCTTGCGTGCTCCACTGGCACAGCGTGCGCGCCAGTGCGGTCAGCAGCAGGTCGTTGATCTGCGTGCGGTAGGCTGCCGGAGCCTGCTTCAGCAGCTTGGCAGTGCGCTCGGCATCCAACCGTGTAGCGGCGGTGCGGGCATGGCTATTGTCCAGGCTGCCCTGCGGATTATCGCGTGGCAATTCGGCATTGTTGTCGGCCAGCGCTTGCAACCAGTAGTCGCACTGGGCTTGCAGCGTAGGGCTGCCGGCGTGGGCGACCAGGCGTTCGGCCCAGGTTTGTACTGCAGCGGTCTTGGCGGGCAGGTTTACGGCCTGGCCGTTCAGCAATTGCTTGTAGGCTTCTTGCAGGTCTTCCAGCAGCACCCGCCACGACACGCCGTCGACCACAAGATGGTGAACCACCAGCAGCAAACGCTGCTGGCCATCGGCGAAATCGAACAGTTCGGCACGCAGCAATGGCCCCTGTTCCAGGTTCAGGCTGGCTTGTACCTCGTTGCCGGCAGCATCCAGCTCGCCTAGCGCAGCCAACTGGCGCTGGTGCAGCAACGGTGCGCTGCCCAACGGCTGGAAGCGTGCCCGCCACTGGCCATCGCCACGGGTGAAGCGCAGACGCAGGGCATCATGCTGCTCGACCACCGCACGCAAGGCGGCCTCCAGCTGTTGCAACTGTACCGGGCTGGCGGGTTTGAGCAGTACCGACTGGTTCCAGTGCGCCGGTTGCGCCACATCCATCTCGAAGAACCGCGCCTGGGCCGGCAGCAGGGCTACCTCGCCGCTGAGGGCCGTGTCCACGAGCGCCGCCGCTGGCTGCTTGGCCTCGATACGCTTGGCCACCTGCGCCAGTTGGGCGATGGTCTGTTGTTCGAACAACTGCTTGGGGGTGATCTTGATGCCCTGGCGTTTGGCCCGGGCAATGATCTGCAGGCTGAGGATCGAGTCGCCGCCCAGCTCGAAGAAGTTGTCGCTGCTGCCGACCCGCTCCAGCTTGAGCACATCGGCCCATACGGCGGCCAGCTTCTCTTCGATTTCACCTTGCGGCGCCACGAAGCCTCGGCTGACAGCGCCCGGTGCCGGCAGTGCGCGCTTGTCGAGCTTGCCGTTGGCGGTCAGTGGCAGGCGTTCGAGCAGCAGCATCTGTGCCGGCACCATGTACTCAGGCAAGCGTGCTTGCAACTGTGCCAGCAGTTGCTGCTCGGTGACGCCAGCCTCGGCGACCACATAAGCCACCAGTTGCAGGCGCTCGGCATCACTGTCCAGCGGCAGGGCCAGCACCACGGCCTCATGGACTGCGGGCAAGCCCGCCAGTAGGCGAGCCACTTCGCCCGGCTCCACGCGGTAGCCACGAATCTTCACCTGGTCGTCGGCGCGGCCAACGAACTCGATCAGGCCATCGGCAGTCAGCCGCGCACGGTCGCCGGTGCGGTACACGCGGGTACCGTCCTCGGTGGGCACGAAGCGTTCGGCCGTCAGCCCAGGCTGGCCGAGATAACCCTGGGCTACGCCCTGCCCGCCCAGGTACAACTCGCCGGGCACATGCGCCGCCAGCGGGTTGAGATAGCCATCCAGCACCTGCGCGCTAGCGTTGTCCAGTGGGCGGCCGACCGGCACCGTGCGGCAGCCTGGCACGGGCTGGCCGGGCTCGAAGGTGAGCACGCCAACCGTGGTTTCGGTCGGGCCATAGTGGTTGATCACCCGGCAACCAGGGCGCAACTCGCGGATCTTTTCCAACAGGCCCCAACTGCATGCTTCGCCGCCAAGGATCAGCGCTTCGCCAGGCAGCACATCGGCAGCGCGGGCTGCTTGCAGCAAGCCTTGCAGGTGGCTCGGCACCAGTTTCAGCACGCCAACCTGGTGCTGCGCCATGTAACTGGCGAAACCATCCGGGTCGAAAGCCAATTCCTGTGGCAGCAAGTGCAGCAGGCGGCCCGAGGCCAAGGCGCCGAACAGCACGGTATGGCCAAGGTCGGCCGCCGTGGTGGAGACCATTGCCATGCTTGCCTCTGCCGGCAATTGCAGGCGCTCCAGCACCGCCTGGGTATAACTGGCCAGCGCCCCATGGCTGATCACCACGCCTTTCGGCTGCCCGGTCGAGCCCGAGGTGTAGATGAGGTAAGCCGGCTGTTCGGGGGCGACTGCCACGTCGAGCGGGCTGTCGCTGCAGGTTGCCCAGGCGCTGTGGTCGCAGGCAATCACCTGCAGGCCATCCAGGCCCACGAAACGCGAATCACCTGGCTCGTGCAGCAGCACTGTGGCAGCACTGTCGGCAAGCAGTTGTTGCAGGCGCTCCTGCGGTTGCTGGGTGTCCAGTGGCAGGTAGGCCGCACCGGTCTTGAGCACCGCAAGCAAGGCGCTGACCCATTCGATGGAGCGCGGCAGGCACAAGGCAACGACGCTGCCTGCGCCAACACCGCGCTGGCGCAGGTAATTGGCCAGGCGGTTGGACCCTGCCTCCAGCCCGGCCTGGGTCATGAACCGGTCACCAGCACGCACGCCGCCGCGCGCCTGGCCTTGAACCATTGCCTGGCGCCACAGCCCCAGGAAGTCGCCCTGTGGATAGGCCTGTCCGGCCATTGGCAACACTACTGGTACTTCCGGGCAATCGACGATCGCCTGCTGCGGGTCGCGGACCAGTGCCTCCAGTACCTGTCGCAGCGAAACCGCCATGCGCTCGATGGTGGCCTGCTCGAACAGGTCGGTGGCGAAGGTGAAGTAGCCTTCGATACCGTCGGCCTTGTCGGCGAAGTCGAAGGCCAGGTCGAAGCGAGCATCGCCGCCGTCACGGGCAAAGCCTTCCACCTCCAGCGCGCCCAGGCGCTGACGCCCCGCCTCACTGGTGGCCACATGCTGGTTGATCTTGAACTGGAACAGCGGGTTGTGGGCCAGGTTGCGCTCAGGCAACAAGGCGTCGACCAGGTGCTCGAACGGCAACTCCTGGTGCGACTGGGCGCCGCCGATCACCTCTTTCACCTGTTCCAGCAGTGCGGTGAAAGTGGCGCGCTCGTCCACCTGCACGCGCAGCACCTGGGTGTTGATGAAAAAGCCGATCAGGCCTTCCAGTTCCTTGCGGTTACGCCCGGCATTCGGTGCACCGATACGAATGTCGGCCTGGCCGCTGTAGCGCGACAGCACCACCGCCATGGCCGCCAGTACCAGCACGAACAGCGTGTGGCCGCCCTTGCGTGCCAGGCTGCGCAGGGCCTCGGCCCGTTCGCCCGCAATATCCACGCGCACCACCGCACCGCGCTGGCTTGGCGTGGCCGGGCGTTCGAAGTCCAGTGGCAGGCTCAGCACCGGCTGCTCGTCACCCAACTGCGCTTGCCAGTAGGCCAGCTGGCGCTGTGCTTCACCGGCTTCAAGCCAGGCGCGCTGCCAGATGGCGTAGTCGGCGTACTGGATCGGCAAAGCCGGCAAATCGGCCTGCCGCCCCTCGGCCAGGGCGGTGTACAGCTGGATGAACTCCTGCACCAGCACATCGCTGGACCAACCGTCGGAGATGATGTGATGCATGCTCAGCGCCAGTACGTGCTCCTGGTCCGCCACACGCAGCAAGGTCACCCGCAGCAGCGGCCCGCTCAGCAGGTCGAACGGCTGCTTGAGGGCCGCGTCCACGGCCACGCTCAGCGATGCTGCGTCGGGCTCGCCGTCGAACATCACCAGCTCCAGGGGCAGCGGGCACGGGTCGAGGATTTCCTGGTGGAATTCACCCTCCACGCAGGCGAAGCGCGTGCGCAGCGATTCGTGGCGCTGCACCAGGGCGTCCAGCGCCTGTTGCAGCACCGCCTGGTCCAGTGCGCCTTTCAGGCGTACGGCAATGGGCACGTTGTAGGCCGGGCTGCCGGGCTCCAGTTGCCAGAGGAACAACAGGCGCTGCTGGGCGTACGACAGCGGAATGCGTGCCAGGCCCTGGCGTGCCGGCACGATGGGCAGCAGGCGGAAGCTCTGCCCGCTGGCCTGCATCTTGTCCAGGATCTGCTGGCGTTGCTCCACGGGGAGGCCGACGAAACGTTGGGCGATGCGTTGTGCTGCAGTGAGTTCCATGTCAGGCCTCTGTGAATGCGTTCATCATTTTTTCGATATCGCTCAGGCCATCGTCGGTCAGCGACAGGGCCTGTTCATCCAGCGCCAGGGCGAAGGCGCGCAACTCGGGGTGGGTGAAGATCAGCCGCAGTGGGATGTCCAGCCCCAGCTCGACGTTGATCCGCGACACTGCCTGGGCGGCCAGCAAGGAGTGGCCGCCCAGCTCGAAGAAGTTGTCGTTCAAGCCGACCCTGGCGACGCTCAGCAATTGCGCCCAGATATTGGCCAACTGCTGTTGCCGCTCGGTCTGCGGCGCCTCGTAGTCATGCTGCGGCTGGCTCGGGTCAGGCAGCGGCAGGGCCTTGCGGTCGAGCTTGCCGCTTGGGGTCAGCGGCATGCTCGGCAGGGTCACCAGATAAGACGGAATCATGTAGTCCGGCAGGCTGGCCTTGAGGTAGTGCTTCAAGGCCAGGCGCAGGTCGCCGTCATGGCCTTCAACCGGCACGGCATAGGCGCACAGCTGCTTGCCCGCGGGCAGGTCGATGGCCAGTACAGTGGCTTCGCGCACGTCCGGGTGCGCGCGCAGGTACTGCTCGATCTCGCCCAGTTCGATGCGAAAGCCGCGCACTTTCACCTGGTGATCGGCCCGGCCGCGATAGGCCAGCTGGCCGTTTTCGTCATAGCAACCCAGGTCACCGGTGCGGTACAGGCGGCCGCCGCCAACCGGGTCGAACGGGTCAGGGATGAAGCGCTCGGCAGTCAGCGATGGCCGCTGGTGGTAACCGCGTGCCAGGCAACCTGCCCCGCCGATGAACAGCTCGCCTGGCACCCCCACCGGGGTTGGCGCCAGGCCATCGTCAAGGGCATGCAGGCTGCGGCCTGGTATGGCACGGCCAATGGGTACGCCACCCTGGCTGATCTGCTGCGGGGTCATCTGCGAGCAGTCATAGGTGGTGGCGACCACGGTGGCTTCGGTCGGGCCATAGGTGTTCAACAGGCGCACTGCGGTTGGGCCATCGGCCAGCCAGGCACGCAGGGCGTCTTCTGGCACCGCCTCGCCACCGACGTGAATCTGCTTCAGCCGGCCATAGGCCTCCGGTGCGCGGCGCTCCAGTGCCAGTAAACGCCAGTAGGCGGCTGGCAGGTCGGCTACGGTGACATCGTGGCGGTTGATTTCATCCAGCAGAGTCGCGGTGTCCCACAGCCGCAGATCGCGCAGCACGACGCAAGCGCCTTGGGCCAGCGGCGGGAAGAACTGCTCGATGAAGCCGTCGAAACTGAAGGTGGCGAACTGCAACACGCGGTCATTCGGGCTCAGCCGCGAATAGTCACCAGCCACTTGGCAGAACACCGACAAGGCATGGTGATCGATGGCCACGCCCTTGGGCATGCCGGTGGAGCCGGAGGTATAGATCACATAGGCCAGGTTCTCCGGCGCGGCCAGGTTGGCCAGCGGCTCGGCAGGCCAGGCACTCAGCCAGTCGTTACCCGGCTCCAGCACCACGCAGGGCAGCGGTGTGCTCAACTGCAGGCGTTCACGCGAAGGCACGTCGGCCAGCAACAAACCGATGTCGCTGTCCTCGACCATGTAGGCCAGGCGCTCCTGCGGGTAGTCCGGGTCCAGCGGCACATAAGCGCCACCCGCCTTGTGGATGGCAACCAGCGCCAGGGCCATGCCCAGGCCGCGCTCGACAGCCACGCCGACCAGACGGTCCGGGCCCACGCCCAGCGCCCGCAAACGATGCGCCAGCTGGTTGCTGCAGCGGTCGAGCTCGGCGTAGGTCATTTGCTGGTCGTCGAAGATCAACGCCACAGCGTCTGGTCGCAGACTTGCCTGGTGCTCCAGCAACTGGTGTGCGCACAGGCCGCTACTGGCCTGCGACGCCGGGTTCCAGCCATGGGTCAGTTGCTGGTGTTCGGCACTGCCTAGCAAGCCCAGCTCGCCAATGCAGCGCTGCGGCTCGGCGCAGATAGCTTCCAGCAACGCCTGCCAATGACCGGCCATGCGCTCGATGCGTGCGTCGTCGAACAGGTCGGTGGAGTAGTTGAACGAGGCCGTCACCCCATCGGAACGTTCCAGCGTGTTGAGCGAGATGTCGTACTGCGCACCGGGCTCCTGCAGGTCCACTTCCTTGACCTGCAAGCCGTGCAGGGCATCGCTGGATACCTGCTCACCCAGGTCGCGCAAGTGGTTGTACAGCACCTGGAAGAACGGGTTCACACCCTGGTCGCGGTCCGGGTACAGCGCCTCGGCCACCTCAAGGAACGGCACATCTTTGTTGGCCTGAGCCTGCAAGGTGGCTTCCTTGATCGCCGCCAGCAGTTGCGGGAACGGCTGGCTGCCATCGACGCCGATGCGGGCTACCACCACGTTGATGAAGAAGCCGATCAGCCCCTCCAGCTCCAGGCGGTTGCGGTTGGTGACGGGTACCCCGATGTTCAACGTGTCCTTGCGGCTGTAACGCGACAGTACGATGGCATAGGCCGCCAGGAATACATGGAAAAGCGTGGCGTTGGACGCCACTGCCAGGGCCCGCAGGCGCTCGGTCAGGGCCAGCGGCAGGCGCACGTCGAAGCGGCTGCCCTGGTAGCTCTTGACCTGCGGGCGAATGCGGTCGGCGGGCAGTTCGAGCACTTCGAAGTCGTCTTCCAGGCGGGCCTTCCAGTAATCGATCTGCGCCTGCATCTGCCCTTCGGCCAGCCACTTGCGCTGCCACGCGGCGAAGTCGGCGTACTGCACCGGCAAGGGTTCGATGGCCTGCTGCCGGCCTGTGGCCGCCGCGTTGTAGACGGCAGCGAACTCGCGCACCAGCAGGCTCATCGACCAGCCATCGGAGACGATGTGATGCAGGGTCAGCGACAACAGGTGCTCTTGCGCATTCACCTTGAACAGACGGGCACGCAGCAGAGGCCCATGCTCCAGGTCGAACGGGACAAAGGCTTCGGCTTCCAGCTTGCGCAGCTGCGCCGCGTGGTCCTGGCCGCTGAGGTCTTCGAAGCCGATCGGCACCGTGGCGGCTGGCAGGATGCGCTGCCACGGCAAGCCGTCGGCTTCGACGAACACCGTGCGCAGTGACTCGTGGCGGGCCACCAGTGCATCCAGTGCGGCCTGCACCGCCGAACGATCGAGGTTGCCCTGCATGCGCACGGCCATCGGCGTGTTGTAGGCCAGGCTTTGTGGGTTGAGCTTCCAGAACAACCACTGGCGGTTCTGCGAACGGGACACCGGCAGCGGCTGCTGGCGGTCGAGGATTTCGATGTCCAGGCCCGTGCCCTTCTCGCCCTCCGCCACCGCCTGGGCGAAGGCCAGCAGGTCGACGGTGTCGAACAGGGTGCGCAGCGGGATATCTACGCCCAACTGCTTGCGCACGCGAGATACGGCCTGGGTTGCAAGCAGCGAATGGCCACCGAGGGCAAAGAAGTTGTCGGTCAGGCCAACCTGCGGCACTTGCAGGACTTCGGCCCAGATCGTTGCCAACTGCACTTGCAGCGGGCTCTCTGGTGCCTGGTAGGCCTGCAGGGTGGCGACCGGCTCGGGCAGCGCCTTGACGTCGACCTTGCCGTTGGCGGTGACCGGCAGGTGCTCCAGCACCATCAAGTGGGTCGGCACCATATGTTCGGGCAGCCGGCTTTTGAGGGTGGCGCGGGTCGAATCCTGCCAGGCCTGGCAGTCGGCAGGCATTTCACTGGGCACCAGCCAGGCAGCCAGTTGCAATTGCGGCGCCTGGCCCTGCACGCGGACCAGGGCATTGGCCACACCGTCCAGTGCGCGCAGCTGGTTTTCGATTTCGGCCAGCTCGACACGGTAGCCACGGATCTTCACCTGGCCATCCATACGCCCGGCAAATTGCAGGTCGTTGCCCTGGCGTACCCAGTCACCGCTGCGGTACAGGCGCTGGCCGTGGCTGCCGTGCGGGTCGGGCACGAAGCGCTCAGCAGTGAGCGACGGGCGGTTCAGGTAGCCACGGGCAAGGCCTGCACCGCCTATGTACAGCTCGCCCTTGGCCTTGGCCGGCAGTGGCTGCAGGCAGCGGTCAAGCACTGCCACGCGGGTGTTGGCCAACGGCTGGCCGAGGCTGCTTTGTTCGCTCAGTTCGGCAACCAGCACGCCGACGGTGGTTTCGGTCGGGCCGTAGTGGTTGAACACCTTGAGCGCCGGGGCCAGTTGGCGGATCTTGCCCAGCAGGCCTGGGCTGATGGCCTCGCCACCCAATACCAGGCACTGGCTCGGCAGCGCCGCGCGGCCAGCCACCAGCATGGCCTCCAGGTGTGAAGGCACGATCTTCAGGGCATCCACCTGGTGTTCGGCCAGGTACGCGGCGAAACCTTCGGCATCCAGCACCTGTTCGCGCAGCAACAGGTGCAAGGTGTGGCCGCCGCACAGTGCGCCGAACAGCATGGTGTGGCCAAGGTCGGCAGCCGGGGTCGAGACCTGGGCCATGCTGCGGATTCGCTCGACAGGCAGGCGCGCGCTCATGCCATCGACATAGTTGGCCAGGGCGCCGTGGCTGATCGCCACGCCCTTGGGCTGGCCGGTGGTGCCAGAGGTGTAGATCACATAGGCCAGGTTTGCCGCAGCCGGCGCGGTGCGTGCGACGCTGCCGTTGCCCGCTTGCGCCCAGTCAAGGTGCTGCACAGCCGCGGGCAACTCGGCCTGCCAGTTACCGGGGGCCAGCACCCGGCGGGTGCCGCTGTCGGTCAGCATGTAGGCGAGGCGCTCAGCCGGCTGCTCGGGCTCCAGCGGCAGGTAGGCGCCCCCCGCCTTGAGTACCCCCAGAATGCTGGCGAGCATGCCGACGCTGCGGTCGGCCAGTACGCCAACCAGTGTGTCTGGCCCTACCCCGGCTTTGACCAGGCGGCTGGCAATGGCCTCGGCGCGGGCATCGAGTTCGGCGAAGCTCGCCTGTTCGCCCGCAGCCACTACCGCGATGCGCTCGGGGTGACGACTGGCGGCTGCAGCAAAGCGTTGCTGCACACTGGGCGACTCGGCGGCCTGCGCGGGGGCGCCCAGGGTTGCGGCCAGGCCCGGCAATGCCAGCTCGCCTACAGCACCAGCCGTTTCGGCAGCCAGCGCCTGCACCAGCGCCAGCCACTGCTCGCCAAGGGCTTCGATGGTGGCCGCCTCGAATACATCCGTCGCGTAGGTGAACGCGGCATGCAACTGCCCGGCGCGTTCGTGGGTGTCCAACGCCAGGTCGAAGCGTGCGCTGTGCTTTTCCAGGGCAATGGGCGCCAGGCTCAGGCCGGAGCGAGTCTCGATGGCCTGCACATCCGCCACCTGCGCTTGGTGGTTGAACAGCACACGAAAGAGCGGGCTTTCGCTGCTGCGCGGCAGGTCCAGGGCTTCGACCAACTGCTCGAAGGGCAAGTCCTGGTGGCTTTGTGCACCCACGGCGGTTTCGCGCACGCGCTGCAGCAGGCCGGCGATATCCAGCAGCGGGTCGATCTCGGTGTGCAGCACCTGGGTGTTGATGAAGCAGCCAATCAGCCCTTGGCCTTCTGCACGGTTGCGGTTGGCGATGGGCACGCCGACGCGGATCGCGGCCTGACCGCTGTAGCGCTGCAACAGCAGCTTGAAGGCAGCCAGCAACACCATGAACAGGGTGACGTTGTGCTTGCGCGCCACACCGCGCAGGCGCTCGGCAACGTCTGCGGCGACAGGGAATTCGTGGCGCGCGCCCCGGTAGCTGGGCCGGCCTTGGCGGGCACGATCCAGTGGCAGCTCCAGCGGCGAATGGTCCTCGCCCAGGCGGGCCTGCCAGTAGGCCAGCTGGCGCTCCTGCTCGCCAGCCGCCAGCCAGCTGCGTTGCCACAGGGCGAAGTCGCGATATTGGATTGGCAGCGCGTCGAGTGTGGCCTCGGTGCCGGCCACGGCGGCCTCGTACAGGTGCAGGAATTCATCGATCAGCACGTTCATCGACCAGCCGTCGGCGACGATGTGGTGCAGGGTCAGCAGCAGTACATGCTCCTGTGCGGCCAGTTGCAGCAGGCGTACGCGCAGCAATGGGCCACTGGCCAGGTCGAACGGGGCCAGAGCTTCGGCTTCGGCGATGCGTTCGATCGCGGCCTGGCGGGCGGTTTCGTCCAAGCTGGCCAAGGCGTCCTGGCGCAGCTGCAACGGAGCAGCCACGGCGTCTACTTGCTGGCGCACGTCATCGCCGTCGGCGACAAACCGAGTGCGCAGGGTTTCGTGGCGCGCCACCAGGGCATCGAAAGCCTGCTGTAGAGCGGCCAGGTCAAGTGGACCATGCAGGCGCACGGCCATCGGCAGGTTGTACGCTGCGCCCTGCGGGTCGAGCTGCCAGAGGAACCACATGCGCCGCTGGGCATACGACAGCTGGTCGCGCTCGGCCACCTCCACCCCGTGCGCGATCGGCAGCACGGAAAAATCCATGCCCTCGCCCTGCAGCGCCTTGAGGAACAGGCGGCGCTTGTCGGGGCTGAGTTCGATGAAGCGGCGGGCGAGCTTGAGCGTTTGATCAGCATTCATGTCGAGCGGTGTCCTGGCAGTCGAGCGGTAACTGTCAGACGAAGGCATGGGGGGCTGATTTAGGGGGGGGATTGAAGCAGGGCCACCAGGGGCCCGCCGTTGGGAATTTGGCGCCTGTGAGATCGAGCGCCGCGCGGGCGGCGCTCGATCTCACAGGCGCTGCACCTCCCACGACAAACACCTATCAGCCCAACACCTCGCTGTGCCCCTCGGCCATCGCCACCACCACCTTGCGCTTACCGGTAAACGGCGAGCGGGCGTGGGCCGCGAGCATGTTGTCGAGCATCAGCACATCGTTTGTCAGCCAGGGGAAGCTGATGGTGCATTCATCCAGCACCCCGCGCACTTCATCGAGCAACGAATCCTCGATGGTCGTACCGTCGCCGTAATACACGTTACGTGGCAGGTCCTCTTCCTCGACAATGTCCATCAGCGATTCACGCACCTCTGGCTGCAGGTTCGACACATGGAACAGGTGGGCCTGGTTGAACCACACGTCATCCCCGGTTACCGGATGGCGCGCCACCACCTGGCAGCGCTGGCGCGTGCGCAGCTCGCCGTCGTCCTTCCATATGCACTCGATGGCATGCGCCCGGCAGTACGCCTCGACCTGGCGCGGGTCTTCGGTGTTGAACACCTGCGACCACTCCACATCCAGGCCGTTGCCATAGTTGCGCACATACATCAGCCCTTTCTCCTCCAAGCGCTGGCGAATGCGCGCCGGCATGCGTCGGTACACCTCGCGGCTATCGGCAATTGGCGTTTCGCCGCCGGTCTCGGCGGGGATGACGCTGTAGAACCAGATCTTCATCGGCCATTCCAGGGTGTAGGCCTGCTCGTTGTGCAGGGGAATGCTCTGGTGCGCCGGGTATTCGGTTGAGGTGTACACGCCTTTGGTCACGTTGCTGCGGGGGGTAGAACCGAACTCGTAGTTGAGCAGTGGGTGACCGAAGGAGGCGGCAAACTGGCGGAAGGCTTCGGCGCCACCCACCTCGAAGCCGCGGAACAGGATGCCGCCAGCCTGCAGCAGGTGCCGATCCACCAGCGGCTGCAATTCGGTAAAAGCCTCCAGCAGGTCGATCCCCGGCTCCGGTGCGCGCACCAGCAGCGGCAGGTTGCCGCGCGCAGCGTCCAGCGGTTCGATGGCAAAGCTCAGCAGTTCACTCATGTACGGTCACCTCAAGCCAGGGCCGCGTTGGCGGCGAAATCGGGTTGTGCGCCATCACGGCGCCTGACTAGGTGAACGAGCGGGCCCGCGGGAAATTCACCAGGGCAGCACTCACAGGTAAAGCCAGCGCGTGCCGGTTCGTCTGAACGATGTGCACCCTTTTATCGCCCAGGAACCGTACATGACTCGCCAGCTTCTGCTCCTAGCCCTGCTCGCCACGGCCCCTGCCGCCTGGTCGGCGGAGCCATGCGCCATGGAAATCCACGGCACCGACCAGATGACCTTCGACAAGGCCGCCATCAGCGTGCCCAAAACCTGCACCACGTTCACCGTTACCCTCACCCACCCAGGCGACATGCCCAAGAACGTGATGGGCCACAACTGGGTATTGAGCACCCAGGCCGACATGCAGGGCGTACTGGATGACGGCCTGAAGGCCGGCGAGGCACAGGACTACGTCAAGCCTGGCGACACACGGGTGATCGCTCATACCCGCCTGATCGGTGGTGGCGAGAAGGACAGCGTCACCCTCGATACCAAGGCGCTGAAGGCCGGTACCGACTACAGCTTCTACTGCTCGTTCCCGTTCCACAGCACCCTGATGAAGGGCACCCTGACCCTTGGTAGCTGACCCCGCCCCCCACTTTCACCAGCGAGATCACGCTTCATGAAAACCTCCTCCCCCGGGGCCATCCGCGAACTGCTGGGCCTGCTCAAACCTTACCGCCCGGCGGTCATCGTCTCGGTGCTGCTGGGCATGGTCGGCGGCCTGGCCGTCACTGCGTTGCTGGCCACCGTCAACCAGGGCCTGCACGCTGAAGGCGGCATGAGCCAGGGTGTGATCCTGGCCTTTGCCGGCCTCTGTGTATTGGCCCTGGTCAGTAGCGTGGCGGCCGACAGCGGCACCAACTACGTCGGCCAGAAGGTCATTGCCCGGTTGCGCAAGGACCTGGGCGCCAAGGTGCTGTCGGCACCGATCGAGCAGATCGAGCGCTACCGCACCCACCGCCTGATCCCTGTGCTGACCCGCGACGTCGACACCATCAGCGACTTTGCCTTCGCCTTTGCACCGCTGGCCATTTCGCTCACCACGGTAACCGGTTGCATGGCCTACCTGGCGTGGCTGTCATGGCCGATCTTCCTCATCACCCTGGCAGCCATCGGCATCGGCAGCGGCATCCAGTACGTGGCACGGCAAAAAGGCGTGGCTGGCTTCAACGCCGCCCGCGATGCCGAAGACAACCTGCAGAAGCACTATTCGGCCATTGCCGAAGGGGCCAAGGAGCTGCGCATCGACCGCCGTCGCCGCCATGCCATGCTGACGCGCAACATCCAGGGCACCGCCGACTTCATCGCCAACACTCACATCCGCGCCATCAACATCTTCGTGGCGGCCAAGAGCCTGGGGTCGATGCTGTTCTTCGTGGTCATCGGCCTGACCCTGGCCTTGCAATCGCTGTGGCCAAGCAATGACCCGGCGGTGATGAGCGGTTTCGTGCTGGTGCTGCTGTACATGAAAGGCCCGCTGGAAACGCTGATCGGCAACCTGCCGATCCTCGGCCGCGCCCAGGTGGCGTTCCGCCGTATAGCCGACCTGTCCGAACGCTTCTCCTCGCCCGAACCGCACCTGCTGCTGGAGCCGCCGGTCAAGCGCGAAACCCCGGCTACCGCGCACCTGGAGCTGCACAACGTCGAATACGCGTACCCACCCGTGGACGGCAACGAGCCGTTTCGCGTTGGGCCTGTGAACCTGAGCATCGAACCGGGCGAAATCCTGTTCATCGTCGGGGAAAACGGCTGCGGCAAGACTTCGCTGATCAAGCTGCTACTGGGCCTGTACGCCCCACAACGCGGTGAAGTGCGCCTGAACGGCAAGGCCGTCGGCCCGGAGGCGCTGGACGACTATCGCCAGCTGTTCACCACCGTGTTCGCCGATTACTACCTGTTCGAAGACCTGCCCGAGCACGAGCACAGCCTGCCCAGCGATGCCACGCGTTACCTGGAACGGCTGGAAATTGCCCACAAGGTCAGCGTACGCGATGGCGCCTTCACCACCACCGACTTGTCGACCGGGCAACGCAAGCGCCTGGCGCTGGTCAATGCCTGGCTGGATGGGCGGCCGGTACTGGTGTTCGATGAGTGGGCGGCGGACCAGGACCCAACCTTCCGCCGGGTGTTCTACACCGAGCTGTTGCCGGACCTGAAGCGTTTGGGCAAGACCATCATCGTGATCTCGCATGATGACCGGTACTTCGATACGGCGGACAAGGTGGTGCACCTGAGCCGTGGGAAGGTGGTCGAGGCATTAGAGCCGGCTTGAGTGACCGAGGGGCGCTATGCGCCCCATCACCTTTACGCTCCCTATAATCGATCTATAGTCGACCTATAATTGCCTATAAACCACGCCTCTCATACGGCCTATAATAGCTCTATAATCACTCTATAATTGACTATAAAGCTGTATGGGAGGCCGTAATGCCGGAAACCGTCTATCACCGCCCAGCGCTAGCATCGCGGCTGTCGAAATTGATCATGCAAGTTGCCGTGGGCAGTGCAGCAAGCTCGGGGGTGTTTCTGGCGGCCCCCAGGCGTACCGGTAAATCCACCTTTGCACGCGAAGACCTTCGACCCGCTCTCGAAGCTGCGCAGGCAATCGTGCTGTACGCCGACCTCTGGAAAGACCTGACCAAAGACCCAGGCCAAGTCATCGTGGAAACCGTGCGTGAGGCGCTCGGGCGTAACGAAGGCTTCATTACGCGGCTGGCAAAGTCCACTGGCATGGAGAAGGTAACCGTAGGTGGCCTGAATTTCAGCGTGGACAAGATCGGGCTGGGGCAAGATGTCGATCTCACCAGTGCGCTGGTCGCGCTCTCCGACGAATCACGCAAGATCATCGTGCTGATCATCGACGAGGCGCAACATGCAATCACGACCGACCAGGGAATAGCAGCCTTGTTCGCCCTCAAGGCGGCCCGGGACGAACTCAACAGCTCGAAGCACCATGGGTTGCGCATCGTTTGCACGGGCTCGAACCGGGACAAACTGGCCATGCTGCGCAATAGCAAAGATCAGGCGTTCTTCGGCGCTGCGATGGTGCAGTTCCCAACGCTGGATCAAGACTTCATCGACTGGCTTTGCGCCAACATCGATCTCCCCTGCGCACTCGACCCGGTAGAGGTGTTCCAACTGTTCAAAGAAAGCGGCTACCGCCCTGAGTTACTGGGCGCGGCAGCGGATGAAATACGCTTCGACTTCAGCATCGAGCCCGAAGCCGTACCGGCACGGTTCCGAGAGCTTGTTCAGGCGCAAGCCAATGACCTTAACGCGAACCTGAAAAAGGTGATCCACAGCCTCACTCCGATTCAATCCGCCGTTCTACGCGTCATGTGCGTAAAGGGTAATGAATACGCACCGTTTGAGGCCCCAACCCTGGCACTGTACGCCAAAGCGATGGAACGGGCGGGTGTGCAGGAAAGCGAAATCAAGGCCGAGGTGCCGGGGGTTCAGCAAGCGCTCATCGCCTTGCAGGACAAGCATCTGGTGTGGAGGGCATCACGGGGCGTATACGCGGTAGATGAGCAGGTAATCGTCGATCTGGTCCGCGCTGATGGCTTGCTGGAAGGGCTTGGCTGAAGGTTCCTGTACGTAGAGCGCCCCATCAATCTGGCGCTCTACGCAGGCCGCAATCAGAACAACCAGCGGTACAGTGCGTAAGCCACCACCACCGCCAGCACCGGCCGCAGCACGCGGTAGGCCTTGGGGTTGGCGCGCTTGAACTGCTTCACGTGGCTGCTGATCTTGTTGCTGAAGCGCTTGCTCCAGGCATACGCCTGGTTGATCCCACCCACGCGCTCGTCGTCGGTGTTCTGCGGCGCGGTGGCACGGCCGAGGAAGGCACTGACCTGGCGGTTGATGCGGGTCATCAGCGGGCTGCTCAGTGGGCGCTCGATGTCGCAGAACAGGATCACCCGCGTAACGTCAGTTTCGTTCTTGACCCAGTGCACGTACGTTTCGTCGAACATCACGTCTTCGCCATCACGCCAGGCGTATTCCTGGCCATCCACGTAAATGCGGCAGGCGTCGGAGTTGGGCGTGGACAGGCCCAGGTGGTAGCGCAGCGAGCCTGCGAACGGGTCGCGGTGCGGGTTCAGGTGGCTGCCGCCGGGCAGCAGGGCGAACATCGCGCCTTTGACGTTGGGGATGCTGCTGACCAGCTCGACCGTGCGCGGGCACAAAGCTTCGGCCGACGGCAGGGGTTTGTCGTACCACTTCAGGTAAAAGCGCTTCCAGCCCTTCTTGAAGAACGAGCCAAAGCCTGCGTCGTTGTCCTTTTCGGCGGCGCGGATATAGCCCTCGTCGAACAGGCGCATGGCCTCTTCGCGGATCTCCTGCCAGTTGTCTTTCAGCACGTCCAGTTCTGGGAAGCGCTGGCGGTCCAGGTAGGGTTTGGACGGCACGCCGGAAAACAGGTACATCAACGCGTTGTAGGGGGCGAACAACGCCGAATGGTTGACGAACTGGCGCAACACCGGCAGGCGGGCCTTGCCGCGCAGGTGCACGAACAGCACGCTGCCGAAAAACACCAGCAAGACACCCGCCTTGGCTGCAAAGGAAAAGGTCATGCTTTCACTCCTTGGGGAAGAGCCAGGGCTGCGCGGCCTGCTCTCCAAAAAATCATCCTGCCATCATAAACCGATCCCGCCGAGGTAAAAACAACCCGGGCGGGATCGCATTGATGAAGATTTTGCAATAAACCAGGCCGCCCAACCTTGCGCCGGATCAGCGGCAACGCCGATTATTGCTGGTTTTCCTGCTCGCTGAACAGGTCGCTGAACAGCATGCTCGACAGGTAACGCTCGCCCGAATCGGGCAGGATTACGACGATGGTCTTACCTTGCATTTCCGGCTTTTCGGCCAGGCGCACGGCCGCCGCCATGGCCGCACCGCAAGAAATGCCGCACAGGATGCCCTCTTCCTGCATCAGGCGAATGGCCATGGCCTTGGACTCTTCGTCGGTCACCGTCGCCACTTGGTCGACGATCGACAAGTCGAGGTTTTTCGGCACGAAACCGGCGCCAATGCCCTGGATTTTGTGCGGGCTGGGCTTGAGTTCTTCGCCGGCCAGGGTCTGGGTAATCAGCGGCGACGAAACGGGTTCCACGGCCACCGAGAGGATCGCCTTGCCCTGGGTGTGCTTGATGTAGCGCGATACACCGGTGATGGTGCCACCGGTACCCACGCCCGCCACCAGCACGTCAACCGCACCGTCGGTATCGTTCCAGATCTCCGGTCCTGTGGTCTTTTCGTGGATGGCCGGGTTGGCCGGGTTTTCGAACTGGCCCGGCAGGAAGTACTGGGCGGGGTCGGAGGCGACGATTTCGTTGGCCTTCTCGATGGCGCCCTTCATGCCCTTGGCCGGGTCGGTCAGCACCAGTTCGGCGCCCAGCGCCTTCAGCACCTTGCGGCGCTCCAGGCTCATCGAAGCGGGCATGGTCAGCATCAGCTTGTAGCCACGGGCAGCGGCAACGAAGGCCAGGCCGATACCGGTGTTGCCCGAGGTAGGCTCGACGATGGTCATGCCCGGCTTGAGCTTGCCGCTGCTCTCGGCGTCCCAGACCATGTTCGCGCCGATGCGGCATTTGACCGAATAACCTGGGTTGCGCCCTTCGATCTTGGCAAGGATGGTCACACCGCGAGGGGCGATGCGGTTGATCTGCACCAACGGCGTGTTGCCGATGGAATGGGCGTTGTCTGCAAAGATACGGCTCATGGCAGGGGTCCTTGGCATGAAAAAAAAGCAGGGAAAGACCTCAAGGGTAAGCCCCGGCCGATGGCCCGTAAAGCCTGTTCGAACTCAGCGGGGCGCGTCGCGGTCAACCGCACATCCTGCCTTGGAGACGCTCCGATGAGAGCCCGTTATCGCTGGCCGCTGTTGGGCCTGGGCAGCCTGATCGTGCTGCTGGTTGCCCTGCACCTGGCCCTGCCCTACCTGGTGCGCGACTACCTGAACGACAAACTGGCCGACATGGGTGACTACCGCGGCCAGGTAGCCGATGTGGACCTGGCCTGGTGGCGCGGCGCATACCAGATCAATGGCCTGAAAATCGTCAAGACCAGCGGCAAGGTGCCGGTACCGTTTCTCGACGCGCCGCTGATCGACCTTTCGGTGAGTTGGCGTTCGCTGTGGTACGACAAAGCGGTGGTGGCCGAAGTGACCTTCGTGCGCCCCGAGCTGAATTTCGTCGACGGTGGCAGCAAACAGGCATCGCAGACGGGCCAGGGCACCGACTGGCGCCAGCAGCTGGAAAAACTGCTGCCCATCACCCTCAACGAAGTGCGAATCGACAACGGCGTGCTGACCTTCCGCAACTTCAACTCCAAACCACCGGTCGACCTCAAGGCCACACAACTGAACGCCAACATCCGCAACCTGACCAATGTTCGCGACAAAAAAGGCCGTCGCGATGCGAGTTTCGAAGGTACGGCGCTCATCGCGGGCGATGCGAAGGTAGAAAGCCGTGCCACCTTCGACCCGTTCAGTGATTTCGATGACTTCAAATTCAGGCTTCGCGCTACCGGCATCGAACTGCGCAAACTGAATGATTTTGCCAGCGCCTATGGCAAGTTCGACTTCAATGCCGGGCATGGTGACGTGGTGATCGAGGCCCAGGCGGAAAACGGCCGGCTAAATGGCTATATAAAGCCGCTGCTGCGCGATGTCGACGTGTTCGACTGGCAACAGGACGTAGAAGAAAAGGACAAGGGCTTCTTCCGCTCGGTGTGGGAGGCCTTGGTGGGTGCGACCGAGACGGTCCTGAAGAACCAGCCGAAAAACCAGTTCGCCACCCGCGTGGAACTCAGTGGCAGCGTGCACAAGCAGGATATCAGCGCCTTCGAGGCGTTCTTGCAGATCCTGCGCAACGGGTTTATCCAGGCGTTCAATGCCCGGTATGAGCGGGGGGCGCCGGATGCCGACTGAGTCGGCGTGACGGGGCATTCAGGGACTGAATACCCGGTCTGCGTTTTCAGTTGCCTAACCCCGCGTTATAGTCGGTGACAAATAAATTCATGTGTTGCCTGTACCGGCCTCTTCGCGGGTAAACCCGCTCCTGCACAGGACCGCGCAGCCCCCAAGCTTGCGCCGTTCTGTGTAGGAGCGGGTTTACCCGCGAAGAGGCCTGTACAGGCTTACAACAGAGGACAAACCGATGAAGTTCGAAGGCACCCGCGACTACGTCGCCACAGACGACCTGAAACTGGCGGTAAATGCGGCTATCACCCTCGAACGCCCGCTGCTGGTCAAGGGTGAACCGGGCACCGGCAAGACCATGCTCGCCGAGCAGTTGGCCGCCTCGTTCGGCGCTCGCCTGATCACCTGGCACATCAAGTCCACCACCAAGGCCCACCAAGGGCTGTACGAGTACGACGCAGTCAGCCGCCTGCGCGATTCGCAGTTGGGCGTGGACAAGGTGCACGATGTGCGCAATTACCTGAAAAAGGGCAAGCTGTGGGAGGCCTTCGAGGCCGAAGAGCGGGTGATTCTGCTGATCGACGAAATCGACAAGGCCGACATCGAGTTCCCCAACGACCTGCTGCAAGAACTCGACAAGATGGAGTTCTACGTCTACGAAATCGACGAGACCATCAAGGCCAAGCAACGCCCGATCATCATCATTACCTCGAACAACGAAAAAGAGCTGCCGGACGCTTTCCTGCGCCGCTGCTTCTTCCACTACATTGCCTTCCCCGACCGCACCACCTTGCAGCAGATCGTCGACGTGCATTACCCGAACATCAGCCAGTCGCTGGTCAGTGAGGCGCTGGATGTGTTCTTCGACGTACGCAAAGTGCCGGGCCTGAAGAAAAAGCCGTCCACCTCCGAGCTGGTCGACTGGCTCAAGTTGCTGATGGCCGACAATATCGGTGAAGCGGTGTTGCGCGAACGCGACCCGACCAAGGCCATTCCGCCGCTGGCCGGTGCGCTGGTGAAGAACGAGCAGGACGTGCAACTGCTCGAGCGCCTGGCCTTCATGAGCCGGCGCGGCAACCGCTGACAGGAGCCGGGCCATGCTGCTCAACCTGTTCAATGAAATGCGTGCGGCCAAGGTGCCGGTATCGGTACGCGAGTTGCTGGACCTGCATCAGGCCCTGCAAAAGCACGTGGTGTTCGCCGACATGGACGAATTCTACTACCTCGCCCGCGCCATCCTGGTGAAGGACGAACGCCATTTCGACAAGTTCGACCGGGCCTTTGCCGCCTACTTCAAAGGCCTGGAAAACCTCGACCGGCATATCGAGGCACTGATCACCGAAGACTGGCTGCGCAAGGAGTTCGAGCGCTCGCTGAGCGAGGAAGAACGCGCGCAGATCCAGTCGCTGGGCGGCCTGGACAAGCTGATCGAGGCATTCAAGAAACGCCTTGAAGAGCAAAAGGAACGCCACGCTGGCGGCAACAAGTGGATCGGTACCGGCGGCACCAGCCCGTTCGGCTCGGGCGGTTTCAACCCCGAAGGCATTCGCGTTGGCGAGGCCGGTAAACGCCAAGGCAAAGCGGTAAAGGTGTGGGACCAGCGCGAGTACAAGAACCTCGACGATCAGGTGGAACTGGGCACACGCAACATCAAGCTGGCCCTGCGCCGGCTGCGCAAGTTCGCCCGTGAAGGCGCCGCCGAAGAGCTGGACATCGACGGCACCATCGACCACACCGCGCGTGACGCAGGGTTGCTGAACATCCAGATGCGCCCGGAACGGCGCAACACCGTCAAGCTGCTGTTGCTGTTCGATATCGGCGGCTCGATGGACGCCCACATCAAGGTCTGCGAAGAGCTGTTCTCAGCCTGTAAAACCGAGTTCAAGCACCTGGAGTACTACTACTTCCACAACTTCCTCTACGAGTCGGTGTGGAAGAACAACCTGCGCCGCACCTCGGAGCGGTATTCCACCTTCGACCTGCTGCACAAGTATGGCGACGACTACAAAGTGATTTTCGTCGGCGACGCGGCCATGGCGCCCTACGAAATCACCCAGCCAGGTGGCAGCGTGGAGCACTGGAACGAAGAGGCCGGGTACGTGTGGATGCAGCGGTTCATGGAGAAATTCAGGAAGATCATCTGGATCAACCCGTATCCGAAGCAAGCTTGGGATTACACGGCTTCGACCCATCTGGTGAGGGACTTGATCGAGGACAAGATGTACCCGTTGACCTTGCAGGGGTTGGAGGAAGGGATGCGGTATCTGTCCAAGTGATGCAGCCTTTATGGGCCCTTTCGCGGGTTTACCGCGAAAGGGCTGGCAGCCTCACCGCCAACGATCCAGGTAAACCTGGTGCTCCCGCCAAGCCTCGTCCTGCACCACCGCCTTGAACCGCACCACCGTCCCTGGCATGCACTGCGCCAGCTGCGCCAGCGCCAACGGCGTCAACGCCCCCAGCCGCGGATAACCGCCAATGGTCTGCCGGTCATTGAGCAACACGATCGGCTGCCCATCCGGCGGTACCTGCACCGCCCCCAGCGGTATCCCTTCGGAAATCATCGGTGCACCCTGATAGACCAGCTGCGGCCCCAACAGACGGATACCCATGCGGTCCGCCCGGCTGTCCAGTGTCCACTCCCGGTTGAAGGCCTCGAACAGGCTGGTACCGCTGAATTCACCGATCTGCGCGCCCATCACCAGGTCAAGTACAGGCTTTTGCGGGTACTGTGGACGCAGTGCGTGCGGCACCTCGCGCAGGGTTGCATCGCTGCCGGTGAACCTTAATGCCTGGCCTTTAGCCAACGCGGCACCCTGGCCATCGATGCCACCCAGTTCTTCACGGACCACCGTGGCACAACTGCCCAGTACATCCTCGCCCATGAACCCACCCGGTGCCGCCAGGTATGCCCGCACACCCTGCCTGGGCTGCTTCAGGGTCAGGCGCTGCCCCTGGCCCAGGGCAAAGCTGCGCCAAGGTGCGATCGGCTGATCATCGACGCGCGCGTCCAGGTCGGCACCGGCCAGCGCCAGCACACAATCCTGCTCCGCCACTGCACAAAAACCTCCCAGCGCCACCTCGACAACCGGCGCGTCCAACGGGTTGCCCAGCAGCCAGTTGGCCCAGTGCATCGCCACCCAGTCCAACGCGCCGCCCTGGGTCACCCCCAGGTGGCGCACGCCGAAACGCCCGGCGTCCTGCAACTGACACAACGGCGTACTGGCCTCGATCTTCAACTGCGTCATCCTTGCGCCTCCACGTCACCGCCCAAGGCCAGGAACTCGCTACGCGAAACCGGCACGAAACGCACCCGATCACCCGGTTGCAACAGGCTGTAGCCCTCACGCTCTCGGTCGAACAAGCGCACCGGGGTACGCCCGATCAGGTTCCAGCCTCCCGGCGATACCGCCGGATACGCCGCCGTCTGGCGCTCGGCAATGCCCACGCTACCCGCCGCCACCCGCTTGCGCGGGGTGCTCAGGCGTGGGCTGGCCAGGCGTTCGTCCACCAGGCCCATGAAACCGAAACCGGGGGCGAACCCCAAAGCAAAAACCGGGTAATCACGTTCGCTGTGCAAGTGAACAACCTCGGCTTCAGTCAACCCGCTACGGGCCGCCAGCACAGGCAGTTCAGGGCCGACACTGGCGTCGTACCACACCGGGATCTCATGTCGGCGCCCGCCGCTGCCGGCGTCGGGCTGCAAACCTTCCAGCGCCTGATCAATCAGTGCCCTCGCCTCGCCAGGCGGCAGGGCGAACTGCACCATCAGCGTGGTGTAGGACGGCACCAGGTCCAGCAGATGCTCGCCGAACGCGGCGCTCAAACGCTGGCTGGCTGCAAGCATCCACGGCATGTTGGCCTCGTCGATACGGTCGAACAAGCGCACCATCAGGCTGTCGATGGCCACCACTTCAATGCGCGCTTTCATCGCGGCTCCAAGGCATCGAGGGCCTGGCGTATCTGCCGCACCGCCGCCACCGAGCTGTCGTTATCGCCATGTACGCACAGCGTGCTTGCCTGCAGGCGCAGGGCGCTACCATCGTCCGCTACCAGCGTGTCACCACGGGCCAGGCGCACGGCTTGCTCCACCACCAGCGCCGGGTCGTGATGCACCGCACCCGGCAAGCGGCGCGATACCAAGTGGCCGCTGGCGGTGTAGGCGCGGTCAGCGAACGCCTCGAACCACAGCGGTACGCCGATTTCATCGCCCAAGGCCTGGGCGGCGCGGTTGTCGGCGGTGGCCATCAACATCAGCGGCAGGGTGCTGTCGTAGGCTGCCACGGCCTCCAGCACTGTGCGCAGTTTGAGCGGGTCGGCCATCATGTCGTTGTACAGCGCACCATGGGGCTTCACGTAGGCCACGCGGCCACCCAGCACTTTGCAGATGCCGTCCAGCGCACCGATCTGGTAGTGCAGCAGGTCGCGGATTTCCTCGGGGCTGCAGGCCATGGAGCGGCGGCCGAAGCCGACCAGGTCCGGGTAGGCCGGGTGCGCACCGATGGTCACGCCGTGCTCCAACGCCAAAGCCACGGTGCGGCGCATGATGCTGGGGTCGCCAGCGTGGTAGCCGCAGGCGATGTTGGCGCAATCGATATAAGGCATGACCTCGGCATCCAGGCCCATGCGCCAGCTGCCGAAACTCTCGCCCATGTCGCAATTGAGTAGCAGGCGTTCCACCACGCGGTCTCCGTTGTTGTTGTTCATAGGCCTACCTTACCGCGCCAGCAGCTGTTTGCCGCGTGTTTCCGGCAGGCTCAAGGCGGCCACGATCACAATGCCGTAGGACACCGCAGAAAACACGCCGATACCCAGGCCCAGGGGCACGTTCTGGCCGAGCATGCCGATCAGCAACGGGAACAGCGCCGCAATGACTTTGCCGATGTTGTAGCAGAAACCCTGCCCCGAGCCCCGGATGCGCGTGGGGAACAGCTCGGTCAGGAATGCGCCCATGCCGCTGAAGATACCCGATGCGAAGAAGCCCAGCGGGAAGCCCAGCCACAGCATCACCCCATCGCTGACCGGCATCTGCGTGTACAGCAGCACGATGACGAACGAGCCCACGGCGAACAGGATGAAGTTCTTCTTGCGCCCCAGTAGGTCGGACAAGTACGCGCTGACCACATAACCCACGTACGAGCCGACGATCACCATGGCCAGGTAGCCACCCGTGCCCAGCACGCTCAGACCGCGCTCGTTCTTGAGGAAGGTCGGCAGCCACGAGGTGATGGCGTAGTACCCACCCAGTGCGCCAGTGGTCAGCAGGGACGCACGTACAGTGGTCCAGAGCATGCCCGGTGCGAAGATTTCGTAGAAGTGCGAAGGTGCCTCGGCGTTTTCCACCGACTTGGCCTCGCGGTATACCTCGGGGTCCTTGACCAGGCGGCGAACGAAAATCACGAAGATCGCCGGTACCAGCCCCAGCAGGAACAGTGCACGCCAGGCCTGCTCTGGCGGCAACCATGAGAACAGCAGCGCATAGAGAATCGCCGTGAGGCCCCAGCCGATGGCCCAGCCGGATTGCACCATTCCAACCGCCTTGCCTCGGTCCTGAGCACGGATCACTTCGCCGATCAACACCGCACCGGCGGTCCATTCGCCGCCGAAACCAAAGCCCATCAAGGTGCGGGCGATCAGCAGTTGCTCATAGTTCTGGGCGAAGCCGCACAGGAAGGTGAAGAAGGCGAACCACAGCACCGTCAACTGCAGGGTGCGTACCCGGCCGATGCGGTCGGAAAGAATACCGGCCACCCAGCCACCCACGGCCGAGGCGATCAGCGTGCTGGTGTGGATCAACCCGGCTTCGGTGGTGGTGATGCCCCACAGCATGATCAGCGTGGGGATGACGAAGCTGAGCATCTGCGTGTCCATGCCGTCCAGGCCATAGCCGATCTTGCAGCTCCAGAAGGTGCGCCGTTGCTGTTTGTCGATGTCGCGGTACCAGGCGAAGGGCCCGGACGAAGGGGGGGAACTGACCTGCTGCTGCACGCCGGTGGGGTTCATGGATGCCTCGGCTTGTTGGTATTGTTTTATGGGCGACATAAAGCGTCGCGGCCTGGGCACCATTGTTCAGAGGCCGCGACGCTTGAGTCCAACGATAAAAACCGCCGGTCTGGAACAAGAAAAACTGATCATGAACCTTCGCTTCCTCGAAACCTTCGTCTGGGTCGCCCGGCTCAAAAGCTTCCGCCTGACGGCGCAAAAGCTGTTCACCACCCAGGCCTCGGTGTCCAGCCGCATTGCCGCGCTGGAGGCCGACCTGGGCGTAAAACTGCTGCTGCGCGATTCTCGGGGTGTCAGCCTGACCCCGGAAGGTGGCAAGGTGCTGGAATATGCCGAGCGCATGCTGGAAACCGCCAAGGCCATGAAGCAGTCGCTGGACAGCGACCGAGCCAAGGTCGGGCGAATTCGTATTGGCGTGATGGACACGGTAATCCACACCTGGATGAGCGCGCTGGTGGCGGAACTGACCGAGCGCTACCCACAGGTGGAAATCGAGCTGGTGGCCGACACCGCGCTGAACCTGCGCGAGCAGTTGCAAAAGGGTTTTCTCGACGTGATTCTGCAGACCGACTTGCTGCGCGAGCAGTCCATCCGCAGCCTCGACCTGGCGCGCTACCCGATGGGCTGGGTAGTGGCTGCCGGCTCGCACCAGCACCGGGACTATGCCTCGCTGGCCGAGCTTGGTCGCGAGCGCATCATCACCTTCTCGAAGAACTCACGGCCGCACCAAGAGGTGCTGAGCCTGCTGCAAGCTGCGGGCGCAGAAGCGCCGCGGTTGAACTGCGTGAACTCGGTGGCGGCGATCACCCGGCTGTTGCGCGACGGTTTTGGCATTGGCGCGTTGCCCCCGGCGCTGGTGGATGCCGAGCTGGGCCGGGGTGAGTTGGTGCTGCTGGAGGGGCTGCAACCGCCGCCGAGCCTGGAGCTGGTGGTGGCGTGGCAGACCGGGGTGGCGTTGGTGGATGAGGTGGTTGGGGTTTGTCGACAGGTGCTGGAAGCGTATGCGCGGGATGTGGGGGGGCAGCGGATAATACTCTTCTGATACGACCAGCGTGGTTTTTGGACTACTGCATACGGTTCTCATCCCGTGAATGGCTGCCACCCAAGTCCTGTGGAAACGATTGAACTGGCGGTTCCAGCAGAGAAAACGCCAAACTCCGCACCTGATAATTCTGCCAGTAGTAAATTCGGGTTATGCCGCGTAGTTTACCGTTCGTGCAACTACTGCACACCAGCGTAGAGTGAACGATCATGAAAAGTGAACGGCAACTGCTTGAGGATCCATTTTACGGTGAGCCCAAATCATCCGACAGCCACCCCGGAAAGTTCAAAGGCAAGATGAAATGGCCACTCGGACGAGAAGCGCCTCTCAAACCTATCGATGTATATTTAACTATCAGTGATGCGAACTATTGGAGAGGCGTCGCCATTCTAGACAAACCGTTTGATCGCGTCGTCGTATCTATAAAAAAAGGACTTCCGGATGGAGTTTACTCGACCAGCGATTTCAACAATAATATCTTCGTCAAATGCATTTATGACGGCATGATTGCCGGCAGCATGGTTGGAACAGTAAAGTTTGATACAAAAATGGGAAACTTCAAGATTACCGATGTTTCTGGCAGTTTCGAGGCTGAGCACAGCAGGACGCCAGACATGCCCGCCCCCCTGAAAAATGCCCCTCCCAAAACAAACAAGGAAACATCCAAGTTCAAACTATCCTGCAATTTTGAGTTCTTGGATATTGCTAAATCATCCACGGACAAAACGTGATGAAATGCCGTTTCCTTCTCCAATTACAACATGGCTTTCATGCGACCGCCTTGTCCTGACGACTGCGTTCGCATGAGAGGCCCGGCCACGGCCTGCAGGTCATGGAGCCAGAGAGTGTCGCCGGCCCGACAATCTAGGCATCACTGCTAAAGCCCAGGGGGCGCTGCGCGCAGCTTAGCGCCAGCTTTCTTTCACCGCCCTGCGCCGCCCACCCAGGATCACCCAGCCAATCCCCAGCAACAGGCTTTCGACCACAAAGGCCAGCACAAACCCTGCGCCAACGCCCCAGCCAATCGCCTCGGGCACCAGCAAAATCTGGTAGCTATAGCCATTGAGGGTTTCTTCGCGCAACTGCGGGTCGGCCTGCACCAGCACATGCCAGGTACGCTCGGCCCACGGCCCTTGCAGCGCCTGCCATTCGTTTTCCAGCAGTTCGTTGCGGATCATCAGGCTTTCGATGCTGTTGGCATCACTGTTGAACACCGGGTCGTCACTGCTGCGGTAATGCTGCAGCAGCGCCTGCAAGTCGCCTTTGAAAAAGCGCTCAGCCGTTTGCCGAAACCCGTCGAGCGCCTCGCGCGACTCGAACAGGTGCGCCTCGACCCGCTGGCTATAGTCCTTGACCAGCCCCGGGACCTGAATGCCGGCCAGCAGGCCGAAGGTGAACAGCAGCAACCGCAGGTAACTTCTGAACATGCAGCGTCCTTAGCTTTGGCCGTGCGCCACGCATTCGCCGTGGCGCCACAGCGCCCACTGACCCGGCTCGTAGCGGTGCCAGGTCTCGTTTTCGGTCAGGGCCTCGGTGGCGATCACCGTGACCACGTCGTTGGGGGTGGTTTCGGTATGAAAATCAACGATCAGGTCGACATCTTTCAAGCGTGCAGCGCCAAACGGCGCTCGCCGGGTGATGTGCACCAGCTTGGTCGAGCAGAAGCAGAACAGCCAGTCGCCGTCACTGAGCATGCAGTTGAACACGCCCTGCCCACGGTAACCCGCACAGGCTTCGACCAGCACCGGCAGCAGCTGTTCCACCGGTACCGGCTCTGGAAAGGCACTGCGAATGCGGTTGAGCAGGTCGCAGAAAGCCGCCTCGCTGTCGGTATCACCGACCGGCCGGTAGAAGCTGGCCTGGCCCTTGAAGTCGCCCAACTGGCCGTTGTGCGCGAAGCACCAGTTGCGCCCCCACATTTCCCGCACGAACGGGTGGGTGTTGGACAGGCACACCTTGCCGACGTTGGCCTGGCGGATATGACCGATCACCACTTCGCTCTTGATCGGGTAGCGCTGCACCAGGTTGGCCACTTCCGATTCGCTGCTCGCGGCTGGGTCCTGGAACAGGCGCAGGCCACGGCCTTCGTAAAAGCCGATACCCCAGCCATCACGGTGAGGGCCGGTGCGCCCACCGCGCTGCATCAGGCCTGTGAAGCTGAAAACGATGTCGGTAGGGACGTTGGCACTCATGCCCAGCAGTTCACACATAGGCGTGTCTCCGTTTACAGACGGGGCTCGACCCGGCCACCGCCACGCGGGGCGGCTGGGGGCGGGGCGTCACGGTAACGGTCGCCGCGCTCAGCGGCCAGCGGCGCATGGGCAACGACTGCATCATCTTCAACCGCTTGGCGCTTGGCGGCGGCTTCGGCCTGCGCGCGGCGCTCACGGGCGCGTTTTTCAAGCGGCCAGCGCAGCAGCACGAAGAGGAAATACAGGCCAAAGGCGATCAAGCCATACATGGCGAAGTCGGACACTGCTCGCCAGGCGTTGTTACCGACCTTGAAGGCGACGTCCAACGCGGTGATGGCAATGGCCGGGGCGAAGCTGTCCTTTACCGGGTCGACGATGGTCGGCGTCAGCAGCAGCACCGCCAGCACCACCCGCAGCGGTTCGCGCAGCCAGCGCCACATCCAGCCGGTGAGCTTGAAGCCCACCAGCAGGCAGCCCAGCGCGGCCACAGCGTACAGGCCCCAGGCGAAGGTGTAGTCGTTCTCGGTCATGGTGTTCGTGCAAGCCAGGCAAAGAGATGCCTATGATAAACACTTTTCCGGGCGCAGACAGTGTTTGCCTGTCCCCAGCCAAGAGATCACCCATGCCCAACAAGCCTCAGCCGCCCATCGCCCACGCCGATAACGCCGCCGACCCGTACGCCTGGCTGCAACAGCGCGACACCCCCGAGGTACTCGCCTACCTGCAAGCCGAAAACGCCTACCAGGAAGCCTGCCTGGCCGACCAGGCAGCGTTGCGTGAGCAGTTGTTCGAAGAGATCAAGGGTCGCATCCTGGAAACCGACCTGTCGCTGCCGTCGCCCTGGGGCCCCTACCTGTACTACACCCGCACCACCGCCGGCGACGAGTACCCACGTCACTACCGCTGCCCACGCCCTGCCGACGATTCGAACACCGTCGATGAAAGCCAGGAGCAACTGCTGCTCGACCCCAACGCCCTGGCCAATGGCGGCTTCCTGTCGCTGGGGGCGTTCAACGTCAGCCCCGACCACCGCCTGCTGGCCTACAGCCTCGACACCAGCGGCGACGAAATCTACACCCTGTACGTCAAGGACTTGGCCAGTGGCAGCGTCACGCCCCTGCCCTTCGACGACTGCGACGGCAGCCTGACCTGGGCCAACGACAGCCAAACGCTGTTCTTCGCCGAACTGGACGACACCCATCGGCCATGGCGCCTGCATCGCCACACCCTGGGCACTGACGCCGTGCAGACCGTGTTCGAAGAGCCCGACGGGCGCTTCTTCCTGCACTGCTATCGCACCAGCTCCGAGCGCCAACTGGTGCTGCTGCTGAACAGCAAGACCACCAGCGAAGCCTGGGTACTGGACGCCGAAACCCCGCAGGCGCCGTTCACCTGCCTGGCGCCGCGTGTCGAAGGCCATGAGTATTTCCCCGACCATGGCCAGCTCGATGGCGAGTGGCGCTGGTTCATCCGTACCAACCAGGACGGCATCAACTTCGCTCTTTACCATGCCCCTGTCGCGCCAGTGCCAGGCCGTGAGCAATGGCAGGTGCTGGTGGCGCACCGCGACGCAATCATGCTCGAAGGCCTCAGCCTCAATGCCAGCGCCCTCACCCTGAGCCTGCGTGAAGGCGGCCTGCCAATCATCGAAGTACGCCCGCAGGGGCTGTCGGCCTATCGCGTCGAGCTACCCGACGCCGCCTACAGCCTGTACGTACAGGACAGCCTGGAGTTCGTCAGCACACGCGTGCGCCTGCGCTACGAAGCCCTCAATCGCCCGGCCCAGGTGCGCCAACTGGAGCTGGCCACGGGCGCGCAGGTTGTGCTCAAGCAAACCCCGGTGCTGGGTGCGTTCGATGCCGATGACTATGTCAGCGAGCGCCTGTGGGCGACTGCGGCGGACGGCACCCAGGTGCCGATCAGCCTGGTACGCCGTCGCCGCGACCAGGGCAAGACCGTGCCGCTGTACCTGTACGGTTACGGCGCCTATGGGGAAAGCCTCGACCCGTGGTTCTCCCATGCGCGCCTGAGCCTGCTGGAGCGTGGCGTGGCCTTTGCCATCGCCCACGTGCGCGGCGGCGGTGAACTGGGTGAAGCCTGGTACCGCGCGGGCAAGCAGGAGTACAAGCACAACACCTTCAGCGACTTCATCGCCTGCGCCGAGCACTTGATCGCCAAAGGCGTGACGGCTGCCGATCGCTTGGCCATCAGCGGCGGCAGCGCCGGCGGCCTGCTGATCGGCACGGTGCTCAACCTGCGCCCCGAGCTGTTCCGCTGCGCGATTGCCGAAGTGCCGTTCGTCGACGTGCTCAACACCATGCTCGACCCCGAGCTACCGCTGACCGTGACCGAATACGACGAATGGGGCAACCCAGAGGAACCGCAGGTTTACGAGCGCATCAAGGCGTATGCACCTTATGAGAACGTAAAGGCCCAGGACTATCCAGCGATGCTGGTGGTGGCGGGTTACAACGACAGCCGCGTGCAGTACTGGGAAGCGGCCAAATGGGTGGCGCGGTTGCGTACGCGCAAGACCGACGACCACCTGCTGCTGCTCAAGACCGAAATGGGCGCAGGGCATGGCGGGATGAGCGGGCGATACCAAGGGCTGAAGGATGTGGCGCTGGAATATGCGTTCGTATTCGGCGAGCTGGGTATCGTTTGAGATAGCTAGGGGCGCTTTGCGCCCCTTTCGCGACACAAGGCCGCTCCCACATGAGTCCTGCGCGGTATCTGTGGAAGCGGCCTAGTGTCGCGATGGGCTGCAAAGCAGCCCCAAAAACCACCGCCACACACGTCTGCTATATCAATCATCATCCACCGCCGGTTTCGGCGGTTCTGGCCGCAACCCCGGCAATGGCTGGTCCTTCGGCGGCCCGGGCACCGGCATCGGTGGCAACAGCGGCGCCCCCGGCTGGCTGTCATAGGCCTTGGGCGGCGTACTCGGGGTTATCTGCGGGTATGGCGTAGGCGTCGGCGTACCGGGTGCGCCGGGTACCGGGGTAGTGAGCCGGGGTGGCGTGCTGGCGGCTTCGGCCAGGGGCCAGCCTGCCAGCAACAGCGCGGTGAGGATCGCGTGAAACATCAGCAACCTCCTGTCGGGAACCTTCCAACAGCCTACGCCTAAATCAAAGCTTTCGCCTGTCCGCCTGCCCTGCAAGCGCGCTAGACTCAATGACATAACCGTCATCTGCCTGATCAGAACAAAGGAAACACCATGAGCTCCACCTCTTCCGCCGCCGCCACCGCGCGCCTCGACCGCATTCTGGCCGACGCCAAGCGCGACAAGGAAATGGGCTACCGCGACAAGGCCCTGAGAATGTACCCGCACGTTTGTGGCCGCTGCGCCCGCGAGTTCGCCGGCAAGCGCCTGAGCGAGCTGACCGTGCACCACCGCGACCACAACCACGACAACAACCCGCAGGACGGCTCCAACTGGGAGCTGCTGTGCCTTTACTGCCACGACAACGAGCACTCGCGCTACACCGACCAGCAGTACTTCAGCGAAGGCTCCACCAGCACCCCGAGCATCGCCAAGGCCACTCACAACCCGTTCGCTGGTCTTGCGGGCATGCTGAAGAAAGACTGACCATCGATTTGCCCCCCGCAGCTACCGGGCAGCCCGTATAATCGCGCTTTTTTCGCGAAGGGCCCCGGTACGTGGCAAACAAACGATACAGCTGCATCGGCCTGTTCAACCCAAAGTCGGCAGAAAACGTCGGCTCGGTGATGCGCGCCGCGGGCTGCTATGGCGTCAATTCGGTGTTTTACACCGGCAAACGGTATGAGCGCGCGCGTGACTTCGTCACCGACACCAAGCGCGTGCACTACGACATCCCGCTGATCGGCATCGACGATCTGCAGCGCATCATCCCGCTGGGCTGCACGCCAGTGGCGGTGGAGCTGGTGGAAGGTGCGCGGCCCTTGCCGGAATATACCCACCCGGACCGGGCCATCTACATCTTCGGGCCGGAGGATGGTTCGTTGAGCGAGGAAGTGCGGGGGTGGTGTGAAGAGACTATCTACATTCCGACCGAGGGTTGCATGAACCTGGCAGCGACGGTGAACGTGGTGCTGTATGACCGTTTGGCCAAAGGGCTGAATACCCGCTCGGGGCCCAAGTTCAAGTAATGAAAAGGCCGCCACTGCAACAGCAGGGGCGGCCAGGTGCTGAGCTCCGTCAGAACAGCACCGGTCTTGCTCGAATCACGAAGCGTTGATCCAGATGGTCTTCAGCTCCGTGTACTGGTCGTGGGCCCAGATGGACTTGTCGCGCCCACCAAAGCCAGACTCTTTGTAGCCACCGAACGGCGTGGTCACGTCACCTTCGCCGAAGCAGTTGACTGTGACCACACCCGCGCGGATTTCACGCGACAGGCGCAGCGCATTGCGCAGGCTGCCGGTGTAGGCCGAAGCCGCCAGGCCGTATACGGTGTCGTTGGCCAGCTCGATCGCCTCGTCGATGGTCTCGAAGCTGGTCACGCTCAGCACCGGGCCGAAGATTTCCTCGACGAACAGTTTGTTGTCACGGCCAACGTTGTCGACGATGGTCGGCTGCACGAACACGCCGTCCTCGGTTTCGCCCCCCTGAACGATGCTGAGTTTTTGCTCGGCAGCGTATTCCAGGTACGACTTGACCTTCTCGAAATGCGACTTGCTGACCATGGCGCCCAGGCGGTTGTCCGGGTCCAGCGGGTCGCCCAGCTTCCAGCCCTTCAGGTGCTTGGCGATCAGGCTCAGCAGCTCGTCCTTCACGTCCTTGTGCACGATCAGGCGCGACGAGGCCGAGCAGTTCTCCCCCATGTTCCAGAACGCACCGGCGGTGACGAACTGGGCCACTTCGTCCAGGTCCTCGACGTCGTTCATGACCACGGCCGGGTTCTTGCCACCCAGCTCCAGGACGATGCGCTTGAGGTTGGACTCGGCAGCGTATTTCAGGAACAGGCGGCCAGTGTCGGTCGAGCCGGTGAAGCTGACCATCGGGATATCCATGTGCCGGCCGATGGCCTCACCCACTTCGCGGCCACCGCCAGGCACCAGGTTGAACACACCGGCCGGGATGCCGGCCTCGTGGGCCAGCTCGGCCACGCGCAGGGCGCTGAGGGTGGTTTCTTTGGCCGGTTTGACCACAATCGAGCAACCGGCAGCCAGCGATGGGGCAATCTTCCAGGCCAGCATCAGCAGCGGGAAGTTCCACGGCAGCACCAGGCCGACTACGCCAATGGCTTCACGCACCACCATGGTGACGGCTGCGTTGCCGGTCGGCGCGGTGGCGTCGTAGATCTTGTCGATCAGCTCGGCGTGCCAGCGGAGCGTGTGGATGGTTTCCGGTACATCGACTGTCTGGCACTCGCTGACCGGCTTGCCACTGTCCAACGCTTCCAGCACGGCCAGCTCGTGGGCATTGTCCTCCAGCAACTGGGCGAACTTCTGCAGCACGTGCTTGCGGTCGCTGGGCTGCATCTTCGACCAAGTGCCTGCTTCGAACACACGCTTGGCAGCGGCCACGGCGACGTTGACATCGTTGACGTCGCAGGCGGCGACCTCGGCCAGTTGCTTGCCGGTGGCCGGGTTGGTGGTGACGAAGGTCTTGCCCGAGATGGCATCGCGGAATTCGCCGTCGATGAAGGCCTTGGTCCGCAGTTGCAGTTCGGCGGCGATGGCCGCGTATTGTTCCTTGCTCAGCAATTCAGCCATTTTTCCGGCCTCCTTATTTGATCTGGGCGATGGTGGCTTTCAGCTCGGTGACCACGCGCTTGAGTGCTTGCTTCTCGGCGTCATCCAGGTCGTACAGCGGCTTGCGCACGCCGCCGGTTTTCAAGCCATTCAGGGCCACGCCGTTCTTGATGGCCTGGACGAACTTGCCACCTTCCAGGAAGTCCATCAGCGGCATCATGGCGGCCATGATCTTGCGGCCTTTGGCGAAGTCCTTCTCGATCACGCAGGCCTCGTAGAGGGCCACGTGCTCGCGCGGGATGAAGTTGGAACCGGCGCAGACCCAGCTCTGGGCGCCCCAGGCGAAGAACTCCAGGGCCTGGTCGTCCCAGCCGCACGACAGCTGGATGTTCGGGCGATGGATGGCCAGGCGGTGCAGCTGGGCCATGTCACCGGAGCTTTCCTTGATGGCGACGATGTTCTTCACGTCGGCCACGGCGTCGAAGAATGCTTCACCCATGCTCACGCTCATGCGGCCTGGGTAGTTGTAGAGCATGATCGGCAGACCGGCGGCAGCGTCGACAGCCTTCACGTGCAGGGCGATTTCCTGCTGGGTCGGCAGCGCGTACGGTGGGGTGCCGACCAGCAGCGCGTCAGCCTTGATTTCCTTGGCGTGCTGGGCGAAGGCAACCGCATCTTCGGTACGGATGCCACCGGTGCCGACGATCAGCGGCAGGCGGCCGTTGAGCACGTCCTTGGCCTGGGCAGCCAGGTCGATGCGCTCCTGGGTGGTGTGGGCGTAGTACTCGCCGGTGGAGCCGCCAATGATGACGCCGTGGACTTTCGACTCGACCAGGTATTCGAGGACCTCGGCGAACGCCGCCTTGTCGATCGAGCCGTCCGCAGCCAGCGGAGTGATTGCCGGGGTGTAGATGCCTTCGAATTTCACGGTAGGTTCTCCAGTGCGTTGCTCAGTGTTGTGAAGGCCGCAACGCAAAGACGCTGCGGCGGGTTGTAGGGTTTCAGCTCAGCGAAGCCGCTTGTTGCAGGTTCAGCGAGCGGGTTTCCGGGGCCAGGGCAACCGAGAAAGCCAGGCCGACGAAGGTCACGGCAGCGGCGGCGTACATGGTGGCGCCGATGCCGTAGCTATCGAGGGCGATGGGCACCAGCCAGGTGCCGACGGCGGCACCGACCCGCGACATGGAGGTGCCCACGCCCACGGCGCCGGCACGGATTTCGGTGGGGAACAATTCGTTGGGGTACACCAGCTGCAGCACCTGGGCGCCACCGATGAACAAGGCATAGGCACCAAACAGCACCAGGATGAGCATCTCGTTGCCGTTGCTGAAGGCACCCAGGCCCAGCAGCGCCAACCCCGACCAGAAGAAGCTGTGCAACAGCGTGGTGCGCCGGCCGATGGTGTTGAGCAGGCGGGTGCCCACAATACAGCCGACCACGAAGAGGAAGGTGATTGCAATGGAGCCGATCGATGCCCAGTCACCTTTGAGGTTCAGCGCGCCCAGCACTTTCGGGGCGAATGCGTACACCGCAAACACAGGGATCACCGAGCAGGTCCAGAACATGGTGACGAACAACATGCGCTTGCCATAGCCGGAGTGCAGCAGGCTGAGGAACGACAGTTTGCGGGTCTTGGGCTCTTCCGGCAGGTTGCTCAGCGAAAACCCCTGGCCGTAGACGCGCTTGATCACCTCATCGGCCTCGGCCGAGCGGCCCTTGCTGATCAGCCAGCGTGGCGATTCGGGAGTACCCAGGCGGATGGCGAACAGCAGCGCACCGATCACTGCGGCGCTGGCCAGCACCAGGCGCCAGGCATCGTCGCCGCCGTGGCGAAGGATGGCCTCACCCGCCAGATAGGCAGTGGCGGCGCCGGCAAACCACAACACCGTCAGGGTAGCCAGGCGCGGGCCACGGTTCTTCCTGGGCAGAAACTCCACCAGCAGCGACGTGGCGACCGGATATTCGATACCCACGGCAATACCGATGGCGAACCGCAGCAGGAACAATACCAGCGCCGACTCGACCCAGAACTGCGCGACCGAAGCCAGGATGAACAAGGTCGGGCCAACGAAGAACACGCGCTTGCGGCCGAAGCGGTCGGTCAGCCAACCGCCGAAGAAACCACCGAAGAAAATGCCGATCAACGCCGAGGCGGCGATCATGCCCTGCCAGAAACTGGTCAGGTTGAGCCCTGCGGACATCTGCACCATGGCCACGCCGATGATGCTCAGTACATAGCCGTCGACGAACGAGCCGCCACCGGAGCGCAGGGTCAGCCACTGGTGGAAGTTGTTGATCGGTACATCTTCAATCGAAACATTCGGACTTGTCATTATTGTTCCTACCATTTCTGCTACATGCACATTTGCAAGGCGAGCGCGTCCGCGAAACTGAAAACCGCCTTCAGCCCCGGGTGATCGAACTGCGCATCTCGATCATCAAGTTCGGGCAAGCCGCGCCCGTGCCGGCCAACCAATGCCGACGTAAATGTTCTATTGGCCTAACTCAGCTGACGATCAGCTTTCTTTGCCAGCGCGGAACTGCCCCCACATGAGGTTGGCGTTCAGCCCCAGGGAAACCAGGGGTTGCGGCGGGTTTGCAGAGGGCCCGGGGGCATTGAGCAAAAACTCGATCAGCTCGTGCTTGTCGCCAGCCAGCCAGTCGGCCAGCAACTTGCCGGTAACGGTGCCACGGGTAACGCCCAGGCCGTTGCAGCACAGTGCACCTACAACATTGGGCGCCAACTTGCCAAAGAAGCCCATGTGGTTGCGCGATAATGCCAGTGCACCGCCCCAGGTATATTCGAAGTTCACATTGGGCAACATCGGGAAGCGTCGGGCGAACGATTCGCGGTGGCGCTGGACGAAGCGCTCCAGGTATTTGCCATTGCTGCGCCCGTCGGGGTTGTAGCTGAAGCTGTTGCGGATCAACAGGCGGTTGTCGACGGTGCGGCGCATGGTGGTGCCGAACGGGTCGGCCGGGATCACGCCCCAGTAGGGCTTGCCGCCAAGACGTGCCTGTTCGTCCTCGGTCAGCGGCCGGGTGATGCTGCCGTAGGTGAACACCGGCAGCATGCGGCCCTTGAGGAAGCCGAAGCTCATGCCGAAGGCGTTGGTGGTGAGCACCAGCTTGTCGGCGGTGATCGAACCGTGGGCGTGGCGCAGCACCACCTTGTCGCCGTACTCGACGTCGGTGATCGGGGTGTGCTCGTACAACGAGACGTTGGACGGCAGGCTGTCGGCGAGGCCTTTGACCAACGACGATGGTTGCAGCAAGGCAGTGCCGGGCGTAAACAGGCCCTTGCGGTAGAAATCCGTGCCAATGTGCTCAGGCAGGTCGCGCCCCTCGATCACTTCGTAGGGTTGCCCCAGTTTGTCCAGGCCCCGGCGGTAGGCATCCAGCACGGCAATGCCGCGGCCTTCGATGGCCGCCTGGTACTTGCCGCAGTGGCGGAACTGGCACTCGATGGCGTAACGCTCGATCAGGTCCTTGAGGTACTGCTGGCCACCCAGGTTGAGCTTGAGCACGGTCTTGGCGATAGCGATGTCGCCAATGTAGTCCTCGGCGCCGATATCGTGCGGCAGGTCGATGGCAAAGCCGGCATTGCGCCCGGAGGTGCCATAACCGACCTCCTGAGCCTCGACCAGTATGATCTCGTCATGCGGAAAGTTCGTTGCCAGCTGCCGCGCGGCAGCCAGGCCGGTGAAACCGGCGCCGACCACCACCCAACGCGCCTGGCTGCGGCCCTTGTGGGCCGGCCTTGGCGTGCGGGGCTTGCTCAGGTGATACCAACCACAGGTGGCATCATCGGCGGGTAACGAACTTATTCTTGTCATGTCACAAACCTGGTTCTTGTAGTCGTCAAATGGTCAGCACCGGCGGGGCTTACCTGTGTAACTCAAATCTGAATCGGCACATCCAGCCCTTGCGGCGCGGCGTACTCCGCCATGCGCCGGCGCGACAGCTCGAAGTGCTCGCGCACCAGCTGGCCGGCGGCTTGCGGGTCGCGGCGCTCGATGGCCTGGATCATTTGTTCGTGCTGTTCACAGGCCAGCTCGAGGTCGCGCTGCATGTCGTCGGTGGTCGGGTGGCGATAGAAGATCTTGCCCAAGCGGGTGTGGTCGATCAGCAGGCGGCGCAGGCTTGGCATCAGGTAATCGTTGTGCGCCATCTTGCCGATTTCCAGGTGGAAGGCGTCGTTGTAAAGCACGCGGTTTTCCACGTCGCGCTCTTCGATGGCCTGGCGGAATTGGGCCTGGATAGCCTTGAGCACTGCGATTTCTTCAGCGCTGGCATAGGTGGCGGCCAGCTGGGTAGTGGCCACGTAGATAAGCGGGGCGGCAACGTAAAAGCTGTGCAGCGACTCGTGGTTCATGGCGGCGACGCGTGGCGCGCGGTTGGCTTCCAGTTCGATGTAGCCTTCGGCGGCAATCTGGCGCAGCAACTCGCGCACAGGGGGGCGCGACAGGCCAAATTCGTCGCACAGGGCCAATTCATCCACCACGGCGCCCGGGGCCAGTTCCATGCTCAGGATCCGGCGACGCAGCGCTTCGGCGAGGACGGCTTTGCGGTCCTGCGGCACTTCTGCAGCGAGTGGTTGGACGGTGGCTTTCATGGCGGCCTTCTTTGTTGTCATAGCGCTGTGTCTACTATTTGTATAACGACTATAGGGTACTGTTAGACAATGTGTCTACAGCATTTTCGATGAACGGCGAAATCTGTCTGAGCCTTTGTTTATAAGGGTTCCAGCGGGTTTCCGGGGGAGATTAAACACCCTTGAGGCTGCATTGCCAAACCGGACAAAAAACTCTCCAGACAAGACAAGTGCGCACAATGTGCCGGCCTCTTCGCCGCTACAAACAAAAAAGCCACCTGCAAGCAGGTGGCTCCCTTCCAGTCACATTTCCCGTTACGCGGTTGCCAAGGCCTCCCGCCGCGCATGCCGTTTGCTGGTAACCACCCCCAGCACCAGAATCACCAGCGCCAGTGCCAGAGTCAGCGACACCTCCATGCGGTGCTTGGGCATGACAAACATGGTGCCCAGGGCAAAGATGATGAAGCCGATGACTGCATAGGTCAGCCACGGGTACAGCCACATACGGAAAGCGATCTCGACATTCTGCCGCTGCAGGATCGCGCGCATGCGCAGTTGCGAGCACGCAATCGCCAGATACACCAGCAAGGCAATCGAACCGGAGCTGGCCAGCAGGAAGGCGAACACCTCAGCCGGGGCAAAGTAGTTGACGATGGTCGCCAACATGCCGATCAGCGTACTGCCAATCACCGCCGCACGCGGTACGCCAACCTTCGAGGTGCGCTGGATGAAGCCCGGTGCATCGCCACGCTTGCTCAGCGAGTAGAGCATCCGCGACGAGATGTAGATCGACGAGTTCAGGCAGCTGGCCACCGCCACCAGCACGACGATGTCCACCAGTTGCTTGGCGTAGGGGATGCTCATGATTTCCAGCGCTCGCTGGTAGGAGCCCTGCACGGGCAGCAGCGGGTCGTTCCATGGCACCACCGAGATGATCACGAAGATCGAAAGCAGGTAGAACACGCTGATGCGCCAGATGACCGAACGGGTAGCCTTGGCGATGTTGCGTGCCGGGTCTTTCGATTCGGAGGCGGCAATGGTCACCGCCTCGGTACCCAGGTAACTGAACATGGTGGTCAGCAAGGCGCCGATAATCGCCGTCCAGCCATTGGGCATAAACCCGCCCTGCTGCTCCAGCAACCGTGGCAGCCCACTGACTTCACGCCCTGGCAACACACCGGCCAGCGCCGCTGCCCCCAGGGCGATGAACGCGACGATGGCAATGACCTTGAGCATGGCGAACCAGAATTCGAATTCGCCGTACTTGGCCACACTGAACAGGTTGGTCGCGGTCAGCAGCACGGTCATGCTCAGGGCAAAGAACCAGGCATCGATGTGCGGGAACCAGTTGTTGAGCACCACGCCAGCGGCGATGGCTTCGATGGGAATCACCAGCACCCAGAACCACCAGTACAGCCAGCCGATGGTAAAGCCGGCCCAGCGGCCGATGGCGCGGTCGGCGTAGGTGGAGAACGAGCCGGTATCGGGGCTGGCGACTGCCATTTCCCCGAGCATGCGCATCACCAGTACCACCAATGCACCTGCCAAGGCGTAGGCGACGATGGCCGAGGGGCCGGCCGCGGCGATGGCGTGCCCGGAGCCGATGAACAACCCGGCACCGATCACCCCGGCGATGGAGAGCATGGTCACATGGCGTTGCTTGAAGCCTTGCGCCAGCTGATTGCCGGCGCCACTCGCGCTTGTCATTGTCATCCTGATCCCTGCTTTTGTTTTCTTTGTGGGGGGACGTGAAGCTCCTGGATCGAAACCCAGCGTGGATGAGCTTCGCGCCCGGTCACGGTACGCCAGCAAGGGGGCGGTCAAGTTGCCTGGATCCGCCACGGAGTTGACCATAGATGACATTGCCACCGCCGGGCGCCCCGATTGAACGCCGGCGACTTCCTGCAGGTCACCTGCAGACATTTCACACGGAGGTCTTGCCATGTTCGATATCCACTCTGCTGCGACGTCGCAGCACAATGTTCATGGCCTGGAACGGGTCAGCTCGCTGGCTGGCGGAGCGCTGATGTTCAGCAAGGGGCTGCGCCATGGTGGCCTGGTCGGCTTGCTGCAAATGGTGGTGGGCGGCATTGCGGTAGCACGCGGCGTCAGCGGGCACTGCTCAACCAAGGCCTGGTGGCAGCGGCATCGGCAGGAATACCACCGGTTGCGTTCGGATATAGCGCGCAGCGCGGCAGAACTGGAGGTGTTGAAGGCCAGTGCCAGGGCGGCGACCAGAGGGGTGACGGTAACCGGGAAGGATCCGTTGGCCGACAGCTGAATCTGCTTTACCTGTACCGACCTCTTCGCGGGCAGGCCCGTGAAGAGGTCGGTACAGGTAACAAAAGTGCCTAGCGCAACGCCTTGCTCTGCAACACCTCGGAACGCCGGCCCAGCACATTCTCGCTGATCTGCACGAAGTCCTCGGTACTGACGCTGGGCAGGCGCATCAACCCGCGCACCACATCGTCCAGCGAGCGCTTGGCCTGGGTGTGAATGCGGATTTCCTTGTCCAGTGCCTGAAGCAAGATCACCCCACGGGCCACCTGGGCCGGGCTTGCGCGCTCGCCCTTGAGCCGGGTGACCTTGGCGCCTTGCTTGCTCAGGCGGGCCTGCCAGGCCTGGTAACGGTCATCGCTTACACCACCGGAACGGCGCAGCAACTCGCTGGCGTAGTAATCGGTCAGGCTCTCTACCAACCAGTCATTGCCGTCGCGCCCATGAATCTGCGCAAACAGCTGCACCACTTCGCGCAGCAACGGGCTGCTGCCATTCTCGCTAACCATCGGCCGAGCACTGTGCAGGTACAGCGAACCCTGGGCCGCCATCGCCCCACGCCACATGCCGTCACGCGCCCCCACCAGCAGCAGCTTTGGCGGATTGCGCGGGAACACTGCCTGCAATTGCGGCCAGACGAATGTGAGCAAGGTCAGGCTGTCCATACGCCGCATGCCCTGCCCCACCGGCGCGGCAACGGTCACTTCGGTATCGCCCAGGCGGGCACGGCGGCTGCCCAGGTCACCGGCCAGCATCCAGCCGGTCGGGCGATCGAACAGGCGCGAAACGTTGTCGATGCGGAATTTGTCCTTGCCAATACGCGGCCATGAGGTTTCGATGCTTTTCCACCCTTCGGGCAGGTCGAAAGCCAGGCGCGCCACAAGCTCCGTGCCATCCTGCTGATCGAGACGCGCAGGCGGTATCAGCTGATCGCCGAGAAACAGCGCCCAATGCGGGGTAATGCGCGATGAATAAACGCCACTGGTCAGTTTCTGGTCCAACTGCACGCGGTAGCTGAGGCTGGTCTTGCCCGCCGCCGGCTGCCACACACCACGCTGGCCCTTGAGTTGCCATTGGCCATCTGCCTGGAAGCCACTGTAGGCACCGGCCTTGCCCAGGTCGAAGTCCAGGCTGCGCACGGCGCTGCCGTCGGCCAATGTCACGCGGACTTGCGCCTGACCACTGGCAGGCAGCAGGCGCACCTGGTAGTCGAGGTCGACTTTTTTCGCCCAGGCTGGCGAACTGGCCATCAGGCCCAACAGCAAGAACAGCTGGCAACGCATACAGAAACTCCTTGTTTCCCCGTGGCAGCGGGCCGCGCCGGTCAGCTGGCGCGGAAGATCAGGTGGTCTTCCCAGTCGTCTTCGTGCACATCCTGCTCCCTGAGCATACGCCCCGACTGGGAAATGCGCTGTTCATGGACCTGTTGACGATCGCCACAGACCAGGTGATGCCAGGCTGGCAGGTCCTTGCCCTCACTGACCAGGCGGTAGCCGCAGGTACTCGGCAGCCACTTGAACTGGTCGGCCTTGCCTGGGGTGAGCTGGATGCAGTCCGGCACCTGGGCGAAGCGGTTGGGGTAGTCGCTGCACTGGCAGGAATCAAGGTCCAGCAGCTTGCAGGCGATGCGCGTGTAATAGACGCTGTTGTCGTCTTCGTCCTCGAGCTTTTGCAGGCAGCACAGGCCGCAGCCGTCACACAGCGACTCCCACTCTTGCGGGCTGAGTTGTTCGAGGGTCTTGCGCCGCCAGAACGGCGCGTTTTCAGCGATCATCACACGGGGTTCCTGCATTCATCTTGGGGCCACGGCGCGCGGCGGCGCCAGTCTAGAGCCTGGCCTTCGGCAAAGCCAGACCGCTTGTCAGTCGCGACGGGACGCAGTAGCGTGCGCTTTTCCCGTCCGTTTGCAGGAGCCGCCATGAGCGCCAACCCCCGCATTGCCGATTACGCCATCAACGAGCAGTTCATCAACCGCTGGTCGCCACGCGCCTTTACCGCCGAGCCAATCAGCGAAGAAACCCTGCTGAGCTTCCTTGAAGCCGCCCGTTGGGCACCGTCGGCGTACAACTCGCAGCCTTGGCGCTTCCTTTATGCCCGCCGTGACACGCCGAGCTGGGAGCGCTACCTGAGCCTGCTGGTGCCGTTCAACCGTAGCTGGGCGCAACAGGCGTCGGCACTGGTGCTGGTCATTTCCAAGACCACGTTCGCGGCCCCAGGCGCTACGGAAGAAAAACCGGCGCTGTGGCACACCTTCGACACCGGCTCCGCCTGGGGGCACCTGGCGCTGCAAGCCAGCATCAGCGGCTGGCATACCCATGGCATGGCCGGCTTCGACCAGGACCTGGCGCGTCAGGAACTGAAGATTCCTGAAGGCTATGTGCTGCATGCCATGGTGGCGATCGGCAAGCTGGGTGACAAGGCCAGCCTGGACGAGGCGCTGCAGGCGCGTGAAGTACCGAGCCCACGCAAGCCGTTGAGCGAGCTGGCGGCCGAGGGCGATTTCAGCCTGTAAGCTAGGGGTTGGCTGTACCGGCCGTGTGCTGCGAAAAGGACGGTACAGACAACAGAATTCAGTAGCCCCGAGCGAAGTCCACTTCGCCACGCAGCCCCTGCCCCGCTTCATAAGCCCGTGCATTCTCGACAAACAACCGCACCATCGCCGCAGGCGAGGTGGGTGCCGAGCTGTGCCCGGTGAGCAGCAAGCCCCATGCGGTCCAGAACGGGTGCTGCTTGGGCAACGGCTCCTGCCGGCAGACATCGATCACCGCACCGGCGAGATGGCCTTCCTTCAACGCCTCTACCAGGTCGGCATCGACCACCGCCACCCCGCGCCCGGCATTGATGAACAAGGCCGAGGGCTGGAAGCACTTGAACAGCGCCGCGTCGTACAGGTCATGAGTGGCCGGCGTGTCCGGCAGCAGGTTGAGCACGTAGTCGACCTGGGCAACCATGCGCGGCAGGTCGGCCAGCGCCGCCACCTCGACGAACGGCGCCTGTTCACGGGCGCTGCTGGCAACCCCGTACAGCACCACGCCAAACGGCTGCAGAAACTCGGCCACACGCTGGCCAATGTCGCCTGTGCCGACAACCAGCACCTTGCGCCCTTCCAGGCTGCGCCCCGGGCGGTCATCCCAACGCCGCTCGACCTGGCTGACCAGGCGCGACAGCACCTCGCGCTCGTGGCCAAGCATGTAGGTGAGCATGTATTCGGCCATCACTTGGCCGAAGATGCCCACTGCACGGGTCAGGCGGTAATCACGCGGCAGGCCATCGGCCAGCAACGGCGTGATACCGGCCCAGGTCGACTGCATCCAGCCCGGTTTGTGGCCCTGGCGCAGCAGGCTTGCCAGCAGGTCCGGCTGGCCCAGCCACACCGGGCACTGAGGCGCCAGGCGGGCCAGTTCGGCAGAGTCGCCGCTGGTCAAGACTTCCACTTCAGGTGCGGCTGCGCGCAACAGCTCGGCGTATCGAGCATGATCATGCTCGGCAATCAGTACACGCATGATCAGACCGGGTCGTTACGGCGCAGCAGCTCTTCGGGCAGGTGCTCGATATACTCGTCTTCCGCCGGCGGCATCTGCAGGTGGTAGCCCTGGTTGTCGAGGTTTTCCAGCACCTTGGTGATGTCCTCGCGGGCCAGCTTGCGCTCAGGGCTGAGCACCAGGTCGAACGCGTGCATCGGGGTGCCGAAGAACGGCAGCAGGCCTTCGGGCACGCGCTCCAGGCCGTCAGCCTTGAGCACGTACAGGTACATTTCGTTCTTGCGTGGGCTCTTGTAGATCGAGCAAATGCGTTTCATCGAATCTCTCCGGCACCTGCAAGGTTGTCCAGCAGGGCCTGGCCCATACGCTCACGGCGCCAGCCGCGCAGCGAATCGGGCAGTTGATAAGGACCATGGGGGTAACCGCTCTTGAGCAGCGCCTCCAGGGTTTTCTTGCGCAGCATCAGCTCAGGGGCAATCCCCAGGCGCTCGCCTTCGGCCTGGCCGATGGCACGCAGCTGCTTGAGGATGCCAGCGGCTTCGATCGGCAGCGGCTCGGGCAACACCTGCGGCCATTGTTCGGCGGGCAGGCTGGCGGCGCGCTTGATCAGCTGGATGAGAAACTCTCCGTCCTGACGAATGGTGCGCGGGTGCATCTCGTCGATCTTGGCCAACGCCGACAGGTTGTTTGGCTGGCTCTTGGCCATGGGCCACAGCGAGTGCTCTTTGAGGATGCGGTTACGCGGCACGTCGCGGTGGCGTGCTTCGCGCTCGCGCCAGGCGCACAGCTCACGCAGCACGGCCAGTTGCTGAGGCGCCAGCTTCCAGGCCAGTTTCACGTCGCGGTACAGGGTTTCGGGCTCGACTTCACGGCGCAACGCGGCCACCAGCTCGGCGCCGTCTTCCAGCACCCAGGTGTACTTGTCGTCGCTCAAACGCGGGCGCAGCTCGGTGAACAATTCGGCAAGGTGCACGGCATCTTCGGCAGCGTAGCTGACCTGGGTTTCCGAGAGCGGGCGTTGCAGCCAGTCGGAGCGGGTTTCACCCTTGGGCAGTTCGATGCCCAGCACGTCCTGCACCAGGCGCGAATAGCCCATGGAGAAGCCCAGGTTCAGGTAACCGGCGGCCAACTGCGTGTCGAACAGTGGTTGGGGCAGCTTGCCGGTCAGGCGCAACAGCACTTCGAGGTCTTCGCTGCAGGCGTGCAGCACCTTGACCACACCGCTGTCTTCCAGCAAGTCGGCCAAAGGTTGCCAGTCACCGATCAGCAATGGATCGATCAAAAAGGCCCGCTGGCCGTCGCCGATCTGGATCAGCCCGGCTTTAGGGTAGAAGGTGTCGACCCGCATGAATTCGGTATCGACGGCGACGAAGGGCAGTTGGTGCCAGTCGCGGCAGTGTTCGGCCAGGCTCTGGTCGTCACGGATCCAGTGAATTTCGATGGCCACAAGGCTCTCCCACTAACATTGGCGCGCAGTATATACGGCGCGGGCACTGCTGGTGAAACCCGGGCCATCCTTGATATCGATCAGTGGTGCAGTTATGTGGGGGCGGGCACGCCCGCGCCCACGGAAAGCGCGCTTCGTTTCAGCGCTTGGCCGCCAGCCAAGGCCGGCAACTGGCGAACATGTCCAGCGACTGCCGGTAGACCTCGGTGCGCACCTGCAACAGGCCGAGCATCGAATGGAACAGGTTGTCCTGCGACAGCGGGGCATCGCTGAGCTTGGCCAGGCAGTCGGTATCGATGCCAAAGTCTTCCTTGTAGCTGTCGGAGAACCAGGTCAGCAGCGGTACGTGCTTCTGCTGCTCAGGGGCAATGGCGTACGGCGTGCCGTGCAGAAACAGGTTGTACTCACCCAGCGACTCGCCATGGTCGGACAGGTAGATCATCGCCGTGTCGACCTTGTCCTGCTTGCTGCGCAGGGTGTCGATCAGTGAGGCCAGCACCTTGTCGGTATAGGCCAGGGTGTTGTCGTAGCCGTTGATGATTTCCTGCTCGCTGCACTGGTTCAGCGCGTTGCTCTGGCACACCGGGGTGAAGCGTTCTTCGCCACTGGGGTAGCGCTTGAAATACTCGGGGCCGTGGCTGCCCATCTGGTGCAGCACCAGCACGGTGTCCTTGTCGAGGTTGTCGATCAGCTCGTCCAGGCCCTGCAGCAGGATTTGGTCATGGCATTCGCCATTGGCACACAGTTGCGGGTCCTTGAGGTTGCTGACATCGATGAACTGCACCCGGTCGCAGGTACCCTTGCAACCCGACTGGTTGTCACGCCACTGCACGGCCAGGCCGGCACGCTGGAGGATGTCCAGCAGCCCTTCGCGGTTCTTGGCCACGCGGGCATCGTAGTCCTTGCGCGTCATGCCAGAGAACATGCACGGCACCGAGACCGCCGTTTCCGTACCGCACGAGTGCACGTCGGAAAACGCCAGCAGGCCCTGTTGCTTGGCGAGGTTCGGCGTGGTGTCGCGGTCGTAGCCCAGCACACCGAAATGGTCTGCCCGGGCACTTTCCCCAACCACAAGCACGGTCAGCGACTTGCGCTCATGTTTTTGCCAGGCTGCATCACGCTTGGCATCTTCGCCATAATTCTGGAACGGGCGCGAGGCGGTACCGACACGCTCGCTGACATAACCAATGGAGGCCCCGACGATATTGCTTGGGGTCAGCATCAGGCGCAGTTCATGGTGATTGCGAAACAGCGACGACAACCCTTGATAATTGACCAACGCTACCGAGCCGAGGGCCACCACGCAGGCACCGCTGACCACCAGCTTGCCCAGCAGCTCGCGGTGCCAGGCACGGTAGGCGATCGGCGCTTTCCACAACAGAACCGAAGGCAGTACGCCAAGCAGCAGAATATAGGCGGCAAACTTGAACGACATCAGGTCGCGCACTTCCGCAACATTGGTCTCGGCCATATTACGGAACATGCCAGAGTCAATAAGTACGCCGTACTGATTCATGAAGTAAGCCACACCCGCGCCACTCATGAACAACACGATAAGTACCGGCTTCAATACATAGCGGAAGGCAAACAACGTGAGGATTAGATTGAAAGCGAACAGCATCAGCACGGCAAACGCCAGGCTCAGCCAGAGCCCCGACAGGCCGGCGGGCACAATCTCTTGCAGATGCCCCCAAAGGAACATGTTGAAGCCGATCAGCAGGTAAAGGCTGGCCAGCAGCGTGACCCATTCAGTCCGCAGGGATTTGAAGTTGAGCATCAGTGTTCGCAATCAAGAGTGATTATCAACCCCCAGGCCAATTGGCACCGTGGGAAAGTTGGGCGAACTCTAGAAAGCGCGTCATCAATTTTTCGTGAAAAAGTCGGTAACAATTTCGTGAAGGCGCGTCTTTTATCAATTACCTGAAAGCCATTCAGCTGCCATTCAGGCTGGGCGGCCGCTACAAGCCTGCGCAAAGGCAGCTATCCTCAGTGGTCAGGACCTTACCGACAACCCTGACAGAGGTGAAGAAATGCCAGTTCCGCATGATCTGCTCGCTGACCTGCACGTTACCGCTGATGCATTCCAGGCGCTCATAGACAAGGACCACGACCTACACAAACTGCACAAGGAGTACAACGCCAAGGACAAGGAGGTGGTCGCCGCCGAAGGCAACGGCACCAACGACGAGGCCGTCAACCGCCTGCGCAAGGAAAGGTTACTGATCAAGGACAAGATCGAACGGATCATTCATCCGCCCAAATCCTGATGGGCATTCATTGAACCTGCCGGCCTCTTCGCGGGCTCGCCCGCTCCCACAGAGTCACCACGGCCCTCAAGACCTGTGGAGTACCTGTGGAAGCGGGCAAGCCCGCGAAGAAGCCAGTTGCCCTTACACAGCAACCAGCGCTTTCAGCGCCACATCCAGGTCCTCGACCAGGTCGCGGTAGTCCTCGATCCCCACCGACAGCCGCAGCAGGTTCTCGCTGATCCCCATCACCCCTTTCTGCTCAGGGCTCAACGAGCAGTGCGACATGCTCCAGGAGTGGTTGATCATGCTCTCCACCCCACCCAGCGAGTCGGCCAGCACAAAAATCTGCAGTGCCTCCACCAGGCGGTTGAGCGCAGCGCGGTCGCCCTTCACCTTCATCGCCACCACCGCACCGCCACTGCGCATTTGACGCTTGCACAGCGCATGCTGTGGGTGGCTTTCCAACCCTGGGTAATACACCTGCTCGACCTGCGCGTGGCTTTCGAGGAAGCGGGCCACTTGCAAGGCATTGGCACATTGGCGCTCCATGCGTACATCCAGGGTCTTCAGACCGCGCAGGGCCAGGTAGCAGTCGAACGGCCCCTGCACCGCACCAATCGCCATGCTGATACGGCGCAGGCGCGCCAGCAGCGCATCATTGGCTGCCACCACCACACCACCCGTTAGGTCGGAGTGGCCGCCGATGTATTTGCTGGCCGAGTGCATCACCAGGTCCACGCCCAGGGTGATCGGGCGCTGGTTCCACGGTGAGCAGAAGGTGTTGTCGATACAGGTCAGAATACCCCGCGCCTTGGCCAGGTCGCATACCGCCTTGATGTCGACCAGGTGCAGCAACGGGTTGGTCGGCGATTCGATCCAGATCAGTTGGGTTTGCGGCTTGATCGCAGCCGCCACGGCCTCGAGGTCGTTGAGGTCGACGTAGGTGGTGGTCAGGCCCGAAGTGCGGCTGCGGTAGTCTTCCATGATGCGGAAGGTGCCACCGTACACACCGTTCATCACCACCACATGAGCATCTTTGGGCAGCAGCTCCAGCACGGTCGCGGTGGCATTCACCCCTGAGGCGCAGGCCACTGCGCCCACACCTTCTTCCAGGGCGGCAACGCAGGTTTCGTAGGCATGCCGGGTCGGGTTGCCGACGCGGCTGTAGGAATATTCCGGCTTGTCGTCCAGGCTGCGCTTGGTGAACGAGCTGGCGGTGACGATGGCCGGGAAAATGGCGTTATCGGCGACGCTGAACTGCTCGCCGGCGTGAATGGTGCGGGTGGCGAAATTGCGCGGCTTTTCGGACATGGTCAGGCCCATTGGCAGAGTGAAAGTCGCCACTATCGCATAACCCAAATCGTCTGGGCTTGGGGTAATCTGTGAAATATTTTTCTGCACGGCCAGCGCGCGATATGGACAGTTTCGACCAGCACATTCTCACCCTGCTTCAGCGCGACGCTTCGATCTCGCTGAAGGATCTGGCCGAGGCCGTCAACCTGTCCACCACGCCGTGCTGGAAGCGGGTCAAGCGCCTGGAGGAAGACGGCTACATCCTGGGCCGTGTCGCCCTGCTCGACCCCGAACGGCTCGGGCTGGGGCTTACCGTGTTCGTCCAGCTCAAGACCCAGCGCCACGACAGCGCCTGGCTGGAGCAGTTCGCCGCGACCGTGACGGGGTTCGAAGAAGTGATGGAGTTCTACCGCATGTCAGGGGATTGGGACTACATGCTGCGGGTGGTGGTGGGGGATATCTCGGCGTATGACCGGTTCTACAAAAAGCTGATTACCCGTACCGATGGGTTGTCGAACATCACCTCCAGCTTTGCCATGGAGCAGATGAAATACACCACGGCTTACCCCGTGCATCGCGCCTGAATCGGCGCTGGATTCTTCGCGGGCAAGCCCGCGAATACGCCGGTACAGGCAACCCATCAATCCGCTGCCAACACCGCCGCAATCCGGTTCCCCGCCTTGGCTTTCTCAACCTTGATCGCCACAAATTTCGAGGTCGGGGTGTAGGTCCCTTCGCCATAACTTTCCAACGGCACCAGCGGGTTGGTCTCCGGGTAGTACGCAGCTGCCTGCCCCTCGGGCACGTCATACGCCACCAGGCGAAAGCCCGACACCCGTCGCTCAACGCCATCCTCCCACAGCGACACCAGGTCCACCTGCTCGCCCGGCTCGAAGCCTAGGCGGCGGATGTCGGCCTCGTTGACGAACACCACTTCACGCAGGCCAAACACCCCGCGGTAGCGGTCGTCCAGGCCATAGAGGGTGGTGTTGTACTGGTCATGCGAACGCAGGGTCTGCAGGATCAGGTCGGGTTTGTCACCACGGGCCAGTACCTTGGCGTTGACCAACTCTTCGGGCAGCGCGTGGGGCATGAAGCGGGCCTTGCCCGTGGCCGTGCGGAAGTTGCGATCGGCGGCAGTGTTGCCCAGGTGGAAACCGCCTGGGCTATGGAGGCGTTCGTTGAAACCGGTGAAACCAGGGATCACATCGGCAATCATGTCACGAATGCGGTTGTAGTCGGCCACCGCATACTCCCAGTCGATCGGCTGGTTGCCCAGCGTGGCCTTGGCCATGCCGGCAATGATCCACGGCTCCGAGCGCATGTGCGGCGAGCGTGGACGCAATTGGCCGTTGGAAATGTGCACCATGCTGAAGGTGTCTTCCACGGTCACGCCTTGCGGCCCTTCGGCCTGCAGGTCGATTTCGGTACGGCCCAGGCACGGCAAAATCAGCGCATCGCGGCCGGTGACCAGGTGCGAGCGGTTGAGCTTGGTGGAAATCTGCACGGTCAGCGCACAGTTCTGCAGTGCCGCGTGGGTGCGCGGAGTGTCGGGGGTGGCTTGGGCAAAGTTGCCACCCAGGGCGACGAACACCTTGGCCCGCCCCTCTTCCATGGCCTTGATCGCCAACACCGCGTTGTGCCCGTGAGCACGCGGCACACGGAACTGGAAGCGTTTTTCGATGGCATCGAGCAGCGCCGCCTTGGGTTTCTCATCAATACCCATGGTGCGGTCGCCCTGCACGTTGCTGTGGCCACGCACCGGCGACAGGCCGGCACCGGGCTTGCCGACGTTGCCGCGCAGCAACTGCAGGTTGACGATTTCCTGCACGGTCGGCACCGAATGGCGGTGCTGGGTGACGCCCATGGCCCAGCACATGATGACCCGCTCGGCCTTGCGGTACATGCGCGCGGCCAGCTCGATCTCGGCCAGGGTCAGGCCGGATTGCTTGACGATATGCTCCCAGGTGGTGGCGTCGACCGCTGCCAGGTAGTCATCGACGCCGCTGGTGTGCTCGGCGATGAAGGCGTGGTCGAACACCGCCGGTTCACCCTTGGCCTGGGCGTCGCGCTCCCACTGCAACAAGAACTTGGCGATGCCGCGCATGGCCGCCATGTCTCCACCCAAGGCTGGGCGGAAGTAGGCGCTGGAAGTCGGCTCAGAGCCGTTGCTGAGCATTTCGAACGGGTGCTGCGGGTGCTGGAAGCGCTCCAGGCCACGCTCTTTCAACGGGTTGAAGCAGACTACCTGGGCCCCGCGCTTGACCGCTTCGCGCAACGGTTCGAGCATGCGCGGGTGGTTGGTGCCGGGGTTCTGGCCGATGACGAAGATCGCGTCGGCCAGCTCCAGATCGTGGAACACCACGGTGCCCTTGCCCACGCCAAGGGTTTCCGACATGCCCGCGCCGCTGGCTTCGTGGCACATGTTCGAGCAGTCGGGGAAGTTGTTGGTGCCGTAGGCGCGCACGAACAGCTGATAGAGGAACGCCGCCTCGTTGCTGGCCCGGCCCGAGGTGTAGAACTCGGCCTCATCCGGCGACTGCAACGCACGCAAGTGCCGAGCGACCAGCTCGAAGGCCTCTTGCCAGGTGGTTTCGACATAGTGATCGGTGGCGGCGTCGTAGCGCATTGGGTGCGTGAGACGGCCTTGGTATTCGAGCCAGTAGTCGGTCTGTTCCTTCAGCGCGCTGACGCTGTACCTGGCAAAGAACGCCGGGTCCACCGAGCGGCCAGTGGCCTCCCAGTTGACTGCCTTGGCGCCGTTCTCGCAGAACTTGACCATGTCGCTTTCCGGTGACTCGCCCCAGGCGCAGCCGGGGCAATCGAAGCCGCCGTTCTGGTTGGTCTTGAGCATGGCCCGCAGGTTCTTGAAGGCATTTTCGCTGCCCAGCCAGCTCTTGGTCACGCTTTTGAGCGCACCCCAGCCGGCGGCGGCGCCTTTGTAGTCCCTGATGTGTTCGTCCTGGCTCATGCGATGAATCCTCACGCTTCGATGCTTTTTTCCAGCCTATTGAGCGTGGGGCGGGGGCGTCCAATCGAAAGATCTTACGGCGTGATAAGCGGTTTCGATCACCGGCTGAAACCCGCGTGTGGCCGTCATAGAGGCCATTGATCAATCAGTCGGGCAAAGCAATTTGACGGCCCTGCGGCCAGGTTATAGCTTGGAGTTGTGTCCCAACCCATTCGAGCGCGCACGTGGAACAGAACAGCCGGGCCCTGATCGACGGCTTCAACCGGAAAATCGACTACCTGCGGATGTCGGTCACCGACCGCTGTGACTTCCGTTGCGTGTACTGCATGGCTGAAGACATGCAGTTTTTGCCGCGCCAGCAAATCCTCAGCCTCGAAGAACTGTTCCAGGTAGCCGAGCGCTTCGTCGCCCTGGGCACCCGCAAGATCCGCCTGACCGGCGGCGAGCCCCTGGTACGCCAGGGCATCGTCGAGCTGTGCGGGCGCATCGCCGCCCTGCCCGGCCTGCGCGAGCTGTGCATGACCAGCAATGGTTCGCAACTCGGGCGCCTGGCCCAACCACTGTTCGACGCAGGCGTCACGCGCCTGAACATCAGCCTCGACAGCCTGGATACCGACCGCTTCAAACAGCTGACCCGCACCGGCGACCTGGCCCAGGTGGTCGCTGGCATCGACGCCGCACGCCAGGCCGGTTTCAAACGCACCAAGCTCAACTGCGTGGTACTCAAAGGCCGCAACGACCATGAACTGGTCGACCTGGTGCGTTTTGCCATCGACCGCGAACTGGACATCACCTTCATCGAAGAAATGCCACTGGGCACCATCAGCGAACATGAGCGCGGCGAATCGTTCTGCTCCAGCGATGAAGTACGTGAACGCCTGGCAGGGCAATTCACCCTGATCGAATCGACCGAGTCATCCCAAGGGCCGGCCCGTTACTGGCGCCTGGCCGAAGCGGCCAACACCCGGGTCGGTTTCATTTCCCCGCACAGCCACAACTTCTGCGCCACCTGCAACCGTGTGCGCCTCACCGTCGAAGGCCGCCTGCTGCTGTGCCTGGGCAACGAACATTCGGTAGACCTCAAGCACGTGCTGCGCGCCCACCCAGGCAACCCCGAGCGCCTGGAAAAGGCCATCCGCGATTCGCTGCACCTCAAGCCCTACCGCCATCACTTCGAAGTCGGCGGCGAGGTGCAGATCCTGCGCTTCATGAACATGACCGGCGGCTGAGCAGCCGCCTCTGGATTTCCATGATCGTCCACCCCACCTCCGATGTACTGCGTGTGCTGTTCACCCTCAAGGGGTCGATCGTCAAACGCATTGCCTTGCGTTGCCTGATGGTCACCCTGCTGGCCGCGCTGATCGTGCTGGTCGAGCGGCATTTCCCGGCGTTTTTCTACCCGGTCAGCGCCACCCCATTCACCTTGCTGGGCCTGTCGCTGTCGATTTTCATGAGCTTTCGCAACAACGCCTGCTACGACCGTTGGTGGGAGGGGCGCAAGGCCTGGGGCAAGCTGATCATCGAAACGCGTTCGTTCGTGCGTGAAAGCGTGGTCATTGCCGACCAGCAGTTGCGAGCCGAGCTGCTGCGCAGCCTGTGCGGCTATGCCCATGCACTGAATGCCCGGCTGCGTAACGAGGACGACCTGGCGGCCGCTCGCCCCTGGCTGGCCCGGCCGGAGACAATCAGCCCGCACAACGTGTGCGACGGTATCCTGCGTGAAATAGGCGAGCACTGCTCACGCCTGGCCGAACGACAACAGATCAGTGATTGGCGCTACAGCCTGCTGGAACAACGCCTGGTGGGCCTGACCGAAGTGCAGGCCACTTGCGAGCGGATCAAGTTCACCCCCTTGCCGTTTCCCTACACGCTGTTGCTGCACCGTACCATCTACATTTTTTGCATTCTGCTACCGTTTGCCCTGGCCGAGCCGCTGGGCTGGCTGGCGCCGTTGTTCACCACCATCGTGGGGTACACCTTCTTCGGGCTGGATGCGATTGGCAACGAACTGGAAGACCCATTCGGGCGGGATGAGAACGACCTGCCGACCGATGCCCTGGTGCGCACGGTGGAACGGGATGTGCTGGCGGGGCTGGGGGAACAGCAGTTACCACCGGCGTTGTTGCCGGTGGGGTATGTGTTGAGCTGACAGGCAGCAGCATCAGCCCCGGCTTGCACAGGCCTCGATCGGCAGCAGGTGTTTGACGAAGTTGCAGGGCCGGTGTCGGGCATCCAACTGCTCTGCCAAAATCCCCTCCCACGCGGTACGGCAAGCCCCGGTGGAGCCCGGCAGGCAGCATACCAAGGTTCTGTTGGACAACCCGGCCAGCGCCCGGCTTTGCACGGTCGAGCTGCCAATATCGAGAATCGACAACGCCCGGAACAGCTCGCCAAAACCATCGATACGCTTATCCAGCAGGCACTCGACTGCTTCTGGCGTGCTGTCGCGCCCGGTAAAGCCGGTACCACCGGTTATCAGCACCACCTGCACCTGCTCATCGGCAATCCAGGTAGCCACCTGGGCGCGGATCTTGTACAGGTCGTCCTTGAGCAGTGCCCGCGCCACCAGTCGATGGCCGATCTCTACCGAGCGGCTGGCCAGCAGCTCGCCGGAAGTATCGTTGTCGTAGGTACGGGTGTCGCTGACAGTCAGCACGGCGATGTTCAGCGGTACGAAGACCGCATCGGGTTGGACGCGCACGGTGAAGCTCCTTGAATGGCATTGTCACCACGCTAGAGGCATGGCCCCAGGTGCGTCCAATCGATATGGCGTACCGGCCGATCAATGACATCTATCGCAGACGTAGGTTATGGTCTGCACAACCAGACGCCAGGCACTTCCATGGACATCAAGCAGCTCAAGTTCCTCATCGCCCTCGACCAGACCCGCCACTTCGGCCAGGCCGCGGCGCTGTGCCATATCACCCAGCCGACGCTGTCCATGCGCCTGCGCAACCTGGAAGACGAACTGGACCTGGTACTGGTCAAGCGTGGCCAGCGCTTCGAGGGTTTCACCGAGGCCGGCGAGCGCATCCTGGCCTGGGCCCGCACCCTGCTCGCCGCCCACGACGGCCTGCAGGCCGAGGCCGCCAGCTGCCGCGGCCAGGTGGTCGGCAGCCTGCGCCTGGGCACCGTGCCGCTGGCCAGCTTCAACCCCATGCACCTGCTGCTGCCGCTGCGCGAAAAGTACCCCGAACTGCACTTTCAGCTCAGCTCGCTGAGCTCGGAGCAGGTCATCGACGGGCTCAGCCGCAACCAGCTCGACCTGGGTATCTGCTACCTGGACCAGGTCAACACCAGCTTCTTCGACGTGATCGAGCTGGGCACGACCACCATGGGCCTGCTGCACGACACTCGGCACTTCCAGTTCGCCAGCGACACGCTGCGCTGGGACGAACTCGGCGACATTCCGCTAGGGCTGCTGAGCAAAGGCATGCACTACCGCCAGTCGCTGGACCTGAGCTTCCGCAGCCGTGGCCTGGAGCCCAATGCGGTGCTGGAGAGCGACTCGAGCTTCCAGCTGATCCAGGCGATCAACACCGGCATGTGCTGCGCGATCATGCCACTGGACTGCGGCCTGGAAGACCTCAGCGAACACCTGCGTATCCTGCCGGTGGCCGACGCCGCCATCCATAGCCCGGTCGGTTTGCTGCTGCGCCGCAGCGAGCCGCGCTCGGCAATTGCCGAACAATGCTTTGCCGAAGCGCGCGGGCTGTTTCAAGCCACCTGATCGGCAGTCGCCTGGCGGTACTGGCGCGGGGTGAAGCCGGTCAGTTGCTTGAACTGGCGGCTGAAGGCGCTGTGGTCGGTGTAGCCGCAGCACATCGCCACTTCAGTGATCGGTAGCGCCGAATGCAGCAAGCGGTGGGCGTGCTCCAGGCGCGCCTTGTGGATCATCTGCCGGGGCGTGAGGTGGAACACCCGCTTGCAGTAGCGCTCCAGCTGGGCCACGGAAATGCCGGCAATGCGGGTCAGCTCGCCCATGCTGATCGGTTGGTGGAAATGCCGCCGAATATGCTCGTCCACCGCGGCCAGGCGCTGGTAGGCAGGGTGGCTGTCGGCGGCTGACTGCAAATCTACCGAAATGCCAACCAGGCCGATGATCTCGCCCGCCTGGTTGTACAACGGGCGCTTGTGGGTCAGGCACCAGCCCGGTTCACGGCTGCCGTACAGGTGTAGCTCCAACTGGTCTTCCAGTACCAGCCCCTCCTTGAGAACGCGACGGTCCTGCTCGGTGTAGCCAGGGCCCAGCTGTGCCGGAAACACTTCGGCGCTGGTCTTGCCCAGCAACGGCTGCAGGCGCTTGAGGCCGCAGCGCTGAACCAGGGTGTCGTTGGCCAGTACGTAACGGGCAGCCGGGTCCTTGATGAAGATGGCGGCGTTGGGGATGGCGTCGAGAATCGGCAGCAGCAGCGATACACCGGCGAGCAAGGCCTCGAGGGTGGCGGGGCGGTGCTGGTCGATGGAATGGTAGAGGGTGGCCAAGGGGTTGACGGTCATCTTCGGTTCTCTGCTGGCTGTGCCGGCCCTTATGCAGTGTGGCTTTCAGCCTATCGTCCAGCTGTGCGCCTTGCCATCGTTTTTCTGCAACTGTGCCGATTTCGTCACCCCCTCTGCAGAAAACCATCAAGAACCGCCGACCCGACCGGTTCACTCTATGCCCCACGCAAGCCGCCCAAGTCCTACAAGAGCGCGGCCCAAAAAGCCGCATCTCGTGACATCAGACCTGCCTATCCAATAACCAACAAAAAGGCGAACCCATGTCAGGCAAATTCAAAAAACAGTTATCACTGCTGGACCTCACCTTCATCGGCCTAGGCGCCATCTTCGGCTCCGGCTGGCTGTTCGCCGCCAGCCACGTCTCGGCCATCGCTGGCCCGGCTGGCATCCTTTCCTGGTTCCTTGGCGGGTTCGCCGTACTGCTGCTGGGCATCGTCTACTGCGAGCTAGGCGCCGCCCTGCCCCGTGCCGGTGGCGTGGTGCGCTACCCGGTGTATTCGCACGGCCCACTGCTGGGCTACCTGATGGGTTTCATCACGCTGATCGCCTTTTCCAGCCTGATTGCCATCGAAGTGGTCGCCTCACGCCAATACGCCGCCGCCTGGTTTCCCGGGCTGACCAAGGCCGGCTCCAGTGACCCGACCGTACTCGGCTGGCTGGTGCAGTTCGCCCTGCTGGGGCTGTTCTTCTTCCTCAACTACCGCAGCGTGAAAACCTTCGCCAAGGCCAACAACCTGGTCAGCGTGTTCAAGTTCATTGTGCCGCTACTGGTGATCGGCGTGCTGTTCACCTTCTTCAAACCAGAAAACTTCGAGGTTCAGGGCTTTGCCCCATTCGGCTTGTCCGGCGTGGAAATGGCCGTGTCGGCGGGCGGCATCATCTTCGCCTACCTGGGCCTGACGCCGATCATTTCGGTGGCCAGCGAAGTGAAGAACCCGCAACGCACCATCCCGATCGCGCTGATCTTGTCTGTGCTGCTGTCCACCGCCATCTACGCCCTGCTGCAACTGGCCTTCCTTGGCAGTGTGCCCACCGAAATGCTGGCCAACGGCTGGGCCAGCGTGACCAAGGAGCTGGCCCTGCCCTACCGAGATATCGCCCTGGCCCTGGGTGTGGGCTGGTTGGCCTACCTGGTGGTGGCCGATGCGGTGATTTCGCCCAGCGGCTGCGGCAACATCTACATGAACGCCACCCCGCGCGTGGTCTATGGCTGGGCGCAGACCGGCACCTTCTTCAAGTACTTCACCCGCATCGACGCAGAATCCGGCATCCCACGCCCGGCACTGTGGCTGACCTTTGGCCTGTCGGTGTTCTGGACCCTGCCGTTCCCATCGTGGGAAGCGCTGATCAACGTGGTATCGGCTGCCCTGGTACTGAGCTACGCCGTCGCCCCGGTCACCGTCGCCGCCCTGCGCCGCAACGCGCCAGACATGCCGCGCCCGTTCCGGGTCAAGGGCATGGGCGTGCTCGGCCCGCTGTCGTTCATCATCGCCGCGCTGATCGTGTACTGGTCGGGCTGGAACACCGTGTCGTGGTTGCTGGCCCTGCAGATCGTGATGTTCGTGCTGTACCTGCTGTGCGGCCGCTTCGTGCCCACCCAACACCTGTCGCTGGCCCAGCAAGTACGCTCGTCGGCGTGGCTGATCGGCTTCTACGCGGTGACCATCCTGCTGTCGTGGCTGGGCAGTTTTGGCGGCCTGGGCGTGCTAGCCCACCCGTTCGACACCCTGGCCGTGGCCGCCTGCGCGCTGGGCATCTACTACTGGGGCGCTGCGACTGGCGTACCTGCCCACCTGGTACGCCTGGAAGGTGAAGACGAAAGCGAAGCCAGCGCTGAAACCTATCCCAGCCGCCCCGCTGCCGTCGCTTCCTGATCTTTTACGCAAGGGACAAGCCCATGAAACAGATTCACGTCATCGACTCCCACACTGGCGGCGAACCCACCCGCCTGGTGATGAGGGGCTTCCCGCAACTGCACGGCCGCAGCATGGCCGAACAGCGTGACGAACTGCGCGAGCTGCACGACCAATGGCGCAAGGCCTGCCTGCTGGAGCCACGCGGCAACGATGTGCTGGTGGGCGCGCTGTACTGCCCGCCGGTGTCGGCCGACGCCACCTGCGGGGTGATCTTCTTCAACAACGCCGGCTACCTGAACATGTGCGGCCACGGCACCATCGGCCTGGTGGCCTCGCTGCAGCACCTGGGCCTGATCGCGCCGGGCGAGCACAAGATCGACACCCCGGTCGGCCAGGTCAGCGCCACCCTGCATGAAGACGGCGCCATCACCGTGGGCAACGTGCCCTCCTACCGGTACCGCCAGCAGGTGGCGGTGGACGTGCCCGGCCATGGCGTGGTGCGCGGCGACATCGCCTGGGGCGGCAACTGGTTCTTCCTCGTTTCCGAGCATGGCCAGCGCATCGAACTGGATAACCGCGAAGCGCTGACCGAGTACACCTGGGCCATGCTCAAAGCCCTTGAAGCCCAGGGTATCACCGGCGAAAACGGCGCCCCCATCGACCACGTCGAGCTGTTCGCCGACGACGCCAACGCCGACAGCCGCAACTTCGTGATGTGCCCCGGCAAGGCTTACGACCGCTCGCCGTGCGGCACCGGCACCAGCGCCAAGCTGGCCTGCCTGGCCGCCGACGGCAAGCTTGCCGAAGGCCAGACCTGGGTGCAGGCCAGTATCACCGGTAGCCAGTTCCATGGCCGCTACGAGCGCGACGGCGAGCGCATTCGCCCGTTCATCACCGGCCGCGCCTACATGACCGCCGACAGCACCCTGCTGATCGACGAACAGGACCCTTTCGCCTGGGGCATCTGACCCTCGGCCTTTTTCCGACTGAATACTGCTAGGAGTGATAACAATGACCGACAACATCTTCACCGGCACCATGCCTGCCCTGATGACCCCGTGCACCGCCGAGCGCAAGCCGGACTTCGACGCCCTGGTGCGCAAAGGCCGCGAACTGATCGAAGCCGGCATGAGCGCCGTGGTGTACTGCGGTTCGATGGGTGACTGGCCACTGTTGACCGAGGCCGAGCGCCAGGAAGGCGTGGCCCGCCTGGTGGCCGCCGGCATCCCGACCATTGTCGGCACCGGCGCGGTGAACACCCGTGAAGCGGTGTCTCATGCCGCCCACGCAGCCAGCGTCGGCGCCGCCGGCCTGATGGTCATCCCCCGCGTGCTCAGCCGCGGCGCTTCGTTGATCGCCCAGAAGCACCACTTCTCGGCCATTCTCGCCGCCGCACCAAAGCTGCCAGCGGTGATCTACAACAGCCCGTACTACGGCTTCGCCACCCGCGCCGACCTGTTCTTCGAGCTGCGCCGCGAGTTCCCCAACCTGATCGGTTTCAAGGAATTCGGCGGTGGCGCCGACCTGCGCTATGCCGCCGAACACATCACCTCCAAGGACGACGATGTGACCTTGATGGTCGGCGTGGATACCCAAGTGGTGCACGGCTTCGTCAACTGCAACGCCACCGGCGCCATCACCGGCATCGGCAACGCCCTGCCGCGTGAAGTGCTGCAGCTGGTGAGCCTGAGCAAGCAGGCGGCCAAGGGCGACGCCCGTGCCCGCCGCCTGGCGCGCGAGCTGGAGGCGGCACTGGCCGTGCTATCGTCGTTCGATGAAGGTTGCGACCTGGTGCTGTACTACAAGCACCTGATGGTGCTGAACGGCGACACCGAGTACAGCCTGCACTTCAACCAGACCGACGTGCTGACCGACGCCCAGCGCAACTATGCCGAGCAGCAATACGCGCTGTTCCGTAGCTGGTACGCCAGCTGGTCGGCCGAGCAGAACCTGGCCTGA
>Ga0207655_1000195_pt1 | contig 107092 bp, 95 predicted proteins | sample KBSM44metaG_FD_184398 | JGI IMG/M metagenome (GOLD analysis project Ga0207655, IMG submission 184398) | Miscanthus rhizosphere microbial communities from Kellogg Biological Station, Michigan, USA - KBS M4-4 metaG (SPAdes) (version 2) | ecosystem: Host-associated > Plants > Roots > Rhizosphere >... | reverse complement strand
TTCATCCTCGCCACTGGCTTACCTGGTCTGGTTTGGGTCTGCTGTGGCTTCTCGTTCAACTTCCTTACCCCATTTTACATATTCTGGGTTCTGGCCTTGGAAAAATATCCAGACCCTTTCTGAAACGCCGGGAAGGAATTGCGATTAGAAATATCGAACTGTGCTTTCCCGAGATGACACCGTTTGCCCGGAGCCAGATGGTCAATAAAAACTTTGTTTCTCTCGGGCTGGGACTGATGGAAACAGGAATGGCCTGGTTCTGGAGCGATGCGAGAGTCAAAAAATGGTTTGATGTTGAAGGGCTTGAAAACCTGACCGGCGCGACAAGAGGAGTAATGGTTGTCGGGATTCATTTTATGTCCCTTGAGTTGTGTGGAAGGGTAATGGGGTTATGTCATCCTATGATGGCAACGTATCGCCCACACAATGATCCATTAATGGAATGGGTACAGACAAAAGGGCGTATGCGTTCAAATAAAGCTATGATTAATCGCCGTAATTTATCTGGTTTTGTTCATGCGCTAAAAGCTGGTGAAGCCGTTTGGTTTGCACCAGACCAGGATTATGGGTCTAAAGGAAGCGTTTTTGCACCTTTTTTCTCGGTAAAAAAAGCAGCAACGACGAACGGAACGTATGCTCTGTCAAAGCTCGCTGGTGCACACTTAATCACACTTAGCATGATTCGACGTAGCGATAAAAAAGGTTATCACATGTATATCAGCAATCCGTTGTCAGGCTATCCAGGGGAAGACAAGGTCGCCGCAGCGGCTTATATGAATAAGATCATCGAGCATGAAATTCTCCGTGCTCCTGAGCAATACCTGTGGATGCATCGCAGGTTCAAAACGCGTCCTGAAGGCGAAGTCTCTTTATACAAATGAACCACTCTACTTGTCATGAGCCAGAATCTGTCTTTCTTGACACTGCGTATTTGTAAAAAATGCGATAAGGAATTTTCGCTCGGATTCATGTTAACGATGGCTTGACTGACAGCCAAGGTTAATCAATCGAACCGGTTCGGATTTAAAGGTCCGTTTTTCGCTCACAGCGGAACTAACGGTCTTGCTTTAGGTCAGCTCCGTGCCATAAGCGGACATACCCCCCTGAACCGATGATCCCTTCCCAGCTAACCTCTCCGGCTGAACAGAGCTTGCGGTAAATAGTTGCATTGCTGGATACCATAGGGTTTATGATAAAAATTCATTTTCTCATCAATTCCAGACCTCGATTTAAGGACACCAGAGGTTTATAGCCAAGTTCATTTTTGGCTTTGGTGATATCCAATGACACTTCCACTGCCGATGTGGCGAAGACCTGCATATTCAATGGGCTTTGTATTCGTCCAGCTGTTAATCGATTCAATCCGTCACCTAACTGCGCAAACAGACGGATAAGTCTGCGGGGGACGCTTTTCGACGGAGCACTAAGTCCTTGAGTTGCCAGTAAGGCGCTGACAAACTCCCTGAAAACATGAGGTGTACCGTCAGTAATAAAATAGATCTCACCATTTCGACCATACTCTGCGGCACGACTTATTCCCTGGCATAGATTTTCAATATGCGTTGTTGAGGTTAAATAGTTTCCATTGCTAATCCATGCAAATTTGCCCTTATTAACTGCCTCAGTAAGCTGCGGTAAGGCAGTGGTGTCACCGTAACCCCAGACAAATCTTGGCCGTACAACAATTACGCTCATAACCTCGTTTTTATAGGTGAGTGCACCATGTTCAGCAGCAGCTTTCGAACGCGAATATGCACCAACAGACCTGTCAGGTACAGGTAATGTCTCATCAGCCATGATAAGAGGATCACCGGTGAGCAATACTGACTCGGTACTGATATAGACTGCCTTTTTCAATCCAGCTCTTTGCGCGGCAGCAAACACCTGATGAGTACCATTCACATTGACATTCCACTGTTCCACAGAATGATAAGCATGCGCTGTATCAGCAGCAGCATGTATCAGCAGATCGCAACCCAACATAGAAAGATACAGGTCTGCAGCAAACATATCTTCACGGACAGGTTTCCCCCCGACTTCTGCTACTCTCTGGTCCGCGGCGTCACTTCGGGTCAGAACCCGCACCTCAGCTCCAGTACTACGGTAATAACGAATGAGGTTTCGCCCGACAAAGCCGCTACCACCGGTTATGAAAACGCGACGATGACGCATTAATTCCTGAAGTTCATTCTGGCTTTTAGACATCAGAAGCTCCTTTCATCTTCATTGCGGGTACGTCCTGGTCTGCCAGCCAATTAAGTTCAGCAAGTATTTGCGCACGTTCGTCATTCGTCCATTTGTGAAAATCGAGATGGTCGAGGAATTTAAACCCTTCTAGGGCTAGATATGCCAGCATTGCACCACGAGGGTTTAAAGATGTGGTTTTAATCCGTTCAATCACTTCAGACTGATGTTGCTGCATGGTTTTACGGAGATCTTCATGAAGAATGAGGGCAGAACTCAGGCTGAGTGCAATGGGCCGAAACTCTTCGGGCGGCGGCGTTTTAGCTACTTCAATGCGGCCTTTCAAAGCAACACTGTGTTGAGTACCCAACGTAAGCTCCATTTCGTGATGCAATAAATCGTCACGCTCCATAGCGCGACTGACTAAAGCTTCAAGCAATCCCTGCTTAGTTTTGTGAACATACAAAACACTGGCTTTGCTGATTCTTGCCTGTGCAGCGACCGCATCAATCGTCAGCTTTGCTACACCCATCTGCCCAATTACCTGCTCAGCCGCATCCAAAATACTGTCAGTACTGATCTCTTTTTTTCGTCCCATACCAACCTCATTATTAACCATCTGGATGGATATTAATTAAGGCGATTTTATTTATCAAGCTTTCTGGTTACAGAACATGTTCACACACCTGAACAAACGTCCGCTCCTCGCTCACAGCGGACCTTCAGCTCGTTCGCTTCATGCCAGAAGATGACATGACCCGTTGGAATGAGTGACCAGTCGAAGCAATTTCGCAAAAACATCATTTCCAAAAGAGTAGGTGAGCGATGTTTAGATAATTTTCGAGCAAATTGTTGCTCAGTAATGGTACTGCCCCACTGATCGCCTTCCCATTCTTTCGACACTTCACATCCGAATGATTCATACAATCGACTTGCCGCGATAATTTTTGAAATGTCCGTACTTGTACCGAAGTGAAGATTTTAATGAGATACAAAGGTTTAAGTTCGAATAAAAGAAGTATCAGCCAGCAGCATCCCCGCCGACCATGGATGAAATTATGGAGCAGATAACACCGGGGAACATGCTGGATGAGGTTGACTGGCGCAAGCCTGTCGGTAAAGATGGTTGTTACACTCAATGGTAATATGTCGAAAAAAAAAGATTTCTTCGACATATGCGCGTGACATGTTTATGCCATCGACATATTATGAGTATATGTCGAAAAAAATGGTTATTTTAAACATATGAGCTGGACCCCAGAAACACCCTACAACCAACTTCCCGCCTTGCCTCCAGAACTGGAGCAAATCGAAACACGCCGTGTGCTTAAAGCCTGTATAGCGGCCCGAGCCGCGCTGGCCGAGCTGAAAACAGCAGGAGGACTGCTGCCGGATCAGGGATTGCTGGTCAACCTGCTACCAATGCTGGAAGCAAAAGACTCTTCGCGCATTGAAAACATCGTGACCACCAGTGATCAACTCTTCCAGTTTGCCGACCGCGCAGAACATGCCGACCCTGCCACGAAAGAAGCGCTACGCTACCGCACCGCGCTTTATCAGGGTGTGAAGAGCCTTGGCTCATACCCGCTTTGCACCAGCGTTGCGATGGAGATCTGCACCACACTGCGCGCAGTGGATACCGATATTCGTAAAACACCTGGCACGGTGCTGCGCGACCAATTCTTAAACGTTGTTTATACCCCCCCAGAGGGTGAATCGGTGGTCCGCGATCTACTTTCGAACTGGGAGCAGTTTATGCACGCCGAGGATGATTTAGATCCGCTGGTGAAAATGGCTATAGCGCACTACCAGTTTGAAAGTATTCATCCGTTCCCCGATGGCAACGGGCGAACAGGGCGCATTCTGAACATATTGATGCTGATTGAAAGTGGCCTCCTGAACTCTCCTATTTTATACCTGTCCCGCTTCATCCTTGAGCGTCGTAGCGATTACTACGCCTTGTTAAGGGGAGTGACAGAACAAAAACAGTGGGAAGAGTGGATCCTCTTTATGCTAGAGGCCATCGAAAGCACGGCCAGCTGGACAACGACGAAAATTTCCGTAATTCGGGCGCTGATCGAATCGACGCAAGGGTATGTTCGTGAGCATCTATCTAAAATTTATTCATGGGAGCTGGTGCAGGTGCTTTTTGCGCAACCTTATTGCCGCATAGAAAATCTGGTGGAAGCGGGTATAGCTAAGCGTCAGACAGCATCAACCTACCTTAAGCAGCTGGTAGAGATCGGTGTGCTGGAGGAAATGACGGCAGGGCGTGAGCGCCTGTACATCAACACCAGATTGTTGCAAGAGCTGAACAACTAAGAACCAGGCGGCTACCGAGCAAAAAGGCAACAATGGCTGGGGCTGGTTGTGGAGATATTATCTCAAATCACTCGTCCGCTTTATGAGCCCAGGCGGGCATTGCCGTAAGATACCGTTTTGCACGCTTCTGTGCTTCTTCCGGGCCGACTTTTTGCCAGGAATCAAGGAAGCTGGCTAAGCCTGATACCGCTTCTTCCCAGGGTTTAAGATTGCCGTTGCTGTCGTTGCAATACGCGCAATATTTATCACTGACACTGTGTGCATCGGGTGCCAACATCGGCATCCCGCAAGCCTGACAGAACTGTTCATGTTGTGACATATGATGCTCCTTATGGTAACATCCTGATTAATAAACATACTGTGTATGTATTGTGCAGGTGATGCATCAGATCAAAGCAAGGACGAAGTTCCCGGTATCTCCGGTAAGAAATACCGGGAACCTGTTGTTACTTGGCGATGAGTGCGAAGACACCCCATCCAAGATAGTCTCTTGTGCAAGAAACATGGCGTTTTGGCGATGCGGTGAGTTCAGCTCTCACGTAAGATGCAAGTTCATCATGAGAATTATTCACCAGCCAACGCCGCATTGTCAGCCAGGTAGCGGCGATATAACGATCCCATCCTTCCTGGTCCGCCAGCACCATTTCAATTACATCGTAGCCTAGCGTATCAAAGTGGCCGACCAGCGCGGGAAGAGTTAGAAAATCGGCTACAGAAGTAGCTCCGCATCCGCGGGCTATTTCGTCCGTGGGGCACTTAAGCCAGTAGGGTTCGCCAATGAGCATTATTCCCCCAGGCTTAAGGCTTTTTTCCAGGAGTGCAACTGTCCCGGAGACGCCGCCACCAATCCAGGTCGCGCCGACACATGCCGCTACGTCACATTTTACATCTGAAACGTAACCTGCCGCGTCGTTATGCATAAAATGGACGCGTTCGCTGACCCCGAGTTCCTCAGCACGCTGCTTTGCCTTTGAGGTAAAGAGCGGGCTCATGTCGATACCGACACCGGTAATGGCGTGGTCCCTGGCCCAGGTACAGAGCATCTCGCCCGAGCCGCTGCCGAGGTCCAGAATGCGGGTATCCGGCTTCATGCGCAGCACACGGCCCAGCGTGGCGTACTTCTCTTCTGTAAACGGGTTGTGGATGCGGTGTTCGCTTTCACTGATGGTAAAAATACGTGGGATATCCAATGTGGAAGTCCTTTTATTGCGTTGAGTATTAAGAGGGCGTTTCTCTGAGGTATTTGCTTTTTCAGCCAGCAGAACAAACAGCTTCCCTTCACATGTCTCGCTGACTGGCAGTCGTGGCTTTCAGGAGGAGGAAGCAGGGTAAATCCGACGTTACCGAGCAGGCTGACGTACTCGTCATCGCGGCAGGCAGTCATCTGGCTGCCGAAACGCGTGTTGTGACCGTTTGCCTCTATGGCCCAGAACTGCGTTGAGCTGGTCTGCGCTTCTTCATCCCAGTCATGTTCCGTCAGCAGCAGGTGAGGGACGCCCAGAAACAGCCCGTCCGGACAGCGTTGCCAGCTCGCTTCAGCCATTCCCTGACGCTTAACTTCGTCGAAAGCATGGACTTCAGTGAGCAGCCTGCCACCCGGCTCCAGCCACAGCGCGCAGCGGCTGACGAGTGAGCGCGCATCTGCTGTGCTAAACACATTCAGTTCCCCGAACGTCATCATGATGAAATCGAACGATTTATCCGGCCAGTATGCGCGGATATCCTGCTGGACATAGTCGATATTCAATCCGGCATTCTGCGCCTGCTGACGGGCCCAGCTCACGGATGCCGGTGAGAAATCCACGCCGGTGCAGTGAAATCCGCGTTCCGCCAGGCGGTGGGTATAAAAGCCGGGACCGCAGCCGAGATCGAGGATATGTGCGCCAGGGGGTAACTGGCTGGCGATCCACTCGACCTGCTGCTCAATGACCTCCTGCCTGCGGCTGGCCCAGTCGTGCTCCTGCGACAAATGGTTCGCCAGCATGCGCTGGCTGAAGGCCGGTTCGTCCCAGGGGATTTTGCTCTCCTCCGCCGACAGCTGGATGTGCCGGGTTGCGGAAATAAGGGGGCTGATATCCATCATGCTCTCCTTAGCGGTTATCAAGCTGTGCGCGAACGTTATTCAGCCCGGTGGTGTTGATGCGATAGGGCTGGCCGTTAACGGACTTGATCAGTTTTTTGGTTTTGAGTTTTTTGAAGGTGGCAAGGGTGCAGTCGGTCAGCAACAGCCCTTCGCGGGTGTAGCATTCAACGGCGGTGACGCGGCCAGACGCATCGCGGACGTGCGCAATACGGCCACCTTTGGCGAGAACGTGTAAGTTACGTTGCTCCTGACGGGATAAATTCATACTGGAGAACCTGTTTAATCATCATGTGCAAAACGTACAAACACACAGCGGTGTCCGCATTCGATTTCGGCGCATTGATAATCAGTCCTGCCTGAAAAGGTCGGTAAGCTGATTATCGGATGATTACATTCTCCAGCATTAAAACCTCGGGTTGGGTTGAAAGGTATTTACAGGGTAAATAATAACACCTTGTTTTTATAAGTGAATATCCTGAGCTGAAAAGTGTGATCTAGACAGGGGTCAGTGAGAGCTCCCTTATTAAATAGACGGAGATTCTTAGCTGTAAAGGGTTTGCCGGGAAATGAACACTTCAGCTCCCAAAGCCGTAATACACAAACGCTAACTTATTCCCGTCCGGATCGCGGACATAAGCACTATAGAATCCTTGTCCGTATTGCGGTCTGTGATCCGGCACACCTTCATCCGCGCCTCCCTGACTAAGGGCAAGCGCATGCAACTGCTGGATGCGTTCAAACGAGCGGGTATTCAGCGCAACCATCGTGCCATTACCAGCGCCCGCTGGTTGCTGGTTAAAGGGCCTGCCGACGCACAATCCGATGGTGTGGTTATCGCTGAACGTCCCCCAGGATGCGCCTTCTTCATTACGGCCAGCCTTTGGATGTCCAAGCAATTCCATCAGTGGATCGTAGAACTTAATGGCTCTCTGTAGATCGTTAGTATCCAGCATCACGAAAGAAAACATAAACCCTCCTTAATCTCTTTTGCATTATTGCTCCTGACAGCCTACCGGTGATACTGACTGCCCCTGATGCTGCTTGCGCAGTTTAAGCAGACCGGAAACCAATAGATGACGGCTATACCGGCTAGCAGTGCCGTGCAGTGAAAGGTCATCCTGCCGCCAGCATGAAAGTAAATCCATCGGGTTGCATCAATGGAAAGAGTAAATGCGCTCTAAGCAAGAATACAGGCGGATATCGGCATCTCATAAGCCTGACAAAACTGTACGTGCTATGTCATAACACGCACCATCTGTCGTATGATTGTCTACTAAATATACAGAATTGCTGCGCGGCATTCAGCGGTTCAGATCAATAGAACCCTCAGTAACCATCATGAATATTGATTGAACTCATTTACCTGATAATTGCCGCTTTGCTAGTCTCGGCATATCACTTTGGAAGCCGACAGGATTTTAGCGTTGGAAATCTTTTTTTAACCCGCTGAAAAATATCTCTTAAATATTTTTCATACGCAAACATTCATGGTCCGTTCAGTACGGATCCGATTCTGTATGGGTTAAAAAAGGTACGTTATGAAAGTTACATGGACCGTCACGCCTGTGGGGTATCAGCGCATTGCGACAAGATGCCCTTCTTGCAAGATTAAACGGGACTTCATGCCGTCAGGTGCATTTCGGGTTAATTCTCAAAAGAAGCTGCTGGATGTATGGTGTATCTTTAAATGCACACGCTGCGATTACACCTGGAATATCTCCCTGTTTTCTCGTCTACACGTCAGCAAAATTGACCGCCAGCTTTTTCATCGGCTAATGACAAACGATGCCGCCACGGTACAGCACTTTACAAGTGATATTGCGACGCTGAAGCGGAACAACGCAGAGCTATCGGGTCGGCTTGGCTTTACCGTTCATGAGCACTGGCCGGTTAGCATCACTGCCCACCAGCGGGTCCGCGTTAGTGTCAGGACTTCCCGTTCATTCCAGGTCAGCCAGATGTCGATTTTGAAGCAGCAGCTCATGCTGAGCGCTGGTGAAATTCAGAGAAGGGTGGAAGCAGAGCTGATCAGCGGCGTTACGATAAAGATGCTTAAATCGAGAAAGCAGAAGGCTGCGGAATATGAATTCCAGCTGTCTGCGGAAACGTTATATGCCCGGCGCAGGATTGTTCTGACACGTCGTTAAAAGTTAGAAGCTCATCTTGAGGTCGGTCGCGCCAGTATGGTAATGGCTTAACAGAAGTAATGATTCAGGATGAGCTTCAGGTGAATGATATTGCCTGTGACATAAGCTGGAGTTAGTGATGAAACTTAGGGAGAAATATGAATAAGCATGCGGTTCTGAAATTGCTTAATGAGCTGGATATATCTTTTCAGTACATACCACACCCTGAGGTGAAGACGGTCGCTGACCATGCGAGTTTTGCAGCGGATTTTCCGGCACAATTGCTGAAGAACCTGTTACTCAAAAATAGTTCTGGTAAGCATTACTACCTGTATATTCTTGATGGCAATAAACAGGCAAATCTTCGCGAGTTAGCGCTCCAGCTTCATGAATCGCGTCTGTCTTTCGCTAAACCAGATGAGTTAATAAAAATACTCGGTGTGGAACCTGGCGGGGTTACGCCTTTCGCTATTGCACATAACAAGGAGAGGAATATTCAAATTGTTATCGATTCTTCTGTATCAGCGCGTCGTTCACTGGGCTTTCACCCTCTGGTCAATACAGCTTCGGTTTGTATTTCTAAAAAAGACTTATTGCGGCTACTGACATTTTTCGGTTATTCCCCGGTAGATGTTCAAACCGATAGAGTGCTCTTGTTAGTCGCGCGAACAACGGATGCGTTCTAATAGCCAGTCTTCGACTTCTCTCTCGCCAGCGAGAGCTGCGACCTAATTTGATTGGTTTCGGGAACCGTCCGTCCTTTATCAACTTGTAAAACTACTTGTCCCTAAGCCCTGCTAGCGTTGTGATGAAGCGCATATCCACAATGCGCAGCACACGGCCCAGCGTGGCATACTTTTCTTCTGTGAATGGGTTGTGGATGCGGTGCTCACTTTCGCTAATTGTAAAAATACGTGGGATATCCAATGTGGAATTCCTTTTATTGCGTTGAGTACGTGCAAACACACAGGGGGGCATTCGATTTCGGCGCATTGATAATCAGTCCGGCCAGAAAAGGTCGATAAGCTGATTATCGGATGATTACATTCTCCAGCATCAAAGCCTCGGGTTGTAGTGGTTTACTGAATTTGGCCATCTGAACAGAGGTGATATGCTCACCCCAGAACAATACAGGTGCCTCAATGAAAGAAATTTTAGCGCAGAGTTTAAACGCGAATCCGCTCAACTGGTTCTTGATCCGAACTACACTGTTGCAGCTGCGGCCAGTGCTATGGATGTGGGGCTTTCTACCATGACGCGATGGGTAAAGCAGTTGCGGGATGAACGACAGGGCAAAATACCTAAAGCCTCCCCTGTAACCCCGGAACAGATTGAAATACGTGAGCTGAAGAAAAAGCTACAACGCATTGTAATGGAAAACGACATATTAAAAAAGGCTACCGCGCTCTTGATGTCAGACTCCCTGAACAGTTCTCGTTAATCGGGAAACTCAGAGCGCAGTATCCTGTGGTCACACTTGCCACGTGTTCGGGGTTCACCGCAGCAGTTACAAATACTGGGGAAAAAGTCCCGAGAAGCCAGACAGCAGGCGAGCAGTGTTACGCAGTCAGGTTCTGGAGCTGCATAAATTCAGCCATAGCTCTGCTGGTGCAAGAAGTATCGCGATTATGGCAATCCTGAGAGGCTTCAGAATGGGGCGCTGGCTTGCCGGAAGGCTCATGAAAGAACTGGGTCTGGTGAGTTGTCAGCAGCCTACCCACCGATATAAACGTGGTGGCCATGAACACATCGTTATTCCGAATAGCCTTGAGCGACAGTTCGTAGTGACAGAACCTAATCAGGTGTGGTGCGGCGATGTGACGTATATCTGGACAGGCAAGCGTTGGGCTTACCTTACTGTTGTTCTCGAACTGTTCGCAAGGAAACCGGTGGGTTGGGCGATGTCATTCTCACCGGACAGTAAGCTGACCATCAAAGCGCTGGAAATGGCGTGGGACGCTCGCGGTAAACCAGCCGGAGTGATGTTCCACAGTGACCAGGGTAGCCACTATACAAGCAGGCAGTTCCGGCAGTTACTGTGGCGTTGCCGGATCAGGCAGAGTATGAGCCGACGTGGAAACTGTTGGGACAACAGCCTGATGGAACGCTTCTTCCGGAGCCTGAAAAACGAGTGGGTACCAGTGACAGGTTATATAAACTTTAGCGCAGCTGCTCATGCGATCACAGACTATATCGTCGGGTATTACAGCTCGCTAAGGCCGCATTACCCCAAACGAATCGGAAAACCGATACTGGAAAAACTCTAAAGCGGTGGCCAGTTTTAGTTGACTGACCTGCTCCCCGTTGATTAATACACTGCGATGTTAGTAATGTCTTCATAAGCCACATGAGGATATCCCCATGAAGAAGCGTTTTCCGATGAACAGATTATCAGTATCCTCCGCGAAGCTGAAGCCGGGATTTCTGCCGCAAGCACGCCATTTTATACTTGGCGTAAGAAGTATGGCGGTATGGAGGTGCCTGAGGTTGAGCGCCTGAAGTCGCTTGAGGAAGAGAACGCCAGACTCAAGATGCTGCTTGCCGAAGCCATGCTGGATAAGGAGGCGCTTCAGGTGGCTCTGGGCCGAAAGTACTGACGACAGACCAGAAGCGGGAAGCCGTGGTGTTGATGTGTGATACGACCGGTCTGTCGCAACGTCGTGCCTGCAGACTCACAGGTTTGTCCCTGTCGACCTGCCGCTATGACGCTCAGCGTCCGGCGGCCGATGCGCATTTATCAGGGCGCATCACTGAGCTGGCACTGGAGCGCAGGCGTTTTGGCTACCGCCGCATCTGGCAGTTACTGCGCCGTGAAGGCCTTCATGTTAATCACAAGCGCGTGTACCGCCTTTATCATCTGAGCGGGCTGGGCGTAAAAAGCAGACGACGTCGTAAAGGGCTGGCAACAGAACGTCTGCCGCTGCTCCGCCCGGCGGCACCGAACCTGACCTGGTCGATGGATTTTGTCATGGACGCGCTCGCCTCCGGTCGCAGGATCAAGTGCCTGACCTGTGTGGACGACTTCACGAAGGAGTGTCTGACAATTACCATCGCATTCGGGATTTCAGGCGTTCAGGTCACGCGTATTCTGAACAACATTGCACTGTTTCGGGGCTATCCGGCGACGATAAGAACTGACCAGGGGCCGGAGTTCACCTGCCGCGCACTGGATCCGTGGGCTTTTGAGCATGGTGTTGAGTTACGTTTAACCCAGCCGGGCAAGCCAACGCAGAACGGATTCATAGGGAGCTTTAACGGACGATTTCGCGATGAATGCCTGAATGAGCACTGGTTCAGCGATACCGTTCACGTCAGGAAAGTTATTAATGACTGGCGGCAGGATTACAACGAGTGTCGTCCACATTCAGCACTGAGTTATCAGACGCCATCAGAGTTTGCAGCTCGGTGGCGAAATGGAAAATGTGAAGGTAAACAAACCTACATTACTAACTGATGGTTGTATCTAATACTGGGGGCAGGTCAGGTGGTTCTATGACAAATTCATTTTGGTGTAGTCATAGATGAAGTTTTTGTGACAGAGTTCAATTTTTAAATGTCTAAGAAGATAAAATTTAACCATAAAATGAGATATCAGTCCGCTAATAAATTCATGGCTGGAATTGTGTTTGCTATAATACATTCCAAATGTATTTATGAAATTCGATACAGACAGTACTGTGCAATTACTTATGCGTTTGTTTTTGAGGCAAACATCGGCTAATCGATTATCAAAATGAACTAAGGCTATAGTAACAACCGAACGATTATGTCTCTGAATACAAACTTAATCCTTATGATTAGAACTAAGGACATGATATGTATAATGAAGAGGTGCTGCTGATAAAAGCAGGTAATGGGGTTGCAATTCCTATCTCTCACTTTATCGGTTTATCTGCTGCAGAAATTAGTACAAAGTATTCCGGGAAGCTTAGTTGGGGAGAGTCACAGTTTCTTGCGAAAAAGGCAAATGAGCATGATAAGCAGAACAAAATGCTGGATTCTCGTGTTTTATCGCGGGTTAATCCACAACTCTCGTCAGCTATTCGTCTTGGTATAATCCAGCATTATAATTCGCGTAGTTACGAAAATCTTTTTGGTTCAAGAGCATCAGAATTTGTTTCACCGGATTCAGTTGCGTCGATGTTCTCTCCGGCTGCTTATCTGACAGTTTTGTATCGTGAATCTCATGAGTTACATTTTCCTTCATCAGCATTCCACCTCAATTCCCGGCGCCCAGATTTGGCCAGCCTTCAGTTAAGCCAGAAAAACATGGATGAAGAGGTATCTACCCTCACACTGGCCAGCGAAGTTCTGGCTGATCATATTGGCCGAAACCTTGATATAACACCTGATGACCTGCTGGAAACTCTGGCGACTCATCGGCAGACGGGGCAGACGCCTTATCATCAGCCTTATGAGATAATCCGGCAGGTTATTCTGGAAAAACAGCCGAATTTGTCTGTGCTTTCTCGAAATCCGGATGTAGTAGGAGAAAACGACACTGGTTCACTGCTAGCCATCCTGGCGAATATTTCTCCCGAACTTAAAGAAATTTTGATAGAAGAGATTACGGAAGAAAATGCAGTAGAACTTTATGAGAAAAATTTCCATCTAGATATTAGTGAATTAAATTCCCCACGGAAAATTGCGAATTACTATGATATGACTCCTAGCCAACTGGTGGAGTTTATTGGGAGGTGGGAATGGTTATCAGAGGAAAGCGCAGCAACTCCAGGGCCCCTTTATACTGATGGTAAACACACTATTTTTCTTGAAAAAATTGATGGGGGTTTTGAAATCGTAAAAACAAGTTTCCTTTATTACTCTATCACTACTGAGATTCATTATTTTGAAATTATTCCCATGAAGAATAATGAGTTCCAACTCAGGTTTAGTTTCAAAAAGACTCATCCTGATGAAAGTGTTTTCACTATTATGATTACTACGGCTCCAGAGCCTAGGCATGTGGAAGATTTTGTTCCTTTAGCCAATGAGCATTATATACGTACGTTCCCGTTAACTTTAGAGGAGATAAGCAACCCAAACATATTTGGAACTGCAATCAAAAGGGAAGCCCCTGGGGGGGGAGGAAGACCTTTGTGGACTATTGGTTTTTTCAGAATCGAACGCTTCTCGGGCGAAGGCTACATGTTGAGGCTCAACAAGATCATCCGCCTTTGTCAGGCAACCGGCTTGTCCCCTTCTCAGCTGGAAACCCTCGTTTTCAGCATTAACCCCGACGGGGTTATCAACCGTGATGTCATGGTACGTCTATTCACCGCTATGTTTTACAAGGTCCGCTATGGGCTGGTGCTGGACGATGCGCTGGTTCTCAGTGGGGCACTTATCAGTAGACAGGCCTCTGCTGGACAGGTTAGCCACTTTGACCACATCTTCAACTCTCCACCGTTGGGGGGAACACTGTTCATCCCGGATGGCGAACCTGTTCTCCTACCGTCTGGTAGTGGGGAGGGCAATTTTGCCACCGCTGCGCTGATACGGGGGCTGGGAGTCAATAACGGGGAATTGTTAAACCTGTGCCGTCTTATAGATAGCACCGTCACAGATACCATCACGGCCGATATTGTGACCATCTCTCACCTCTGGCGCCTGTGTCTGCTCGCCCGAGAGCATAGCCTCAGCGTGCTCGAGTTTAGCTTTCTGTATCGGTTATCGCCGTGCCATGGACTCAGCGCCGCGACGTTGACATTGTCTCAGTGGCACAGCTTGACCGAGTTTATGTATCAGACCACGCTTTTGATGACTGACACGAAGCTGTCCGCCAGTGAACTTTACCTGATGTGTACTCAAGAGTTCGATGAAACCCTGACTCCGGAGATGAATAATTTGCTGTTATCACTGCGTCCGCGTCTGGACGGCGTTGTGTTAGAGGAGCAAGACAGTGACTCGCTGAGTCAATTATTGTCTCCATTTATCTCGGCAGCCATGTCACTTTCTTCTCCGGCAATGGGCCGCTATGTACTGCTGTGGTCGGAGGCGTTACAGCCAGATGAACTAAGCATGGCCGAGTTTGCGGAACTGGCCGCTTTGGAGTCATTGACCCCGGAACAAAATACGCAGGTAGCCCGTTACTGTCACACCCTGGCACAAACGGCTATGCGGGTGCAAAAACTGAAGTTGAGTGAAGCTGAGGTGGCTGCACTGGTCAGTTCGGAGAATCAGCTCATCGGCGGGGGCGCCTCGGCAGATCCGCTGAAAACACTGCAGTCTCTGCATGCCTTTCATCAGTGGCTCAATCGTCTAGGGACCCGCAGCTCGGAAATACTGGCCTCTATTGAACAAAAGATGCTTACGCCGGGAATGCTGGCAATAGTTATGGAAACGGAACTGCTGATTATTGAGCAGTCCATGGCCTGTGCTGAGGTTACAGAATTAGGTAACTGGCGGGACATCTACAGAGTCCTCCAGTGGAAAAGCGTCGGCGAAGCGTTAAACGTGATGCCGATCACTATCCGGCAGTTATTGAATCTACAGTATGTGTCCCTGCCAAAACGTAGCAATGATGATAATTGGCAACACTGGCGACAACTGGCACATAACATGGAGGCGGGGATAGAAGGAAGAGCGGCCCAGGAGCTCGAATCCTTAACGGCAGAACGTTACATCACTGTATTGAGTTCCTGGTTACGAACATACTGCCAGCCGGTTGGGACATTTATCCGTAACCGGGATGAACTGTACAGCTATCTGTTGATTGATAATCAGGTGTCGGCCCAAGTACGGACTTCCCGGCTTGCAGAAGCTATCTCCAGTCTACAGCTTTATATTAACCGTGCTTTGAACAGAATGGAAGACGGTGCCCGGACAGATGTAATTACCCGGCAGTTTTTCCTCGATTGGTCGCTAAACTGCCGTTACAGCAGCTGGTCAGGTGTTTCCATGTTGGCGTACTACCCGGAAAACTACATTGAACCGACGTTGCGCATTGGTCAGACCCGTATGATGAATGAACTCCTTGAGAACATCAGCCAGGGTAAATTGTCGCAGGACGCGGTGGAGGATGCATTCAAGACCTATCTGACGCGCTTTGAAACAGTGGCCGATCTGACGGTGATCAACGCCTACCACAACAACGTCAATAGCGACAGCGGTACCACCTGGCTACTGGGCCGCAGTAAGGAAAATATGCAGGAGTACCACTGGCGTACGGTCGATATGTCAAAACTGCAGGACGGTTCACTGCCGGCCAACGCTTGGGGGGAGTGGACACGTATTGAAATGCCGCTCAATGCCTGGCGGGAAATGGTGCGACCTGTGGTGTTCCGCGAACGTCTGCATGTTATCTGGGTTGAACGGGAAGAAACCGCCAGAACGGAGAGCGACGGGCAGATAAGCACTCATGAGCGCTTTACACTCAAACTGGCTTTTCGCCGGCATGACGGTACCTGGAGTGTGCCATGGAATTACGATGTATCAACTCAGATAGAAAGCATACCGGCAAACCTCTCCCCGCTGGGATTGAGCGCGGCGGGTTTTGGCGGTGAGGATACCCTGTTGGTGTTCATTTACCGCATAGCGGAAAGCTATAATGACTTTGGTGAGAGCAATAACGCGGTTACGGGATTAGCCATTCATGGTAATGGGACATTAAGAGATATATCTGGATCATTACTCGAAAGATATTCTTTAATAAAGAATACGTTTGATGTAATGCCAGCACCAACCGAAAAAATCATTAAAAAAGCAAGTTATAAATTTGCCATTGGTTATGATATTCCACGTTCTATGGTTCTTTCTCAAACATCAAGTTCTAACTCAGGCTTGGTAATTAGCTCGGCTAAAACGTCTAATATAACATTTGACAGTTCAAGTGAAAGCCTTTCGTTACATTTTAATGAGGTGTCCGCCACGATAGCAAATGATCTAGAAGACCCTTACGGGATGGTGATTAACGCAATGAATGATTCAGGTGTGCCTGGTGATGAATTTATTGTTGGGCACGGCATGAGGATTGTCACGAATGCTTGGGGTATTTATGGGCCATACATTGTTTTTAATAAAAAAAACAATCAAGTAGGTGCCGCGCAGGAATCATTATGGACGCCCTCACTCTCGCCAAACCCAATACTTCGAGCACTCAGGCTTTCGGGTAATCCACGACTTTTATTTCAACAGGCATATCCGAACTTACATGATCCACTATTTTCATTCCCAGCAAACGATTTAACAATCCAGTCGTTTAAGGAGATTAATACAACCGAGTACTCACACTCCAATCCAAATGGAAGCGGAATGACTACAAGGGGAATAGTTGAATATTCAGGCTGGCGGGATATTGTTACAGGTATCAATGATCATGAGCGCGTTACACTATCGTTTTCATATAATGATAAGAACCATATTTTTTCAGCGGATAAACATGTCACCAACTTGCCAGAAAGTAGTTTCCACAGTATGTCATACCTATTCAATCCGTTAAGTGTGGACTTGTCCGATGCAGAATTTGACATGGGTGCTTTGAGTTTTGGAATTTCAATAAAACTATTAAGTGAAAACAGAGCCAATGTTATTTGTGAGGCTAACGGCACTCTACCAATAAGGAGGGTAGATTTTACCCCCAATCGAATTCTTCAGCTCCACTCAACCGATACTGGTGCTCAATATATGCAATTGGGCGTTCACCGCATGCGCCTTAATACGCTTCTGGGACCGCAACTGGTCAGTCTTGCTGCAACTGGTATTGACGCTATCTTGTCCATGAACACTCAGCACCTGCCGGAGCCCCAACTGGGAAAAGGTTTCTATGCCACCTTCACCTTGCCAGCCTACAATGCTGACGTGCACGGAACCAACCGTAATTTCAGACTCAACCTTAAGCATGTGGTTGATAACAACGCTCATGTGATTTATTCGGGCCAGTTCCAAGATCAGGAACTCACGGTCAAATTATTTATTCCTCTGGATGCAACGCCTCTGCATAGCAACTTTGTTGCAAGAGTATTCCTGACCACACAACTTAATACTAATGATCAAGCATGGCATGGCCCACACTTCACTGAGATTAACGGTGTAATAGGGATTCATGCCAGTTCTATTACTTCTATGTTCAACAACGTGAGTATCCTGAGAGATAACACCGAACCGATGGACTTCAACGGTGCCTGTGCGCTCTCCTTCTGGGAACTGTTCTACTACACACCGATGATGGCCTTTCAGCGTCTGCTCCAGGAGCAAAACTTCAGTGAGGCTACCCGCTGGCTTAACTATGTCTGGAACCCGGCCGGTTATATTGTGCAGGGGCAACTGCAGAGCTATTTGTGGAACGTTCGGCCATTGGAAGAAGAGACCTCATGGAACGCGAGTCCGCTTGACTCTATTGATCCGGATGCCGTGGCACAGGCTGACCCCATGCATTATAAAGTCGCAACCTTCATGCGCATGCTGGACCTAATGATTGCCCGTGGGGACATCGCGTATCGCCAACTGGAGCGCGATACGCTAAATGAAGCGAAGATGTGGTATGTCCAGGCACTGTCCCTGCTCGGTGATGAGCCAGACCTGACCTTTACTACACAATGGAGTGAGCCAACCCTGTCTGCGGCTGCGGACAAAACGCTGCAGCGTAATTACCAACAAATGCTGGCGCGTATCTGCCAGGGCGAAGCTCAGCTGCCCGAAACGCGCACGGCTAATAGTCTAACTGGACTGTTTTTCCCCGAGTTCAACACTGTGCTTTCTGATTACTGGAAAACTCTGCGCCAGCGCCTGTTTAACCTGCGCCATAATCTTTCTATTGACGGGCAGCCCCTTTCTCTGTCGATTTATGCCGATCGGGCCGACCCGTCTCAGTTACTGAGCAGTATGGTGCTGAACGCACAGGAAAGTAGTCACCTGCCCGCCAGCACGCTGACCCTCTGGCGATTCCCGGTGATGCTGGAGCGGGCACGTAATACCGCGGAACAGCTCACTCAGTTCGGCACGTCGCTGCTCAGCCTGGCAGAACATCAGGATGCAGATGAGCTCAACACCCTGTTGATGCAGCAGGGGATGGAGCTGGTCACCCAGAGTATCCGTCTCCAGGAGCGTGTGATGGATGAGGTGGCAGCTGACCGGGAGGTAATTGAAGAGAACCGCCGGGGAGCCCAGACCCGACTGGCCACGTATCAGCGCCTCTGGGAGGAGGGGATTTCCCGACAGGAACAAACAGTGATGGATATGCAAACCAGTGCTAGTTCCACATCCCTGGGGGCTCAAGGTTTTGTGATAGGTGCCAGCATTGCTGATATGGCCCCCAATATTTTTGGTTTTGCCGTTGGTGGCAGCCGATGGGGGGGGCCGTTGCAGGCCGCAGCAGAAGGGATATCTATTGCCACTAATGCCACACTCATCGCGGCAGAACGAATGGGTCAATCAGAGTCCTACCGCCGCAGGCGCGAGGAGTGGGAAATACAGCGCGATACGGCAGAAAGTGAGATCCGGCAGTTTGATGCCCAGTTGGCAGCGCTGGATATTCGTTATGAGGCGGCCCAACTGCAGGTGGAATATCTGCAGACTCAGCAAGCGCAAACGTTGGCACAGATGGAATTTCTACAACGCAAGTTCACCAACCAGGCTCTGTACAGTTGGATGCGCGGCAAACTGAGCGCTATTTATTACCAGTTCTTTGACCTGAGCCAATCACTGTGCCTGATGGCTCAGGAATCACTGCGTCGGGAATTGAACGATGCCGCTGCCACCTACATAAGAGGGGGGGCATGGAACGGGGCAAGTGCCGGATTTATGGCGGGGGAAACATTTTTGCTGAATCTGACTGAAATGGAAAAGGTCTGGCTTGAGCGTGATAGCAGGGCACTTGAGGTTACGCGCACCGTTTCACTGGCGCAAGTCTACCGTGGGCTGAGTACCAATAGTTTTGAACTGAAGGAAAAGCTCGCAGAAATGTTGAACTCAGGAAGCGGCAGCAGCGGGATAACGGGCACGGAGCTGAAATTCTCAGGCAATGGACAACTGCAAGCATCAGTTCAGCTGGCAAAACTGGATATCAGCAATGATTACCCTGCCGGGCTGGGGCAGTATCGTCACATTAAACAGGTGAGTGTGACATTGCCGACATTGGTTGGGCCGTACGAAGATGTACGTGCCGTGTTGAATTACGGAGGCAGTCTCGCCATGCCTAAGGGATGCAACGCCATCGCAGTTTCACATGGTGTGAACGACAGTGGCCAATTTGTGCTGGACTTCAATGATGCTCGGTATCTTCCTTTTGAAGGTATTCCTGTGCATGACGGCGGCAGCCTGTCGCTGAGTTTCCCGGATGCCACCAATCGCCAGAAAGCTCTTTTGCAGACCCTGAACGATATCATTCTGCATATTCGCTATACCATTCACTCATAACCTCCCCTGGATACGGGCATTTGTCTGTATTCAGTGTGAGTACCGGAGAGCTAATATGTCTGAAAAACCAGGTATTGATAGTTTATCTCCGCAACTCCCTCAGGGAGGCGGTGTTATTTCAGGAATGGGTGAATCTTTAGGGGCGCCGGGTGCATGGGGAGTCCCTGAATATTCCATTCCTTTCCCCGTGTCACCTGCACGTTACCTTGAGCCAGAGCTCATTCTTACTTATAACAGCATGACAGGTAATGGCCCTTTTGGCTTAGGCTGGAATTGCAACTTATCCTTTGTCAGTCGTTCTGTCAGTGATGGCGTACCAGACTATACCGATAATGATGTTTTTTTATCTTTGGGTGGGATCCGGTTAATAAAGTGTACTGACAATACCCCATTTTCTGATTACGGATTGTTTGGCGATAAGGGAGGACTTCCGGACCCTGGGAATTATACAGTAACGTGCTACCAGGAGCAGGTGGCCTCCAGTTTTAGCCGTTATGAACACTGGAGTGAGAAATCTGATAATGAGAGAAATGATTTCTGGGTAGTAAGAAGCTCCGACGGTAATATTCATTTACTGGGAAAAAATAAAACAGCTTGTTTGTCCGACCCGTTAGATAAAAAACGTATTGCCCGATGGTACCTGGAGGAAACGCTTTCTCCTTTAGGAGAAACAATATTTTACCAGTACCGTAAAGAAGATGGGATAAACTGCGATGAAACTGAGCTTGCGGCCCATCCTTCGGAAGGTGCTGCTGTATACCCGTATCGTATCTATTACGGAAATTGTACTGACGTAAATGCACTGGTTTCCTTTAGTAATCTGAAGCCGAAATGGCTGTTCCGGATTGATTTTGACTATATCACTGATAACAATAACTGGTCAGTACGTAAAGATTGTTTTTCAGATTTTCGTTATGGTTTCAATGTGCGTACACGTCGATTATGTCGGCAGATAATACTTCTGCATGAAGTTACGCTTTTAGCGGGAGAGTATTCCAACAGCGAGGATTTCCAGCCAGTTACCACACTCCATTTTGACTATGAACATCATTCGTCTGTTACCACGCTGGTTTCTGTCTGGCAGTCTGCTTCCGACAACAGCGATGTAGAGTTGTCGCTTCCGCCACTTGAGTTCTCCTATCAATCCCCTGAGGGTTTAGCAGAGAGGAAGTGGACGCCCTTCCACGAACCAGAGAGATATAATACACAGCAGTTTTACCAGATGGTTGATCTGCTGGGAGACGGCATCGCCGGATTTCTTTATAGGGATAGTCATGCCTGGTGGTACCGGGAGCCGGTAAGGGACGTTCAGAAAGACGAGCCCGATGCAATTACCTGGAGTAGTCCTCGTCTGTTACCTGCTATCCCGCTATCCCGGGAAGAGGGAATGTTGCGTGATATAAACGGGGATGGCAGGCTGGAGTGGCTGATCGTACGTCCCGGTTACCAGGGGTATTATACATTTACAGCTCCGGGAGACTGGGGAGAATTTATCCCGTTACAGGCGCTTCCTATCGAGATTTATCACCCGTCCTCATGGCTGGCCGATATTACCGGCGATGGGTTGCTTGATATGATTCTGCTTGGACCTGGGAGTGTGCGTCTTTATCCCGGGAAAGAGCAGGGATGGGGAAAGCTTCGGGAAATATTACAGGAAAGTGATATTGAACTGCCTGCATTTACAGTGGCAGAGAGGGAACTCGTTTTGCTGGCTGATGTTGCAGGTTCAGGACAACAACATCTGGTGCAAATTAACGCAAGGGGAGTAAGGTATTGGCCTAATCTTGGGGACGGGCGTTTTGGCCAGGTAATCTTTTTACCCGGTTTTACACGGGAAAAGGAGGATTTTGACCCTGGACGTCTTTTATTAGCTGACCTCGATGGCTCTGGTAGTGCTGATATTATCTATGTCAGTGCCAATCATATTGATATTTATATGAATCAAAGTGGTAACCGCTATGGCGATCCCGTATCGCTGTTCTTCCCTCCTGGTGTACATTATGACCATACCTGTCATTTGCAGGTGGCCGATATCAACGGTACTGGTGTAGGAAGTCTGATGCTGACCATTCCTCATCCCACACCACGCCACTTTATCTTCAGTTTCTCCTCGGAAAAATCATGGCTGATGAACCGTATCAATAATAACCGTGGTGCAGACATCCGGTTTACCTACCGTAGCTCGGTTCAGGGCTGGCTGGATGAAAAACTGCAGTCAGAAGCTCAGGGGGGCTGCCGTTATTCAATGCTTCCTTTTCCGGTTCAGACACTCTGGAAAACTCTCTCTACAGATGAAATCACAGGCCACTCTCTGACTTCTGTAACCCGATATTATGGCGGGGTGTGGGATAAGAAAGAGAAAAAATTTAATGGGTTTCGCCGCGTAGAAATTACTGATACGGAGCTAACATCTTCTTCTCCAACCCAGGGGCAAAAAGATCCGCCACCTGTAACGACCATAAACTGGTATCTGACAGGTGACCCATTAGCTGATGCTCTTTCATCACAAGAATTCTGGAAGGGGGACGGAGAAACCTTGCCCGTCAATCAGTTACTTATCACAGCTTATGATGAACATGTGGAGATAGACACTGAGTACACTCCAGCCAGCGATGAAGAATGCTACTGGCTCTTCAGGGCGCTTTGTGGACGTCCGATGCGTACCGAAATTTACGCTAAAAATACTCCAGAATTACCGTGGCGGGTACAGCAGAGTCGCTGGCAGGTGCGTAGTATTACTGTAGGGAATAAAATTCCTGTAGCGCTGGCAATACCTCTTGAAACAGTAGATTATTTTTATGAAGGGATTATCAGCGATCCAGTCTGTCAGCAGAATATCACGTTGCGAGTGGATATCTGGGGAAGCCTGGTTGAGTCGATGTCGATAAACTACCCCCGAAGAAGTACCATTAAAATGTCGGATTATCCGCCAGATCTCCCGGAAGGAGTTGTGCAACACAGTATTGACCCTCAGCAGAATCGTATATTTATCCAGCGCCAGAGAAACAGTTGGTATTATGTTTCAGATGGTTTTTTCTGGCGCGGCGGGCTGATGAAGGTGCTACGCGTAGATATTTTTGAAACGGGTTCTGATTTTTTACCGGAGAATGGGTATCGATTTGAGTATTTCAGGGACACTCCAGGCTGGAAAGGGGATTTTACCAGGGAATTACTCACACAGAAAGGTTTTGTATATACCGGTAATAATGGTAGACCTGATGTGACCGGATTACTGGATAGAACGCTGACCTCTGCATTTGACCGGACCACAATGGCGTCTCTGGAAAATCAATTGGATCGCGATGATATTTTGTCACTGTTTCATCAGGGGGGATACTGTCGTGTCAATCATGAACTCTGCGATGAAGACGCACCAGGGATGCTCTGGGCAACCACGAAATTATATCCCTTCTATGGTTCACGAAAGACATTTTATCGCCCCCGGTCGGTTTCATTTCCGCTAATTTCTGGACAGGAGCAACTCATCTGGGATGAAAATAGCTTTTTTTTGCAGAGGAAGATAGGTGTGGATGGTTCGGAGGTTAGTATCACTCATGACACCCTTACTCTAAAACCTACATGTATTCAGGATCGTAACGAAAATATACATCACGTTGATTTCGATAAAGCCGGACGCGTTCGTAGTACACGGTTCCAGGGAACAGAGGACGGTGAAAATAGAGGTTATTCCAGCAATACATTCATATCACCTTCCACCATAGAGAAGGCGCTGGAGATGGCTTCAGGACAGCCGGTGTCAGGTTTCTATCTTTATTACCCCACGAGCTGGCTGGATGGGATTAAAACCCTTTATCACCGCATTTCTGATTCTGATCTGCCTGCAGGGAGAGGTGTGTTGTGGTTGAGTAAAGTTGCCAGAGATAAGGGATATTCATTAACTGAAATTCAAATGGCTCTAAAGAGCCTTGATCGTCAGCCGCCACATATTCTGCAATGTGTTGTTGAAGGATATGATGATGGCAATGAGCAGCGTTTTCGTCACTCTGTGGCCTTTAGCGACGGTTTCGGGCGACTTCTGCAGATGTCCGTACAGACAGAACCGGGACTGGCGTGGCAGCTTGGTCAGAACGGGAGACTCGGCACAATACAGGTGAAATCAGATAATCGCTGGATTGTGAGTGGCAAAACAGAATATGACAGCAAGGGAAATTCGATCAAACAGTATAACCCTTACTTTGTTGATAGCTGGAAATGGGTGCCCGATAACAGTAACGAGGCAACACAATTTGTTGATTGTCATGTCTATGATGCTTTTAACCGTGAAATCGCGGTTCATACAGCTTCTGGTTATTTACGACGCATACGTTATTTCCCGTGGTTTGTCATTAGCGAAGATGAAAATGATACAGCATTTACGCTGTCCAAAAAGTCAATTTCCCGCCCGTTATAGGCCTGTGAGGAAAGTCTTATGTCTGAATTTGATGCGCAATTATATACTTCAACCCCGTCGGTGACTATTATGGATGCCCGTGGTCTAGCGGTTAGGCAGCTTGAGTTTTATCGCAAGCAGACAGGGGAAAGAGCGCAGCAACGTATCACATATCAGGAATGGAATATTCGGGGAGCACTGACTAAGGTTACTGACCCTAGACTGGCTACAACCATTCATCAACCCGGTGAGGTAAAAGATTATGATCTTCTCGGGAATATCGTTAGAACCCAAAGTACCGATTCTGGCACAACATTAAAACTTATGGATGTAGAGGGGAGGCCGTTGCTTGTCATTGATGCTGCTGGTAATAAAAGAACCTTTGCCTATGACCCTATTAATGGCAACCTCAAACACCGCAAGGATATCTTTGTTGACGGTAGCGAAACTGTTAGTGATGTCTATGTCTGGGCCGGCTATTCATCACAGGAAAAAGCATTTAATATTGGGGGCAGCCTGATTCGTCATTATGATTCTGGAGGGTGTAGCCTGCTGGATAGTGTGTCATTAACAGGTTTTCCGCTTCGCCAGACGCGGCGACTGCTCTGCAACCCACGGGTAATGCCGAACTGGCGGGGAGATGACAATGAGCGTGAAATGCTGCTGGCAAAGACTCTCTATACCACGCAAAAGCGGTATAATTCCCTTGGGGAAACAATGGTGCTAACTGACGCGGGTGGAAATAGCTGGCGCTATACACGTGATAACAATGGCCGGCAGCAGCGTAGCTGGCTCACGATAGCAGGCAAAGCTGAACAGCCAGTAGTGACTTATATAAAATATACCGCAAATGGACAAAAGCAAACGGAAAAACATGCCAACGGTTGTGAAATCGACATGGACTATGAGCCAGACACATTACGCTTATCGCAATTAAAAATTCGCAATGTGGAGAGGACGTTACAGGAACTGGTATACATTTATGATCCAGTGGGAAATATCCTGAGTATTAGTGATAAAGTTCAGGTCCTACGATACTGGAATAATCAACAAACAGAGGCACAAAGAAATTTCCGCTACGATACATTCTACCAGTTAGTAAAAGCAACTGGCCGTGAGCTGGCCAGTAATATGCGTGGGAATGGTCTCAGGGAAAAGAAACTCAGCAGAAATACACCCGAATATGTAAACTATGTACGCGATTATTTTTACGATGCTGCCGGAAACTTGATCAAGTTACGTCATCATGGCGCTGAAAAATATACCCGGATGATAAGTGTAGCAGGCAATTCTAACCGAGCAGTCTATTCACCAACTGGTGACAACCTTAAAATTGATGATTATTTTGATATCTTTGGTAACCAGCTATCTTTGAACAACGGTATTAGCTTCAACTGGAATCCGCGCGGAGAGTTAAAGCAGGCGACACTGGTCGATCGCGAACACGCTGATAATGACAGTGAGTATTATATCTACGATGGCAGCGGCATGCGAGTACAGAAGCAGACTATACTCCATGCCGGTAATCAGATAAATGAGGAGACGGTGTGCTACCTGCCCGGACTGGAGATCCATCACCGCATTCTGGGAGGAGTGGTAAAAGAAGCCTGGCAGGTAATAAGCGATCCGGAAACATCAGGTTCCCGGGCTCTGAGCTGGTCGGTTGGTATCCCTGATAGTATTGAAAACCACCAGTTGCGTTATAGTTATCAAGATATTATTTCCAGCGTATTTCTTGAATTGGGCCAAAGTGGAGAGATTATTAGCCAGGAAGAATATTTTCCCTTTGGTGGTACGTCAGGTTATCTGGCGAGAAATTCAATATCAGCCAGCTATAAAACGCGACGCTTCTCCGGTAAAGAACGGGATGCTACAGGGTTATATTATTACGGATATCGCTATTATAATCCAGAAATAGGGCGCTGGATATCAGCTGACCCATTGGGTTTGAATGCTGGCTTAAACCGATATGCATTTGTCAGGAATAATCCCGTGAATAGTCGTGATTTTGCCGGGTTAATTCGCGATGAAGATCTATCCCCTGCGCTTTTAGGTGCGATAGGGGCTATTGAAGGAAGGATGGATGAACAATATGGCAATGAGCTTTTCAACCGACAGTCATGGCCAAGCCCTGCTCTTAATGATGAGCGTATTAATCCTTTTGCCAGAGAAATAGATCGAGCAGCCGTAGATACTCACGCTGCGCTTGTTATGCAATCCAGAGAAACAGGGCTGCTAAATAATCTTAACCAGGATGATGTTGAGATTATTAATTCGTACAGTCAACAGTCTTTACCTTTTCATTCTATACAACGCTATATGAATTCGAATTTTGAATTTGAATGGGATAAAGAGACTGATGGGACAATAAGACAAACTTATCCTTTGCATCATGCTGGTTTGCTAGAGAATGCTCTGGGAAAAATACCTGCTTACCAGGGGATGTCGTATCGGGGCGCATTATTATCTGGGGCAGTATACCGGTTACCTGGAGGATATACACCTACGCAAAAGGATAAAAAAAATCTTGAGGTTATTAATGTAGGTGACTTTGTATCAACAATTACTTATTTTTCAACAAGTGCGGAACGAAAAGTTGCCAGTGAATTTGCTTTAAGACAACGCTTTGGTAACTCATTTGATTTTGATACGGTAGTCTTTGAAATTGATGGAGTGAGTGGCAGAAATATCACAGAATTGACCCATATTAAGCAAGCGGAAATACTAATATCCCCCGGTGCTGTTTTTGAAGTGTCTGGTATTAATAGAGCCAACTATGGGGTTAGTGTAAGTCTCAGAGAGATTAATTCTAAAAGAGCATGGAATAGTGGGGTGAATATCAGAGACTACCGATTTGGTTATCAAATAAAATCCAGGCCAATTATTCCTAGATAAAAGCACCACTTTTTAAATACAACTTACCCTGTACGTTCAGGGTAAGTTGTATTTTTTATAATACGATATATTGCGAAGGTCTTTTTTTATAATATAAATTGAGCATATATATGATGACGAAAACAGTTTAAACAATTGAAGATTAACTGCATGTTGTTAAGGTCCAGAGCAGTTTATTGTTATTCTCTCTGGTCAATAGAAAGTTTTCTTGAAAAAAGATATTTTGAATTATATCATCCATATTAGGCACAATCATTCTGACTGGCGTGACCAGTTTCCCTTGTAGTGAAAATGCGCAATTTAAAGCATGCCACTCAGTAAAAATCCCTTTTCCAGTATATTCATTCAATTTTTGTTTTAGTTCTTTGGCTGCCAGGTTAAACCAAGGATAGCCAGCGTTTTCGAGGGTGTTCTGCACAGACTTAAGACGAAAATAATCGATTTGATTTATGTTCTCTTGTGCCGATAAATACCAGTAATCATCAAGCTTCTTCCTCATGCTTGTTGTGGCTATTTGTTGACGAGTCAACTCTATCAGTTTGTTCAGATAAGGTGTAAAATCTTGTGAGAAACGCTTTTCATTCCGTGCGGCATTAAGCCAGCGGAGAATATATATGTTTTCCTGAAGGAATGAATTGAATCCATAATATTTTTTATGTATTCCTAAAGACGCGAGTGCACAAAATGCAATATGCCGATATTTTTCCATCTATTCCCCTCCTTGCGCTAATATCTGTCGCTTCCTGCTGCGGGCAATCAGTTCTTTCCGTTCCCCTTTGTCGATAAAGGCAGCTTGCAACCCGTTACGCTGTAGCTGGCATAGTTCTTGACTGGTTAGTCCTGCCAGCGGGCCTGTGGTAATGTATTCATCGCGGATATCGATGCCCTGGACTGCAGGATCATCGGTATTAAGAGTGGCAAGAATACCGTGTTGAAGAAAACGCTTTAGAGGATGTTGTGATAGATGCTGGATAGAATTTGTTTGCAGGTTTGAAGTCAGACAGCATTCCAGGGCAATCTGGTAGTGTGCAAGATAATCCATCAGGGCAGGGTCATTGATCGCCTGAATGCCATGGCCAATTCTCTGGGCACCAAGTAATTTGATCGCGTCACGAATGCTTTGTGGTCCAGCTGCTTCTCCGGCATGCACCGTGATATGAAATCCACTATCTCTGACTTTGGAAAAATGAGAGGTAAACAGATTGCACGGAAAATGCATCTCATCACCGGCAAGATCGACCGCGATAATATCATGCCGAAAAGGAAGTATTGCCTCAAGCTCTTCCTGGCAGGCGTCAGGACCACGAGTCCGGCTCATGATACCAATAAGTTTTATACTGATGGGGTAGACTCTCATTCCCTGGCGTACGCCATCTATAACTGCTTCAACCACAGCAGGGAGGGGTAACTGGTGTGACTGGGCCATGTAGCCTGGCGAGAATCGCAATTCTGCATAATCCAGGCCGGCATTGAATGCACTTTTTACATTTTCCTGAGCGACGCGGTAACAGGCATCTGCCGAACCGAGTACACTGACGCCGATATCTAATTTACTGAGAAAACGTAATAAATCCGGTTCTGTTTCAGTTACCTGGACATAGGGCCGCAGGTTGTGAAGGTCACTGGTGGGTAGTTCAACATGGTATTGTCTGGCCAGTTCAATAATCGTATCAATATTAATATTACCATCCAGATGACGGTGCAGGTCAACCAGCGGGAAATTGTGCATTATCATAATGTTTTCACTTTTCTTAAAAATATTATCCTTATGTCCTACCCTGTGCGCAGTGTGAAGACAAACCAGGCTCGCATTAGCGAAACAGGGTAGACAAAATGAAATTACCTGTGATGCCTCCCAGATAAACACCAACGACACCCATTACTCCGGGTAGATAGGGGGGCGCCGGAATAGGGAGCTTAATAAGTGTAAACAATATGCCGACGATTAAACCAGCAATAGTAGCAAGAATCACTTCCATTATTCTTCCTTAATTAATTTTTTGCGAATTTCGCGATAATAGATGTCATCAATAATAAATTTCCTCATGACAATGGAGACCAGAAGATGAAATACACCCGGAATCAATGTCATCATTAAAGCAACAGCCGTGAGTGAACTGGTCGATTGGGTTGTGTCTGGGGTATACTGGGCATAACTTAGAATAAATCCGACCAGACCGCCAGCCAGACCCATCCCCAGTTTCTGAAAAAAGAGAATCCCTCCAAACGCCAGACCTGATACTCGTTGCTTATTTTTGACTTCACCATAGTCAACAGCTTCCGCGATAGAGGCCCAGTATACTGGTAACTGCATATCGGCAAGGAAGGTTACGATAAAATAAAGAGTGAACGCCAGTAGAATTGTGTCAGAATCTACCAGAACGAACATTGCTGCACTAAACAGGAAGGTTGTCGCCTGAGAGATACGAAACATGGTTAACTTATTGATTCGTTTAACCACATAACCTGTCGCTATCATTGATAAAATTGAGGCCGCAACACCAGTAGTCAGGAAATACGGGATCAGTGGATCGCCGCCGTTTAGGTAATATTTTGCATAGTAAGCTGCTACGGCACTTCGTACTGAACCTCCAATCATAATAAGCAGAATTACAATACCCAAAATTATCCACTGATCATTGTTCACCAGTAAACGGCATTGCTTAAGAAAGGGGATTCGGCTTGGGACATGGACAATACGCTCTTTGATGCTGAAGAAGCAATAAAGGCACAGAATTGCGCCGAGAACACCCATAATACCCATTGACATCTGATATCCGCTAGCAAGATTTCCTTGCCCCAGTTTGGCCGCCGCTACAGGAACAATAATCGATACCATGAACATCGCAATTTTAGTCATAACAAAACGGTAAGTGTTAGCGCTGAGCCTCTCCTGGCTGTCGCTGGTAATGACACCAATAATCGAGATGTACGGGATTGCAATAAAGGTATATGTTAAAGTTAAGAGTATGTATGTAGTGTAAGCCCAGATTAATTTGCCAAAATAGCTGAAGTCCGGGGTGATAAACATCAGGAAAATTGTGATGCCAAAAGGTATCGCGAACAGTAACAGGTACGGTCGGTAGCGTCCCCAGCGACTCTGAGTTTTGTCAGTTATCACACCAATCAGAGGATCAATTACTGCATCGAGAATTCGTACGGTTAAGAGTAGTAATCCTACATCGGTAGCCTTCAGACCGAAGATATCAGTATAGAAATAGGCAACAATCAATTGCATGGACATCATTACAATGGCGATGGCCATGTCTCCGGCGCCGAAGCCGATTTTTTCCCGGACAGTAAGTTTCATAACAACCTCAAAATCACTGTGCGGGCACACCAGTACCCGCCTGAGCATTAGAATGAATAGGTCAGACCCGCACGCCAGCGAATCTGGCGGTTATCACTAAATTTATCAGGTCCTTTGACATCAGCGATTTGCAATGCTGGCTGCCAATTACCTATTTTATATTTAACGGCAAAATCCTGAGCATAGTCATATTTTTTACCATTCCAGCGTACAACCTCAGTATCGTAATAAATAAAGTTATAAGTAAATGACCATGGGCTATTCTGAGGACCATAATCAACCCAAATCTCAGGACGATATGTTTTTTGACTTGGCGAAGTATTGGTACTGGTTGGTTTATCAAAATCAACACGAAAACGACTACGTAATCTCCATTCCGAGTTAAATTTATAATGGGCTTCAAGTCCTGGTTCGTAGGTTGTCCAGTAGCTGGAGGTATATACCGCGAATGTTGGAATAAGGGTCCATCCCGGAAGATCTGCATTCGTATAATTATAATTAAGAATTAAACCATGCCCATTATCTACAAAATCCCCCCATCTGTCTCGGTTTGTAGGTCGTGTGGTGGCACCGTTGTTATTTTTATGGGCTTCTTTGTGATCTTTATGTTTCCACATTAATTCTGTATGTATATTAATGCCATTGTTCCAGCCATATCCCAGCATCAGGCGGTCATAGTTTACTCGCTGGGTCTGTAAGTATTCTGTCCGAACATTAATGTATCCCCAGTCGGCGATTGCAGTTGTAGGAATTACACTTATAAACGCTATAGCGTATACCAAATTAGTTTTATTTCTCAGAGGCATAGTAGTATTCCTTAGTTGGATAAGTTAGTCCCGTCATGCACTATCATCGGTTTTACTAGCCAGTATTAATTGGCCTTAACGTAGAAATTCATTTATTTATACAATCAACTGGTGTAGACCAGAAGTGGGTACTGATTGTTTTGTGACGACTTTCATGTAAAAAATTGGATAATAATTTATTTCTAACAATATCAACAACATAGACTGTGTATGAGAACAGTTTGTGATGAGGTTTGCATTTTATAATTAAGAGTGTTGTTTAACTTTATTGCCGGATGTACCTTCTTGGTGTACACCAGATTGAGTGAGAAAAAATGAAGAACGACATATTGCTGCCGAAAAAACCTAGTAAATACAAACAAATCATTGAAAGCATGCGCAAGAAAATGACGTCCGGTGAGTGGGCTCAAGATTTTATAATCCCGTCAGAACGGGAACTGGCAGAACAGTATGGTGTTAACCGCATAACGATTAGAAAAGCTATTGCTAATCTGAAACAGCAGGGCTACCTGCACAGTGAAGCTAAACGAGGTAACTACGTTCTACCTCCCCGTAGTCATGATTCACACATGTTGTACAGTTTTAGCGATGATACGCGACGTCTGGGGGGAGTGCCGGGTCAAAAGATACTTGAATTTGGCTTTGTTCCTGTCAGCGAGATTATACGCTCGAATTTGCAGCTTCCGCTTTCGTACCAGATGATTTTGAGGATAAAGAGAGTGCGGTTATCGGATACTACCCCGATGGGTATCCAGACAGCGTATCTTAGATTAAAACCAGAACAATTAATTACAAAGCAGGAACTGGAGGAAGCGGGATCTTTATATATGCTCCTTGAGGAGAAGTTGAATATTCATATGATGGAAGCCTATGAATCCATTGGGGCACGATTACCCTCGTCATTAGAGCGGCAATACCTGGAAATCGGAACTGATGAGGTTGTACTGACAAGTTCCAGAATAACATATTCAAGTGACAGAAAGCCTGTTGAATATGTTGAAATGATTTACCCGACCAGCCGATACGTTTATCGAATGAAAGTCAACAGAGACACATTCAACTATTAATGGAGATATTTTGTGACAAATCACATGGTGGATTATTATCAAAAAGTACTTGGAGCGTTAGCGTGTGGGGGGATGGGGGATGCACTTGGCGCCGCAACAGAATTGTACACAATTGATGAAATCAAGGGCCGTTTTAATGGATTGATTGATGAATTTCAGACGCCAGCACCAGATACGTTTGCGGGTTCGTTGAATGGCGTTAAAGGGTTGATAACCGATGATGCCAGTCAGATGTATGTATTTGCAGAAGGTCTAATCGAAACGGGTAAGATGAATTTTGACAATCAGTCATGGATCAAATGTCTCCTTCGCTGGGCTGATATGGAGCCGTATGCTAACTATAAAGGGCCGACAACCGAGCAGGTCATTAAAGCCCTGAAAGAAGGAAGACCAACTAATAAAATAGGCGTTATCGGGACATCAAATCGTCAGGCTCCAAACGTAGGTAGTACGAATGGAGCAGCGATGCGTGTAGCGCCAGCAGGTCTGGTCTGGCCCTCCGAGCCTGAGAAGGCCTGTGAGCTTGCCTTCTTGACCTGCATGCCGTCCCACGATACGAACATCGCTATTGCAAGTGCCTGTGCTATTGCTGCTGCGGTTTCCAAGGCCATGTCCGCAGATGCGTCGGTAAATTCGATTGTAGAAGCGGCTCTGGAGGGGGCTCGTTATGGTGAACAAATAGCAGCTGAGCGTGCACGGGTAGTAGCAGGGCCTAAGATCGAATATCGGCTGCAGCTGGCACTCGATATTGCTGCCCGTAACAATGATCTAGAGACCTTCTTACGTGAACTGGAAGGATATGTCGGAAATTCGGTGAATGCGCATGAGTCAGTTCCCACCGCGATCGCCATCTTTGCCTTCTGTGAAGGGGATCCCTGGCGAACTATCCACGCAAGCGCGAATGCCGGTAATGATACGGATAGTATTGGTACAATGGCTGGTGCCATCGCCGGTGCTTACAAAGGTTTCACAGCCCTGCCTCAGGATAAGTATCATCAGTTCTTGACGGTGAATAAGAAAGATTTTGATGTAGAGCGTATTTCCAGAGAATTATCGAAACTTTGTTATTTGAATTAAGGTTACTACATTATGAATAGCGCTGAATTTTTGGACAGCAGAACGTCTGTTATGCCTTTGTCAGCTACACGTAAAGAAGTTGGTGATATTACTGAATACATTCGGCGTTTTGATTTTTTAGAAGCCATTAATGTAGTAAGTGATATGATCAATGCTAACAAAATCAGAAATATTATACTTTTGGGCTCAGGTGACTCATATGCACTGGCCTTGATATATTCAGCGCTAATGAATCAGATTACCTGCCTGCCAGTAAGGGCAATCCAGTCCTGGGAATTTATTTGTGAAAAGTCTGATTATCTTGATGAAAGTTGGTTAGTAATAGTGTTGAGCGCCAGTGGACGACAATCACCAGTTGTGGACTCACTCATCAAAGCACAAACATCCAAGGCACAAGTTATAGGGATAACAAATAATGAAGAAAGTATTTTTGCTCTTTTAGCTAAAATGCGCATATCTACCGGAGTTACAAAAGCAGGTATGCCAACTCTGAGTAATGTCTCAACGGCATTGTGGCTCGATGCGATAGGAGGGGTATTATCTTCCTCATATCAGATAAGTATGAAAAATGAGCACGATCAGCTTAAAACAGCAGTGGATTTCTTACCTGACATCGCCAGTTTTAAATGGTGCCAGGAGCTGGTTAATCTATTCTTCACTCATCGGATAACGGTACTTGGAAGTGGTGGAGATTATGGACTCGCTTCAATGATTTCGAATCTTTTATGGTGTGGGCCACAGATACCAAATCAAGTGATGCAACTTGAAGAATATGCCCATGCACTGCGTTTAAATCAGGCCTCAGAAAATGATTTAATTATTATTTTTGACTGTACTGGAAATTCAGGTTTAATGGAAAAGAAGATTATCCATTTGTTATCGACAGGCGGCTCATCAGTCAAGTACATAGATTATGAATCTTTGGGTCTAATTATGGGCGGCAATGCGTCGTATTTTCAGCAGAATGATAATTGTAGGTATTATGCCATGATGCTCATTTTTAGCTTGATTATTTCTGCTACAGAAAAGTATCTCGCTGGCGGAGGTCGACGTGTATATGTGGAGTCACGTGATGAAGAAGTTTGATGTTGTGGCAGTCGGTAGTGGAACCGTTGATATTATTTTTAAGGTTCCTCGTTTACCCGGTAATGATGACAAAGTCGTTGGAAAAAAAATCGCTGAAATGGTGGGTGGGACAGTTGCCAATAGTGCCTGCGTTATGGGTAAGCTTGGTGTTAAGGTAACATCGCTATCTACTGTAGGAAATGATCATTATGCCCAAATGATTATTGATGATTTTCGCAGAAATAATGTCGATACCCGATTTGTACAGTATAAAGACGGTATAGACGCTAATATGGCGATAATTTTTATTGATAATTCTGGTGAAAAGGCACTGGTATATGCGCCGAACAATGAAACAGAAACGAGTATGGTTCAGGCGAAGGAGGCAATTTCACTTAGCAAAGCTGTCTACATTATGCCAGCGCAGTTGGAAAAATTCCGTGTTTTGGCACGATACGCTAAAGAAAAAAATACAGAAGTGATAGTTGATATTGAATCTCATATAAAGAATAGTCACCAAAACATTAATGAAATTCTAAATTTAAGTGATATTGCTATTTTTAACAAAGATGGATTCCGATCCAGTTTGCAGAAAGAACCAGAAAAGTTTTTTTTAAGAAATCTTGTTGAAAAATTTAATCTTAAGACGTTAGTTGTCACATGTGGTTCTAACGGTGTTATAGCATGTAACTGTAATAGTTACGTTAGCTATCCTGGCTATAAAGTTCCTGTTGTCGATACCACTGGGGCAGGCGATACATTTAATGGGGCATTTATTTATTGCTATTTAAATGACTACGATTTACAAGAGGCTATAACATTTGCAAGCGCTGCGGCTGCAATTAATATCTCATGGCCAGGAGCGCGAGGAAAAATATCCACTAGAGATGAAGTTGAAGCATTCATTGCAAGTAATAACAATCATTTATCTGGAGGTACATAATGTTAAGAAACACCTTCCCTAAAATTATAATTTTTGTTTTCAGTGTTTTTATTCTAAATGCTAATGCTGCTGAGTTTCGTTTAAAGTTTTTAAACGAAGTTGAACTTCCTACAAGTACTACCTATCAGGATGTACAGTTTGGAGGGTTATCCGGAATTGTTCGCAATGAACATAACGATATTTATTATGCTATTTCTGATGCACGAAATACTAAAGCGGAAGGTCAATCCCGATTTTACACCCTGAAAATTGCAGCTTCTGAATTGGGTATTGGCAAAGTAGAGATTGTTGGTATGACAGAACTGGTCGACAGTAAGGGGATATCATTTAAGGAGCAGGAGGTTGATGGAGAGGGGATCGCGCTTTCTCCTGATGTTAAGAGCCTTCTATGGGTTTCTGAACTGGGTAGTCCGCTTCGAAAATCTGGGTTTGATGGTAAGTTGCTGGCTGATTTTGCAGATAAAGTTCCTGAATATTACAATGGAGGGGGCGATCTGAAAAATGCTCTACATGGATTACGGAACGGGTTGTCGTTTGAAGGAATTAGTGTTTCACCCAGTGGCAGTTATCTCTTTATCGCGGCGGAGAGTGCGCTGAAGCAGGATGGAGAGATTAGCACCACGACGCAGTCTACGCCGGTACGTATCTTGAAATATACTCTCAGCGAAAATGGTGATGTAGGGGAACTTGTTGGTGAATTTGTTTATAATGTTGATCCTATTCCACAAGTTACCCGGTTTGGTGTCAGCGATAATGGTCTGTCTGAAGTTCTGGCGTTGTCGGACGAAAAACTGTTGGTTGTTGAGAGATCCGGACGCAATGCCAGTGAGGGTTATAATGATTTTGACTTCAGTATAAAATCCTATATAGCCGATCTGTCACAGGCGACAAATATCATAGGTAAATCAAGTCTTTCAGATATTGGTGATATTAAAACGTTTCAGCCAGTAATGAAGAAATTATTAATCGACTTTGCTGATTATACTTCAGCGCCTGACTGTATCGAAGGTGTAACTTTTGGCCCACAGATAAATGGAATGAAATCATTAATATTTGTATCAGACAATAACTTTCAACCATATCAGACCAATAAATTTTATATGTTCTTGGATGAAAAAGGTATTCTAAAATAGAAACATAGTTAGCAACTGGAAAGAGGCATAAAAATGCGATTGTTAAAACAATTGTTTCATAATAAGATAATCTTTTTTCTCATATATATAGTATCTTTTGCATCGCCTGCCCATGCGAATAATTCAGTATCATTCACTATTCTGCATACCAATGATCATCATGGTGCTTACTGGGAGGATTCACAAGGGCATGGAGGGTTGGCAAATCGTCATTCCTTGGTTGAAGATATTCGTAATGAAGTTGCCGGGCAAGGTGGATTTGTGCTCTTACTTGATGCTGGTGATGTGAATACTGGAACACCAGAATCAGATTTAATGTTGGCAGAACCTGATTTCAAAGGCATGTCTTTGTTGGGTTATGATGCAATGACGCTGGGCAATCATGAATTTGATAATTCATTGGATATATTAAAGCATCAGCAATCGATGGTTGATTTTTCTTTCCTTTCGGCAAACATCTATCATCATTCGACAGGTCAGCGTGCCTTTAAACCATATCAAATATTTAAGCGGCAGGGTTTGAGCATTGGAGTATTTGGGTTGACTACTGTTCAAACCAAAACGGTAGGAAGTAAAAATAATCTGGTTGATTTAGATTTCAGACCGCATGCAATAGAAGCAAAGAAAGTTTTGGCTGAAATGCAAAAGGATAAGCTGGATGTGGTTATTGCATTAACACATCTTGGTTACTATCAGGATGGTAATTATGGTTCTAACGAACCAGGGGATGTTTCTCTGACTCGAGAACTACTCCCCGGGAGTGTAGATATGATTATTGGAGGACATTCTCATACGGCGGTATGTATGAATGGTACGAGTTTATCTTCGAACCGGAAAGACGAAGCCTCATGCCAACCCGATCGGCAAAATGGTATATGGATTTTTCAGGCTCTGGAAAGTGGGAAATATCTGGGAAGAGCTGATTTTACCTGGCAGGACGGCAAACTCATACTTAACCGATACCAATTAATTCCTGTCGTTGCAGTAGAAAACCGGAGCTCCCCTGTTCAGCAGACGTATACGTTACTTGAGAGCTACAAGAAACAAAGCGATCAGCAACTGGCTACCCCAGTAGGCCTCATTAAAGAGACTCTCCAGGGTGACAGGGACGTGGTGCGCAACCGACAAACAAATCTTGGTGAACTTATTATACAAGCTCAGATAGATAAAACGGACGCTGACTTTGGCATTATCAGTAGCGGGAGCATACGCAGCTCTATCGACGTCGGTGTGGTTTCTTATCGGGATGTACTCAAAGCACAGCCTTTCGGTAATTCTGTTACTTATGTGGATTTAACGGGGCGAGAGGTGTTCGATTACCTCAAAGTAGTACTTTTAAAAAAAGCAGGATCTGGAGCTTATGCCCAGTATCATAATATTGATTTTTCTATTGAGGATGAGTCTGTTACAAATATCAAAATTAAGGGTGTCCCGCTGGATATGCAGAAAAACTATCGTATGAGTCTTCCGAGTTATAATGCTAGCGGTGGTGATGGTTATCCTGAATTGAATCAACACCCATCTTTCGTAAATACAGGATATATAGATGCTGAAGTATTAAAAACGTTTATTTCTAGGCAATACCCTGCAAATAAATAATTCCTCCTTGATATTAATAGTTATTCAGAGAAGCTCTACATTTGAGAGCTTCTTTTTTTAAGCCATAACGTAATAAAGCAGAATAAATGGATTGAAGTGGTCAACAAAAACTGGGCACTGTTTTAGAGTTTTTCTTGTATCGGTTTTCCGATTCGTTTGGTGGTAACCCACCGTTATATTTATGCGGTCTGAGCGCGCTGTAATATCTAACGATATAGTTCGTTATGGCGTGAGTTGCATCGCTGAAGTGAAACCCGTGGCGATTCATACAAAGGAAGTAAGATGCAAACAAAAATGATAAACTTGGCAATCTATACGATAATAGTTGCAGGACTCACTTTTCTGGGTACGCGACTCTATGACGCCGTTTCGGATACAACAGATCCCGCCATTGCAAATGGCCCTTTATGGGCTGGGTTATGTGTGAAAAAGACACTAAAGATGAAGTAAATGAGTTAATTTGCTCGGATATCAGGATTTTCGTGAAAGCAGAAGATTATGAACGTTCTCTTCGTAAACGTGATTTGTCCGGCATCATGAGTAATCCCCTTACGGAGAGTGGGAAGGCGGATCGCTTACCTGATATAAACAATTAATATGAGAGATATCTGACCGGACGGCCTTACACAAAAGAAAGACATCTTCATTCGCCACATCATTATGTGCCGTTCCTTCCTGTGATAGCATATTCGGGTCATTTTTCAGATCCAGGGCTGATGAAGAAGAAAAACAGCACACCCACACCCCATGATGCCACGTTCAGGCAGTTCCTGACACAACCGGATATTGCCCGGGATTTCATGGAGCTGCATCTGCCAGCAGAGTTATGGGCCATCTGCGACCTCAGCACACTGAAGCTGGAATCGGGCTCGTTCGTCGAGGATGATCTCCGCCAGTATTTCAGCGACGTCCTCTACAGCCTGAAACGGATATATTCATGTCCTGGTTGAGCACCAGTCAACGCCTGACAAACATATGGCTTTCCGCCTGGTACGCTATGCGGTGGCCGCCATGCAGCGCCACCTGAAGGCTGGGCATAAAAAGCTACCGCTTGTGATACCGGTGCTGTTCTATACGGGTAAGCGCAGCCCTTATCCGTATTCCACCCGCTGGCTGGATGAGTTTGACGCTCCGGCGCTGGCAGGCAAACTCTACAGCGACGCTTTCCCACTGGTAGACGTTACGGTCATTCCGGATGATGAAATCGCCGGGCATCGCAGCATGGCCGCCCTGACCTTACTGCAGAAACATATTCATCAGCGGGACTGGCAGAACTGGTTGATCGGCTGGCGCCCATTTTACTGGCAGGTTATCTGTCTTCATCGCAGGTAATATCGCTGGTACACTATATAGTGCAGGCAGGCGAAACATCCGACGCCGAAGCCTTAGTACGCGAACTGGCTCAGCGTGTGCCGCAACACGGAGACGCACTTATGACCATCGTACAACAGCTTGAACAGAAGGGCATAGAGAAGGGAATTCAGCTCGGTGAACAACGCGGCATTGAAAAAGGAGAGCGTGAAGCTCCCCTTTAAATTGCTCGTACCATGCTGCAGAACGACATTGACCGTAATACCGTCATGAAAATGACCGGTCTTTCTGAAGACGACCTGGCGCAGATCCGCCATTAATTCCCCTTTACTGGCACTCCCTGTCCGGCCATCAGTGAATACTGGTGAGGCGGGGAGGCACCAGATTCAGGCTCTGCCTCCCAGCACACGCTTAAACAACTTCATCACCCCCGCTACGTTCTCCGTAAGACGAGCTGTCGGCGAGAGTTGTCAAAAGCGACATCGAGGTTGCTCCGGGAGAGATAAGTGCCGTTCACGTTTGCATTTCATTTCTAACGCCAGGTCTGTTCAGAACTGGCTTCTGGACAGAACTGGCGTTGGACAAGCCTCCGGCGCGTCAGCCTGCTAAAGATTATCCCTGTCCTTTCGACATCGCCACTGCTTCGGTACCCGGCATCTGGAACTGCACGCGGTGCCTTGCCGCGACATCGAGCGCAAACACTCTGGTATACACCTCCGTCGAGCTGACAGACTTATGCCCCATCAGGCACTGCAGCACCTTCAGCGGAATGCCTGCATACAGCATATGCATTGCGTAGGAGTGGCGGAAGGTGTGCGGCGTCAGTCCGGAGGCCTTCGAACGGGCCTCGTCGTGAGGACAGGAAATATCTACCGGGGTGGGGTCAGTCAATCCCTGACCTTTCACGTCTAGGCGAAACGCAGCTTTAAGTGAGTTTTACCGGCAATTGGGTACCCGTTTAGCGGGGAGATACCGTTACCTGGCTGCCCGCCGAAGAGATCGCGACGCGCTGGCCAGCAGAGAATCGAGTGGGTCCCTGACGTTGAACAACGACGATGTTACGCCCGTCATCTAACCGGACCTCAAGCTCCACACCCTGTACTCGGTTCATTCTTGACTGAGCTGCCTGGCCGGTGAGTCCTCCCGCAACAGCCCCCGTCGCCGTTGTTAAGCGACGCCCGGAACCACCACCGATAGTACTTCCGGCTACGCCTCCCAACACACCGCCTGCGACTGCGCCCAGTGCATTATTCTCATCACCAGCCTGAATTTGCACCGGCCTAACAGAAACCAGCGTCCCGTACTGCACCTGCTGCACGCGCCCGGAAGCAGAGGCCGAATGGACATCACCCGACAGGCTGCTGGTGCTTGTGCAGCCCACGAGAGCAAACGCAATCAGTGCTAATACTATTCTCGTGTTCATAAATGTGCCTCAAAATCAGTAGGTTATTTAGCCCTGCCGTTGCAGGACGGGTCAACACTCTGCGGTCTTTTCCGTGCTCCCTGCTGCGTTGATGTGCTGATAACAATGCCAATTTTCCATGACGATATTGCTGAAAGCACTATAGTAAATAAGGCATGATGATGATGACTTAGCCAGGAAAATGTCAGATTTAATATATAAAAAACTTTAATCTTCTGAATATAAAGGACTTAAGCGATGAAAAAATATGCGTATGTGATTTTCATAGCCGTTTTGTTCCTTGCGATATTCGTATTCCTGAGAATGTCCGAACCGAATTCACAGCAGGCCATCTCATTTGTAAAAAAGCAAATCCTACGTGAAGTCACCCACCCCGATGCGGTTAACTTTGGTACCGTTGGTTTTTTCCCAACACCAGAGCAACAATACGGCAGCTTGCGCGGAAGCGTGTGCGGTGAATTGAGCGAAAATCCCGATGCGGTTGCTAAAGCTGATTTAGCTGAAAAACGTTTTATTGCTGATATTAGCGTCTTTAATCGTGGTCGTTCGGCAAGCATGTCGCAGCCGGTCATTGAGAACGGGAGCAATAGGAGGCAATTAGACACGCTGTGGCACCAACGGTGTCGATAATTGCTAGGTTTTCTTTTTGTTGCTGAAGACAACATATCTGGAGAACAGAAAGCTACAAACAAGACCTATTGCTGAAAACTCAAGAACCGTAATCAGCGGCGAAATAGTATAGGTATCTGAGATTCTGCCTATGAAATAGCTCAAGACCAGCATAAAGGCTACAAACCAAACGTAGTCCATAAAGTCAACGCGAGCATTGAACGTAAAACGTGCATGTGCAAAAAATGAATACGTCACTGATGTGGAAAATGCAATAAGGTTGCTTATTGCTTGCGTATATTTAAAAACAAATACAAAACAGGAAAATACGATCCAGTAAAGTATTGTTGCGACAATCGCCACTGCAACATACCGTGAAAATATTTTGATCATAATGAGTCTCTATAAAACTTATTGGCACGCGTAACATCCTGAGGCCGATGCCGCATGTCAGCCTTGACATGCGGCATTGGCATTTAATTATTTAAGCATATAGAATTCATCTGTAAATTCACCGGTTCCATCACGTAACAGCAAATGGGCAGGAATTCCATCAGGACGTTTTTTTCCTTCCGGCAGGGGAGACTGGTAATGATACGCTCCTTTTCGCTGTTCAAAATCCGCTTTAACCTGCGCCCTGAAATCAGGGTTAGTGATAATGTCATAGCCAACTCCTGTAAGGACTTTAGCTGCGTTAAGCGCGCCTTTATCACCAATCGACATTCCCCCGCACGCCGTGACCGGCCAGGTATGAAGACCGACCTCTGCAGGCATGGTTGTCCAGGCGAATAACCCCACCGGCGCGTTGTAACTGACATCGCCGACGTCTGTAGATCCCCCCGTTGTCATCTCCGGTAAGAAAGGAAGCGGATGGGTCATCAAACCCGTCTCCTTTAACTTCATTTCACGCTGACACTGTCTGGCGAATAGCTGTTCTTCATCAGTCCATGCATGTGGAATGAGTGAAATATGCTGCAAAATACGTCTCGACAATGGTTCATTGGGCAGCAGATCGTGCATACCAAAAAACAGTTCGATGTCTTCCTTCGTCTGTGACTGAAGCGCAGCCCCTTTTGCTACGTCATGCACAAATTTAGTGACCGACTCAACCTCCTGGCGGTTAACCCCTCTGATCATGATAAAAACTTCTGCAAAGTCGGGGATGACGTTGGGTGTTTCACCCGCATGGGTATAGACATAATGAAGGCGAGTGGTGGGAGTTAATTGTTCGCGCATAAACTGGATACCGATGCCGAATAATTCCGCACCTTTCAACGCACTTCGCCCGTCCCAGGGTGAGATGCCTGCATGTGCCGTTTTACCGTGGAACCGGATCCTCAGCATATTTACCGCTGAGGTTTTCAATAATCCCGTTCCTGTCATGGGAGCAGGATGCCATGCTAAACAGGCATCCAGATCGTTAAACAGACCGTCTCGTGCCATATAGACTTTGGCACCTTCGGTTTCTTCCGCCGCACAACCATACACCCGTATTTTTCCACTTAGCTTTTCTTTAAGCATAATATCGCGCAGGGCAATTGCCGCACCCGTGCACGAGGCACCGAGAATATTATGGCCGCAACCATGGCCTGGACTGCTACTGTTAGGATCCGTACTGTCTTGTCTCGGTTTTGCAGCATTTTTCAAACCGGGTAAAGCATCATATTCAGGCATATATCCGACAATGGGGCCACCCTCGCCCTGACTCCATTCAGCCACGAATGCCGTCGGAATACCCGAAGTCCCTGTGCTGGTAAGGGTAAAACCGTTGTTGACTAAAGCATCCCGGTGAATCTTGCTCGACAGTTCTTCCTGCAGGGACAGCTCCGGCGTATTCCAGACGTCATGAGATATCTGCAGTATTAATTTATCGATAGCATTTACGCTATTCTCAAATTTGGCTGCATCGGGGGCTGCAAGCGGTTTGATTTCTTCGGCATTGACCGTTCCACTACGGCCCAGATAACACAGCATTGCCGTTGCAACAGTGCTAAGGATAAACTGGCGGCGCCCGCAATGGGGGATATCGCACTTGTCAGAGATTTTTAACATATCAAACCTCAACATTTGTATTATTCATTAGCAGAAAACACTCCCTTTCGGTCGCTAATAGTCGACTGGCTCGCGAATAATCGGACAGGTCATACAATGTCCACCGCCCCGGCCACGCCCTAATTCGCTACCGACGATCTCAATAACTTCAATCCCCTCCTTACGGAGTTGGGTGTTTGTCTTGGTATTACGGTCATATGCCATTACGACGCCCGGTGACAGCGCCACCATGTTATTTCCACTATCCCACTGCTGGCGTTCTGTATCGTAGTCATTGCCTTCCGTTTCAACCACACGGAGTTTTTTCAGGTTTAAGGCACCGGCAACGGCATCAACAAAGTTATTGTTGTCACGGCTCAATTTCATTCCTGCAGGACCGTCATCAGGACGCAATGAAAATGTTTTAATTTGATCCACTATAGCCGGATATAATGTCACGACGTCCCGATCGCAGAAGGTAAATACCGTATCCAGATGCATTGCAGCACGTAATTTCGGCATAGCTGCAATCATTACCCGCTCAATACCCGAGTGTGAGTCGGCAAATAGATTTCTTGCCAGTTGCGTAATTGCCTGGTGGGAAGTCCTCTCACTCATACCAATAAGCACAGTTTTATTGCCTATTGGCATCACATCCCCCCCTTCAAGGGTCGCCGTGCCATGGTGAACCGTCGGATCGCCCCACCAGACCTTAACCTTGTCCTTGCCAAAATCAGGATGGAATGTGTAAATTGCTGTGGTCAGTAACGTTTCTTCATGGCGCGCGGGCCAATATAATGGGTTGAGCGTTACCCCACCGTAAATCCAGCAAGTTGTATCCCGTGTATAGAGTGTGTTTGGTAGCGGCGGAAGAAGATATTCAGTTATCCCAACGGCTTCACGAATTAATCTGAGTTCTTCATGGTCGGCATATCCCTGCTGAGCTAATTCTGTGGTTGAGAGGCCCCCAATAAGAACCTCGGCCAGTACTCTTGGCGTTAAACCCTCCAGGTAACTGCGCGTTTCATTCAATATGCCAAGAGAAACTTCATTTGGCACTATCTGCTGATCCAGAATCCATTTGCGTGCCTCTGGTTGAGTGAGCGTTTCTGCGAGAAGATTATGCATTTCTACAACTTCAACGCCTCTTTCTCGCATTTTAGTCATAAAGTCAAAGTGATCTCTTTTCGCCCTTTCAACCCACAGGACATCATCAAAAAGCAGTTCATCGCAGTTACTGGGGGTTAGGCGGTTATGCGCTTTGCCGGGAGCGCATACCATGACTTTGTGCAATTTACCCACTTCAGAATGTACACCCAGCGGATATCCACTATTTACATTATCTGGCATCTCTGGTTCCTCAATTAAAGGGTAATAGCTCCGGTTACTAAACTGTAGATCGCGACCAGAGCCGCAATCATTACAACTACAAAAATCGTCAGCTCGGGAGAAGTAAAGGGTTTTGCCTTTTGCTCACGTTTTGCGAGCAGATATAAAATTGTGCCTGGACCATAGATAATTGCCGACAGAAGTAAATATTTCATGCCACCGGCATAAATCATTAGCAAAGAATAAAATGTCGCGATCGCGGCGATAATTAAATCTTTTTGCCTGGCAGAAGAAGACTGTTCATAGCTCTCTCTTGTCCATGCGAGTTTCAATCCGTATGCCGCGACAAGAATATAGGGAATTAACGTCAGGGAACTGGTGAGCTCAAGGGCAAGTTGGAAGGCATACTGGCTCAGGAGTGTGAGCAGAAGGAATACCTGAATCGTGATATTTGTAAGCCAGACGGCAGAGTAGGGAACCGCGTTGGCGTTTTCTCTGGCAAACATGCCCGGCATGCTTTGGTTTTTAGCGGCACTATACAAAACTTCGGCAGCCAGGAGTGACCAGGAGAGATACGCACCGAGTACCGAGATGAGCAGCCCAACACTGATAAAAATAGCCCCCCATCGCCCGACTACCGCTTCAAGCACCCCGGCCATTGAAGGCTGACGAAGTGAAGCAAGATCCGGTCGTAACAGAACGCCGTACGACAGGAGCGTGATCATCACCAGGAGACAAAGTACGCCTATAAAACCAAGGACAGTGGCCACTCCGACATGTCTACGCTTTTTGGCATATCGTGAATAAACACTTGCACCTTCGATGCCTAAAAAAACAAATACCGTCACAAGCATAGTGCTGCGCACCTGGCTAAATAAAGATTCAGGTGATTCTGCCGGTGGCAAATGGGTTGCGGCATGGCCGGCATATCCAAATTCATCCAGATGACTTAAATCAATTGTTGATAGCGCGGGTTGAGGCTGATGTGTTCCCCAGAAGTTCTGTATAAAAATTTCATTATTAAAAGCAAAGGCTAAAACGACGATAAATAAAATGATGGGTAAAATTTTTGCAACGGTCGCAATAGTATTGATTGCCGCGGCCCCTTTAACCCCTTGTAAAAGAAGAAAATGAAAACCCCACAAAAGCACTGAAGCGAACAGTACAGCTACTAACGTATTGCCATCACCAAATACAGGGAAGAATGCGCCTAAGGTAGATTTGATCAAGACGAAATAAGACACGTTCCCGATACATGTGCCGGCCCAAAAACCAAGGGCTGATATAAATCCAAGATAATCACCAAAACCAGCCCTGGCATAAATGAATACACCAGAATCAAGATTCGGCTTACGTTCGGCAAGTGTCTGAAATACAAAGGCCAGCATCAGCATACCACCGCCAGCGATGCACCAAGCAATCACTGCGCCGAATACGCCAGTAGCCCTGCCAAATGTGGCAGGCAAAGAGAAAATCCCCGCACCGATCATTGAGCCAACGACCAGTGCCGTCAGCGACCACTGTGATAACTTATTTTCAGTTGCGCCTTTCATATCGTTCCTTTTTCAACATTCATTAAAGTAAATGGTCGAATAAAAACGCATTCCAAAAGAGCCACTAAAAGCTTAGCCTCAATACCTTTTTTTTATCAATTTTTATGCAAAAAACATGACTCAGCAGAATTTTTCTGGCAATCACTGCTATAGACAAATGGCTCCATTATCTTGTGGCAAACATCATCCTCTAACCCATATTCGCATTTCTTCGGTGTCCTCCCAGGGCGGCGGCGGCATCGCTCTACAACGCCGCAAAAGCAGGCGTGCTTAACCTGGTAATTCCTTATCCTTCCACGTGGTCATAAAAGAGAAGGGCTTCAATATGTGCATATATAATTGATTATTAATGCTTAAATCCTTGTATTTAACATAATCTTTGTTATACGCATCAATAATGTAGTAGCTAAATTGAGATGTCCGTCTCGGGGCTGCGGATGTTTTCCTGGACTGTTATGTTGTGATCCCAAGATGCTGCCGGTACTTCACCGGACTCATTGCACCTAATGATAGTTTGATACGCTTCTCGTTATACCAGTGTATGTACCTGTCCAGGAAGCAGATAAATTTTTCCAGCGTTATACCCGCCCAGTTTCTGCCATAGAACATTTCGTTTTTGACGCGCCCGAAGAAGCCTTCACACGCAGCATTATCCGACGAGCATCCTTTACGCGACATGGACCTTATAAGTCCGGATCTGTTGATACGATCAAGCCAGCCCGGCCATCGATAATGACCACCTCGATCGCTGTGTATCACTGGTCTGTCATTTTTGTTGAGCGTATCGAGTGCGTCATCGAGCATCGTATTCACCAGCGTCGCGTCCGGGCGCGTTCCTATCGACCAGCTCACAACCTGGCCATCAAAGCAGTCGATAACCGGCGACAGATAAACTTTGCCCGCCGGAAGCTGGAACTCCGTAATATCGGTCAGCCATTTCTCATTTGGCCTGCAGGAACTAAAATCCCGGGCGAGCAGATTTTCCGGTGCCGGGCCGATTTCTCCACAGTAAGAGCTATATCGTCGTCGCCTGGTGCGCGTAACAACGAGCTGCTCTTCTGCCATCAGTCTGCGGACGACCTTCTCAGAAATAACCCTGTTGTTACCACGAAGCATCGCGTGAAGACGCCGGTAGCCATAACAGCGGTAATTCTTCTCAAAGATATCAGTCATGATCACGCGTATTTCCGCATACTTATCGCACAAGCGTTTGCTGGCTTTGTGGTAAAAATAACAGCTACGGGCAAGTTGCAGAACGCTAAGCAACTCAGCTACGGGATACTTTTTCTTAAGGGCATCAACTATCTGGGTTTTCTCCCTGTTTTTCAGGGTCAGAAAGCTGATGCCCAGGTCCTTTTTTATCAGTTCATTTGCCTTTGTCAGTATGTCACGTTCGAGCTGCAGCTGATGAACCTGCTGCCTGAGTCGCTGGATTTCACCGAGCAAAGCTTCCTGATTTTTATCCTGAGGGGCTACCTTTCGTTTGCGCATGGATTGATAAGCCTCGTCACTAATAAGGTCTTTCTTCCATTTGTACAGGACCGGGACGCTGACGCCTATGCTTTGTGCAACTTTGCGCGCGGTTCCACGTCGGTTACAGAGCTCCCGGACGGCCTGAAACCTCTCTTCCGGGCTGAAGAATTTGTTTGTGGCTGAGCTAATGACCAGGGGACGCGCATTTGGGTAAAACTCTTCAATCCAGCGCTTTAGTACTTCGTTACTGGGGTAGCCGATGGCACGGCGTGTGTACGACAGGCAGCCTCCGTGAGTGAGATAATGCTCAACAGCAGCAATTTTTTGTGCGCGTGAATAGCGTTCCCTTGGCTTTAAATCTCTGGGTAAATCACCCTTCTCTTCATAAATCCGAACCCAACGGCTCAACTGTTTTGTGGAAGGATATCCCAGCTCTCTGACAACTGCAGAGGCCTTTTTACCGTACCGGTAATAGAGTTCGACGGCCCGGATACGATCCTCGTATGAATGCATAAATTAACTCCTGAAGGTCCAAGAATTCGTCCGCACCCCCCTCTGACCAAATAGACATGTCCGCGCTACAGTCTCACCACAGCGATAATTGCTTTCAAAGGATGAGACTCATGACGGCATACGGAACGGAGTTTTTCTCAATGAACGATATAAACCGACTCAGGATCCTTCAGGACGTTATCGACCGCCGTCTTACCACACGTCTTGCAGCAACCCGGCTTGAGATATCTGACAGACACTGCCGACGGTTGCTGGAGCGCTATCGTGAACATGGGCCGCTTTCACTTGTTAACCGTCGTCGTGGCCAGCCCGGCAACCGGCAACTCATGCCGGGCCTCGCTGAACGAGCACTGCGTATTATCCGCGAACGATACGCTGATTTTGGACCGACTTTAGCCTGTGAGAAGCTCGCCGAGGTTCATGGGCTGTATCTGGCCAAAGAGACGGTACGCAAGCTGATGACACAGGCTGGTTTATGGATCCCCCGCAAGTTACGGCCGCCGCGTGTACATCAGCCACGACCGCGTCGGGCCTGCACCGGAGAACTCATCCAGATTGATGGCTGTGAGCATCGCTGGTTCGAGGATCGTGGTCCGGCCTGCACACTGCTCGTTTACGTTGATGATGCGACGAGCCGGCTGATGCAGCTTCTGTTCGTCAGTTCTGAGTCCACTTTCACCTATTTTGAAGCGACACGGGGCTATATCGAGAAATACGGTAAACCGATGATCCTCTACAGCGATAAAGCCAGCGTATTCCGGTCAATAATAAGCACGCCACCACCGGCTCCGGAGAAACCCAGTTTGCCAGGGCTATGCGATGCCTAAATATCACCCCACTCTGCGCGGAAACCAGCCAGGCAAAGGGCCGCGTTGAACGTGCTCACCTGACACTTCAGGACCGGCTGGTTAAGGAGCTCAGACTTAAAGGGATCAGTACGATAGAAGCGGCCAATGCATTTGCGGAAGAATACATGGCGGATTATAACCGGCGTTTTGCCAAAGCCCCCTTGCATGATTTTAACGCGCACCGGTCGCTGACATTAGACGACGACCTTGATGCTGAATTTACCTGGCGAGAACCACGGCGCGTGTCAAAAAACCTGACCGTACAGTATGACAAGATGCTTTATCTGATTGAGGACAGTGAATACAGTCGAAGGGCCATCGGCAAGTACATCGATGTCTGGCATTATCCTGACGGGCATAAGGAACTGAGACTGAATGGCATACTACTTCCCTACTCCACCTATGATACCAGCCTCGTTATCGCCGTACTTGTACAAATAGATGGTTCACCTCATGACTGGTTTGAAGGACGCGCTCCAAAATGCTGCCTTCTGGTTTTCATTGACGATGCTACCGGCCGTTTGATGCATTTCCGCTTCGGAGAAACAGAATCTGCTTTTGATTACATGTTGGCCACTCGTGAATACATCGGCAAGCATGGCAAGCCATTAGCGTTTTACAGTGATAAGCATGGTATTTTTCGAGTCAATCATGCTTCTGGTAGCAAAGCTGGCACGCAATTTGGTCGGGTTCTGCATGATATTGGTGTTGAACTTATCTGTGCAAACAGCCCGCAGGCTAAGGGTCGTGTTGAACGAGCCAACAAAACTCTTCAGGACAGGCTCATCAAAGAAATGCGCCTCAATAAGATAAGTAGTATCGAAGAAGCTAATGCTTGGCTGGAGACGTTTATCGTAGACTTTAACCGGCGTTTCGCCAAAACCCCAAAATATCAATAAAACCTTCATCGCCCTGTGGCAGAAACAATTATGGATCTGGATGATATTTTCTCATGGCAGGAAACCCGTAAGCTCTCGAAATCATTAACATTTCGTTATGATAAGATGATATATCTGGTTGAACCTACAGAGGAAAATATCCGAATTGCCGGGGAGAATATCAAAGTCTTTGATTATCCTGATGGCACCCTCGCCTTCAAATTCGGCCACCGCCCCCTCTCCTATCAGGTATTCGACAAACTGGACTGTATCGATCAAGGGCAAATCGTCGATAATAAACGGCTTGGCACAGTTCTCCGATTGGCTCAAGATAAAATGGATGAACTGGATCGTAACGGCAAACGTGAGATAAGCACAAAGATGCCAAAGCGACGTGCTCAAGCCCGTATACAGGAACAGTTACGAGCAATTAATCCGGTTCTGGCTAATCCAAAAGAATTTCGTGCGAGCTTGAAAAGATAACCGTATCAAAATATATAAAGGCATTATTTAATCACAATGCCTTTATATAAAATGCTAAACGCCAATTATATTTTATTTGCATGGATAACATCCATGGTACAAATGATAATGTCGTCTTTTTCCGCCCGGGAAAGCAGCTGCTGTAACCCTTCGCGTTCGTCCGTGGCTCCCTACATCATGTCAGTAAAAATTCTGTCATCCCTAACGCCAACTGATTTCAGCTCCGTAATTTGGGGTCCGCTTGGAAAACGGAAAATATCCTATGTTAAGCCTTTTTTTTGAGCAGGCATGACGGGCAGCTATGGGCGAGAAGCGGACGTTTCTGACCCGTTCATTTCAATAATCAATTCTCTCACCCAGCAATGCCCAGCATGGCTGTGGCTACGCTCATGCCAGATCAGACAAATATCAAATTGTTCGGCAAGCCAGGGTAATTCTGTAACGGTGAGTGGTCCGGAGTGCGCTTGCAATAAACGCCGGGGAATAAGTGCAACAAGGTCACTTCTATTAACGATTTCAGGAAGAAATAAAAATGATGCGGCCGACATTACCACGTTGCGTTTATACCCGAATGCTTCAAGTGCGTCGTCAATTGGCGTAGTAAAACTTCCACCGGAAGGCGAGACGATGACGTGCTCAAGTTTCACAAATTCTTCTAACGACAGATTAGGGTTAAGTGAAGGGTGTTGGTGGCGGCCAATCAATACGTAACTTTCATCAAACAGATAACGGGTTCGTAACTGCGAGTGGAAAGAATCATGTGAAGCAAAGACAAGATCTACCTGGCCACGCGCTAATTGCTGGTCTGACTGTGCCATATCAAGATGCCGGACAGCGATACGTACTCCCGGCGCTTTTTTCCGCAGAGCAAGCACCAGCGGCATGATCACTGCCGCCTGGATGTAGTCAGTGCAGGCAATAGTCACTGTGAGGCTGGCTCGTTCAGGATAAAACTCCTGATGCGAATAGAGTGTCTGGCGTAGTTTATCAAGTGATTCGCGCAGAGGAATCAACAACTCAAGGGCTTTGTTTGTTGGCGTCATTCCTCGTCTTGCAGGAATCAATAATGGGTCATCAAACATTTCCCGCAGGCGATTTAGCTGTGCGCTGACAGCCGGCTGGCTGAGATGTAATCGCGCTGCCGCTTTCGTCACATTTTGTTCTGCAAGTAACGCTTCAAGCGTAAGAAGCAGGTTTAGATCAAGCTTCATGGTATCCATGGGGTAGATTGCTCAACATAAAAAAATCAATTTTACTTATGCCTTACCGCATCTGATAATTCAAGTTCAATATCAAAAAAGTCAGGGATAAATTATGCAAACGAATACCAAACCTCTCATCACCGTGGTGGGTGCACTCAGCAAACAGGGTCGCAGCGTTGTCAGTTCATTGCTAGAAAGTCAGCGTTACCGGGTTCGGGGATTAACCCGTTCCATTAGCTCACCGGAAGCGAGAGAATTAATAGAATCAGGCGCTGAACTGATACAAGCCCCCCTTTTAACTGGTCATAAAAAAGAGTTTATTGAGGCTTTTAAGGGTGCTGAAGGAGTATTTATGATCACACCAGGTATTCCGCCGGAAGCGCCACTCGCCCCAACACACGAAAGAGAATTAGGGCAGGAAATTGCCGATGCTGCAGTGGAAGCTGGCGTGCAGTATCTGGTTTTCAGTAGTCTTGAGAATGTTGAAAAAATTACCGAAGGCAAAAAATGGGTGCCACATTTTACGGATAAAGCTCTGGTTGAAGAATATATTCGCACGCTGCCCATCAAGAGTTCTTTTATTTATATGAGTTTCTTTTATACGAATTTAATGGAGTATTACCCGCCGCATCAGGAGGGTGACACATTAATTTTCCCTATCTACTTACCCGAAAATTTCCGGGCTCCTTTTGTTGATCCGCTGACGGCAACCGGTCCGGCGGTACTGGAAATTTTTGATAATCAGGATAAATACGCCAGTTGTTCGATGCCGGTTATTGGTGAGATTCTTTCACCGCGAGAAATGGTTGAAACATTCACTCGTGTAACGGGGATGAAAGCACAGTACCGTCCAGCCATCACCCTCGAAGAGTTATTGCACCATTTCCCGTCATATTCAGGCATGGATGGCTTAACAGCAGAGATTGTGGGTATGGCTGAATACGCAATTGAATATGGTTATTATCATCAAAATCGTGATTTGTTATGGAGCCGGAAAGTTAACCCTCAGACACTGACCTGGGAGCAATTTCTGCGCACCACGGGCTGGCAGGGACAGCCACAATCTTTCCATGGCTAGGTAAATTTATGGTGGGTGGATGACTCACCATTGTTTCATTTATAGGGGTCTGAAGCCCAACCGTACGAAAACGTACGCTAAGTATGTTTTTCAACCAAATTGGTGCTTTCGCTGCCATGACGGAAGATAATTATAAAGGCCATTCATCGCTCTCTTCCGCTTGCTCATCCTGGTAATATCCCGGTGGTCTGGAATACGACGGCGACGTTTATCGCCGTGATCATCATCAGCCTGCTACTCGATGAATCAGGTTTTTTCGAATGGGCTGCACTGCATGTATCCCGCTGGGGCAATGGTCGCGGGCGCTAGCTGTTCACCTGGATAGTGCTGCTTGGTGCCGCTGTCGCTGCGTTAGTTGGGTACCTGGATAGCCATATGGCTGCCCAGGATTTTTTTAGAGATAGCCGAGGCACTTCGCAATACAAGTAATAAGGCCCGTAATGGACCAAATCACTCGCGCTACATCCACTTTTATCTCAATGTTCAGATCAATATGCATAGCTTGCGCTCTGATATGATCTGGGCGCCCAGATATTTAATCTCTGGTGTATTTAGGCTGCCCTGACCTTGGACAGTTCGTGGTTTACGTAACCGGTATTGTTCCCACGCTTCGAGCTTCCCGGAATGCTCTTTAACCCTCAGCATCAGCCCTGCCAATGACAAGTTTGCCCACAAGGCAGTCTCGGAGATTCTTTTCGACCCATCAGCAACTTATGCCTAAGTCACCGGCGGCTTGCGTGCCACACATTGAACATTACAGACCAACTAGCACCTTGTCACCGGGTGAAGATGTAAAGATTATGTATAAATCAGCTGAGTAATAAGTGACATTTCAACTTTGGAGAAATGGGTGACATTTTAATCTTGCTTTAACAATATGTATAGTCGCTAAATTGAGATGTGCAGATGATTTCCTGGACTGTTATGTTGTGATCCCAAGATGCTGCCGGTACTTCACCGGGCTCATTGCACCTAATGATAACTTGATGCGTTTCTCGTTATACCAGCGTATGTACCTGTCCGGGAAGCAGATAAATTTTTCCTGCGTGATGCCTGCCTAGTTTCTGCCGTAGAACATTTCATTTTTGACCCGCCTTAAGAAGCTGCTCGCCGAAGCCATGCTGGATAAGGAGGCGCTTCAGGTGGCTCTGGGTCGAAAGTTCTGACGACAGACCAGAAGCGTGAAGCCGTTGAGTTTATGTGTGATGCGACCGGGCTGTCGCAACGTCGTGCCTGCAGTCTTACAGGTTTGTCCCTGTCGACCTGCCGCTACGAGGCTCAGCGTCCGGCGGCTGATGCGCATTTATCAGGGCGCATTATTGAGCTGGCACTGGAGCGCAGACGTTTTGGCTACCGCCACATCTGGCAGTTACTGCGCCGTGAAGGCCTTCTGGTTAATCACAAGCGCGTGTACCGCCTTTATCATCTCAGCGGGCTGGGCGTAAAACGCAGACGACGTCGTAAAGGACTGGCAACGGAACGTCTGCCGCTGCTCCGCCCGGCAGCGCCCAACCTGACCTGGTCGATGGATTTCGTCATGGACGCGCTGGCCACCGGTCGCAGGATAAAGTGCCTGACCTGCGTGGAAGACTTCACGAAGGAATGCCTGACGGTCACTGTTGCCTTTGGGATTTCAGGCGTGCAGGTCACGCGTATTCTGGACAGTATTGCGCTGTTTCGCGGCTATCCGGCTACGATAAGAACTGACCAGGGGCCGGAGTTTACCTGTAGAGCACTTGACCAGTTGGCCTTTGAGCATTGCGTGGAGCTGCGGCTTATTCAGCCCGGTAAACCGACACAGAACGGATTTATTGAGAGTTTTAACGGACGCTTTCGCGATGAATGCCTGAATGAACACTGGTTTAACGACATCAGCCATGCCAGGAAAACCATCAGTGAATGGCGTCAGGATTATAACGAATGTCGCCCACACTCCACGCTGAATTATCAGACGCCGTCTGAATTTGCGGCGGGCTGGAGAAAGGGTGATTCTGAGAGTGAAGGATCCGACATTACTAACTGAGCCTTGTATCTAATACTGGGGGCAGGTCACTCAATATATTTAAACCCTTACCATTCCTTATCGGCAAGGTATGGCGGGATCTTGGCTCTCTCATCTTGATCTCTTTCTAGCGCTGGTCTGGGAAGTACGGATATTGCGGGCCATATTCATAGTCATGTGGGCCTGGCTCAACTTCCCAGAACGGACGGCCGCTAATTGTCTTTGGACCGCGCTCGTTTACGATGTCTTCTACATCTGGATATTAAATGGCATCGTTGCCAGTAACAGCTGATCTTCGGGTGTCAGCGTCACAGTTGTACCGTCAATACGGCTATAAAGATCGGCAAACTGTTTACCTGCACCGTGTAACCGGTGCTCCGCTACACTTCTGATTGCGTGTAAGTCCAGCTCCGCCGCTTCCATGCGATCCACGTATAGTTTCATTTCTTTACTCAAAGTGCTCAGCTCACGGGCTTTAATAAATCCGTAGGCGTACCCACCCAGGGCGATAACTGCAATGATTGCTAAAATAGCCATTTATTTTCTCTTACGTTATTGCGGCCGCCGCTTTAGTCTTAATGTGAAGTCTGGGAATTCGCTGAATGTAGAATACGTTTTCATCCCCAGACCGACAGCTGTTAAGGCGCGATCCCTACACTCCATTTGTAAGTATCAGGCCCATCTTCTCCGCTGGTGGCATCAGCTACAATCTGTGCTTAACGTTCTCCAGCAAGTTCTCTTACCATCTGATCCACGACCCATTGCAGATGATGCATTTCATCGGTTCCGCCGTAACGACAAGCGAGCTCAATAGCTCGCTCTATTCTTTTTTGTTCTTCAGTCATACTGAATCCTCACGCTTACATCAGCTAATCTGAAAACATGCCCACTATAAATATCGGCTGTTATTTCTCAGCCAGGCGCCTGCATTGCTGCCTTATTCCATCAAACATACTTTCCGCAAGCTGCTGGGGGAACTGGTCCGGAAGAAGCCCGCTAACACGTTCAATGACACCCGGGGTTCTGGCGATGATTTCCTCTATCATCGCCTCTGTCTGCTGTTTACTCAGGCCGGTTAACTCACCATGCCTGATCCAGTGGCGTCGTTGTATTCGATATATCTGGTAATAGTTGCTACTGCCACGTACAGCCATCGCCAGTTTGCACTTCTGCCAGGATATCTGATTGTTCCCATGACCGATCAACGGCCATGCCGACAACACATCATAGAGTGGTGTTAGGTGATAACGTCCCTGTGGCTCAATAGAAATACTGAAATTTTTAGCGTGGCCATCTGTTGCGGCCATCATCCAGAAAATTATCTGCGTCATAAAAAACTGCGCTTTGTCATGCTCAGCGCGGTCTGAATTACTCAGAACTTCCATAATTTCCGATATACCTGGCCCGCCGTCCGCCTGATATTTTCGTAATGGCGAAACGCCCAGGGCCTGACACATATCCTCCTGGGGTAAACGAATGATCCATTGTCCGTCTCCTGACCATTTTCGGTCAAAACGTTCTACCACCAGTGCTTTCTGATCTTCAAAGTGAGCTATCTGCGTTCTTGCCACGGGGAGTCCGTACTGTTCGAGAAGTACGGAGCAGAGCCATTCATTTTCAACCGATGAGCTCATGTCGGCTTTCATGTTCCCCACAAGTCCGAGCGGTAGCTTGAATATATGCGTCGTTGGTGTATTACCCTCCGGCATACACCACCGATCTTCATGCCACAGTAGGGCTGTTTTCTCCTGAGCACCGGCAATAGATAAACGTAAGTCGTCGTTATCTTCTGGCCTACCCAGTAGCAATGTCTCCGTGGTATTACGCAAAGTTGCCGCAATTTCTGATTCAGTAAGAGGGTGATACTTCACGGAATATAAATCTGTGGGTTCATCTCCGTCATGAAGCAGTTGTATCGCGCCCACGCAGTCTTTTCCCAGCTCCGTCAGCAGATCAAAAGGCTCCAGGCTATCGGCCTTGTAACGCATTGCCAGACGTCTGCGTATGCCTTCGCTGTCCGGGAGTAAATTATCAAAATAGTCACGTACCACATTTCCACGCCAGACCTGATTCCCGGGAGTAAAAGGAAGGGACAATGACAGCGGCCTTCCCTGTTCGTCAGCACTCCATTCAGGAAGGTATTGTAAGCTGTCTACCCCTTTGCTTTTTTCCCAGTATCCGACTTTGATTCCGTTCATCCAGATTGCCAGACGCTGCTGTTTACGGCTCATATCGTTACCATTTCTCCTGTCGTGCAGGTGAGTTTGATTTAAGCGTTTCTTCCGTCTGCTTCCTCTCTGAAGACGTGGCTGTCGAGGAGAAGCTGATTTTTACACCCAGGACGGAAAACACCTTGAATAGCCGTTCAATGCTCGCACTAGCAGGGTTGGCTTCCAGACGTGAGTATGTCTGTTGTGTGACGCCTAACCTTTCGGACAGGTCTTTTTGCGTCAGGCCATTAGCCTTGCGAAAACCAATGAGCAAGGGACGCAGCTGGTTGAGCGTGTTTAACGGGTAATCATTATTGATCATAAACTGGCCTCGGTAGTTTCCTCTGATACACCTTGCAGGCTGTTTTCTAAACATACACCCTAAAAGCTGTAATATCAAATTAACAGCCTAAAAGCTGTTGAATATAGAATACAACCTTTAGGCTGTTACTAAGTGGCAGCATAGATCTTTATGACGTTTGATATGAGGGAACTATCGATAATAAGCCGTTACGCTCGTACAGCATCTGGGAAGAGAGCTGACAGGTCAGGATCATCGGTAAACGAGAAACGGAGTATCTTATGGGCCCTATTGTGAGCTGTATAAGTAGCTATGACCTACCATCTGCCTCCGGGAGGAGTCAGACAGAGTATTAAAAGCAAAGGCAGACATTTTTAGCAGCTGGTGGGCCATGGGGTCCCCAGAGGAGCTCCGATGAATGTTACTTGACTGGCAAGTTTCCTGCTCTGATGGTCAATGCCTCGATGCTGTCTATATTGTTCTGAAGCCGTTCCAGTTCCGCCTTTTCAATACCGGCCCAAAGCTTTAAGTGTCGCTGATAAAGGGACCACTTGAGTGAGTGAAAACCATTCCAGGCTAACCCCATCCAGGAGACATAATTTGCATTGAGAATATTGCCGGTGATATACATTTTTCCTGCGTTAACAGCACTGGAAGTTTGCAATAATAGGTTCTATGGCAGCAAAGCAGAGTCAATTCTATATGATATGTTGCTCACATAATTTAGAGTCGGTCAGCAAACTTTGTGTTTATGTCTTGATAAAGTACATTTGCGCCCATATATGTATTGTGGATGTCCCTCTGAAACTCAGGAATCAGTATCATGGGTTTAAAACCAGGTCCGAAACCAATTGCCAAGTCAACAGGAAAACCGGATCAACGTCATCGCGATAATAAAGATACTCCCGGTAACACCCCCGGATTGAAACCTAGTAAATCAGCCGGTAAATGATAATGAAGGGTATAAGCTTCTTACTTATACCCTTATTCGACTACTGAAGCGGTACGTCCCATCTTTTTACCGCTGTCGCTGAAACCGGTACGCAGTAAGCGGCTTCTTTCTGGAGTTTCAGCCTGACATCTGTATCGAAATCAGTATCCAGTGGATTAAACTTCCAGCTTTCCCTGTAGGATTTTATAATCCCCTCAGGGCAAAGAAAACTGAATTGATTGGTGGTAAATATAGAAACAGCCCGCACCGAGTAATATCCCCCTGCTTTGATTGTTTTCCGTTCCCAAACCGAATTAGAAAAAAACTCCTCCGGATACTCACTCGTTTTTATAATATAGCTGTGGGTGCTGAAATCACTTATGCCGGAAAGTTTAATGACGGAATGAGTAAATATAACAGGTAAGACCGTGATTTTTGTAGAAAAAAATAGCAGTATTATCAGGGACACTATCAGGGAAGTGCTAATTTTTTTTGGGAATTTATCCTTTGCATCCATTCTGAGGTAAACGAGGCCTGGCAACATTGTCATAAAAAAAACCATATACGACATGAACGCCAGCCCAGCTACGATCCTGAAGCTGACCTTTTCAGTTGATGAGGAAATATTCCTGAATACTATTTCCAGGGGAAACACCTGAAGATGCGCCAACAGGGCAATACAGAGCGGGATGGCCACATAAATCTGGCATCGCCGCATCCATCTCACCTTCGTGTTTTTAATTGATAAATCATGCTCAAGATGTTTTCGGTTTATCAGGAAGGAAATAAATATGGCAAGTACACCTATACTTAGCAAAGACAGCCAGCCTGAATTATTTTTTACGAATTGGCTGAAATCGAAAGCATAGTAAAACACATAGATAAAAGCCATCGGGAAAAGTCCTGACAGCATCAGTACCGATAAAAAGTTATTCTGAATTTTATTATATGTAGGAAGATTATTGATATCCTGAGGAATGATTATCGGCATGAATATGGATATTATAAAAAAGATAAACAACAGTATTGCTAATGAAAAAACTGCCGCGCAGCAGACCAGAGCGAACAGGCTTTTGATGCTCATCACTTCAAAGAATACATCCAGTCGGTCAAGACGACTGAAATATCCCCAGAGCACAGTCAGCGCGATCCCTGATATGATGCCAGACGGAGTTAATACCGAAATTAACAGCGTCTTCCATTTCTGATTCATTGTAAACCTTCCCTCTTTATTATGGTGGTTAAGCTAAATTAGCAGCGTTACAGCGTACAGGCACCTACCCGAATCTGACCGTCAACAGCTGTTCGTGCGGCAATGTCCGAAGAATGGTTTCAGTTCATTCTACTTATTAAAATGTACGTTTGAAAAAGTAGACTCTATGCGATACGCTCTGACAGTATCACTGACCACGATTTTTCATGCAGCGCGCCGGACGTTTTCCGGTCTTCCCGGAGCCTGAAATGACCCAACTGATGGATGACTATCCAGATCCACAGCCCGTACCGGTGCTGGTCCCACTGGAACAGGAAATCCTGCCAGTTCTGGCGGGGAATGAAGCACTGCTTAATCCGGCCCGGACATATTTACTGTCCTTAAATTCTCCCCGCAGCCGTCAGACGATGGCCTCGTTTCTCGGGATAGTTGCCGGGATGCTCGGCGCCACAGGCACAGACACCTGTAGCTGGGGCAGCCTGCGCCGTCATCACGTGATGGCCATCACCGAACTCCTGCGCGACACCGGCCGTGCGACGGCCACTATAAACACCTATCTCTCAGCTCTGAAGGGCGTGGCGAAGGAAGCCTGGATGTTGAAGCTGATGGATGTTGAAAGCTTCCAGCATATCCGGGCGGTCCGTAACCTGCGCGGCAGCCGCCTCCCGCGGGGCCGGGCCCTGCCGGCAGAGGAAATCCGGAAACTGTTTACGGCCTGCGAAGCCGACAGCAGCTGTCAGGGGGCGCGCGACGCGGCCCTGCTGGCGGTGATTCTCGGCTGCGGGCTGCGTCGTTCCGAGGCGGTGGGGCTCAGCTTAAGTGACGTTGTCACTAGCGAGCGGGGATTGAAGGTCCTGGGTAAGGGTAACAAGGAGCGCCTGGCCTATATGCCGGCCGGAACCTGGCAGCGGCTGATAGTCTGGACTGAACATGTGCGGGGCGAAACTCCGGGGCCGTTGTTCACCCGTATTCGCCGCTTCGATACCCTGACCTACGACCGACTGACAGACCAGGCGGTCTATCATATTCTGCAAGTTCGCCAGCGACAGGCCGGGATTGAAAAATGCGCTCCGCATGACCTGAGAAGAACCTTTGCGACAGCGATGCTTGAAAACGGCGAAGATCTGATCACTGTGAAGGATGCGATGGGCCATGCCAGCGTCAGCACCACTCAGCAGTACGATCTGCGAGGCGAAAGACGTCTGCGCGCAGCCCGTGACCGATTAAACTTGATCTGATAGTGAATTTGTTAATGTTACCCTGGATCTGCAAACCAGCCGATTTTTCATAAAAACATTCATTAATGTTGGTGAGTACGCCAGGAAAAGAACGTTGTAAACTTCAGATTATTTTGAGAGTTATCTCGAAACACTTATGCCGCTATGACGCCATCTCTCAACTGCAACCGACTGAGTGTCAGGTGCAGCGACTGATGTATAAATTTCTTGTATCTGGTGCAGCACTCTAACTCACGCCAGAAGAAAACAAATGAGGAGCCAATTGCCTGGAAGATTCGTTTCGCTTGTGGATTCTGGCACTTATATGTGAAAACTACAGTGACTATGGGCCTTATATTAGCCACCTCTAAGACTGCGAAATCAGCAAAAGGAGATCAAAGTCACGTTAATGAAATGACAATTAGCCTCCGAAATGGAACAGTGATGTCGGACCAGTTTGCCTAAATTATCTGTTTTCACTCACCTTTGATGCATAATTTTTTTATTTAACGCGTGAATGTATATTTTATGTTAAAGAAAAAACAAAAAAGAAACATTATATCTGTAATTAAGCCAGACTAATGTACTGAAAACCGAAGATCAACCCAGAGTATAAGCACACCTTACAGTGTGTTCCTTCAGATTATGTACTGTTTCACACGCGCCTTGTTTATCGGTTTCTGCAAATAGCACGATTTACTCATATTTATTAACAAACACACTTTGTTGATCATTTTTGCCGATCGATAAATCAATAACAATCGTTGGGATCAATGAGTTGAGCGGTTTTATTCGGAATAAACAATTAACAAAATTGTTTAGCAAGTGTTTTAATCTAAATAAAGTTGTACGAGCCAACACAATTTACGCTTAATTAAGAGTTCAGGGAAATTCATCGTCTCTTTACCCACTTGAAAATATAAGGAAAAAACCTTGGCTATCTCACCATTATTTCAGGTTACAGTGTTATTTTGCGCTGCAAGCATGCTAACGGCCTGTAGCCCTAATAATAAAAAAGGGAGTACCATCGCTAATAGCAGCGTATTGAAAAACAAAACCGAGAGTAAGCAATGCGTCGATAACTTTGACTTATTGCGTAAACTTAATTATGACGTATTCACCACATATAAAACTCAGTTCGATCAAATAAATAACAACTACGATTATTATCGTGTAAATCAAAATCTGATGGAAGCAGACCCGAAAGAGCTGATTACGATGACGCTTAATGACAAGCTCAACATGATCTGCGAGAGGGTCAAAAGTCAGACTTTTGTTGAAATCAGAAAAAAGATGCAGACCGTTAGTAAGATCTAACAATTTCGGAAAGTTTTATTAATAGAAATTAGCCCTGACTTTGTGTTGGGGCAAAATAGTTTACTAAGGTTGAAAAGATGTTTACTGCAAAAAAAAGGTTCGCCATAATTCTCATTATCAACCATCTGTTGATCACTTTGGCTCCTTTGTTCTTTTCCGCCCCACTTTATGCCGAAAACTCTAAACAACTCAGCGAACAGATGGATACCCTTCGTTCCGGACTCGACAGCCAATTGCCGACCCTCTCAGGAGACTCAGAGGCAGAGAGCAAAGAATCCTCTTTCATCGCAGAAGAAAAATTACAGTCAGCCGCGCAGTCTTTTTGGGGGGTAATGGCAAGCGACAACCCCACCGAGAGCGGTATTAATAAAGCGACAAATATGGCGAGCGGGCTGGCTAATAATGCCATTCGAGACTGGCTTTCGCACAAAGGTAATGCTCGTATCGAGTTAAATACCCAAGGTCGCAGTCAGGGACAGGTGCTACTACCGGTCTGGCAATCGGAGAGTAATGTACTTTTTAGCCAGCTTGGGGTGACAAATCATTCTGAACGAACCATCTATCACGCTGGTGCAGGATTGCGCAATTATATCAGCGATGACTGGATGTTAGGTGTTAATAGTTTCTGGGATTACGACAATACAGGGCACAATTCCCGTGCCAGTATTGGGGCTGAGGTCTGGACAAATAATATTAAACTTGCAGCAAACGGCTATTTTCGTTTAACAGACTGGCACCAGTCCCCTCTCTCTGCAATGCGTGATTATGACGAGCGTCCGGCGAACGGTTTTGATATCCGGGGGGAAGCCTGGCATCCCTCTTATCCGCAACTCGCAGCAAACCTGAAGTACGAAAAATATTATGGTGAAGGCGTAATACTTACCGGAAGTACCTCTCCCGGTAATATGACAAATTCACCTGAGGCCTGGACCGTCGGACTCAGCTATACCCCCATCCCTTTAATCACTATCGACACTGAGCATACCCGTGGAAATGATAGTGACACTCGGCTTAAATTATCACTGAACTACCGTTTCGGGCAGAGCTGGAAAGAACTAATCGACAGTAATCTGGTTAAAATTGGCCGAAGCCTGTTAGGGCAACGGTATGATTTTGTCGATCGCAATTATGATATGGTCATGCAGTACCGTAAGCAGGATTTAATTAACCTGCGCATGCCTGCCAGTGTCACCGCTGAGGCCTCATCAGTGCTGGTCCTTAACGCCGAAATTAAAAGTAAATATGGGTTAAAAACTCTTCAGTGGAATACGCAGGAGATTGAATTAGCTGGAGGTAGTGTGGTGAAACAATCGCAAACCTCGCTCGCTATCACCCTCCCCCCGTATCGTGAAGATACGCATAATAGTTTTGTCGTCTCAGCAGTCGCAACGGATAAGCACGACAATATCTCTTCAGAGGCTCAAACCAAGATTATCCTGACTCGCTCTTCTAATATTGTGTCGCTTTCGGCTTCTCCGGCAAGCGGGCTGGCCGCAAGTGGTGCCGAAGTAACGGTCGCTACAGCGACAACCACTGATCAAAATGGTCAGCCTCTCGCGCAAAAGCCAGTGACTTTTATTCTCTCGGGTAGTGACGGCACTTGTAACCTGGGCGGTAGAAGTCAGTGTCGGGCGCAGGCGCTGACCAATAGCCAGGGAATTGCCACGGTTGGCGTCGGTCATAGCGTTGCCGGTACGCAGACCCTTCGGGCTGAGCTGGATAATGGCAATAGCGACAACCACGCGCTGCATTTCATCGCTGATATGGCCAGCGCTCGTATCGACTCGTTGATCGTGAACACTCAGGGCGGAATTGCTAACGGCGTCAGCCAGGAAGAATTGACCGTGACCGTTGTCGACCAGAACGAAAACCCCGTGCCCGGTGCTGTCATTACACTGTCGGTTACTTCCAATGCACAACTCTCCGCCGCAAGCGTGCAAACAGATAGTCACGGTAAAGGCACATTTAATGTCAGCAGCCATACTGCGGGAGCTTTTAAGGTCACTGCATCCACCAATAACTCCAGCGCACAGGCTACGGTGAATTTCCGCGCGGATGAGGAAACAGCGGGGTTGGTAGCCGGTTCTTTGACTGTCATCTCAGATAATGCACGCGCCAATAATATCGACGAGAATCAGGTGCAGGCTCGGGTTACCGATGCATCGGGCAATCTCGTTCCTGGGATCGAGGTCCATTTTTCAGCGCCTACAGGGGTAACCATTTTACCCGCGTTTGCGGTCACGGACAGCAGCGGGCTGGCGAGCGCCACGGTAAAAACAACCCTTGCGGGCAGCGCGGCGGTGACGGCCAGGGTCAATATTAACCAACAAACAGTGAATGTTAATTTCATCGGTGATGTCAGTACTGCACGCGTCAGTATTGCCCCTGAGGTCAACAATGCAACCGCTAATAACATTGCCCAAAACCGTGTGGTAGCCTCCGTTACTGATGCTTGGAATAATCCCCTTAGCAACATAGCCGTTGAATTCAGTGTCGATAATGGCGCACATATCAGTGGATTACAGGTTTCAGATTCGCAAGGCCAAGCCAGAGCGGTAATCACCAGCCTAATCTCAGGTGACAGTCTGGTTGTAGTGACGCTGAATAACGGTCAAACGGGAAACACTGTGGTCACGTTTCTGGCGGATGCAGGTAGTGCAGGGCTTACCAGCGGCAGCCTGAGTGTTATAGCTGATAATGCCCCTGCCAATGGTATCGCGACGAATGAAGTAAGAGCCCTTGTACAGGACTCGAACGGCAATCCGGTACCTGGAATCACGGTGAACTTTAGCGCCACGAATGGTGCCAGCATTATTACTGCCAGCGCCGTTACAGACAATAATGGCGTCGCCAACACTGCGATCATGAGTACCATTGCCGGTGAGAGCGTAATCACCGGCGTGGTTAACGGTAGCAGCGACAGCGCCTCGGTGACATTCATTGCCGACATGACCACCGTGCAGCTCAGCGCACTGAGTGTGATAGCAGACAATGCTCTCGCTAACGGCACTGATGAAAACAACGTAAGGGCGACGGTCACCGATGCGCACGGAAACCCGTTATCCGGTATGACGGTGACATTTACAGCCAATAATGGCGCGAGTGTTATTTACGCCAGCGCGGTTACCGACGTGGATGGGTTTGCAAGCACGGGGATCGTAAGCACCGTTGCTGGTAGCGCTCTGATCGTCGCCACTGCAGAAGACAGTAGTGAAAGTGCAAACGTGGTATTTGTTGCGGACGCGAGCACTGCAGAGTTGGCGTCGGGTAGCCTCAGTGTTGTTGTTAATGGGGCAATTGCCAATGGCGTTGCGGAAAATGTTGTCCAGGCCACCGTCACCGATCTTCATGGTAATCCGGTAGCCGGTGTGAGCGTGACGTTCAGCGCTGATAACGGTGCCGCTGTTGTGCCACTTAGTATAACCACCGATGCGCAAGGACGTGTCAATGCCAGCATAACCAGCACAATGGCAGGACCAAGCACTGTTACCGCCGCGCTCAATAACACGAGTAGCAATGTTGAGGTCACCTTTAATCCCGATGCCGAAACGGCGACCCTACCTGCGGGATATTTGATCGTCACCACAAATTATGCGGTAGCGAACGGGGTGGCCACCAACGCGGTACAAGCCACCGTGAAAGACGCGTACAACAACCCCGTCTCGGGTGTGACGGTCGACTTCACCGCTGGCAACGGAGCCAGTGTCGCTCTGACCAGTGTCATCACTAATGCCCAAGGCGAGGCAAGCACTACGCTCACTAATACTCTCGCGGGAGTAACTCTGGTGACTGCCGTAGTTAACAACCACAGCGACAGCACGTCGGTAACCTTTATGCCGGATGCCTCCACGGCACAATTAACAGAAGAAAACCTACTGCTTCTTACGGACGGAGCGATGGCAAACGGTATTGCAGAAAATAGCGTCGAAGCCACTGTACAAGACGTTAACGGCAATGCAGTTCAGGGTATCACCGTTAACTTCAGCGCTGATAATAATGCAACCATTACGCCAGCCAGCGGTATCACTGATCAGGCAGGAAAAGTTGTGGCAACGATAACTAATACCCGGTCAGGTGTGTCTACCGTCACTGCGAGCGTGAATAGCGTGGATGTTAGCGTCGCGAGTCATTTTATTCCTGGAGAGGTTAACGCGGGGATGTCTTCTTTAGCCGTGAGTCCCCTGGCGATTCCTGCGGATGGCGTGACGGAAACGGTGCTGACGTTTGAGGCGAAAGATGCATTTGGCAATCCGATTCCAAATCTAACCACCCTTTTCTTTGAGGCCAATAACGTTGACGTAGTGATTTCAGGACCCGTCGAGGTCAGTAGCGGTATCTATACCGGTACGCTTAAAAGCGTGAATGCCGGAACGGCTAATGTCACGATAAAAACCACCGACGCTCCTGCTGAGGTTATTCGATTCCAGAATGTCAGTATTTACCCGTTAGGTTTTAACGGCAAAGTGACATTCCGCATAAATAGACCTTAACTGTGTGGGTAATGAGGATAAAAAAAATGAACCTCCGTAATGTTTGCCTTTGCCTGTGCATTCTCTATTCAGGTCATGCGGCTAGTGAATGTAACTTTGTTGATCCCAATGGCCCCTGGACCGCATGGGTTTCTATACCTGCTAATTTAAGCATCCCACATGACAGCCAGGTAGGCGATGTGATCCATAGTGACGCTGGGTGGCAACAATTAGGGACTACGCACTTGCGCTGTAGTCAATCTGGCATGACGACGACCGGATATGATTTTCCCATTGAGGAATCGTCAATTCCGGGAGTCTATAAATTGCCGAATATGCCTGAACTCGGGATCAAGATAACGTACGATAACACCATCAATAACTCAGAAGTTGGCAATCTAATCTTCCAGTATCCATCCACTATTGGACCGCATACGGCGACGGGGTTTACCCCGACGGGTAATTTTAAGGTTGAGATCATTTTATTATCTTCATTGGTTAATTTCATGCCCGATAGTTACTCAGTTGCGTGGCCAGAGGTCATTGGTTCCGTTCGTTATTCCGATCTTCTGGTGGGGACAGTAAAACCACTAAATACCGCAATGAATATTACAGTGACGAATGATGAGTACTGTTATATTACACCATTAGACGCCATTAATTTTCAGAGTGTCTCACTTGAACGCCTGAGAGAAAACCAGTTACTTGGCAGCAGTAACATGACCATTCATTGCCCTTACACCACCACCAATGAGCCACTCACGCGAACGGTCAGATTCAACGGGCAAAATAACGGCAGTGAATTCATTACCAGTATTAATGGCGTTGGGGTTTCGCTTCGAAATGAAAGGAATGAAATTATTCCTCCGAACAGCACCGTTACTGTTGGTCTAACAAAAGTAAATGCAGAACATATTGGGCATGTGCAGATTAACGTATATCCACATATCGATGAAAACAATATCCCAACTGTTCAAGAACTGGGTGAGTGGTTAATTGATGTCACGCTCGAATAAAATAAGTCTTCTTAGCCATTAAGGATTTAATATATTATGGAAATACTTAGTGAAGATAAACTTTATGCCATGGGGATTAAGCTAATACTTTCCAGGTTTATGGATGAGTCGTCCCAGTCTGTGTCCGCGCTTCCCATGACAATATATATTACGACCGGCGTTTCTTTTATAAATTTAAACAGATGGATGATGAAATATCCTCCAAATAATAACTCAATATTTATTTGCAATGTAAAGGTTCAGGAATACATTACTCGACGATATAAAGGAAAGGTCAATCATTTTATAGCTGAAAACGCATCGGTAAACGATGTGGAGAAAGGTATCAAAAATGTCATTTCACAAGAATTAAGAAATAAGAAAGATATAAATGCAAATGGTCCAACTCAGCTCACACAAAAACAGCAAATCATCACGGCAATGATGCTACTTGGATATGATGTAGATCTAATTGCAATTTATTGCAACTCAACTGTCAAAACAATCTATTCTCACCGTAGGGTGATAATGAAAAAAACACGAATGAATAATATTCAGGAGTTTTATTTTTTGATGAAGGGGGATTTATTGTAATGATCTGACTTTGATGTTTGCACTGTATGTTTCCTTTCTTGTATGGGACGTCATTTAACCTTTGTTTATCTGTTTTATGAGATGATTAGTTGTTTTAATCTGATCAAAAGACTGGAATCAGGCTGTAGGGAAATAATTATATGAAAAGGAATGGTATTTATGTTTCGATATCAAGAGATTGTTGCGGAATTTGAGCATTTAATTAAATCAAACCAAATGACTCAAGGTCAAAAATTACCTTCAATTCGCACTGTAAGCCAACAATACAATATAAGTTTACAAACTGTAATTCAAGCTTATAAAGCACTTGAGAACAAAAGATTAATTATATCAAAGGGCCGCTCTGGATATTATATTCCTATTGTAGAAAGGGTATACCCCTCTTTTAAAACGCATCCTCTCCCCTTGCCTGTAGAGGTGCTACAAGATGAAAAACACAGTATCCTGTTTAACCTTTATTTATATAGTGATTACTCCTCTTCAAAGTATGAGCGCTCTTACCTGACACTTAATATGCACCATCAGATAGCTAAGAGAATCGATAAATTATTACATTATGCTAATACGGGTGAACGGAAAAGTGAAAATGCCTTGGGTCTTCACGAACTGAGATATCAGATCAGCGCGTTAATGAAAAAGCAAAATCTAACTGTTTCACCAGAATCTATAGTCATTACGGGTGGCTACCATAATGCATTATTTATGTCTCTGCAGGCCTTATGTTCTGCGGGGGACCGGGTTGCAGTGGAGTCTCCCGTTTCATGGCGAACATTACAGATGTTAAGTTTGTTAAAATTAAATGTTCTCGAGATATCAACGGATTCTGTGGAAGGTCTGTGCCCGCATGCACTGGCACACTCTCTGGCTCAGTGGCCTATCAAAGCACTGCTTGTGACGCCAAACTGCAATAATCCACTAGGTTTTATAATGCCGGACTCTAAAAAGAAGGAGCTGTTAGCTCTCGCAGAAAAATTTTTTTTCACCATCATTGAAGATGGATCCTACAACGAGCTGACAAATATTTCCCAACGACCAACGACGATTAAACAATTCGACCACAGCGAGAGAGTTATTTTATGTGGATCATTTTCGCGTTCTATTTCTACTGACTTAAAGATTGGCTGGGTTGTACCAGGTAAATTGCTGCCAAAAATAGTTGAAATAAAATATTTGTCTATAGGGCTGGTGTCATCTTTGCTGCAAGGCGCTGCTGCCTCACTGATAGAAAGTGGACAATATGAACGTCATAACAACAAAATTGTTAAAATTATCAAGCGGAGTTTCGCGCAATATATCATTACTATAGAGAAATACTTCCCCGCAAATACCGTTATAACAACACCGACGGGTGGCGGATACCTTTGGGTTGTGTTGCCTGAGAAAATCAATATTTCAGAAATTATTTTCCGTGCGATTGGCATCAACAATAATATATTACCGGGTATCATGTTCTCAGCATCCGGTAGATACCATAACTGTTTTCGCGTAGATTGCACCTTCCCGTTGACTAATAAAATGCTGGAATCACTGATATTGATAGGTTCCGAAGCATGCGCGTTGGTATCCTCCCCGCCCTGATGCATGGGGTATAACTTCGCATTGGTTAATGCTAGCCATTGTATCTTTGCTGAAACCTCTCATTGTTTCATTGGACCTCACATCCCGGTCTTGCATTTCGAACAACGTTGGCTGCACTGAAATTAGTCTTGGCGTAGGGAGTAAAGAGTATCCCCTTCCATTGCACGACTTTTTGCTGCTCAGCGAGGTAACTCTGCTTGCTCGCTGTATACAACCAGCGAGCAAGTAAGTGGTTTCAATGTAATATCAGTGAAATACAAGTTGAATGGTATTCTATCTCTTACCATTAGGTTTAAGTTGCTCTCCAGACTTAAGTCTGAACAATTCATCATCGCGTGTCGAATAACGCACTGTCCCATCAGCCAACAGATAAGCTCCCTCAGTAAAGCCACTGCCATTAATAAAGGGCGATATAGCCTCCGGCTGTCTACGGAAAGCAGCTTCTAGTGCAATTAGCGCATAAGGAGCAATATGGTCGATATTTGCATACTCAGCATCTAAATCGTCTACAAAAAAACCATTAACACGACTATTCTGAAGAATATTATTTCCAATACGTTCAGCAAGAATCAGATACTCCTGTTCTTTGGTCGCCTGCCATAAGTCGATCAGTGCAAATATGGCATAGGGTTCGCGGTTATTTGTATTTAGATTTAATTGACGATTATCACCTCCGGGCTCACCGATATCTCCCAGGCCCTGGCCAAGCGCTATTCCCCGGGCAACTTTCCAGATGGCATGATCGTTTTCGAGAGTCCAGGCGCGAGCATATGAAAGTAAGAACTCATTCCCGGCAGGATAAGGCTTTAACTCTGTGCCCTTTTTACCGTAATAACCATCCCGCTTTAAAACATAGTTCGATAGATCCGAGCCATTAGCGAGCATTGGACGAAATGTGTTAGTTTTCTCATCATATGCATAAGTCGCAAAGGCTTTAAGTCCATCAAGGGTCCATTTCTTGATGTCCTGCCCATCATTACCTAGCGATTTAGCCAGAGCCAGTTGCATGAGCGCATTTTCGGAGTACATGGTACTTGTTCTGCCCCGCAAAAGCATGTTTCCTTCCAGGGCATCAGGGCCGAACTCTGGTCCAAATTGTCGCTGCGCGCGATCGCCATATTTTGAATGCGTATCACTGTCATCAGTTGTTTCATCGCGCTTGAGCGCTTGCGTAAACTGATACACACCCAGACCAGTTTTTGGGTCACGTGGCAATACATACTGTTCAGCGAGGCGTTTGGCCCACCTTAATGCCGCTTCATCCTTATCGTACTGATACAACATAGAGGCCGAATAAATCAGATCATTGCCAGCATTAAGAAAACTCAGTCCTTTAGTAGCAAAAAAGGGAGGCTGTTGTTCAAAATGATTGTTCCATAACGGCCCCATGGCTTTACCATATTCACCGTGTCTGCTTGTCTCAAGAATTTTCCAGTCATAGACATGCGCATTCCAGAACGCTTTGATAAATCGAGCGGTGGCAAGAGGATTTACTGAGAACATAAGATCATAATAGGGATAAGCATTTTTTAGTTCATGAACCATCTCTTTTTCACTCGGGCCTTCAGGCTGCAGGGTTTTTAAATCAATAAAACGATGCCCCCCCCAAAGAAGAAGACCGCTATCGTCCTGATAGTGGTCAAAGTAATAACGGACGTTTGCTTCTGCCCGCTGCTTATATTTTTCCTCGCCGGTCAATTCTGTCAGTCCGGTTAATACCCTCATCAGATTCTGTTGTGCTGAGAAGTTCGACAATACAGCCGTGCTGCCATCCGGAAAAAACCACTCCATTTGCTTACCAGTACGTGGATCTATGCCGTTTGCAAGAAGTGGTGAATCATGCCCATATTGAGCCCCACCTGCCTTTTCAAGGACATTATCAGCGAATTCTATAACACTATTTAGCCGAATATTTTCCTCTGCCATGATGGTAAGGGGGAAATGAAGGAGAAAACACATAGTAATTGAAAGCTTCAAATTCATTGTTATTTCCTTTATTGTTAAAAGTAAAGGTTAAACGTCAACCTTTTCTTTTGTTTCAAGATACTTAGAAGGAATATTTTACACCTACACGATAGCGTGTTTGTCTTTCATCAGTAACTTTGCTACCCGATACATTCCCTAATGCCATGTAAGGAGACCAGTTTTTATCTAGCTTATAGGTTAATTTAAAGTCATGTACCCAATCATAGCTCTTGTTATTTGACAGAACCACCCCGGCAGAGTTGGCTTTTTTATAGTCTAATTCATAGTCAAGTTGGTAATCATTTAAAAATTTAAAAGCCAAAACGCTGGTAAAATTATATCCATTCTCAGAGGTATCTTTTACCGTCCCGATATTATTTGAATTGCGTTTAAAGTAAGGACGATAACGTAATGAGGCACTTACATCGTCAGTTATATTCATTCTGCCACGCAAATAAGGACGATAGTTGTTAGATGTAGAACTGGTATCAAGAGAAAATCCTGGTTCTATCTGATAATCCTTATTGAATTTATGAACGTAACTTGCAACTACTTCGGTACCATTACTGACTGTTTCATCAAAAGCTTTGTCTTTATCTTGAGAGCCTTTCCACTTTCCCTCAAGTGATAATCCAAAACCGTTTGCAAAACGATGAGACATCACCAATCGGTCTTTGTGATTATTTCCTCCGCTATCATTCGTTTCGTGACGATAATCAAAGGTCACAGCGTGTGAGGCGAAGCTGATAAATGGGATGGTAAGAATTATTAATGAACGAAACATGTATACCTCTTTTAATTTCCAGAGTTAAGGAAGTGCTTTTAACACCAAGGACTGCAAACAATACAAAGTGGCGTGCGGTGCCGGGTGCCTCCCGGTGAGTTAAGTGCTGATATCTCAACTCGTCCTAAAAACGAAACTCCAGAGGGTTATCCTCGTTCAGCCAGACCCCGCCGCTTAGGGGGATTCACCACACATTAATCTACAATCAGGACAATTAATAAATTTCACGACATAAAACTCAAAATTATATTTCCATAAAATGGAACAGCGTTTCGAGATCGAAATCAAAAAAACAAAAATGTATTTTATAAATGCTTTTAAGCAATAATCCTAAAAATAAAATCATTTGAAATCAATTTGTTAGCGTCTTTTTTCTTTGATTTGTTCATTGATTTTTGACTTATGCATAATAATATAAATAAGCTTAATCCTAGTCATTTTGAACAAAGGTTATCCATAAATGTCTTTTTGAATATTGAAGGATTTCTAAACAAAAGTTAAACAGTGTAGATTAAAGAGAGAAGGCAGCTTATTTACTTGGTACTATTTTGCAGTAAAAACATTCCAACAGACGTTCACTACGTGGAGAGATGAATGGAGATTTATGGTACTGATAATTATTTTATTACTGGCATAAAGGAGTTATTACGAAAAGAGAAGTCTCAAAAAGCACATAACCATCAAGTGTCTTCACCTATTGTTGTAATGTCAGGCATGCAACCTTATGAAGCCTATCCGTTTTTGTTATCTATCAAACCTCGGCATTATACTATATTTGTCTCATCAGAGCGTTATTTTGACTCTATTAAATGTCTGTTTCCGGGCATGATTAAGCTTCTTATTTCAGATAAAACAAGTGCTTCAGAATTCCTGAAGTGTTTTCTTATTGTAAACAGAATGTGTGAGCAAAATGAGAGAAAACCATATTTTCCTGAGAACTTGAAGTTTTCAAAGGCAGAAGTTGAGGTGCTTGCACTGATTCATAAAGGGCATTCAATACGAGAGGTCGCGGCGATTCGAGGTGTCAGTCCCAAAACAATTAGCGTTCAACGCAAAATACTAATGGCCAGAATGGGAATTAAAAGCTCACAGAGCTTAATTTCACTATCCAGTGTCGTGAAGCGTTAAAAAATATCTTATCTTGTTTATGGCATGGTTCTCCCACCCAACAACATTTTTGTAATGCCTGATTAAGAAATGCAAACTGAACTTATAGCCTTGGACGACCTATGGAGACAGTTTAGTCTGAAAAGATTTTGCATTTTTCGAAAAGTGTAATCATGTTTTGGTCTTATCAAATATTTTAACACAAAGCTAAACCGAAAGTTGTGAGAGTTCATATTTAACCTATCATCACATTTAACTTATCCAAAAAGCAGAATGCACAGTTAATTCTCAACACTTATGGATGATATGCGATATGTCTTATTTTTTTCGCTAATTATTGCATAGTTTTAGTTAATTATTTAGTCAGCATACCACACTCGCTTCCCAACTCGTTGAATTAGCAGTAAACCTACCGTCCTGGAGAAGAACCTGATAATATTCATTGGGTCCATCAGGCGTTGATGTCCAGTTGTACAAAATTGTAGGCATGCGGCCTGAACAAGAATATCTGTTCAGCGTGCCCCACTCAGCAAACAAACTCCTTATTCCTCGAATGCTACACCCATTTGTTAATTCCGCTCTTTCAGCCAGACGCTGCCCATGCGCATTGCAGAAGTTACTTGCACTTCCCCAATTGAGTCTTTAATTGGCATAGCCTGTAAAACAGTTTTCTATGGTAAATGACCATGTCCAGATTTCTCCATTTTGTTTGTTAGTCGCTTTGACGCTGACTGTTCTGCTCTCGCTAGAGGCAGGCTCACGCTCGAATGTGGTTTTCCATTTGAATTAATCGAAAGCCAGTTTGCGTTAACTTCCCATACAAAATTACTGTTTGCAGTCACACTTGTACCGTCCATCAGTATATCGAACTGCGCACTGATAAAACCCGTGTAAGGAAATCCACTGTCCAGGGCAAATGTCTGCATACCAGCGTAAATGGCGGGCGAGTAACGCACCGGGCTTTTAATGAATATTGATTGGAATAAATTACTGGGGCAGCTGTTGTGGGCAAGCCCGTAGCACTGCTAACTGTGACTAGGGCGCTTACTTCAAGCGTCAGTTCATCGTTTTGAGTAACGTAATTGCCAAGCATCGTTGTTAGCTGGTTTGCAATCAGCGGTATTCCGTTTCTGTACCAGGTCAGATTTGCCTGTGCTACGTCAATAATGGCATTGAGCACGGAGTCACCGTCATCGTCATCGTCATCGTCATCGTCCTCCAGCGTCAAGTCTTCCGCTGACGGTGCAAGTGTAAATTGTTGCGGGATCTGGCTCCAGCCCACAACAGTATCATCTGTTACCAGGGTGGTACCAGCCGGAAATACTGCGTGTATTTTTCACGATACTGTGGGCGCACGTCCATGAATTTGCCCCGTATCACCACTTAGCACTGCCACTACAGGAACGGTAACCATGTCAGTTGTTAACACCAGTATGATGTTTTTATTGTTTGCATCCCCTGCACTTCCTAATTCAACCGGTAACGCGCATTTTCCTCTCGTTATCGGTATGCCGCACTAAGTGATTACTCATAGTCTACTGCGAGACTGAAGCCCTGCGCCCCGCCAGCTGAACCTGTTACACCTGCAATATCCGTATTGACCGGTACGGTGTAATTAGCGTCACTGATGCCAGTATCAAAACCACCCGTCGGAGCCGTCGTATTGGTGGTCGCACTGGTTCCTGTCAAGCGCAAGCTGTAGTTCACGCTACTGGTAAGATCATTTCCACCTTGGTCGGTTACCCTAAACACATTTTTTTCTCCAACACTTAGGTTGGTTGCCGAGCTAATAAGGTTAGTGGAGAACCCTGAGTTATCTATGTAATAAGTCTCAACCTAATATGATGGATACTCAAGAGAAAGCGACAGCAGGTATTGCCTGGCAGGGCCTGACTATAGGAGTGAGCGGTGCCATCAAATATGTACGCATTGATTTAGGCATTAATTAGCACATTTCAGGCCAAGTTATAGCTATCCATCTGATTGTAGTGGTCTGAGGTGTTGCAGTTTTACTGCGTTTTTCCTCGGGGCCGTCACTATTGCTATAAATCACTGTAAACCCATGGGTTAACATAGTGAGTCTCTTCAGCCAAGGTCGAACGTAGCGTTATTGCTTACCATAATCTACACATTTATTACGGCGTAATGTTAATAAAATTATCTAATTTATTGAATTTACGAATGGAACATTGGTTACTTAAAATATTTAATATTTATGATGCAGGTTGAATTTTTTGTACTAGACTAGGAAAACGATACAGAAATTAATGACTGCGTCAAAAGCTTTTTTCAAGAAAATTTTATTGAAAATCATTGTTAGTAATCTTTTATCAATCAATGGAGTGGATATGCCGTATAGAGGTCGAATAATATAAAAGTTACTACAGAGGTTATTCGCATGAGTATGAATCTAAATGAAAATTATGGAGATCAGTTATTTTGTCAGGAAATGGCAGATGAGATGTATCGATTAGACCTTATATCACAAACCTATGATTTTATTAGCCAGCGTCAGCTTTCCGCTTTGATGGTTAAAAGGGGCTTGTCCTGTCTTGACATCGGTTCTGGTAATGGCAGTCTCGCTGAGTGGTTAACTAAGCAAGATAACGTAACGGAAGTGATTGCTCTGGATCGTTTTACACATTCTTTAGAAAAAAGACTTGCTGGGGTAGGCAAGTTGAAGATCGTACAGCATGATTTGAATAATGATGATTTTTCGGGTGAATTTGATATTATTAACATTCGTTTCGTACTCATGCATTTAAGAAATAGAGTAAATATCCTTAATAAAATTTCTGAATGGCTAAAACCTGGAGGTTGGTTAATTGTTTCAGATATTATAGATATAAGTCCGAATGGACTTGAAAACCAACTTTATCGGAAAGTTATGTTAGCGATGTGGGATGTCCTCATCAATACAATTGGCACCGATAAATTATGGTCTCATTCGCTTACTACTCATTTGCACCAACTTCACCTTCAGAATATAAGTAATGAAATATTCCTGCCATCTATAAATAAAAACTCACCTATGGCAAAATTCTGGTACCTTACATGGCGTGCGATGCACGAGCGTTTAATAAAAATGAGTGACCTTAATGAAGCTACATTAGCTAGCGCAGAAATGCAGTTAGCGGATGGAGATATGATCACCTTATCGCCTGGCATGATGACCTGCATAGGTCAAAAAAAATCATTATAATATTATTTCTTTTTAACAATCTCCCGTGCAAATATGAGGTGCTAGATGTGAGAATTTCCAATGTTGAGATGACATCTCCTACTGATATCCCATTTGATAAAGTTCCACCTTATCGCATTAAGGTTGTAGAATATGTAATGCCTACAACCCGTGATGAAAGAAAGTCATTGATAAAGCAATATTGCTGGTCGGCTCCTAACCTTCCTTCTGAATACGTCTATGTAAATATGTGCACTGATTCCGGCACAAATGCTATGAGTGACAGACAATGGGCTGCTATGTGGCTAGCTGATGAGTCATATTTTAATTCTAAAAGTTGGGACCCACTTAAGGAGATACTTAGGCAGTTTACCGGAATGGAATATGTTATGCCTTGTCATCAAGGACGGTCAGGAGAAGCGATTATTTATGAAGAATTTGTGCAAACGGGAGATTTAGTACCTTCTAACTGCCATTTTACAACCACAAGGGCTCATTGCTATTATAATCAGGCAGAACCTGTGGATATCACTTGCCCTGAATATTATGATGAAGAAATATCGTCATGGTTCAAAGGAAATATTGATACAAACAAATTAAAAAAACTATTCATCGAGCAAGGTGATCGGATAGGCTTGGTTGAAATGGTTGTTCCAAATAATTTATGTGCAGGACAACCTGTATCTATGAAAAACATTCGTGAGGTACGTTCAATCATTGATGCTTATAAGAAACGCGAAGTGATTTTTTCTCTTGATGCTGCACGGATTTCGGAAAATGCATGGATTATAAAAAAACATGAAACAGGTTATGGAGATAAATCCTGCCTGGAAATTGTCCAGGAAATTGTGTCCTACGCTGATGTTGTCCATATGAGTGCAAAAAAGGGGGGGCTGGTCAATATAGGTGGATTTATCTCATTAAAAAACAAAATTGATTACCAGAAATTACAGCCAAAGTTGATTCGAATAGATGGTTTTATGACCTATGGGGGATTAGCAGGACGTGATTTAGAAGCCCTTGCTATAGGTTTGATGGAAGGAGTAAATGATTATTATCTGGAGGATAAACAGAGACAATGTGATTTTTTTGCTCAAGCCTGCAAGGTACGTGGCATCGCGACCTTTAATCCTGCTTGTACTTTAGGCATATGGATCCTTGCAGAACACTGTTTACCTCATATTGAAAAGAAAAATGGCCCAGGAACTGCTCTGTGTGTTCAGACCTATATCGAGGGAGGCGTTGGACTTACGTCGATGGATTCTCTCCATAGGGGACGTGAAGACAGTAGCGACCCAACCAATGTTCATAAAATTCAGTTAGCACCTTATGAATTGGTAAGGTGTGCCTTTCCAAGACGTGTATACACCGATGCACATTATGAATGGTGTGCCGAGGCAGTATACCGCGCAATGAACTGGGGTGAAAAAGTCCCTCCTTATGTCCGTCAGGATATGGCTCAGCAGCGACCTCCTCTGGATCCGCGTGATATTGGACTTAGAGCCTTCTTTGACGAATTTGAGCCACTGTTTGACCATCCTTAACCATGTCTGATCTTTATTTTTGAGGAGTTGATATGAGAATCAGTGACAAAGATATGTTAAGAGAAACAGATCTACCCTTTGATATTGCACCACCCTATCGTGTTAAAGCGGTGGAATACACTATTCCTACTACAAGGCAAAAAAGAAAAGAAATAATGCAGCAATATGGCTATTCTGGCCGTTTATTACCTGCTAAATATGTTTTTATTAATATGGTAACCGACTCAGGAACAGGTGCATTGAGCGACAGGCAATGGGCAGCAATGATGGAAGGTGATGAGTCATATTTCAATTGCCGAAGTTATGAAGCATTTGAAGAATCATGTAAATTATTCACTGGTATGCCTTATGTGATTCCATCACATCAGGGACGTTCAGCAGAAGCGGTCATCTATGAAATTTTTGTACACTCTGGTGATAAGGTACCTTCAAATACACATTTTACTACTACCAGCGCTTGGGCATATCAGCGAGGGGCTGAACCAGTAGATTTTGTTACCCCAGAATACCTGGATGAAAATAATTCCGGATGGTTCAAGGGTAATATGGATTTGGATGGATTTGAGCAATACTTTATTGAGCATGCTGAACAAGTCCCGCTTGTGGAATTAGTCGTTCCAAATAACCTCAATGGCGGTCAATGTGTATCTATGGAAAATATTATAAAAGTGCGCTCTATCATTGATAAATTTAAAAAAATTGACACTCAACTTTACCTTGATATAGCAAGAATCTCTGAAAACGCCTGGGTTATAAAATGTTTTGAACCAGGTTATCAGGATAAAACCTGTCTTGAAATTGTTAATGAAATGCTTTCTTATGCAGATGGTTGTCATATGAGTGCTAAAAAAGGAGGTCTTGTTAATATGGGGGGCTTCATCGCTTTACGCAACAAGGAAAACTGGCAGAAAATGCATCCTAAGGTGATACGTACAGATGGATACATTACTTATGGAGGTTTAGCCGGAAGGGATCTTGAATCATTAGCGATAGGATTGATCGAAGGAGTCAACGATTATTATTTACAGGATCGTCAAAGGCAGGTTAATTATTTTGCTGGCGCATGCCGGAAAAGAGGTATCCATATTCTGGAACCAGCCAGTTGCTTTGCTGTTTATGTCGATGCAGGAAAATGTCTTCCCCATCTGGATCACACACAAGGACCAGCTACATGCCTTTCAGCGCAGGCTTACATTGAGGGTGGATTCGCATCAACTGCCATGGATTCGTTACAGCGTGCTCGTATTGATGCTAGTAATCCGTTAGAGGCAAGTAAACGTACAAGAGCCCCATATGAATTAATAAGATGCGCAATTCCCAGACGAACCTATTTTGAGCCTCATTATGAGTGGGCTGCTGAATGTCTGGCAAGAGCTATAGAATGGGGGGACAGATTGCCTGCTTTTAAGCCGATAAAAGATAACCGCCCTCCTCTGGAGCTAAGTGAAATTGGTTTGCATACCTTTTTTGATGATTTTGAACCCATAACCCCACTACTTTAGTGTAGAAACTCAACTTGATATCTAAACATGATACTTCGTAGGAGGAGTATATGAGATGGATTTACAGGCAAATCAAACAAGTCGCAACGTCTAGACGAGAATTTATTTTCGAGGGTAATGAAAATATGATTTTCTTACCTGACAAAAGTTCTAGTTGTCAGGATATAAAACTTTTGCTTAAGGTCAATCACTATAAAGGTAAAAATATCACAAGGAAATTAATTGAATATTTTCACTCACCTGTTGATTGCCATCCGGAGAACATGGCTTCAGGGGACCTTTATGCAGATCTGATGAAGATGGTTTACCCTTTGCTGGCAATAAAAAAGATCGAGTCTGATCAAATTCTCACTGATATTATTAATGCTGATAATGTTTACCTATTCCATGATAAACAGTCTGGCTTTGCTAATATAAGAAATGAAATCATACCTATTGTCATCCAGTTTTTTCATATAAGAATATTTGGTAGGCAATGCGATAATAAATTTTTACGAATCTTATCCAATAATGTTATCCAATTTAAAAAAACCATTTCATTTATTTCATTTCCTAATGCACAAATAAGGAAACAAGTCCTTCATTATATATACTCTCAGTGTAATGACGAGGTGGTTTCAAATATAGCAAAAAAAGACCCTTCTGAAGTTAATAAAGAACAACTTTCTAAATTAATCATGGGTGTTTTTTTTCACACTGGTGTGATACAAGTTAGTGAATTTGTTGCTCATACTATAGTTGCATTATCGCAGAATCAAACACTCCAGGACTCCTTAAGAATAAATATTGAGGATGATGACTATGTGAAAAGAATTTTACAGGAATCACTAAGGCTCTATCCATTATTTGGCATTACAAATAGAATTGCAGAGAGAGACTTTTGTTTAGACAATAACAAAATCATCCCCAGTGGCACTAACATAATATTTAGCTTTGTACACTGCCATTCTCTTGGGTTCAAAAACCCATCCAAATTTGACCCTGACAGATGGCTTAATTACAACGATAAAACTACCTGCTATATGCCTTTCGGTAATGGACCTCGCATGTGTCCGGCTCAAAATGTTGCATATAATCTTGCAACCCCTCTTGTCAGAACTCTGATAAGGCAATACCACTTCTTCTCCTCTATTGAGCATGACAGAGCATTGACCGGAGGTGGCCTGGTTTATTTTTCTAAAAAGAATAAGAGCTATTCAACTCCTATAGTGTTGTTTGTCATATCAGTTCGTGAGGCTTTAACTCAGCTTTTATATAATGTAAAGGTAATATTCAATTGCAACTATATGTTGCATGGCGATTTTCTGAACTCATTACTCAATGGAGAGCGTAAGTAAAAAAGCACTTAAACAAGTCAAAATGAGTCTTATAATTTATGCGCCGTTATTAAACTATGGTAACCATAGGCAGGGACAATTTTTATATTATTAAATCCCGTTGCAACCAACATAGATGCAAACTCACTACCAGAATATTGTTTTCCTTCTGTCCAGCCAAGCATTACCAGGCTTGACGCTGCAGCAGAAAGTGGTCCGCTCAGGTTGTCATTGTAAAGAATTTCATGAATAATGATCATTCCTCCTTTGGGCAGGAAAGAATGACTTTTTTTCAAGAGAAATTCCACTTTATCTTCTGGCCAATCATGTAAAACATTTGAATATAAGTGAATCTCTGCCTCAGGAAAACTATCAAGCCACATATTACCTGGTTTAGTATTTATCTTTTTGTTGTATCCATATTCGTTAATAAATCCCTTCGCCAATAAACATACATCTGGTAAATCAAAAACTGTACATTTTAAGTTCTGCCATTTTGCCACAATCCCTATAGAATGGGCACCAGAACCACCACCAATATCTAGCACATTTTTATACTTCCCTAGTGGAATAAGAGATGGCCAAACAGAAGCAGATGCCATGCTAACACTATGCATAGATTGAGTGAATTTTACTAATTTATCTTTATCAATTTTATGAGAATCAAAAATCTCTTTTTTGTTATATATCGGTGCACAATTATTGCTAATTGCATACTGTATCATATCTAAAGAGAAATTCTCTCTATTTTCATACATCATGTCCCAAAAATAGCCAAAATAATTGGGGCTTTGTTTAATTAAGAATTCTCGACTTTCTTTCGAAAGATAGTAGACTTCCTTCTCACGACATATTAAGTGAGAGGCAAGAAGTGTCGCTAAAAGAGCCTCTGCAGGCCTTTTATTTAATTTTAAGTTGTCGCAAATTTCTTGAAAATTTTTTTTATTGTTACCAATGAATTCGAACAACCCAATCCGATGTGCAATAATAATCGCCGGATAAACATATAAATTCATTGTAACATCATAAATTAATTTAATGTCGCATTTGGGAGGCTGAATTTTTTTTGACATAGACACGCTCTTTTAATTTAGGGAGTATATTTATTTCTAGCACATTTTTATGTTTTATCAACTCTGAAGCAACTTTGGAAGGCGTTAACAATCGTCGAAGTATATGTAATTGAACTACGAGGGAAATTAAAAGTAAGTAAATTCTTTTTCTTGCGCACTGTTTTCTCGAACATGATGGAGTGGATACTCATTTTTACATAAATAAATATACTTATCGATGTTAAGTAACTATTTTAATTGCATTAAATGCAATGTTTTTTCCATAAGGTCTTACATCAGTTTCTGTTTGGATATCAAAAAATTAATGCATCTAACGTTTTGTATCGCTTAATTATCTTGCTCGCTCCCTGGACTCTCAGGTTCATCGTTGCCAGATTCTGCTGCTTCTTAAGCCTGCGGTCCTTCCCCTGGTCTATCCAGGATGTTTCCCGCCAGTTGTTTATGTCTGCCTTAACATTACGCCGTCGCTTAACTGCTGAAGGAACCAGTTTTCAACGTTTACTTGATGACGTGAGGCTGAATAAGGCGCTAGCGGCAATACCGAGCACGCTTAAGCCGATAAGCGTTGTAGCCAGGGAGAACGGCTATATGTATCCTTCACCTTTTCCGTTCGCTTTAAAAAACGTTTCACGATCACACCAATGGCGCTACGTCGGGCCGCTAGATTATAAGAGTAGTCGCCTGAAAGCATCAAGGTCAGCACAATCGGTAAAACGGCAGGATAGAGAACACAACTCATATGTACTTGTTTTAGCGTATGAAACTCCAGACTTCTTTTGGGATCCTGTCATACAGTCGGTTCATTTTCAGTTCGGCTAGACGATGATCTGCAGCCCCCCAGAAAACTGCCAGTTCCGTATCATTGAGTTCATATTTTTTCTTATCGATAATTTTTTCCAGCGATTCAACCTGATTTACCCTGCGCAGCCTGAGTAGCCAGTCGAATTTTAACATATTGTGTATCCTGTAAAGATTGAGGAAAGACATTCGTTTTTATGAAAGATTATATCTCTCCTCATATGATAATTCGAAGTAAAATTGAATCGCCGCGGGTTTAACAGACACCTCGGCGGCGTCAGTCCGGAGGCCTTCGAACAGGCCCAATCGTGAGGACAGAATTTGTCTACAGGCGTGGGGTCAGCCCATCAACGGCTCGGAAGTGTCTAGATTATCCGGGGCGATTCACACCTATTATAATTTTGTGCTTTATGCGATGCCTTCAAATACCACAAAGACCCGCATAGTATGCGAGGCTTTCTCACTGGTGCATTACATTATTCGGCTCTCACTCACCAGGTTAAGCAACTTGTTATGGTCTGCATAGAGTGCATTACCATCCTACAATCCCAGTGCTAAGCTGGTCGATATATTACAGCACCTTTTTACCGTTGATAATACCAGGTGGCTGAAGTGGCAATTCCAGACTAGAAGATAGTTCATCCTCTGATATGAGCAGGCTGTCGAGCACCCATTTATTGATTGGTAGCCTCTCCTGAACGCCATATAAGATACAGAAGAGGCCGCTACAGCAGTGGTTAATTAGCGCGGAATTTCGTGACGGTATTCCATGCGACCTGTTGCAGCGCTTTGGCTGTTTGTTCAGTCATATCGCTGTCAACGGGCAGCGCGCCGCCGATTGGCGAATGATCATACAGCGTGGCGAACAGTACGCAAGCGGCCAGATAGGACCCCGCCAGAGAAGGATGATTGCCATCACTGTGATAAAGATTGATTTCCGGGTACTCCTTTATTGCGTTACTGAAGGCCAGCCCGACCGGCGCGACGTATCCCCCGGTTTTACTGGCGATATCCAGATAGGCTTCCTCAAGCTTTGCAGTTTCCTCGGGTTCATCCTTGCTGGCCCAGGTCATGAAATACACCACACGGGATCCTGCTTTATGGGCAATATCTGCCATTTTGACGGCAGATTCAGTGAAATACTGACGAGAGTCCTCTTTGGCAGCAAAAGGCTCCGTAGAATTTCCCTGAAAAATCACCACGTCCCATTTTTGCAGCGTATTCTGAAATTCCAGATTCGGAAGATGCCAGCCCAAACGCCCTGACGAAATCGTGATTCCGCGGAACATATAGCCTTTCGCTTCATCAGGAAGCAGCGAACGGCTAAGATCGCGCAATCGGGTATTTACGTTGTTGTTGTAATGCGTATAAGAGTTTCCGTAGAGGGCAACGGCTTTGTTTTCTCCGCTCAGTTTATCCTGCGGTTTGGTGGCGGTAATCGTGTCGGCCTGCGCGTTGAATATCAGCGCCAGCCCTGCCAGCAACAACATGTACTTTTTCATCACTCATTCCTCAGAAGTCGTAGCGTAAGCCGACAATAACGGCATCATCGTTGATTTTCTCATTATTATTCGCCAGAGTTTTCAGGTAAGTCGCTGACAAATATACATTTTGCGCCAGGTTAAGCAGTGACTCAACCCGCCAGCCCTCACGTCTGTTTACATCCTGACCGGCTTCGTCCAGGAAGCTGTATCCGCCCAGCACCCTAAATTCTTTCGTGAATTGATATGAGAGAACCGAATCGAAACTCGTAAAGTTATTGTCAGACTTGTTATCTCTTTCGATGGAGATCCTGCTGGCCGTTACGGCCAATGACAGATCGCTGTAATCGAGCTGTAATCCGCCCAGTAACTGGCTGTGTTTCTTACGGCCATCAGTGGTTTTTACGCCATCCTTACGGTTATATTGGCTGGCCGCAATCGCCGGAGTGATGCTTACATCTCCGATTTTAATCATCTTGCGGTAGCTGACCATCATACCGTCATCAAGAGCGTCATTTTCACTGTTGCCGTTTCCGAAGACGTAAGCCAACTGCACCTGGTGCCCACTGAAATTAGCGTTCCATTGCAGGGTTCCGTCCTGACGGTTAAATTGGTAAGAGTCATCAATGGTAGTAATGCCGTAGTTATATACATTCGGCGTAAAGTTTTTATATTTGTCTGTCATACGCATCACCTGATACAACGGGTTTCTGGTACGCCCGGCGATCAGTTCGCCATATTTGGCATGTGACAGCCCCAGGTAGGAATAACGGGCATCGAGATCTTTATCGTTAGTTTTATTATCATCTTTTTCGGTACGAACCTGCCACTCCAGGCGCCCGACCAATTTTGTGTCCTCCAGCAGGGGTAAGTCGCGAGTTAAGTAGAACCCTAAACGTCCCCCGAGTTGACTGCGGGAATCATCTTTAGCAAATGATGCATCACCGTTTGCTACTTGCCATTCGATACGGCCGTAAGTATCGAGCGTGGTATCTTTATCTTTATAAACGCTTACGGCTAGCGCAGACGAACTTGCTCCGCTTAATGCAATGAATAATAACGTGTTTGCTTTAATGTTCATGCTTCCCTTCCCCATGTAAATAAAGTCGCTCAACCCTTACTGTAGGGTTATATAGTTGCCGCCGGGTTAGGTGCCTTCGGGCGCTATTTATTTTTAGTTACACTTGTACGAGGCAGATACGGGAATTTATTTTTCTCATATTGAACTGTGATTCAACGCACGTGAACCAGATGGATAACGGATAGTGCTATTATTCTGAAATTTTATTTGTGCAAGGTTGAAATAAACACTTTTATTTTTAGTTCGGAACAGGGCGTGAATGGACTGTTTATGTTAATCCCATCACGTTTTTCAATTCGTACAATCCGCGACAGCAGGGAAATGAACATTCCCCTATTTCTGTAAACATAATTACTTCAGAATCCAAATTATGCAGATAAAAAAGAGTTAAATGATGCGCCGTTATCGGCGAGATAATCACAGGAGTTTATAATGCAAGGCAGTCAAAGTTCGGTGTTTGATTCAGAACTGTATTTGTCTCTTTTTACGCAGCCGGAAATGAAAGAAATTTGGTCCGATGAAAACCTTCTTCGTTGCTGGCTCACCTTCGAATCTACCATTGCGCAGGTGCAGGCAGAGTTAGCCATTATTCCACGGGACGCCGCTGCGGACATTTCCGCCACCTGCCAGTCGCTGAATATCGACTGGCCGCGCCTTGCCAGGGAAACGCGTTCCGTTGGCATGGCGATTAAGCCTCTGGTTGATCAAATTGCCGATGCCGGTACCCCACTAGTGAAGAAATACCTTCACTGGGGTTGCACGACCCAGGATCTTCTGGACACCGCTTTAGCCATGCGCATGAAGCAAACTCTGCAACTGCTGCGCCGCCAATTGGTACAACTGAGCGTTATGGTGAAAGGCATGGCGCTGGAGCACCGGCATACTGTAATGGTGGCCAGAACCAACTCCGTCGATGCTTCTGCTACGACATGGGGGCTTCATGTCAGCAGCTACCTCTCTGAACTGACCCGCCACCTCCAACGTCTTGATCGCCTCTATCCGACAGCGACCACCGGCCTTTTTGGCGGCGCAGTCGGTAACCTGGCGTCCGTGGGCAGTGAGGGTATGGTAATACGCAAGCAACTGATGGATGCGCTGGGACTGTCATGCCCCATCGGCATGACCAACGCCAGTCAGGATCACGTGGTTGAAGCAGTGCAGTTTTTTGCCCTGGTGCACGGTACGCTATGCCGCATGGCGAATGACGTTGAAACGCAGGGGCGCACCTCCGTGGCTGAGCTGCGTGAAGGCGAAGGCGGAGGCGGGTCTAGCACCATGCCGCACAAGACTAATCCGCGCGCCAGTAATATGATCCAGACGCTTTCCCGCATGGGCTGGACTTATGCCTCCGGCGTGACCAGCCTGCTTGACCAGTGCGACGTGCGTGCCGCCTCGATGCGTGTACTTAACTGGACATTAGTGCCAGAGTCGGCCCTGGCCCTGTCTGCGAGCCTTGAGCGCGCTGTTCGGTTGTTTTCATGTTTGGTAGTAGACAAAGAGAAGATGCGTGGTAACTTCGCCGCGTCAAAGAACTTCATTATGTCGGAGTCCGTCACCATGGTATTGGCGGAGAAAATCGGGCGTGGCGCGGCGTATGATTTGATGAAGACGTTATTAAAAGACGCCGACGGCTCAAAAGATTTGTTGCAGTGTGTGATGACGTGTCGAACTATTCGTGACGCGCTGAGCGAAGCTGAGATCGTCGCGGCCTGCGATCCATTGTCTTATCTTGGTTGTAATGACGCACTGATCGAGGAAACCGTCGCCACTTTTGATCATTACATTCACGTCCGGACGGCGTAATTACTGGCTTTTCCGCTCCCACCGGCCAGGTGATTTGCTGGCAGGAGCGGCTAACTAACCGGGGAGAGGTGAGAAGGTTTCAAAAAAGACAAACAGCTTTTCCAGTTGTTCGAAATTCCCCTCTCCCTCACCTTTCTCATAGGCCAGATGCAACACCAGCTCGATAAAAAAGAAGCCCACTATGCGGCTTTTAAACACCGACTGAGCATCGCTGGGCAACACGAACTGCAGGTTACAGAATTTGCCATACGGGTTGGACTCCGAGTTGGTGATCAGCACTACCGTCGCGCCCTTTCTGCGACACCATTCGGTAACGCGGATCACTACCCTGTTAAAACGGTAATAGGAGAAGACGATTAGTACATCCTGGTCTGTAACGCTCAGTAACGATTTTGGCAACTCCCCGACATCCATAGAAAGCAATGTCACCCGATTACGGAAATATTTAACCAGGGTAGTAAAGTGTTTCGCCATCGCATAGGAAGATGCTGGGCCGATAACATATATATGCCGGTCGGTATTCAAGATGATCTCAATAAATTTCTCTAAACTGTCGATATTAATATTATCTTTAAAATTCTCAAACAAAGTCGTAACATTTCTATTAAACTCGGACACAATTTGTGTCATGGTAATTTTGTCTTTTACCTGCATACGTGATGCCAGCTCAAACGGTGGCACCATTTTTTGTTGTGTCAGCGTATTTTCCAACGCGCGCCGGAAGTCGGCGTAGCCGATAAATCCAAGTTTATTTAAAAAACGCCCTACTGTTGCTTTACTGACCATAGCATTTCGGGCAATGTCGATGATGCCGTGAAAAGGTAATTCATTGAAATGCTCACGAATATAATCGTCGAGACGATGTTCAGATTCCGTCAGTGAAGATAAATGAGTTGTTTTTGAAATATATTTCTCTAATGTCAAAGAGACGTTTGTTTCCATAATAGTAATCCTTGTACGCCAGAGGATGAATAGATACTATTTTTAATAAATGATGCCAGGTCAGTTAATAATGCTACAGTTGTCCTTCCGCATTGCGAACGGCATATTTTCTTTTATGCGATCATGCGCACAAACACTGGCGGGAAACACACTTTCTCATAGCTCATACAGCTCTGCGTCTTTCATAATTTCATTACGACATCAACCTCTGGTTTTATAGAAATTAGACTCCCTAATTATAATTAGGCGCCTTATTATAGAAAAATAAAAGGACGAGCTCATGACCGCATTTGTAATCGCAATCGTGATCACTATCATTGCAGCATGGTTAATAATCAAGAACTTCCAGCCTCAGACGGTGTTGCTACTGGCTGGCCTGTCATTGCTAACCATTACTGCCGTCTTCTACCCTGAAAAGAGTATTCTCTACGGTAAGGCCGACTCAACCGGTTCTACCTGGCTGGATATCTTTGCCTTTGCCAAAGGCTCGCTCTCCACGCAGATCGCCGGTATTGGTTTGATCATTATGGCGGCAGGCGGTTTTGCCAGCTACATGGATCACATCAAAGCGTCCAACGCGATGGTGAACGTCTGCATTCGTCCCCTGCAAATTATCAAGGCGCCCTATGTGATCCTTGCGCTGGGATACATTTGCGCGCAACTGTTGCACGTCGCGATTTCTAGCGCTGCCGGGCTGGCGATGATGTTATTGGTCACGTTTTTTCCGGTGCTGGTGCGGCTGGGCGTCAGTAAGGCGGCAGCGGCGGCGATGATCGGCCTGTGCGCTTTTATGGACTTAGGCCCTGCGGTTGGCACGGCTAACCTGGCGGCCAAACATGCCGATATGGAAGCGGCCGTTTATTTTGCGCACTATCAGATGCCAGTGGCCGTTGCCGTTATGCTGGTGGTGTCCGTGCTGGTTTTCTTTACAGCTAAATATTATGACAAGAAGGATGGTCATCTGGTGACCAGCCCGGCGGTTAATGACGTCACAAGCCAGGACAAGGAAGATGAAAAGGTGCCGGAGCTATATGCTTTTCTGCCTGTATTCCCGGTAATCTTGGTCCTGGTCTTTAGCCCTCTGGTGATCACGTCGATTAAAATCGACGTAGTGACCGCCATGATCGTCGGTACCATGCTGGCGTTCGTGTGCGAACTATTCGTAAAGCGCGATTTCCGTGCCTGCTGTAAAGGCGTTCAGGTGTTTTTCAAAGGGATGGGCGGCATGTTCACCAGCGTGGTTTCGCTGCTGGTGTGCGCGGATATCTACGCCCAGGGTATGCAAAAAATCGGCGCGGTAGATTATCTGCTGGAGATGGTACAAAACGCAGGTTTCGGCTTTGCCAGCATGACCATCGTGATGACGCTGCTGGTGGGGGTGACCGCAGTACTTACCGGTTCCGGGGTTGCAGCTTTCTTCTCTTTCTCCGGCATGGCCCCCGCGATCGCCACTAAATTTGGTGAAAGCGCTGTGCACATGATTTTGCCGATGCAGCTAATGGCCGGTATGGGGCGCTCCATTTCTCCGGTCGCAGGGATCATCATTGCAGTCAGCAAAGCTGGGGAATGTTCACCGTTCATGATTGTGCGCAGAACTCTAATTCCGGCGCTTGGCGGTATGCTCACGATGATGCTAGCCAACTACTTATTGAGCTGAGAGGCGTGCCGTTAGCATGATGCCATTAAAAACAGAGAATTCCGATAAAGGTATTTCACTTTCAACATCAGGTAGCCGGGTGTAGGTTATGTTCAACGATACAAGCAATAATTTACTTTATACCCCTTATTCAGGCCCGGTTTTACTGGATTCCCCGCTGCTGAACAAAGGCAGCGGGTTCACTAAAAACGAGCGCGAAATCTTTAACTTAAGCGGGCTACTGCCCGCCGCGGTCGAAACGATTGAAGAGCAGTCGCTGCGGGCCTATCAGCAGTTTCTGGATATCAAGTCAGATATTGCCCGCCATATCTATCTGCGCAATATCCAGGACACCAATGAGACCCTGTTTTACCATCTGGTGAGCAAGCATCTGGTGGAAATGATGCCCATTATTTACACCCCGGTGGTCGGCCATGCCTGTGAACACTTTTCCGACATCTATCGCCGCGCCAGAGGGTTGTTCATCTCCTGGCCGGACCGGCATATGATCGATGATATTTTGCACAATGCCACTAAGCAGAATATTGCGGTGATTGTCGTGACTGATGGGGAGCGGATCCTCGGTCTTGGCGATCAGGGAATCGGTGGCATGGGGATTCCGATCGGCAAGCTTTCGTTGTACACCGCCTGCGGCGGCATCAAGCCATCGCGAACCCTGCCGATACTGCTTGACGCGGGAACGAACAATTCCCAATTGCTTAACGACCCGCTTTACATGGGGTGGCGCCATCCACGAATTACCGGAGCAGAATATTTTGAGTTCATTGAGATGTTCATCAGCGCGGTTAAGCGTCGCTGGCCGAACGTGTTGCTCCAGTTCGAAGACTTTGCCCAACAGACAGCTATGCCGCTGCTAAATCGCTATCGGGATGATATCTGCTGCTTTAATGACGATATCCAGGGTACCGCTGCAGTGACGCTGGGTTGCCTGATGGCGGCCAGCTATGCTGCTGGCCGTCGCTTGTGCGATCAAACTGTTGTTTTCCTGGGCGCGGGGTCAGCCGGATGCGGCATAGCAGAGCACATCGTCGCGCAGATGGTGAGCGAAGGTCTGACTGAAGAACAGGCCCGCGCGCGCATTTATATGGTAGATCGCTTTGGCTTGCTCACGGACGATCAAACCAATCTGGCCTCTTTTCAATTGCCGCTGGCACAGCCACATTCACGTCTGGTTGAGTGGGAAGATCGCCAGGAGGGGTTCTCGCTGCTGGATGTCGTGTGCCAGGCTAAGCCATCCGTCCTGGTCGGTGTCAGCGGGCAACCGGGCTTATTTAGCGAAGCAGTGATCCGCGAAATGTTTCGTCACTGTCCGCAGCCGATCGTCATGCCGCTTTCCAACCCGACCTCACGCGCCGAGGCCAGACCGGAAGATATTCTGCGCTGGACAGAAGGCAAAGCGGTGATTGCTACCGGCAGCCCCTTCGAGCCGGTCAACTATGAAGGGAAAAATTATCCCATTTCGCAATGCAATAACGTTTATATCTTCCCTGGCGTCGGTCTGGGCGTGCTCGTCAGCCGCGCTAAGCGTGTCACGGACAACATGATGATGGCGGCCAGCCGCACGCTGGCAAACTGTTCGCCGCTGGTGCGTGGTGGACACGGCCCACTTCTTCCCAGTATCAATGACATCCGGGAGGTAACGCAGGTCATTGCCCTTAACGTCGCCCTGGCCGCGCAGCTTGATGGTGCTGCCATTGAGATCCCGCTGCACACTTTGCGTCACGACATTGCGGCCGGATTCTGGCAGCCGCAATATCTTCAGTATAAACGAACGTCATTCTGAAAAGGGAGTTACGCTAGTATAAAGGCACGCTGTTTTAAGCACCTTCCCTACCCTCTTCTTCAGCCTGTTTATACGCGGTACTAAAATCCCAGCCGATGGAACATTCAGAGGCGAACTGTGACAGGATCCCCTCCCGCCTTAGAACTTCCATTCATCGGCATGAAGTGCATGGTAGGCCTCATAATAATCCTTCCTGCTGTTAAACACCGTCATGTCAAACTATTTGCCGCATGTGGTATGTGACGACCCGACAGCCGTGGCCCAGCTACACTAGAGGCATGGCGTAAGCCGCAGGCCTCTAATGACTTTGAAAACAGCGAAGCTGGGAAATCGTGTGGGGTGAGCATGAAAAGAGGATCCGCCACGCGACATCCGAATCGTTAATGACCTTAGGCTGGTGTAAAACTCATGTAGTTGCATACGAAAATGGTTTGAATCGGAAGCGGGGATTTATTTACGGGAGATCAAAATCCGGAGAACGCCCCCAGTATAATCGTCACGGAGCTCATCATCGATGACATCCAGATTCATTCCACAATCAGAGATGCAAGTAAGACTAAGTAAAATCACGCTGCGTCACACGTTTATGATCCGGAGGTTGGATACTGCCCCCGGATACCTTCGACTAAATACGCCGCGTCGTCAAAACCATATTCTTTTTGCCTACGGCACGTCGTCAGAACTACGGCGTATGAAACAAAGGCCAGCAGAATCGGATGCTTAACATTTGCTAAGTACAAACCCCGGATGATTTTTAATATTATTTGTCAGTCCAGACAGCCAGTTCATAGCCATCAGGATCGGTAAAATGAAATCTACGCCCTCCCGGAAAAGTGAATTCCGGTTTCACTATCTGCGCCCCTGCTTTTTCAAGTCGTAAACGTGTGGTTTCTAGATCATCGGTATAGATTATTACCAGCGCTCCCCCTGAGGGGTTCGGCTCGCTTAACGTTGTCAACCCCCCACATAATCTTCCATCGGTAAACTCACAATAACGAGGTCCATAAACAGTAAACTTCCAATTAAAGACTGAACCATAAAACTTTCTGGAGCGCTCGATATCGTTCACAGCGAATTCAATGTTATCGATATATCCATGTTTACTTGATGTGTTTGACATTTTATCCCTCTCGTTTTGGAGGCCCCTTTAAAAAGGTAAAGCCAGTGATTGCATTCAAAAAGCATGAGTCAATTGCTGATTCAGCGATTATTTTTAACTAAAGCTTTAAGACAGGCCTTACGAGTCATTGCTCTGTTAATGTAATTTTCAGCATCGGTGTTCAAAGAAATCCCACAGGCCCTCGCCCAGTAAAGATTATGTGCAATAAATATATCCGCAAGTGAGAAGTCACTGCCTGCAATCCATTCGTTATTTATTGTACCAATAGCCTCTATTGCCGTATAGGCTTGGTGAATAAATTGATCAATGAGTATTCTGTTTTGCATTTCCTCATGTAGTAAGATTTTTTGTTTAACAAGATTCCAAATAGGAGATTCTAAATCAGTCACAGCATAACTCAACCAGGCATTCACCTGAGATTTTAGATGTAAATCATCGGGATATAAGGGAAAAGGAGCGTACTTTTCACAAATATAAAGGCAAATTGCCAGCGTTTCCGAAAGAGTAACGGTTTGATCAACAAGATATGGCACTTTTCCTCGAGGATGAGGATTTTTACAGGCTCCCCTATTATTTATAAGATCAACTTTGATCGCCTGATAGCTGATGCCACCTTCCTCAAGAGTCCAAAGGACTCTCAGTGATCGACTTTTTGGATAAATATAAACTTCCAATTTATTCACCTGTAACTGTATTGAATAGTAAAACATTAGCACAATGCGTTCCAGGAATAATGTCCCTCATTATACCGAATATAGCCGATGCCCGGAAAAGGCAGATGAGCCCCTGCAACAAGCCATTTGCTCGAAGCGGCCTGTTCGAACAATACTGCTCTGGACTTCTGCGCTAGTTCCTCATCGACATCGAACAGCACAGTAACCTCAGGTGACTGAAACTGGACAGAGCTGGCATGGACGATGTCTCCCCACACGAGCAGCTTTTCATCGCCGAAATCAAACAAGTATGATGTATGTCCCGGCGTATGCCCTGGAGTGGCGATAACAGTTAGTCCGTTAATAACTTCTTCACTGACTGAAATAGCTTTAACAGCACTGTTTGCAACATACGGCGAGAATGCATATCTCAAGAGGCTCAGTGTGTTTTTATAGCAGTTACGGGGTTCTTGTGCTTCCCTCTCATCAGGATTCAGGATAATACGAAGTTCACTTTCTGAGGCATAAATAACAGCATTTTCAAAAATAGCCTCTCCAGTTGAATTTACTAATCCCATTACATGGTCGACATGAAGGTGTGTAAGGAAAACTTTATTTATGTCAGCAGGTTCAATTCCCAAGGTATTCAGATTTAGAACTGTTCTCCCAGCGCTATGGCCACAGGCCACACCCGCACCAACATCAACCAGAATTAATTCCTGATTGAATTTCACTAAAAAAGCATTGATGGACGTTGACGCGTCGTTTTCTGTAAAAGAACCGTTAATTTCCCCATTAAGCATTTCAGACTTTAGGATAAAATCCCCGTCTTTGATAGAAGTAACAGATCCATGACTCTCTGAGAACTCATGATAAAACAAATCAGCATTCATTTGAATTTCCACTCCATGTGATGCATATATCAAAAAACTCACTTTAGAGCAACCTATAATGCGATAAAGATGTTACTTAACGTTTACCCTTTTATCTATACTCTACTCAATTATCTCAATACAGAATTTCACTTAACATTAATATTTTTTTAAAATTAAAAATCCGCTTCACAATACAATTGTGAGAAAAGCCTATATTGTCCTGCCAATTTCTCTTGTATATGAATTTTGAACCATCCACTTTTTTTTCTCATTATAAAAACTCTTGCTAAAAATACTTATCCAGTTCTTTGTGTTTTACTAGCATATGAACTCAAAAATTTCTAAATCAGGTTTGCCAACCAACTATACGAGAGTTGATAACATTTGCAACACAATGTAAAAGTTTGCATTAAAAAATTTACAGTAATCCTTTGCGAAAATTTAACGTGGTTTAGTAAGCTACGAGATCGTGGTACATCCGTCTGACACAACGTAAGTTTGAAGGTGACATGAAACCTATAGTTTGAAGACAACTTTTATATTTGGCTTCTAGCCAAAAACAATGTGCACAACTTGAGATAATGTGTTGCCCTTACTCATAACCACTCACCTTAAAATTAAACGAAACATCAACAGACAAAAATTAACTGCCCACATCATCATAATATTTTTACAATGCACTGCGCTTTTTAGTAACACATCAAAAGCAAGGCATTAACGTGAATATGAAATACTGTAAATTATGTAAATTTGTTTTTAGTTAAGTATTTATTTGTTATTTATCTTAAAGCAGTTGGGATGATAGACGTACAAAAATATTTGACACTTCTTGGGGGGCATGCAGTAATATCCACGAAAATACCAATAATTAACGTCAGAAAACTAAACTATTATCATTTAGTCATTGGAATTCAAAAAAAACAATTAGAGCAATCGATTAATCGAAGCGGATATATTTAATTATTAACTTCCCCTGCCGGGGAATAGGTCATGAAAACACCAGGGAATTTATACTCGATTTACCGCCAGTTACGCTACATCTGTCGTTTATCCTCTATCAGGGTGAAGTTATTAATCATCTGAAAACGGTTTAACACAGGTTAGGTCGCGACGTTTCTCAGCACAATGCCAAAACCAGAATCCCCAACAGTGGCGAAAAATCAGGAATACTGCCTTCTTGCAATTATAAGTGTGACGGTGAATTGAACTCGGACTAGTATTTGCCTTTTTAAGACCACATACAGCCAAACCTGACAACCGGAAGGAGTCGGAGTATGAAACGTAAGACATTGAATTTGAATGTTCTTGATGCCGCCCTGCTCCGCCTGGAGTGGATTTTTGATACTTTCGACAATGTATGCCTCTCCTTTTCAGGTGGTAAGGATTCCAGTATCCTCTGGCACCTGGCTGCCGCAGTGGCCCGACGTAAAGGCCGCAAGTTTGACGTCCTTTTTATTGACTGGGAAGCTCAATTTTCTCTTACCATTAAGCATGTTCAGCTCATGAAAGAGCGTTACTGCGATGTTACCAGGCGTTTTTACTGGATCGCTCTGCCACTTACCACTGTCAACGGGGTTTCCCAGTTTAAGCCAGAATGGGTTGCTTGGGAGCCCGGCGTCGAATGGGTCCGGCAACCGCCAGAAGACGCTATCACCAGCCCAGATTATTTTCCTTTTTACCGCCACGCAATGACCTTTGAGGAGTTTGTACCTGCATTTACTAAGTGGCTGGCTGGTGATCAGAGCCTGGCCTCACTTATCGGCATCCGTTCGGAAGAATCCCTGAATCGCTATCTGGCCCTCACCTCGAAGACCAAATTACGTTTCGAGGACGATAAAGTTTGGACCACCGCTTCTCCTGAAGGCTTCAGCTATACCTGTTATCCCCTCTACGACTGGCGAACTCGGGATATCTGGATTTTCAATGCACGTACTCGCCAGCCCTATAACCCTCTTTACGATCTGATGCAGCGCGCCGGCGTTCCTCTGCACAATATGCGCGTGTGCGAGCCTTTCGGACCAGAGCAGCGCCGGGGACTGTGGCTCTATCATGTCCTGGAGCCAGAAACCTGGGAAAAGCTGTGCCGTCGTGTATCAGGTGTCCATAGCGGTGGGATTTACGCTAATGAAAGCGGCGACTTCTACGCCTTGCGCAAGAAAATCAGCAAACCCGCACATCACACCTGGCGCAGCTATGCCCTGTTCCTGCTCGACAGCATGCCGCAGAAAACAGCCGAGCACTATCGCAATAAGATAGCAATCTACCTGCGCTGGTACCAGACGCGGGGATTCCCGGATGATATTCCTGATGAACAAGACAATGACCTCGGGTACCGGGATATTCCATCGTGGCGGCGTATCTGCAAGACCCTTATCAAAAATGATTTCTGGTGCAAAAAGCTATCCTTCAGCCCGACCAAGCCACAGCACTATGAACGTTACTGCCGTAACCTGAAACAGAAACGAACTGAATGGGGGATCATGTCATGAAACCAGAAATAGCAAACATCATTATCGAATACATAAATGCTCAGGATAATCTGCACGAGAAAATCAGTGTTATCAATGGAATGAAATCCTTGCTTCATCAGCACAGTCCATTCAGCCATGAGCCCGTGGACTGCGTTCTTTGGGTCCGCCAGGAGACCGTTGAAGCCAATGACTACAACCCCAATGTCATGGCCACTGCCGAGAAAAAGCTTCTGGAACGTTCCATTGAAATGGATGGTTTCACTCAACCCATTGTGACCGCCTGGCATGATAACAGACACCTTGTTGTGGACGGGTTTCACCGACATCTGACGGGCAAATCCTCGCCGAATCTGAAAGCACGGCTTCACGGTTATCTTCCCATCACCCATGTCAGCACAACACGTCAGGGGCAGCGTGAACGGATTGCTGCCACCATTCGCCATAATCGCGCCCGGGGGAAACATCAGATTAATGCACTGTGCGATATTGTCAGGGATTTGTACCGGCTGGGCTGGAGTGACCAGCAGATTGGGATGGAGCTAGGAATGAGCGCTGATGAAGTACTGCGCCTGAAACAAATCAACGGTCTGGCAGATCTCTTTGCCGATGAGGAATACAGTCAGGCCTGGACGGTTGAGTGAAACAGCAGGAGGCAAAAGCGATGAAAACGATTTACCAGCTATATGTCGAAAACGGGCACCGTGCCGGCTTTGTCGTACGGCATTGCCTCTGGTCTTCCGGCTTCGCTACAATACATTCTGTCGACGGAAAAACTCGGGGGACCCTAACAACAGCTTCAGATGAGGTAACAACAGTGATTGCCACAATCGTAAATGCCAGCGGCGTAAGGAAAGGTGAGCTCTGTTCAGCTGACGAGTCGGTATGGGAAAAACGGCCCCCGGCGTTTTAGCAGACTCATAAAAGGTCAGGAATTTGCAACGGGCTTATCCACTCTGGCTGACCAGTAAGCCACTGATCGAACGAGAGGCGATACTCAACTCGCGCAGCGCCCGAGTCATTTTCATATTGCCTGAATAATCGCATACCACAGGCTTTCATTACATTCTCTGACTGCACATTACGTTTAAGGCAACTGCAGCTGACACTCTCGACGTTGTGCTCGATGAATGCAAAGCGAAAAACTGCGTTCAGCGCTTCTCTGGCATATCCATTACCCCACAGCCTTTTAGTGAGAAAGTATCCGGCAGATATATTTTGGTTTTCAGTTCTCGTGAACCCTATCTCACCGACATGCTCACAGGTAAATCTGTTTTCGATACGAAAGAAATAATACTTACGAGGGTAATCTGATGCAAAATTTATGCACGTATAAAGATGTTTTCGTGCCTCAATCAAAGATTCACAGTATAAACCTGGTAGAAATAGCATTACATTTTTATCAGACATCAATTTATGATGTGTCATCAAATCATCTTCAATGTGATCCCTGATAACCAATCTTTTTGAAAAAAACTTCACCATAGCAAACGCCTATTTATTTTATTCCCGTTTTAGACAGCTCTGATGTGAATCTGAACGGAGCAGAACCTGGCTCCTTACTTTTCAGCACCTTACAGACTGACGCAGTTAACATATTTGAACATGAATTAGTTTTTGTTTATTACATGTGCATCGTTATCATTATAATCATTGAGTGATAAATGCACATCTCATATTTTTACATTAGGGATACTAACGATGAAGCTATTTTTTTCTCGGAAAATACTTCTTATTGCAGCTGTTGCCTCTCTTTTGTCATTCAAGGCTGATTATACAAAAGCCTCGGTTAATGTTGAAAAAATGCAGCTAGAGCTGATGACTCTGGAGAAAATTTCCGGAGGAAGGCTGGGAGTAGCAATGATTAATACGGCTGATAATTCTCTAACTCTGTATAGGGCCAGTGAACGCTTTGCAATGTGTAGCACCAGTAAAGTCATGGCGGTTGCCGCTCTGCTGAAAAAGAGTGAAGCAAAAGCAGAAATAATGAATGAGAGAATTGTACTTCAACAATCAGACCTTGTGACCTGGAGCCCTGTTACCGAGAAAAATCTGTCAACGGGAATGACGCTAGCGGAGTTAAGTGCAGCAACCCTGCAATACAGTGATAATGCAGCGATGAACGTAATCCTCAGGTATCTCGGCGGTCCATCTGGCGCAATGCCCGTTCTATTGGTGATTCTACCTTCCGTCAGGATCGCACTGAGCCTGAATTAAACACAGCAATCCCAGGCGATGAGCGGGATACAACGACCCCACTTGCGATGGCTGAAAGCTTAGAGAAACTCACCATGGGCAATGCTCTGGCTGAGCCTCAACGGCAACAATTGGTGAAGTGGTTGCAGGGCAATACTACTGGAGATGCAAGCATCAAAGCAGGATTACCAGCAATTTGGGTCGTTGGAGATAAAACAGGGAGTGGAGATTATGGCACTACGAATGATATAGCAGTTATATGGCCAGACTCACAGCCACCTCTCATCCTGGTAACCTACTTTACTCAACCCCTGAAGGACGCAAAAGGGAGAAAAGATGTACTTGCAGAAGCAGCAAAGATTGTCGTCACACCTTTAGCTAACTATGCACCATAGTCGCTTCTGGATTTATGACCGAAAAACGGAGTGATATATGATTAAGAATGCATCAATTCACCTGTTAGGTGCATCAGGTTCCGGTACAACCGCTGTTGGCCATCAACTGGAAAGCTTGTTGGACATACGTCATCTTGATACCGATAGTTTCTACTGGTTAGACACCGCAGAACCCTTCAGTCACCCTCGCCCTGAATCTGAAAGGAAAAATTTGTTATCAGAAGCCTTATCAGAATCAGGATCCTGGGTTTTAAGCGGGTCGCTATGCGGATGGGGGGATTTTTTAATACCGCGGTTTAATCTGGTTGTCTGGATTTGGGTAAATCACAGCCTTAGAATGGAACGTCTCCGGATACGTGAAGAGAGGATGTATGAACAAGCCATGTATGCTGACGATATTATATACACTAAAAGCCAGGAATTTTTAAGCTGGGCAGAGGCATACGACACCTCTTTTGAGGTGAGTCGTAACGCAAAAAAACATGCTGAATGGCTTAAAAGAATGTCCTGTCCTGTTTTTATAGTATCAAACAACGGTGCCATTAAAGACACTACGGATAAGATTAAGATGATAATCGAGTCGGGAATGGTCTAAAAATCTGCATATTCAAATGATTAATGGTATGCAATTCAAGTTCTTGGGAAGCGTGTTCATTTTATTCTCCATGAACGGCATTGTCACAGGCTCCGCAGCGGCACTGATGGGAGCGCTGCTGTACTAGAACTGGAATACCCGTCAGCGACCACTCATTATAGATTTATGAATTTCATTCATAACACCTATTTAATGAGCGTAATTATCTTTCATCGCATCTTCGTTAATCTGAGCAAATTAGAACGGGATAAGCCGATACCCCACTGGGGTATCGGCGAGCCGATTTAAATATTTTTATCAAAGAAGACGTCGAGTTTTTGCATCGCCTGGTCAACGTATTTGGGAACCCAGTAAGTTTCAATATGAGTAGCGCCGTCGATCAGGAACAGTTCTTTGTTATTCGTACCCGTGGCGAGCTTGAACGCACTTTCGGTCATGTAGAGCGAATCCGCCTTCGTACCGGCCATCATTAACAAGGGTTGATTGATGAGATCCATATTGCTTTGCGCATCAAATCTCATTAAATCCAACAGGCTGCTGGTCGTATAGCGGAACGTTGAATTCGGATGGGCATGTGTTTTCCAGTAATACTGATAGCTCTGACGATACAGAGCAAAGGGCAGTTTAGCGATTTGTTCATCCGTCAGGTTGGCATCACCGGAATAGCTGACTTCCCCTGCGGCGACTTCCCGGGCACGTGCATCGCTTGCCAGTTTTAGGCGCTCCTGAACCGTGGCGATCTGCGAGTCCTGGTAACCGTTGCGACGGACGCGACCGGAGTCGAACATGCTTAACGTCGCCAGCGCTTTAAAACGTTTATCGGTCTGAGCCGCTTTTAAGGAATAACCACCGCCGCCACAGATACCCAGCAGGCCGATCCGAGCGATATCAACCCCGGGATACTGACTGATGTAGTCGGCCATACCGTGAATATCTTCGATGCGATTAGCCGGTTTATCCACGTTGCGGGGCATCCCGCCGCAACCACATGACTGTCTTAATCAACGAAGAGCAGGTCACCTTGATGATTAGCGTATCGTAGAATTTGCTATGTCGGTGCCAGGCACAGGGCTGCTAACCGCTATCCTTGGAGTTTTATAGACATTTCCATAAAGCGCAGTTCAGCCTGCGCATCTGTGCAAGCGCGGATCGATACATGTTTTCATACTTAGTGACATGGCCTGCCGGATAAATTTCTACTGCACTTCATCATCCGACCAGACAGCGAGCTCATAGCCATCCAGATCGATAAAATGAAACCTGCGGCCGCCAGGAAAAGAAAATATGGGTTTTATAATCGTGGCGCCCGCAGATCTTACAGCCTTAAGGGTCTCCAAAAGATTTTCTGTATAAATAATAATGAGCGGCCCCCCTGATGATCTGACCTCACTGAGTGTTGTTAGTCCCCCGAACAGGCGACCATCGCTGAACTCACAATAGCGAGGACCATAGGTTTTAAATTTCCAGCCGAAAACCTGTCCATAGAATGCTTTAGAGCGTTCTATATCACTGACAGCCAGTTCAATATTATCTATACAGCCATGTTTACTCGTAGTGTTCATAGCAAATTCCTTTTTGGTACTGAATGATATTTATAGAAGGATTAGGTTTTTTCAAAACTATAAGACTTCATGGTAGACAGCCTCAATATTATAACCATCAGGATCGATAACGAATGCTGCATAGTAACCTGAGTGATAATTTGCTCTGTATCCGGGAGCACCGTTATCTTTACCTCCAGCCTCAAGAGCTGATAAATAGAATATATCCACTTGTCTTTTGCTTTCTGCACTGAAAGCCAAATGCATTCTTGGCGTAAAGGGTGAACCTTTTGTTAGCCAAAAAGACCCACCAGGATCCGCTCCTTTTTCAAGCTGAGTTGGACCAAAACCAGCCGCTTTACCTTTAATTTCAAATCGAAGTATATGTCCAAGACTTGCCAGGGTTATGGTATAAAATAATTTACTCCTTTCTAAATCAGATACGTTAAAACCTGTGTGATTTATCATAATTAGTGCCTGATTTGATATTTTTTAAATAAAAAAAGAAATTGAGTAATTAGTTTACAAAAGGTTACTGGTTGCAGCGATATGCAATTCCATCAACCATGCACAAACATGATTCGTTGATGAAATCAGTGATTACAGTCATTCTCGCCGGGTATAGACCTTCAGTAAAATATTCACTGAAAACGGCGCGAGCTAAAGGGAAATCACTTTTTTTCTTAAGATAAAGAGTGATCTGCACAATATCCTTTAAGTCAGCATTCTCTAAATGAAGTGTCTTAGTCAGTGCCGAAAGTGTAGCCCTGACCTGATGTATAACATCGGTTGAATCATGCCCACCGGCGTGATGAGAAAGGAAAATAAAGTCACCAGCAATGACGCATGCGGGACAAGTAGCATCATTACAGTGCGTATCTGATCGAGTGATCATAATTAACCCTCTTTTTAAAATGGTTAAGTTCACTGTATATAAATACAGCCACCAGAGGAATGCGCCAGTACCATAAATGTGAGCGCAAACACATTTAATGTCACTTACATAGCAAGTGTTTTTTAAGCTTGCTGGGTTTAAAGGGATGCATGTAAAAGTGTTGGTCAGCCATCATATAACGCTCTGGCAGAGGTAAAATAATCCGCACCAGAGCGTGATAGCTGATTAGGCGTTTGGCTCATATTAACTATCATCGCGGAGTCGTTTGATCCTACCCACGAAAGCTCCCTTAGTTAGGCGGTCCCGGTTGACGATTTAGTTCTATACGAAACGCGGCATTTGCGCTCCAGGTTGCTACCGTTAAACTCCCATCGGGTGCAAGTGCCAAACCGACGGGGCTTCGCAGGCCATCGGCTATTACCGTGCGTTTACCGTTTCTGTCGATGTGATTGACTGTTGTTCCGCCATAGTCCACGACGTAAGCTGAATCATCTCCCGCCAGGACGATGCCTGGTCCGGGGCTTCCCAGGCTGGTATTGATAACCACAGCGCGTGTACTGCCTGACACTAGGGAAACACTACCGGCTATATTACTCACGATGAGGTCACCTCCTGGCAATTCGATAGCTCCCACAGGTGTCTGCAAATCCTGCGCCACCACGTCGATTTTACCGTTCGGATGAGCTGCCAGAATCTGGTTGGTTTGCCTGTTTGCAATAAGCAAACGGCCATGCGCGTCAAACGACAAACCAGCCGGTGTGGCTAACCCGCGGATAAAAACGCTTTGTTCACCGGAAGGCGTAAATCGCCAGACCACATTCTCACTGTAAGAGGCGACATAAATATCCCCACCGGTCGAAATAGCAAGCCCTGACGGGCCACTCAGTCCTTTAGCAAAAACACGTCGTTGGCCATCTGGTGTGAAGCGCAGAACCGTGCCCGCCGACCAGTTGGCAACATACAAATTGCCGCTGGTGTCATAGGCCATCCCAACGGGAGAATTCAGACCATCATGGATACGAGCAGGAGTCTGCAGGGTTACTGATTGAGAGGTACTGTTTGCCAGTACCTGCGCAGGTAAAGTCGCAAGAGCCATACTGGCAAGACCGAGAGTAAACCCGAGTTTTGCGATCGTACTGGTCATCGCTTATCTCCTTGTGCAAACACTTCTTTTGCTGCCACTAATCCATTGTGTGCCGCGGGGAATCCAACATAGACGCCCATCTGCATAATAGTTTCAACAATTTCGGTTTGCGTCACACCTACGTTTAGTGCGCCCTGAATATGTACATTTAGCTGGGGCTGCGCATTGCCAAGTGCTGTGAGTGCCGCCACGACTGCAAGCTCCCGGTTTTTCAGATCCAGCCCTGCTCTGGAATAAATATCCCCAAATGGGAACTCAATCAGATAGCGAGCAAAGTCGGGTGCAATATCCTGCAAACTTTTTATCACATCCTCGCCAGCCTGGCCGTCTATCTTACGTAGTTTTGCTAATCCTCGCAGATAGCGATTTTCGGTTGTCATCATCATGTCCTTCATCAGAAAACGAATCCGGCGCTAAAGACTGCTCGAGCGAGCGGTAATACTCGATTTTTGCCTGCAAAGCTTCTGCGGAATGGTGCATCGCTTCAATTTCAGCAACAACCTCTTTGAGATGTTGTTCCAGCATCTGACGTCGCTCCAGTACCGTCTGGTCCCCAGCACCGCGGAGTTTTGCGAACGTAATCATCTTGCCAATGGGCATGTTCGTGGTTCGCAATCGCAGCAGGAATTCAATCCAGGCCATGTCCGATGCCGCATAACGCCGTTGTCCCCCTGGTGCGCGATGGATTGAGGCAATCAATCCTATGCGCTCGTAGTAACGTAAGGTGTAGGCCGTAAGACCTGTGCGACGTGCTACTTCATTAATGGTCAGATGAGATTCCATGGGGTCATCCTAAAAATTAGAGTGCACTCTAAGTCAAGCACTTAAGTGCAGATTGAAGACATTACATTTAACACTCTTTGATCAGTGTCGGCTTCTATTACCGCAAAAAGCTGTACATTCATTAAACAGTAAATAAGACAAGGAGAGATTTGTGTCACAACAAGAACAGTTCTGCCAGGCTTGTGGGATGCCTATGTCAGAGGTGGATGCAGGAAAAATTAGCGATTTTTATTGTGCGTATTGTTGCGACAGTAACGGTAATCTAAAGAGCTGGGATGACGCAGTATCTGGACTTGCCAACTTCCTGGATTCCTGGCAAAAAGTTGGTTCCCAAGAAGCGCACAAGCGGGCGAAGCGCTACCTGACAGCAATGCCCGCTTGGGCGCATAAAGCCAATGAGTGATTCGTCCGTGCATGTCATCAATGGAAACGCCTTAATCTTATTGCATGAAATCTATGGTATAAATGACCACATTCGGAGCGTGCGTGATAAATGGCAAAGACTCGGATTTGATGTTTATACGCCGGCGCTATTTCCCCATTCAATTCCTTTCGAGTATGTACAGCAGGATGAAGCTTATCGCCACTTCTCTGAAAACGTTGGTTTTAATCCCACCTCCGTTGTTTCACTGTTGTCGGAATTAAGGGAGAAATATACCACGCTACTCGTAATGGGTTATAGCGTGGGAGCCACACTGGCCTGGTTATCTGCCAAAAGCAACTTATGCGATGGTGTTATTTGTCATTATGGCTCTCGGATCCGCCAGTACATTGATTCTGCACCCTTGTGTCCGGCACTGATCATCATTGCTCGCGATGAACAGGCATTCGATACTACGATGATGCGACATGAGCTTCAAAAATTTCCATCAGTGCAGTGTGTTATGTTTGACGCATATCACGGGTTTTGTAATCCTGATAGTCCCACTTATGATGGTGAACTTGAGCGTCAGGTGTATGAGATAGTCAGTGTGTTTACTAACGCTGTTCTCTCAGAAAAATTAATGAGTCTGGCAAAGAACAGCGTTAATTATATTAACTAATGACAGACTGAATTCAGGTATAAGTCGCGAGCGAATATCGGAGAGGGACATTATTATGATATTATCTCCACTCTTGTATAACGCACTGCATGATTTAGGTTTGATGTCAGAGTTTTTATAATTCAATATACCGAAGAATAGCGTCTACCGCCTGATGTGGCGATAGAACGGATGTATCAATGGTAAGATCTGCGGATGGCCAGGGCTCGTACTGGCGAGTTGTCACTCCTTGCCAGTCAGGTAAATCATGTCCTGTAATATCAGCTAAGCGATTTTCAACCCTTTCGCGATGCTGTTTTTTATTGGAGCAATATATTTGTACTTCCAGGAATGGTACAGCATTCTTTTCAGCCACACCTCTCCATCCTTGCCGGGAAATAGCAATAGGATTTACAGAGTCAGCAATGACAATGTTACCCAGTCTGATGTTATCTTCTGCGATAGCATGTGCTACCAGATATCCACTAGGTCCCATGTCTTTCATTGCGATTATTTTTGACGTAATCAGCGACTGTTCAATCGAATCGATCCGCAGCCACACTGCGGGTAACCTGGATGCTAAAAGGCGTGCGATAGTCGATTTGCCTGTGCCTGGTAGTCCGCCAAAAATGATTAACATAAGAATTACTCTTATTTAGCTTTTTGTATCAGTATACTAAATCAAGTATAAAAATCATAAAAACGATCTGATAACGGTGAAGATCTGATTACCGTTAAGGATGCGATGGGACATGCCAGCGTCCCTACCACCCAGCAGTATGATCGCCGTGGGGAAAACCGTCCTCGTCAGGCTCGTGATCGGCTATCAATTGTGGGAATAAAGCATGCTACTGATTTTACTGGATAATTATCAGTTTTCCTTGTCTATATTTACAATCGCTGAAGATCCACTGAGCAGCCGTCTGAATAAGAGCTGTTTAATGTCTTGTCGTTGAGCAAGAATCGCGTGTGTCTTGACGTTTGAACTCTCTGCGGCATAAAGAACACGGGTTAGCCCCACATTCAACGCATACCAACGCAGGATTGGTTTCCACTTTTCAGGCATCGAAGAGGGTGAGAATATTTATGTTCTGGATTTAACAAAAGAAAACTAATCCCCCGAGAGAAAAACCGATGAGGCCCTATCTGGCATACTTCAACATGTATTCGTCATTGTCATCTGTCATTTTTTTAGTTAATGCGCTGACGTTCAATTTCCAAAGTACATCACACTTTTTCTACTGAAACATACCCCTCCTAAAACTATGTGTTATTATTACGCCCCGTAAATACCTTTCAACTCAACCCGAGGCTTTGATGCTGGAGAATGTAATCATCCGATAATCAGTTCCCCGACCTTTTCAGGCCGGACTGATTATCAATGCGCCGAAATCGAATGCGGACACCGCTGTGTGTTTGCACGTTTTGCACATGATGATTAAACAGGTTTTCCAGTATGAATTTATCCCGTCAGG